>VYKU01000175.1_pt1 | contig 24143 bp, 22 predicted proteins | sample 5114491 | NCBI WGS metagenome assembly VYKU01 (sample SAMN12291796, study PRJNA351875) | freshwater metagenome | isolation source: freshwater lake | place: USA: Michigan, Gull Lake | collected 2011-07-05 | reverse complement strand
TTGCTGAACGTGCCATCGACGAAGCACTCGTAGAGCCGGTAGCCGCCGCGTTCCTGGACAAGCTGGCCCGCGTCGCGCATGATGTTCTCGAAGACACCCTGCCGCGTCCATCGCTGGAAGTACGCGTGCACCGCGCTCTTGGAGCCGAAATGCCGGGGCAGGTCCTTGCACTTGGCGCCGTTGTCGAGCACCCAGAAGATCGCGCCCATAGCCTTCCGCCGGTCCATCGGCGGCCGCCCACCCCGCGGCCGCGGCTGCGGTTCGGGAAGCCGCGCACACAACCAGTCCAATTGCTCATCCGTCAGTCGCATCGCCATGAAAGCCTATTCGCGCTTTCACGGACATCGGTTGCGCGGTTTACGGATAGCCTCTACTGCCGCAAGTGGAGTTCTGTCAGCACCCCGTCCAGGGGCTTGGTGCTGACGCTGGCGCGGGCCTCGTTTGCGGGGTTCACAGCGACGAACTGAAAGAGCTTCACGAACGCGCCGACAACCAACGCGACCTCGAGCTGCCCCAGGCTTTTGCCTGGGCAGAAACGCGGGCCGTGGCCAAAGCCGAAGTGCAGCAGCTCGTTGGTGCCCTTGTTGCGACCGGCCTGCGCGATGTTCTCCCAGCGTTCGGGGACAAAGTCGGCCGCAGGAAACCCGGTCGCGGCGGTGCCCCAGTGGTCATCGTGGCGGTTGGCGTGCCAGATGTCCAGCAATATGTGGGTGCCCTTGGGTACGTACAGTCGCAGGCCCCCGGCGGTCTGCACCCACGTGTCGGCCGAGGCTCGGCGGGGATGGAAATAGAGCGACGGGGTCAGCCGCAGCGTCTCGTTGAGCACGTGCCCGAGGTACCTCGCCTGCTCGAGCGTCCCGGGCGTGTACTCGTTGATCCCCTGGACCTCGGCGAAGAGCTTCTCCTGTGCGGTGGTGTTGCGGGCAAGGTGCGCGATCGCCCACGACGCGTAAGAGGTGGTCGCCTCAAGCGCACCAGCGAGAAAAACGCGGATGTTGCTACGGAGCAGTTCATCGGGCACGTCTGACTTGAACTGCGCCCAGAGGCCCAGGCCCTGCTTGCGGGTGGCAATGACCGTGTCCGTCAGTTCCTCAAACGTGGCCCGTGCGGCCTTTGCATCGGTGATGCCCCTGCTGAGGCCGGGCATGCGGTGCAGCGGGCAGCCGACCTTGTTGACGACAGTGTCAAAGACGATGTGATTGATCACCGCATCGATCGCCGGGACGTAGCGGTTGCGGATCTGCCCGTACGCAACGGTCGCCCCGAAGAAGTTGTTCACCAGCAGCTCGAGCATCACGGCCTTGATCTCCGGCTCGAGCTGGACACGGACAGGGCCCCCGTGCTGCTGGATATGGGCACGCACGGCCTCCAGGCGGTGCCCGACGGTGTGCCGGAACGTGCGCTCAAACTCGGCAAACATCTCGGGCTGGAAGAGCGTCGTGCGGGCGAATGGGGGCGTAGATAGTTTCTTTTGATGCTTCCAGCTCGGCCCGTTGGCATACAGCAGTGAGTCCTTGCCCGTGGCGCGGGCAATGCCCCCCGAGGGGAGTGTGTCCCGATCAAACTGGCCAGGGCGGTCGCCGGTGTCGGCCGAAATAGAACGGATCAGGCCCGGGTCCCGCGTAACAAGCACAGGCGCGAAGCCCGGCACATCGAGGTAGCGTGTATGCCGACCGGGGCCATCGTCGGCATCGGCATCCCAGAAGTAGGTGTCCAAGATCCTGATCGGCTTGCCGTAGTTCCACGGGTGCGGGAAAGGGAGCGTCGGCCGGCCAGAGAAAATCCCCAGCAGCGGGACGCGGGCGGGCGTGATGTCGCCCATAAAAGGGCTACGGCCAAGCAACTGCTGTGGCAAGCGTTCCAAACGCTGGTAGAGCGGGATGCGGTCCTGCAGGAACGTGCGAATCTGGCTGGCCATGAGTGGTTCTTTGGTAGGCCGTCGATGCTCGATCACTCCGCCGGGCCCCTTTAGAAACGGCCCCGGTGTGTTGCCGGGGCCGTCTGGGTTTGTGCCTAATGAATGAAGTTGCCGGGTCCAACCCCAACGATGCCACGCCCCGCCAGAACGTTCTGGCGGTGGGGTTACTTACTTCTTAGCCGTCCCCAGCCAGAGTTCCCAGTTCTTCCCATAGGCTTCGGCGTTGGCCTTGGTTACGCGGTCCAGCGGGGCGTTGACCATGGGCTTAGCCGGGGTCTTCCCTTCCAGGATGTTCTCCATCAGCAGGCGGACGCTCTCGGTCCCCCAGGCGAAGTACTTCTGCCCGAGCAGCACCTCAACGTCGCCGTTCTTCAAGTACGGCAGCGTCGGGGGCAGTGTGTCAAGGCTCACGACCTTTGCCTTGCCACGCAGGCTGTCCAGCGCGTTCTGCGTGTACAGCGGCCAACCGCCCACGAAGACCCACGCGGTGATCTGCGGGTTGCCCGCCTGCACTTCCTCGATCTTCTTGACGGCGTCCTGCGGCGTCTCCTCGTGGTAGTAGGTGTTGATCACGCTGATATCCGGGGCGATCTTCTTGAGCGTCTCCTTGACGCCACGCACGCGGGCCTGCAGGTTCGGCGCGTTCTGATTGCCCGCCAGGATCGCCACCACGCCCTTGCCGCCGAGTGCCGTCTTGACCTCCTCGGCCAGCGCGGCGCCGGCTTGGAAGTCGTCGGTCCCGAAGTATGCAAACCGCTTGCTCGTCGGCACGTCGCTGTCGAAGGTAACAACCGGAATCCCACTCTCGACGGCGCTGTCGATGGCGACCTTGAGCTTCGCCGCGTCCGACGCCGACACAGCGATGCCTGCCGCCCCGCGTGCGGCAAGGGCGGCGATCAGGTCCGCCTGCTTCTGCGCGTCCTCGCCGACGGGCGTCTGCCAGTCGATCTTGATCTCGACGTTGTACTTCTTGCCAAGCTCAACGGCGGCGGACTCTGCACCTGCCCGCGCAGCGATGAAGACCGGGTTGTCCTGGCTCTTGGCCACCAGGCCGATGGTGTAGGTCTTGCCCGCACCCTTGGCCGGGGTCGGTTGCGCCGACGTGGCCGTCATGCTCCCCTGCGCGGCAAAGGCCACCGCAGCAAGCATCACGGCAAGGCCCGCACTCAGAATCGTCTTGATACCCATGCGAAAACTCCTGTATGGGGTGAATGGTCCACGTAAGTATATTGCCCCAAAGCGCCGCCGGGGGATGCCGTTACCGATCCTCAAGTTCCTTACGCGCCCGACGCTTGGCCGCCAGCAGCGTGTTCTCCTCGGCCGGCGCGGCGGCAGTGGGAGTTGGCGCAGACGCACTACTATTAGCAGGTTCAGCCCGTGGTCTCGGTGCCGCCCTCGGCACCACGGCGGAGGGTTCCGTCCTCGGCGGCGGAGCGATCGCCCTCGTGCTCGCCTTGCGCTGTGCTGCCTCAGCAATCGTCAAGCTTGGTGCAACGGACGGGGCGCTGCCCCGAGCGCGGTCGGCAAGGCGTTCCCACGCAACTCGCCGTGCGGCGATATCCACCAGCAGCATCGCAATCGCCAGCGGTATTAACCACGGCCAGAGCGGGTTGCGCGCCTCCTTGGGCGTATTGGCATCGCGCCCCAAGAGCGTCCGTGCATCCATTGCCGACAGCGTGGGGATCGTCAGCACCCGCCCACCTGTCGTGCGCGCGATCTCTTGCAGCAACGCATCGTTGCTCTTGAGCCTCCGGAACTCCTCCCCCGGCGGGCGCACCGCACCGCCAACGACCGGCCGCAGCGACGCACCCTTGCCCACCCCCCGCGGCGACACAAGCGCAACATACGTCCCCGCATCCTCTGCCGGCATCGACCCCTCATACACCCCCGGCCCCGTCTGCGCCAGCGTGATGGAAGCCCGATCCCCACGCGGCGAAAAAACCGTCCCCGCCACGGCCAGCGAGTCGATCGGTTTGCCCGAGGCGTCCAGCGCCTCTAGCCGCAAGTTCAACTGCCCGCTCTCGAGTGTCAGCGTCAGGTCCGTCAGTTGCTCAGCCGGCGGCCGCGCGATCGCACGCGCAAACTGACCCCAAAACTTCCCATACCCCGCCCAACCCTGCCGCCACTGCGTCGCCCAGCGCGAGGCATCGCTCGTGAACGCCGCGACCTGCCCCAACCCCACGGCCCACGATGCCAGCACAGGCTCACCCTGCGGCGTCAACATCGCGTAGGTAACGCTCTCGACCGTCCGCCGATCTGCACCGATCTTCGGCTGCGTCAGCGTCAACCCACCCAGCGGGGGGATCGACTGCCCCGTCAGCCCCGCAACAATCGGCGACGCCCCCGCCGGCAGCACCGGCACAAACGGCTCCTCACGCACCATCGGCGAACGCACCACTCGCACCGCACGCAGGAAAATCCTCGGCAACAAGTCCGGGTCCGTCGCCATAAAAAACTCACCCTTGCCGATCGTCGCCAGACGCTCAAGGCTCTCCCCATCGGCATCATCACCCACGGCAATCGATGAAACCTTGATCCCATCGTTGCTCAGTTGCTGTGCAATCTCCGCCAACTGATCCCGCCCCTGGCTCTGCCCGTCCGAGAGCACGATGATGTGCTTGACCGTCGCCTTCACAGGCAGCAACGCCTGACGCGCCAGCACCAACGCCGGCGGCAAGTTGGTCCCACCGTCGGGCATGATCCCAAGGATTTTTTCCTGCGTCCCAGCCGGGTCCTTGTTCGGCCCCAGCGGCACAACCCACTCCGACTGATTGTCAAAGCGCACGACCCCGACAAGGTCGCCGGCATCCAGCGACTTGATCGCCGACGCCGCGCCCGCGTTGGCAATCGCCTGCTGCGACCGCCCGCTGCCCATCACCCGCCGGGCCATTGAGCCTGACGAGTCCATCACGATCACCACGGCGGTGCTGGGCACGACGAGTTTCTCGGGCAGGTCCAGCGTTACCGGCAAGATCGGCTCCAGCGCCGAGCCGCGCCACCCGCCCGAGGCAAACGAGTCCGGCCCGCCGACCATCACCAGACCGGCGCCAAAGTCTTGCACATGCGCGACGAGCAGCTCCTGCGTTGCCGAGGCGATCGCGTCGGCGCTGACGTTCTGCAAGATCACAAGGTCATACGCCTGCAGCGAGAGCACATCCTCGGGCACCCCCGCCGGGGGCACCACGCGCACGGCAAACCCCTGCCCCTCCAGCACGCGGGCCAAGTCCCGCCCCGGCGAGTCGGCGGCCGCGTTCCCAACGCCGTCGACGAGCAACACCGCCCCCGACCCCGGCGTGGTCGTAACAGCCAGCCCCCGGTTGTTGACCTCGATGGTGTCGCCAGCGGGCTTCCCACCCGCGTCGCGGTCCGGCTCAAAGAGCGCCTCGATGCGGTGGACTCGCCCGAGCGCCAGCGGCGCATTGAGCGTGATGGTCGTCCGCCCTGGCTTGAGCGCCACACGCTGGCCCGGGTCGCTGGCCGGGTCTTTGCCCGGCTCGGTGCGTACCTGCACACCCTCGACAAACAAACGCAGCACACCCGACGCCGGCGCGGTCGAGACGAGCGTAACACGCACCGGTGCGATGCTCCCCGCCGCCGCCCGCGTCGGCGCCTCGACGCGCTCGATGAGCACCTCACCGGCCAGGTCATACCGCAGCGGCAGCACGTCGATCGGCGTGCCGGCCCCCTGCGCCACGGCCAGCGCGTCGCCGAGCGTCTCGTTGCCGTCGCTGATGAGCAAGATACGCGAGTTGGCATTCGGCGCCGCCGCAGCCAGCGCCAATCGCAACGCTGACGCGAGGTCCGTCCCCTCCCTGGCCGGTGCAGGCAGCGGCCTGTCAAGCGGCAACACCGCCCTGGGCGTGCTGACAATCTCAGGCGCCGGCCCGGCGACGATCAGCCCAAACAGGTCCTCCGCCCCGTGCGTCTTGAGCGGCCCGGCCAGCGCACCGCGCACCATCGCCTCGACGCTCTGCGCCTGCCCCTTGGCATCGGGCGCTGCAGGGACAAACGCGCGGACCGAGCCGGAGAGGTCAAGCACCACCGTCGTCCCCGCCCGATCACTCCGCCGAATGCTCGTCGCACCGGCCAACGCAAAGGCCAGCAACACCATCAACCCCGCCCGGCACAGCACGGCCAACCAACGCCGAGGCCAGTGCATCGCCCACAGCAACGCCAACCCGACCAACGCCAACGCAACACCCCCGGCGGCGAGCCAAAGCCATTCAGGGTGCTCAAAGCGGAGGGTCATTGGGGAGAGGGCTCAGGGGTGAGGGCCGAGTGCCGAGTGATGAGCGAGGAGCCATGAGTGATGAGCGACGAGTGATGAGCGACGAGCGATGAGTGCACTTGCTTTTCAACCCCTCCCCCGAGGGGAGGGGCAGGGGTGGGGTTCGATCTAGCCGCGATCCTCAAGGAGGCGGCGCATCACCCGGCGAGTTTGTCTGCGCCGGCGCAGCCGGGGCATTCGCCGGCGCAGCGGGCACACCCAACTGCCCAGGCAGTCGATCAAAGTATTTCCGAATAATCCCGTTCAACCTCGGCGGGGTAACGCGCTGCTCGATCGCCTGCTCCGCCGACTGCCCCGCCTGCCGAAGTGCATCGCTCACCGCCGCAGGTGGACCCGCCGGGCTTGCCGGCTTGGACTTGTTGTTGCTCAACCACTCGGCGATCGTGCGCCCCGCGTCGCCCGGCGATGCCGAGGCAGTGGGGGCAGTGGGAGATGCTGGTTGTGTCGCACCCACCTGCCCGTCGCGCGAGGGTTTGTCTGAGCCTGCACCACCCCGCTCGGGCGTGCCACCATCAGGGCCACCGCTCCGCGCCATTGGCTCAAGGCCCGTTGTGCTCGGGCCACTGCCCTGGCCATTGTTTGCGCCGGGTTGATCAGGCTTGCCCTGCCCCGGCTGCGGTGATGCCGCACGTTGATCGGTCTTCTTCTCACGCCCCGAGTTGCGGGCCATCTCGCGTGCGAGTTGCTCAAGCTCCTGCCGTTGCCCCGGCGTGGCGTCCTCCCACATGCGCTGGGCCTGCTCGCGCAGGCGCTGTGCGTCCTGCCGATCTTGCTTGGCACCATCACGCGACCGGCGGAGGGCGTCGATCTGCTCGCGCAGTCTCTCAACACCCGGCGTCCTCGACTCGCCAGGAGTCTGCCCCGGTTGCTGACCGGGCTTTGTGCCGGTGGGCTGCTGGCCAGGCTGCTTTGCACCATCTTGGCCGGGCTTGGGTTGGCCGGCTTCCCCTTGCCCAGGCGCGGCTGATTCGCCCGGCTGCTGCGATTGCGGCTCTTGCTGCTGGCCAGGTGGCGATCCCTTAGGTGAACCCGGCTCAGACTTGCCCGGCTCAGACATAGATGGTTCAGACTTAGATGGTTCAGGCTTGGATGGATCACTCGCCCCACGATCACCCGGGCGAGATTCCGGCCCTGTGCCCGGCTGCTCCTTGGCCCCCTCACGCCGACGATCACCCTTCTCCACTGGCGAAGACCCAGGCTCACCCCCCGGCGACGACTGCGGCTTCCCACCTCCCTTGTCGCTCTGCTGCCCCTGAGACTTCTCCGCCGATGGGCCACTGGGTTTCTCGCCTTGCGTGCCCGCTGGCTTGTCGGATTGTTGCTCCCCTGGTTTTTCCCCCGGCTTCTCTGACGGCTCCTCGCCCGGTGTTTCTCCCGGCTCGATGTCTGCTTTACCCTCGCCACCAGGCGTTGATTCTGGCTTGCGATCCGCCGAAGGCTCACCCTTGGCCGCAGGCGGAGCCTTGGACTCCGCTTGCCGATCCTCTCCCGGCTGCTCCCTCGGCTGTGGCGGCTTTGGCCCCTGCAACTCCTTGGCCGCCTCGTTGAGACGCTCGCGCAGCGCATCAATCTCACGCTCGGCCTTCTGCTCGCCCTCGTTCTTCCCCGCCCCCTCGGGCTTTAACTCCTCCCCCGCCTGGGACTTCTCACCGGGCTGCAAAGCTGCCGGTGGTGCCGGTGGCGTTGCAGGTTTGCTCTCGGCTGGCTGCGGGCTTTGCGCTCCATCGGGTGCGACCGGCTTGTTCTCGCCGCTGCTCTCAGCCTCGGGTTCCCCAGACGTACTCGCAGCGAGTGCGGCACCATCCGCTGGCGTGCCACTGTTTTCCCCCGCCTTTGCCGATCGATCCTCCTGCGTCTTCTTCAAGTCCTCAGCAAGTTTCCGCAACTCCTCGGCCAGCCTCTCCCGCTCGGCCATTGGCATCGACTCAAACGCCTTGCCGAGTTCCTCCGCCGCGTTGCCCGCCCCATCCAGGTCCCCCCGGCGGAGCGCACGAGCCAACTCCGATGCACGCTGATTCCCCTTCTCCAACCGCTGCATCTCCGCCAAACGATCGCGCAGCGCCGCCGACGCGGCCTCCGCCTCCTTCGCCCGATCCTCAAGCCTCTCGGCGGCCTGCTCCACGGCCTGCGCAACTTGCTGTCGGGCCTCAGCCGGCGTTGCCGACCCGTTCTCAAGCTGCTGCTGTAACGCCTCCAGCGCCTTGGCTTCAGGGGTGGCTTGAGCCGTGGGCGGTGCCAAAGGATTCGGCGCAAACACCCCCGCACCCTCCCCCGGCGTTTGCACCGCCTGCAAAATCTGCCGCGCCGACTGCACCTCTTGCTTGGCCCCTTCAACCTCCCCGCCCTTTGCCACCTTGCCCCCAGCCATCGCCTGCACCCCACGCGACCACCACCCCTGCGGCAGCACGATCGCCACCGCAACCCCCGCCGTGAGCACCAATGCCGGGGCCACCCAACGCCGCGTCCACACAATCGGCATCGCTCGGCGAAGGTCTGCCGGGGCCACCCTCGCGGCCACTTGCTCCCCCGCCTCGATCGCGGCGACCTCAAACGGCCCACCCCCCGGTGCACGCGCCAGCAGGTGTGCCGAGGCAAGGGCGTCATCAAGTCCAAGCCCCGCATCGACCTCACTGGCCACCTCAGCCGGGCTTGGCCGGTCCAGCCACGACCAAACCGCCACGACCACCCCGGCTGCCACCACCGCCAAGCCCAGCACCCCCAACGCCCCCGCCACGCCCACCCTCTCAAGCACCACCAGCACCACCCCGCACCCCAGCCCAACGCTCAACGCGCCCGCACCCCGACCGGCGCACGCCCGCGCGAACGCACGCCGGCGTGCCCGCACAATCACCCTGTCCAGCGCACTCATGCCCGGATACTACGGGTTCAGCTCCGCTGGTGTTCTGAGCAAGCCCCCCGGCCGGTCTGCCAGGTTTGGCCCCCAGCAGTGCGAGAATATTGCCTTTGCCCCACTCATGGCCTCGGCCCCCCCGGCCCGATAAGATCGTTTGCCGTTCGCTCGTTTGCTAGAAGCGTCGCAGGAGTTGTACCCTGGCTAAGTGGATTGACAAGTTCTCCAACCTCTTCGGGATCGATATGGGCATCGACCTGGGCACCTGCAACACGCTCGTCAGCGTGCGCGGCCAGGGGATCGTCCTCAACGAACCCTCCGTCGTCGCTGTACGCAAGGGCACCAACCAGGTACTCTACAACGGGCAGGCCGTCGGATGGGCCGCCAAAGAAATGCTCGGCAAAACGCCCGGCGGCATCACCGCCATCCGCCCGCTCAAAGACGGCGTCATCAGCGACTTTGAGATCACTGAGGCGATGCTCACCTACTTCATCCGCAAGGCCAACGGCAACCGCTGGCAAAAGCCCCGCGTTGTCATCAGCGTCCCCTCGGGGATCACCGCCGTTGAGAAGCGGGCCGTTTATGAGAGCGCCCAACGCGCCGGCGCACGCCGGGTGTATCTCTGCGAGGAGCCCCTCGCTGCCGCCGTCGGCGCCGGGCTGCCCTACACCGAAGCCACCGCGAGCATGATCGTCGACATCGGCGGCGGCACGACCGAGGTCGCCATCCTCAGCCTCGCCGACATCGCCGTCTGCGAGAGCCTCCGCGTCGCCGGCGACGATATGGACGAGGCCATCATCGCCCACATGAAGAAGACCTACAACCTCATGATCGGCGAGCAGACCAGCGAGCGCATCAAGATCGAGATCGGCTCGGCCTCGCCCATGGGCGAAGAAAAATCCATGGAAGTCCGCGGGCGCGACATGGTCAGCGGCCTGCCACGCAAAACGGTCGTAACGGCCGAGGAAATCCGCGAGGCCCTCTCCGAGCCTGTCAGCGCCATCCTCGAATGCGTCAACCGCACACTCGAACGCACCGAGCCGGAGCTCTCGGCCGACCTCGTCGAGAACGGGATCATGTTGGCAGGCGGCGGCGCGCTCCTGCGCGGCCTGGCCACCGTCATGCAGAACTCCACAGGCCTGCCCGTCAAACTCAGCGACGACCCGCTCACCTGCGTTGCACGCGGCACCTGCATGTTCCTTGAGAACATCGAGCTGCTCAAGCAGACCCTCGAAAACGACCTGGACAACTAGACCTCGCTGCTCACCAGCCCTTGTTGACAACCAGCCTCCCCGCCCCCGGCACCACCGCGCGATGCTCCATAGGCGACCCATCCTCAACGCCCGCTCGGCACTGACGATCTGTGCCGGGCTTGCGGCCCTGCTCGCGGTCCTGCCCACGCGCTGGAGTTGGTGGACCAGCGACCTGTCCGCCCCCGTGCAGTTTGCCGCGTTGCCCGTCAGCTGGGTTGTAACCAAGGCCGTCCGCGCCGCCAGGCCCGCCATGGCCCATGACGCCAACTCCCCGACCGTCGAACGCTTGCGCCTCGACCTGGCCGAGCTGACAACCCGCAACCTCCGCCTGGCCGCCGAGAACGACCAACTCGCCCAGCAGGTCCGCCAACTCCAGAGCGGGCTGCAACTGGCCGGCAACCAGGAGGTCCCCCGCCTGATCGCACCCGTCTTTGCCAGCCAGGCCGGGGGCTCGACGCTCCTGATGGTCCGCACCGCCGGCCTGCGCGGCGTTGACGGGCAAAGCACCGTCGTCACCCCAGGCTCCATCGCCGTGCACGCTGGGGTCAACCTCGTCGGGCAGGTCATCGGTGTCCGCGGCGTCGTTGCCGATATCCGCCCGATCTCCGACCCCGCCGCCGGTGTGCTGCGGGCAACGCTCTTCCCGCTCGAAACCGACCCCGCCGCGGACCAATCCTCCATCGCGCTGGCGGCGCAACTCGCCCCGATCCCGGGCCCAGGCGGGCGCGGCCGGTTGCGCGGGCCCGTCTATGTCCTCAAACTCCCCGACGGGCAGACCGAGCCGACCATCACCCCCGGCATGCAGGTCCGCCTCACCGACCCCTCCTGGCCACGTGCCGCACAAATGCTCGTCGTCGGCGTGGTCGACAGCGTCGAGATCGCCGACAACGGCCGGCCCATCATCATCGTCCGCCCGGCCTTTGACGTGCAACGACTCGAAGAGGTAACCATCCTCGTTACCAGCGAGGCCCTCCCGCCGACGAGCACAACAAACACACCCACCCCGCGCGGAGGGGCCCGATGAACTGGGCCGTCGCATCCCTGCTGCTCTACCTCGGCCTAGCCGTCGAGATCGGCCTGCGCGGCGGGCTGACGATCGGCCAGAGCGCGTCCCCTTCAGTGATGTTCGCGCTCGTGGCGCTCGTCGCGGCGTACGCGCCGTTGCAGCACGCGCTCTGGTTTGCGTTCTTGGCTGGCCTGGCCGTGGACCTGATGTCCCCGCTCGCGCCCCTGGGCAGTGGGGAGGCGGTGGTCGTTGTCGGCCCTTACGCGATCGGGTCTTTGACCGGCGCGTACCTGGTCTATCTCCTGCGCGGGTTCCTCTTCGCCCGCAACGCCGCCACGCTGACGCTGCTGGGCATCATCGGCGCCTCTGCCGGGGGCGTGGTGGCGCTGGCGTTCTTGCAGGTGCGTGCCGTAACCGACCCGGGTGTGCTCTTCCGCCGGCTGGGGATTGTCTCGGTGCTGCTCTCGGCCGTCTACACGGGCCTGCCGACGCTGCTGCTGGCGCTGGTCTGGAAGCGGATGCTCCCGTGGCTCGGGCTTGTTGACCCCTCCCAACGCCGCTACGACCGCATGGGCCAGGGGCGCTGAGCCGCCGGGCACCCACGCCTAGAGGTCCGTGTCAAACGCGTTGAACGCCGCCGTCTCAGGCCGGCGGAGCCAGAAGGCCCCGCGCCCGCGCGGCTTCTCCTTGGCGTCCAGGCGTTCGAGGTAGTGCCGGAGCGAGTCGTCGTTGAATGTCGCCAGGAAATCGGCCGACGCCCCATGGCTCGTCCGCAGGATCGACTCGATGACATGCTCACGTGGAAGGCGCGACCGGCTTGGCTCGGACGCAACACCGGCAACCCCTGAGATGCCCGCGCTGCGGTGGGCACCGGGTTGGGCAGTGGTGGCAACAGAACTGACGGCAATAGCCGCGGCGGCAGAAATAAGGCGCATGCTTCGTCCTTGAAGTGCGTGGGAATAATCCCGCTGGTGTTGTGGTGCGCTCCGCGCGTCGATTCCCGCGGACATGCTCCGCCGCGAGTGTGATCCATCGGTGCGCCCACCCCCACGCCCACAAAGTTTTTGCCGGCCTCATTCTCAACCCCCACATCCCCGGCTACCGTCGCGCATGAAACGCCTGGCCACCCTCATCCCCGCCGATCCATCGGGGACACCTAAGGGTGATACGAACGAAGCCCTTCTCTGGAACCCAACCTTCAACCTCCTACGCGACGACCCGCAGACCATGCCGGGCTTGCACACCTCAGGCTTTGTCCTGCGCTGCTGGTCCGGCTGGACCAGCGACGACCCAACCGACCCCGACCCCGCAAGGTGGTCCCCACAAACTTTCAACGCCCTACACGCGGCATGCACAAACTTCTTCCACCTCTACCCAAGTGCGCAGCTCATCCTGCGTAACCACCACCGCCACGTGCTGCACGACCACCACACGCTGCTGCGCTTCGCCCAGCGCTGGGAGCAGGCCCCGCACGGGAATCTCTCGTTTTTGATCGACCCGGCCTCGTGGCTGACGGCACAGATGATCCCCGACTACGAAGACCACCTCGCACGCACCGCCGAGGGCTTGGAGGGCACGCCGATGTGGCGCGAACTGATGCTCACCAACCTCGCACCCGACGCCGAGCAAGACCCGCTGAGCACCGAGAAACTCGGCATCGACATCGGCCCACCCATGCGCCAATCCCCACTGCACAGGGGCTTGCTTGACGCAAGGAGGATGGTAAAAATACTCAGCGCCCCGATCGGGCGGGCTGATACGGTGGTACTCTCCCCCGGCGATCGCTTGGCACAGACAGAGTTTTTGCCCCCCGTCCCCTGATTTGGGCAATCTACCCGAGGTTGGCTGAATCCCACAGCGGCAACGCCCCGTAGACGCAGATGGATATGGAGGCATCGCAACGCATGCCCAAGACTCGCGCAAACGCCAAGCGAACAGCCGGGGCCATCGGCCTGCCGGTGCTGGTTGCCTGCGCGCTCTGCTGGTGCCCCCCAGCCGACGCGCGCGCCGACGGCCTCGATGAGGACGCGCTCTTCTCCTGGACGATCGACGCACCCTCGGCGTTCTGGGGGCCGACGCTCGCATCCGTCCTCGATGACGCCCAGGCCAACAGCATACCCCTGCTCATCACCCAATCACCCGAGCAGGTCGTCAACCCCACGCACACGGCACTTGCGCCAGCGGAGTTTGCAGCCCTGCTGCGCCACAGCGGCCAACTGAGCCTCTCTCAGAGCAGGCTTGCCAACGCGAGCGTTGAAAAGTTGGAACTGGGAAACGCAACTCGCTCTAAGGGTGCCGTGGAGATCTTCGAGGGCGTCAACCTCGCGGGCACACGCAGGGAGATGACCCTCGGCAGCGCCGGCGCCGGCGGGCGGAGCGCGGTGCAGGTCTACGACGCCTCGGCGATGGTCGACGCGGTCAAGGTGGCCGATGTGGCGCTCTCGTTTGTCGGTGCCGTGCGCGTCGCCAGCCAGGGGCCGGTGGACGCGGCACCTGTGCGGACGCAAGTCACGCCGATGATCGGACCGGGGCTGCGCTGGCAACGCGGCCAGGCCGAGACACGCTTGATGGCCCTGGGCGACGCCTCCGGGCACAACGAGGGGCTCATCGAGTTGCGTGCCGATCAGGTCTGGCGGATCACTGGGTGGACAACAATCTCGGTGGGGTACCAGCACCAGATGACCCCCACGGCGGAGCGCCGGCTGGCCAATGAGCCGAGCGACTCGATCATCCTGGAACTGCGCCTGAAGTTTTAGAACCTGTTCCAAAAGCCGTTCCAAAACCCGTTCCAAAATCTGGTGGCACGGGCTTCCAGCCCGTGCATTCGCCTCTCTGCGCACCCATGTTGTCAGCGGCGCGCAACTACACGGCGATCCAAAATCGGGTATCCGCCACAAGCCCCACGGCGACGTTTACAGCCCGGCCCAGGAGCACGCGCCCGATAGGGTCCAGATGCCCAGCCGATACCGCCGGGAGGCTCCTGGAGGGTTTGGGTGTATCTCCATTTCTAGTCGCACTTGCGCGGAGTTACACGGCGTGAATCGCAACCGCCGCTGCCCGGGGTCGATCGACATCGGGCTTCACAGCTTCTATGCTGCGCACCCTCAGCGTGCTGATGGGAAAGCCTTGCTTTGTTCGGGTTTGGTTCACTGAGATACTCATCTAACCTCTGATCTTTAGGAGTTTGCCATGGCCATCCGCATCGGTATCAACGGGTTTGGACGCATCGGTCGGCTGGTGTGCCGGATGGCAAGTGAGGATGCGAACATTCAGGTTGTAGCGGTCAATGACCTGGTCCCGGCTGACAACCTGGCGTACTTGCTCAAGTATGACACGATGCACCGCCAGTTCATGCTCGCGGGCAAGCCGGCCGACGTGGCCGCGACCGAGACGAGCTTCACGATCAACGGCAAGCAGACGCGGACGCTCGCCGAGAAGGACCCGGCGAAACTGCCCTGGAAGGACATGGGCGTCGATTACGTCCTGGAATCCACCGGCCTCTTTACCGACCTTGAGAAGGCGAGCCTGCACATCCAGGCCGGGGCCAGGCGTGTGATCATCTCGGCGCCGACCAAGAGCGAGCCGGCCCAGGTGCCAACGTTTGTGCACAAGGTCAACTGCGGGCAATACGACCCGGCTAAGCACGCCGTCATCAGCAACGCGAGTTGCACGACCAACTGCCTGGCGCCCGTCGCCAAGGTCATCAACGATACCTTTGGCCTTGAGGAAGGGCTGATGACGACGATCCACGCCGTGACGGCGACGCAGCCCACGCAGGACGGCCCGAGCAAAAAGGACTGGCGTGGTGGTCGCAACGCCTACCAGAACATCATCCCAGCCAGCACCGGCGCGGCCAAGGCGGCGGCGCTGGTCATCCCCGCGCTCAAGGGCAAACTCACCGGGATGTCCTTCCGCGTGCCGACGGCGGACGTGAGTTGCGTGGACCTGACGTTCCGCACGGGCAAGGAAACGTCGCTGGGCGAGATCAACGCGGCGATGAAGGCTGCCAGCCAGGGCCCGATGGCCGGGGTGCTGGGGTACACCGAGGAAGAGGTCGTCAGCAGCGACTTTGTCAGCGACCGGCGCAGCAGCATTTATGATGCCGGGGCTGGGATCGAACTGAACAAACGGTTCTTCAAGGTTGTTGCCTGGTACGACAACGAGGCCGGGTATGCCGCACGGTGCGTGGACATGCTGCGCCTGCTGGCGAGCAAGGACGGCAAGTAAACAAAGCCCCGATCGTTCTTGCCTATGAACCCCTCCCCCGAGGGGAGGGGCAGGGGTGGGGTTTGATCTCACCGACAGCCCCATCAAACACTGCGGTGGGGGGGCCAAGGCGTCTGAGTTGTGTAACACTTTTTGCAAGCCTCGATGGAGTCGCCTGTGGCCCGCCTCGTTCGCCTGACCAGTTTGCAGCCGATGAAGTTCCAGGCCCAGGACATCCCCGAGGGGAAGGTGCTGTCGATCTGCACGTGCGGCCTGAGCCAAAAGTTCCCGATCTGCGACGGCTCGCACAAGGCGGCACGCGCCAGCGAGCAGGCCGGGATGTTGTACGTCTACAACGATGCGCGGACCCAGGTCGTCGAGGTCCGGCCAGACCCCTCGGCTGAGGGTGGCCCGGCCAACCCCACCTGACATCTCATACAAATCAACGCGGAAGTACCGTTGCCTGGCTTTGTTACCCCAAAAACCCCCCTCTGAAAACCTCCACACCTCCGTCCTCTGAGTGATCCCCCCTGGGCACTCCGGGCCTCTGGAGTAACACTCTTCCCGTCCGAGCGACCAATGCCCAACTCTAAAGCCAGGCCGAAACCCGCACGCAACGCCAAGCCAGCCGCCAAGGCCACCAAGCGCGACTTGCTGACCATCACCCAGTTGACCGGCGACCGGCTGCGTGCGCTCATTGCAAGCGCTTCTGCGCTCAAGGCACGCCCCGAGGAGTTTGCAACGCGCCTGCGGGGCAAGGGTGTTGTGCTCTTGTTCGAGAAGCCCTCGCTGCGCACGCGCGTCAGTTTCGAGGTCGGCGTCAGCAAGCTCGGCGGGCACGCGATTTTTTATGACCACTCTGCCGACCGCATCGGCATGCGCGAGGGTCTGCAGGACTACGCACGCGTGCTGGGTCGGTATGTCGATGCGATCGTCGCGCGCGTCTATGAGCAGAGCGTGCTAGAGGGGCTGGCAAAGTTCAGCCCCGTGCCGATCATCAACGCCCTGAGCAACACGCACCACCCCTGCCAAGCGCTGGCGGATGTCTTTACGATCCACGAGAAACTGGGCACGGTCAAGGGGGTGCGGGTTGCTTTCTTGGGCGACGGCAACAACGTGTGCACCAGTTTGGCGCATGCCGTGTGCATGCTCGGCGGGGAGATGCAGGTGATCTCACCACCCGGGTATGCGCTGCCGGAGGTTGTGCTGCAAGAGTGCCGGGCGTTGGCCAAGGGCAGTGGGGGGAGCATCACGACGACAAGCGACCCCGACGCGGTGGCGGGAGCGCAGGTGGTTTACACCGACGCGTGGGTGAGCATGCACAACACCGACGCGGAGGAACGCTACCGCGTGCTGCGGCCGTACCAAGTGAACGCCAAGTTGATGGCCAGGGCGGCGCGTGGTGCGATCTTCATGCACTGCCTTCCCGCCGAGCGCGGGGACGAGGTAACCGACGCGGTGATGGACGGTGCGCGATCGGCCGTGTATGACCAGGCCGAGAACCGCCTGCATACGCAGAATGCGTTGATGCTCGAGTTGATGGGGAGGGAGTAGTGGTGAGCGATGAGCGATGAGTGGGGAGTTGCTATTTCACCCCCCCCGGCACGCCGATGTCCTCGTTCCATAACTCTGGGTTCGCAGCGATAAACCGCGTCATCAGCTCCACGCACCGCGCATCGTCGAGGACGTCCACGCGCACACCCTCGGCGGCCAGCCAGTCCTCCCGGCCCTGGAACGTCCGGCGTTCGCCGATGACCACACGCGGAATCCTGTGCAGAATGCTCGTCCCCGTGCACATCGCGCACGGCGAGAGCGTGCTGACCAGCGTGAGCGTCTGCCAATCGCGCCGACGGCCGGCGTTGCGGATGCAGACGGTCTCGGCGTGGGCCGTCGGGTCGCCGGTCTGCACGCGCAGGTTGTGCCCGAGCGCGACGATCACGCCGCGCGGGCTGACCAGCGCGGCACCGATCGGGATCCCACCCTCGCGCAACCCCTTGCACGCCTGCTCATACGCGGCCTCGATGCCCACAGCGGCGATGGTGTCCGTTGCCATGGGCCAGCATAGAGGCGCACAAAAAACCCCTCCCCAGAGGGGAGGGGCAGGGGTGGGGTTTATTGAACCAAAAGCAAACCCATCTTCGTCAACCACTACACACAAAAGCCACCGTCAACGATCACTTGCTCGCGGCAACCTTGGCCGGCTTTGCAACCTTCGCCGCGGGCTTGGGGGCAGCTTTGGGTGCGTCTGCAAACTCGATCCCAGTTTTGATCCCCGACTTACCCATGTGCGCCTTGGAGGCCTTGACGGCCGTCTCGCAGATGGTGTCGAAGGCTTTGGTGTCGTGGATGGCCAGTTCGCTGAGCATCTTGCGGTTGAGGAGGATGCCGCTCATACGCAGCCCGTTGACAAAGATGGAGTAGCGCGTGCCGCGGATTTTGCAGGCCGCGGTCAGGCGTGTGATCCAGAGCGAGCGCATGTCGCGCTTGCGCAGCCGGCGGTGGCGGTACTTAAAGACGCCGGCCTTGACGAGGCCGACCTTTGCCTTCCACTTGTGCTTAGAGCGTGCGCCGTAGAAACCACGGGCCAGGCGGAGCAACTTCTTACGGGCTTGGGTGCGAGCGGCACCTTTACGAACGCGTGGCATAGGCCACCTCCAGGTTATCGCCGGCACGGGGATGGGCCAGCGCGGCCCATGCTTTGACTCCCGGCAGACCGATGCGCCCCGCGACCCTTGCGGGCGGGGGCAATGCGGCATGCGGGCACTCCTGCCGGCACGCCACGGGTTCATTGACCAACATCACTTGATCACTTGCCAGCGGCGGCGGCCTTGGCGGCCTTTGCAGCCTTGAGGGCCTTGCTCTGGGCGGGTGAGGGGCTTTTGCGGATCGTTGCCAGGGACTGGTCCCGGCCGCGTAGCCGGCGGTGCAACTGACGCTCGAGTGCCTTGGCGTCGGCGTTGGATGCCAGGCGGTCGCGGCGCAACTTGCGGAGGCGGTTGGGGCTTTTGCCGCTCTTTAAGTGCTTGCTGTTGGCGCTCTTGTGCTTGACAAGGCCAGACTTGGTAACACGCACTCGCTTGAGCAGGCCCTTGTGCGGTTTGTTCTTCTTCTGCATGCTTCGCTCCAACCAAAGATGGCGAATCTGACCCCGGCCGTTTTGAGCCTGGCCTAGATGATAGACCCGCGTGGCCGCCCTGTCGAGCGGGGGAAGTGAACCCGAATATCCACCTGAAATGCACAAGAGGTTCGCGGAGGGGGCGGAGGTTGATGGGGTGCAGGGGTGGAGTGGTGTAGGTGCATAGTGGCATAGTGGCAAAGTGGCAAAGTGGCAAAGGTTCAAGGTGTGGCCGTGCTCGGCGTATCGCCTTGCTCATGGTCTCTTGAACCATGCCTCTGTCTTACTCCGCGTCCCTCCGCCAACCTCCGCCCCCTCCGCGAACCTCTTCTCTTACCGAGATTCTCTTCCGCACCCCGGCACCACTAAACTGCAATATGCCCCCAGCCGACGAACCTTCCCTCATCATCCGCAACGCCCGCGTCGTTACCTTGGCCAAAGATGGCCGGCCTTCACCCAAGCCCCTGCGTGGCGAGGATCTTGGCGAGTTGCACGTCATCGAGCGGGCCGATGTGCATGTCGCCGGGGGGAAGATCACGGAGGTCAAAAAACTCCTGCCCAAGTCCAGGCCCCGCGCGCCTGTTCCGGGCGTCAGCGAGATCGATGCACAGGGGCGCGTGCTTATGCCCGGCTTTGTCGATGCCCACACGCACACGTGCTGGGCCGGCACGAGGCTAGATGAGTGGGACCAGCAACGCAGGGGGGTGCCCTATCTACAGATTCTCAAAAAAGGTGGCGGGATCATGGCCACCGTCCGTGCCGTGCGTGCGGCAACGCTGGCCGAACTGACCGAATCGCTCCTGGCCCGTGCGTTCGAGATGCTCGCCCTCGGCACGACGAGCATCGAGGTCAAGAGCGGCTACGGCTTGACGACGGCCGACGAAATGAAGATGCTCCACGCCGTGCGAAGGGCGCAAGAGCAGTTCCCCGGCACGCTCGTGCCGACAGCCCTGCTCGGGCACGCTCTTGATCCTGACCAGCCGGGCTTTGTTGGGCGTGTAACGCGCGAGACGCTCCCGGCGGTGGGGGCGGAGTTCCCGGGTATAGCCGTGGATGCGTATTGCGAGACGGGGGCGTGGTCTGTCGAGCAGTGCGTGCTTTTGTTTGCGCGTGCGCACGAGTTGGGCCTGCGCGTGCGTGTGCACGCCGATCAGTTCAATAGCCTGGGCATGATCCCCGCGGCGTTGCGACTCGACGCCGACAGCGTTGACCACCTCGAAGCGACCACCAAGGAAGAGATGACGCTGCTCGCGGCGAGCAAGGCCATCGGCGTGATGCTCCCGGCGTACGGGTTCCACCAGGGCGGGCGGTATGCGCGTGGGCGGGCGTTTGTGCAGATGGGTGGGGCGTTGTGTATTGCCAGCAACCGCAACCCTGGGTCGGCCCCGTGTGGGTCGATGCCGATGGTTTGTGCGCTGGCATGCCGGCACCTGGGCCTGTCGCCGCAGGAGGCGATCACCGCCGGCACGCGTAACGCCGCGTTGCTGCTGCGGCTGTCTGATCGGGGTGCTGTTGCCCCTGGCCTGCGGGCTGATATGTTGCTGCTCAAGGGGTCGGATGAACGTGCCGTGGCGTTTGAGTTTGGGACCAGCCCGGTTGAGCGGGTGATTGTGGGTGGGCGGGTGGTTTGATCGTTTTGTTTGCGGGTTGGGGCGTGTTGCCCCCTATTGTTTTGTCTGTTTAGGAGTTCCTCATGCGTGCGTTGCTGATTCCATCTCTGCTCACCCTTGCACTGGTGCTCGGCGGGTGCGACCCCAATCAGGTTGGCAACCAGGCCCAGTCGGCTGCGCGCGGGACGCGCGACGCGGTCAAGAGCACCAAGACGGGGATCGACGATTCGCAGAAGAAGGCCGTCGAGATGGCCGACGAGATCAGCGGGGGGAAGAAACCAGCCGCCCCCAAGCCCGCCGACGATGGGAGGCCAAAGCCAACGCCTACTATGCCCCCTGCAAGCAACCCGTAGCGACGCATGGGTTCGCCCCGCACGCCCACTCGGCGGGCGAGCAGAAAGGTCTATCATGGTCTGCAAACTGACATCGGTTTTGGTAACCACCGCTCTGCTGCTCGCCTCGTGCGGCAACCCCGTATCGTCAGGTGAGAAGGGCAAGACAACCTCTCCCCACAGCGAGCCGGGCCATACCTGCCCGATGTGCGAGGGGCTTAAAGAGAATGCGGGCAAAGCAGATATGAAAACACAAACCCCCACGCCACCGCCCACACCATCGGCTACACCAGCTGCCGCTGCTACGCCCGAACTTCTCGATATCACCGTGCAGTCCATCGACGGCAAGCCTGTCAACCTGAGTACGTACAAGGGCCAGGTGGTGCTCATCGTTAACGTGGCCAGCAAGTGTGGGTACACGCCGCAGTACCAGGGGCTGGAAAAACTCTACAACGCCAAGAAAGACGCCGGCCTCGTCGTCCTCGGGTTCCCGGCCAATGATTTTTTGGGCCAAGAGCCTGGGAGCAACGAACAGATCGCCGAGTTCTGCAAGACCAAATATGGCGTGACGTTCCCGATGTTCGAGAAGATCACGGTTACCGGCCGCAAACAACACGAACTCTACAAGCGTCTCACCGCCGAGGCCAAAGAGATGGGCGGCGCACCGAGCTGGAACTTTACCAAATACCTCATCGCCCGCGATGGGACGCTCGTCGCCCGCTTCGGCTCAAAGACAACACCCGAGGACCAGGCACTCCTTGCTGCGATCGAAGCCCAGCTGGCCAAGAAGCTCTCACCCACGACGGCTGACAAAGCTGATAAATAAAAAGGGCCGGCTGGACCGGCCCTGTTACGGGTGTAACGGGTGTGCTATATCTGTCCCGATCAGTTGGACCCAAGCCGGGCACGGAACTCGCTGGCCGGGAAGAGTTGGCCCGGGTCGGTCGTGGGGGCGACGTCTGAGTGCAGGTAGACGCGGTTGGCGGGGATTTTCAGTTCCGCGCGGAGCGTCTGGACGAGTTCCATGAGCTTGGCCATCTGCAGTTTGGTGAAGCCCTGCTGGTCGCCGTTGCCGACCAGGCAGATCGAGATGGCGTGCTCGTTGAGCCACATGCGGGTCTGGCCCATGGCGTGCGCGCCGCTCAGCTGGCGGATCCAGCGCTCGCCGACGTGGACCTCGCCATCGCCCATGCCGCGCCCGTTGCCGATGAGGAACTGGTGCCCGAGGTTCCGCAGACCCGCACGCACGTGCTGGGCGGCGATGGTCTCAGGTGAGCCAAAGTCTCCGCTGGAGTGGTGGATAACAATCGCCTGCCAGCGGTTGCGGTCGAGTTTGGGGACGCTGGTGAAGATCTGTTCGAGCTCGCCCACGGTGCCCACGGCCGCCAAGGCGGGCATCGCCAGGCCGCCGACGCGTGGGGCGTTGCGGCCGTCCAAGGCCATGAGCAGGCCGCCGACGGCCGTCATCGCGCCAGCCAGCGAGAGCCAAACCACGGTGGCGCGGTTGCCTGCGGCCGAGCCATTGCCACGAGTTGATCGAACGCGACGTGAACGGGCCATAGAGAGCGGTCCTTGCTACTGAAGAATCATCGTCATGTTTCGGTCCAGAGGCCAGCAACCATCGTGATTTATCAAAAGATTCTCGGATGTTACCCCCCCGGATAAACCAAACGCGCGGCACACGCGCACTGCTGCCAAACAACCTCCTGACGGAACAACCGATACAGCCGATCCAAACCCTACCACGCCTCACCCAAGACTGTGCCCAGCGGCACGATCTGCGCGAGCGCATCGCTCTGTGATAACTCGCGCTCCAAGCCGACCCGGCAGCAGACGCCGCGGTCGTGGTCGCTGTTGAGGATCAGCGCCCGCGTGCCGAGGGGGGCAACGCCCTCGGGCGCGCTCTCGTGGCCTAGCAAGAACAGGCCGACGCCCCAGCGGTCGGCGAGGGTTTGCAGTTCCTGATCGCTCTGGCCTCGGCCCCAGAGCATCAGGTGTGCGCTGCCGAGGCGGGGGGTGAAGTCGCCGTCGGTCAACGCGCGCTCGAGGACAGAAGGGTCGAAGCGGTCTAGGGCGTCGCTGCCGGGTAGGGAGTGTGCGCACAGCACGTCCCGCCCGCCCGTGCTGGGCGTGCAGCGGAGGGCCAGCGGCATCGAGGCGATGAACCCCCTGATGGCCTCGTCTACGCGTGCTGCCTCGCTGCCGAAGACATACTCGACGCCGACGTTGAAGGCCTTGACGCAGTTGACGCCGTTTTTGCTGACGCCCTGGCCGTGGACCTGCGCGATCTCGTGGTTGGCCAGCAGGGCATGCACGCGCTCGGGGAACGCGGCCTTGAGTGCCGCGACCCGGCAGAGGACGCGGTAACTCATGTCCATGCCGTCGATGAGTTTATCGGAGTGGATCAACTCGTGGAACGTCGCGTGCGGGCCGGCGGTGCCGGCATCGGGCTGACCCTCCATCCCGGCCAACTTGACGATCGCCCGGAAGTTGACCGGGTGGTCGTGCAGGTCGCCGGTGGCGATCAACTGGCCAGGGCCTGTGATGTGGTCGATGCTGCCGCGTCGGCATTGTGCCGAGAGGTTCGCCGAGGCCCCGGCCTCGAACGCCGCGACCACCTGCGACGGGGAGGCAAGATCGAGAGAGGAGAGGGGCATGGGGGCGGGGGTAGCGATGAGCGATGAGCGACGAGTAAAGGTCTTTTTAGAACCCCTCCCCCGAGGGGAGGGGCAGGGGTGGGGTTGGCAACGGCCAGTGTTCCCTTCAACCAAACCCGTGCCTCGCGGCTGAGTTACCTGCTCCCCCCATCAAACTTCTTCATCAACTGCTGCGCTTTGCCCGTGCTGTTGCGGATGGCGACCGAAAGCCCGATCGGGTCTTGTTTTTTCATATCCCAGACGAGTTTGCGGAGGTGGTCGTCGCGGAGTTGCGTCCAGCGTTTGAAGAAGTCTTCCAGTTCGTGGCGGTTGAAGCGGGTCATCGGGTCTTTGAGGCCCGACTGTGCGGCGGCCCAGTCGATCAGCGAGCCGCCGTGCTCGTTAAAGCGGTAGAGGCGTGCGGTGGCCTCCAGCCGAACGCGTGCGGGCTGGAAGGGGTCGGCACACTGGTCGGGGATTTTGAGCATCAGTTCAGCCGCGTTCTTGGCGACCTCGATGCCCATCAGCGGGTCGCTCGGCGCACTCTCGCACGCGACCATCGCCGGCGCGTCGCTCGCCGGCACGAGGTTGGCGATTGCCGTTGAGAGTGTTTTCAGGCCCGCGCGCTCGAAGCGGACGGTGACGCGTTGGCACGCCTTCCCCTCGTGCAGGTCTCCGACGGCTTGGCTGACCGTCCCCACGCCCCACTCGGGCCGACCGACGTGAACGACCTTATCCCCAAATGCAAACGGCTTGACCAGCATGCACGCCACCCTGATTTGCAAGCCCGCACAGCCAGCACGCACACGCGGCCAGGCCGACAACGGGAAAAATGAACCTGACGACCAACACAATCCCAACCCCAGATGCCAACCCCCAGATCCCAACCCCAGTCCTTGCCCCAGTTTCCTGCCCCCACCCGACCCCC
>VYKU01000124.1_pt1 | contig 24221 bp, 36 predicted proteins | sample 5114491 | NCBI WGS metagenome assembly VYKU01 (sample SAMN12291796, study PRJNA351875) | freshwater metagenome | isolation source: freshwater lake | place: USA: Michigan, Gull Lake | collected 2011-07-05 | reverse complement strand
AGCCGGACGTTGGCCGCCGCCGAGCAGGCCGCCGACGATCGAGCCCGCACCGCCGACGATGTTGCCGGCACCGCCGACAATGCCCGTGACCGCCCCTGCCCCGCCCGACAGCAGCGCTTGTGCCGTGCCGGCCGGATCGGGGACAACGCTCGAGTCGGCGAAGGTGCCGCGAATGAACACCGCAACCGGACCAGCGACCTGGTTGAGATTGAGCTGTTCCGAGCGCAGATCGAACGAGCCCGAGGTGCGCGCCGACATGATGCCCGTGTCGATGAGCCCCGCTTTGTAGGTGCCGACGCCGTTCTGGAAATCGATCTTGTGGATGCCGCAGCGCACCGACGTGCCGATATTGAGTGCGGCCAAAGGCGGTGCGACCTTGCCGAGCCAATCGCCGATCACGCGCGTGGCCGCCTGGCCAAGCTCGCCCGGCCCCATGTTCAAGAACACGTCGCCCTGCAATGTGGCCGCAAGCCCGCGTGCCGTTTCGCCCTGGCCGCGCAGATTGAGATCGAACGCGGTGAGCCCGCCCTTGAACCAGTCGTTGAGTTTGCGCTCGGTGAGCACGCGGCCGACATCGAGATTGCGCATCTCGACTTTCTGCGTGAAGCCCTTCTGGGCGGCGTTGGCCGTGGTCTCGATCGCGAATTTTCCGCCGTCCATCTCGAAGGTCAGCGGCCGCAAAGTGAGCTGGCCGTTATTGACGACGAGTTGCAGATTGAGGCTGCGCAGCGTGGCCCCTTCGGTCACGATGCTGTCGGCCGCGTAGCGCAGATCGGCGTTGGCACTGTTCAGCAGCTCGAACGGCACTTTCTCGTTCGGGATCACGCGCCCGTCGCTGGGTGCTGCGGCCGAAGATGTCGCCGCCGGACGCGCTTGCTGCGCCGACGCGGGCTTGGGCGGGAACAGCTTCACAAGATCGACCGAGGTCGAACGCAGATTGGCCTGCACCGAGGGCTTGCCGCCGGGCGGATTGGCAAGCGTGGCCTCGCCCGAAAGATCGACCGCGTTCTGCGGGCCTGCCGCGAGTTTGAGATTCGTGATCTGGTAGCGGGCGGCGGCCGTATCGCGCAGCTGCAACTGCAGATCGAGCGGGCCCGCCACGGCCGGCTCCATGCGTGCGGCGCGGAACGGGGCGGCCATGTCGCTCGAGACGGCGCGCACCGCGATGCTGAGGCCGCGCTGCTCGAGCGGATCGAGGAACGCACCCGCAATGTCGAGCTTGATCGTGTCGGCCTTGCCGAACTCGACTTTGATTTCGGGCAGGCTCGGACGGTTGCTGGGCCCGCTGTCGGCGAGCTTCAGCGTGAGCTTCAGGGGCCCAAGCGCCGGGATCTCCTGCTTGGCGAGGGCCGCGAGTTTCTGCACCTCGGGGATTTCGGCGATGAGGTCGAACGCATAGCCCTGGCCCTTGGTCGGGACCATGATGCCGCCCGCGATCTTGCCGGTCAGCACATTGTCGCCGACGGCAAAGGCGAGATCGACCGGATACGGGCGTCCGACGGTTTGCAGCGCGCGCTCGACCGAACCGACCTGGCCTTTGAGCGTGAATTTCTGTTCGCCCGCAAGCGCCGGAACGTTGACCGCACCGGCAATGTCGAGGCGCAGTGGATCGGCCGCCCCGTCGGCGTTCACGAGAATGCGCTCGAGCTTGATCTCCTGGGTTTCGCGCGTCTTGCCGTCGCGATAGGCAAAGCGCGCATTGCGCAGCTCGACCGCACGCACCACCGGCAGCGGGCCGCCGGCAGTGCCGCTTTGGGCGGCTTGCGGCTGGTTGGGCTGGGTTTGTGCAGGTGCAGGGGCCGCCGCCTGGAACTCCCAATTGCCGCGCCCGGCCGCGTCGGTTTCGAGCAGAATGTCGGTATCGGCCAAAACGAGGCGCGTGATCTCGATCTGCCCGCCGATCAGCGGCAGCAAGGCCACCTGCACTTCGAAGCGGCCGACCTTGACCATCTCGGGCCGCGTGCCCCAGCTCGCGTTGGCGAAAGTCACGTCGGCGATGCCGAAGCTCGGGCTGAAGCCGATCGCGAGCTTGATGTCGCCTTTGAGGGCGAGGTCGCGGCCGGTCGCGTTCTTGGCGGCCTCGACGATCTGCGGCTTGTATTTGTTGGGATCGATCGACGACGCGACGATGAACACGCCCGCCACGGCGACCACGACGAGGCCGACCAAGCCGATGGCAACCCATTTCAAGATGCGCATTGTCCGCTCCCCCAGAGTTCCCGAATGAGATCGGGCACTTCGCCGTAGTTCGTGGCCAGAAGGTCGGCACCGGCCGCCTTCAGCTCGTCGGGCGCATGATAGCCCCAGACGACGCCGAGTGCGGGAATTCCGGCGGCCTTGGCCATCGCCATGTCGAAACTCGTATCGCCGATCATGATTGCGTTTTTGCGATCCACGCCGGTTTCTTCGAGCGCCCAATGCAGCATCGTGGGATCTGGCTTGCCGGGCGCGCGGTCGGCCGTCTGCAGCGTCGAAAATCGGTTGCTGAGCCCGTGGACGGCGAGCACGGCATCCAAGCCCCGGCGCGCTTTGCCGGTGGCAATGCCGAGCTGCCAGCCTTCGGCCTCCAGCGCATCGAGGGCGGCAAGTGCGCCCGGGAACATCGGCTCGACCATGCCGCCGTCGGTGCGCAGCTCGAAGAAAGCGCGCTTGTAGGCCTCGGTGAGGTCGAGATGCACGGGCTCAAGCTGGTCGGGGGCGAGCAGCGCCATGCAGCGCTCGAGCGGCAGGCCGATCACGCGATGCGTCTGCGCAAGCGTGGGGGCGGCAAGGCCGAGGGCGTCGAACGCGCTCTGCATGCAGGCTTGGATCGCGTGCTGGCTGTCGACGAGCGTGCCGTCGAAATCGAAGATCGCCAGGCGGGGGGTCGGGAAGGTCATGGGGCGGCAGTTTGCCGGTTTCCGACCGGCCCGCCAAGCCCCCTGCCCTTTAGTCGCGGGGAAAGGGATCGATGCGCGCATCGGCATCGAAGCCGAAAAATTCCCATGTCTTGGCCATGTGCGTCGGCAGCGGCGCTTTGACCTTCAAAAGCCCGCTGCCCGACGGGTGCGGAATCTCGATCGAGCGCGCATGCAGATGCAGTTTGCCCGACACGCCGTCGCCCGGAAGGCGCGCGGCCGCCCCGCCGTATTTGCCGTCGCCGACGATGGGCGTCTTGAGCGCGTCGGCGCAATGCACGCGCAATTGATGCGTGCGGCCCGTGCGCGGCCACAGCACAAGCCACGCCGCCTTGTCGCCGGCCGCCTCGGCGGTCGCAAACAGCGTGACCGCGCGCTTGCCGTCTTCCTCGTCGGCCGCCACGCGCTCGTAGCCGCCGGGGCCGGCTTCTTTGGCGAGGGCGAGATCGATCTTGCCTTGCGACGGCTTGGGTGCCCCCACGACCAGCGCCCAATAGATCTTGCGCGCATTGCGATGGCGGAACGCGTCGCCGAGCAGCTGCGCGTTGCGCGCCCCGCGTGCCAGCACCAGCACGCCCGACGTATCGCGGTCGAGCCGGTGCACGAGCTTGGGTCGGCCTTCCTGTTCGAACTGCAGCGCATCGAGCATGCCGTCGATATGGCGCTCGGTGCCCGTGCCGCCTTGCACGGCGAGGCCCGGCGGTTTGTTCAAAACGATCACGTCGTCGTCTTTGTAGATCACGCACGACTGGATGAGCTCGGCGTCCGCTTTCGAGACGCTGCGCGGAGCGCGCACGGCCGTGACCTCGTCGGGCTCGTCGGGTGGGGGCATCGCGATGTTCGGCGGCAGGCGCACGTCTTGATCGGGCAGCAGGCGCTGGTTCGATTTGGCGCGCTTGCCGTCGACGCGGATCTGGCCCGTGCGCAACAGCTTTTCGATGCGCCCCTGGGCCAAACCCGGAAAACGCCGCTTGAGCCAGCGATCGAGCCGTTGGTCGGCATCGTCGGCTTTGATCGCAATGGTGATGACGCCGCTCATTCGTCCCTCGTGCGCCGGGCGCGCAGTTTGGCCCAATAGTCCAGCCGTTTGCGGATCTCGCGTTCGAACCCGCGATCCGGCGGATCGTAGAAAATCTCGCGCGCCATCTTGTCGGGAAAGTAGTTCTGGCCCGAGAAGCCGTCCGGCGCATCGTGGTCGTAGGCGTAATCCTTGCCGTAGCCAAGCTCTTTCATCAAAGCGGTCGGCGCATTGAGAATATGCATGGGCGGCATCAGCGAGCCCGTGCGCTTGGCCGCCGCATTGGCCCCGCTCGAGGCGACGTACACGGCGTTGGATTTAGGCGCGCACGCAAGATACGCCACCGCCTGCATGATCGCCAATTCGCCCTCGGGCGAACCCAGGAAATCGTAGGCGTCTTTGGCGGCGAGTGCTTGCACGAGCGCCTGCGGGTCGGCGAGGCCGATATCCTCGACCGCAAAGCGCACGAGACGCCGCACGATATAGAGCGGGCCTTCGCCGCCCGCGAGCATGCGCGCGAGCCAATAGAGGGCGGCATCGACATCCGAGCCGCGCATCGATTTGTGCAAGGCCGAGATGAGATTGTAGTGGCCTTCCTGCGCCTTGTCGTAAAGCGGGGCGCGGCGCTGCACGGCGTTGGCAAGGGCCGCCGTATCGAACGGGCTCCCGCGATGCTGGAACACTTGTTCGACAAGATTGTAGAGATAGCGCCCGTCGCCGTCGGCCATCGCGATGAGAGCGCCGCGCGCATCGTCGGTCAGCGGCAGTTTGCGCCCTTCGGCCGCTTCGGCTTTGCCCAGCAGCGTTTCGAGCGTGGCGTCGTCGAGCCGCTTCAGCACGAGCACTTGGCAGCGCGACAGCAACGCGGCGTTCACCTCGAAAGACGGGTTTTCGGTCGTTGCCCCCACAAGGGTGACCGTGCCGTCTTCGACATAGGGCAAAAACCCGTCCTGCTGGCCGCGATTGAAGCGGTGGATTTCGTCGACGAAAAGCAGCGTGGCTTTGCCCATCTGGCGGCGTTCGACCGCTTCGGCAAACGCCTTGCGCAGATCGGCCACGCCCGAAAACACCGCCGACAGCGCCACGAATTCGAGCCCGACGGCGCTCGCGAGCAGGCGCGCGATCGTGGTCTTGCCGCAGCCCGGCGGGCCCCACAGCACGATCGAGGCGAGTTTGCGGTTGGCGAGCATGCGCGCAAGCGGCCCCTCGCCCGCCAGCAGATGGTCCTGGCCCACCACGTCGGCCAGTGTCGCGGGGCGCAAACGCTCGGCCAAAGGCCGGTCGGCGTTCGGACTTGCGAACAGCCCGCCCGCTGGAGATTTGGGCGGCGTCATCCGCCGACAGTCGTGTTGAGCACGCGCCCGCCGCGACTCACTTGCAGGCGCCACGGCAGCGGCAATTGCACGGCGCGCCGCGCATCTTCCACCGTGGCGATGGCGCGGTCGTTGATGCGCAGCACAAGATCGCCCGGCTGCAAACGCAGCTGTGCCGCAGGACTGCCGCGCCGCACCTCGGTCACGATCACGCCGCGCGGCGGCAAATCGAGGCCGAGCTCGTCGACGAACGCCGGCGACAGGTTGGCAAGCGTGGCGCCCGAAAACGGATGCTGGCCGCGCATCGGCGTTACGTCGCGCGGCGGGTTTTCGACCGGGGCCGTGAGCGACGCCGTCACGACGTTTTCGCGCCCGCCCCGCCACACGGTGAGGCGCACGCTCTGGCCGATCGGCTGCGTGGCGACGCGGAAGCGCAGGGCGTCGTTGTCGTTGACCTCGCGCCCTTCCACGCGCAGCACCACGTCGCCGCGCCGCAAGCCGGCTCGGTCGGCAGGCCCGCCCGGGAACACGTCGGTGATCGCAACGCCGACCGGGCGGCTCAATCCCAAGCCGGGTGCGAGCTCGCTTGTCACGGTCTGGCCCGAGGCGCCGAGCCACGCGCGCACAAGCCTGCCGCCCGAGGCGACCGAGGCCACGACCGTCTGCACCATATTGGCCGGGACCGCGAAGCCGATGCCGTTCGAGCCGCCGTCGCGCGAGAAGATCGCGGTGTTGATGCCGATGAGCTTGCCGTCGAGTGTCACCAAAGCACCGCCCGAATTGCCGGGATTGATCGCGGCGTCGGTCTGGATGAAAAAGCGGAAATCGGCGATGCCCGCCATCGTGCGCGCGACCGCCGAGACGATCCCTTGCGTAACCGTCTGGCCCACGCCGAACGGATTGCCGATCGCGAGCACGATGTCGCCCACTTCGAGATCGTCCGAATCCTTGAGCTCGAGCGTGGGCAAGGGCTCGGCACCCGCATCGATGCGCAGGATGGCAAGATCCGTGCGCTCGTCGCCGCGCACGAGGCTCGCCTCGAATTCGCGCCGGTCGGCCAAGCTCACGACGATTTCCTCGGCCCCGCGGATCACGTGGAAATTCGTGACGATGAGGCCCGATGCGTCGACGATGACGCCCGAACCCAACGAGTTCTGCACGCGCTCGCCGATACCCGGAAACTGGTTGCCGAAAAAGCGCTGGAAGGTGGGGTCGTTGGCGAGCGGCGACGGGATCGCGCGCTGCACGCGCCGCGTGGTGACGTTGACGACGGCAGGGGCCGCGCGTTTGACCACGGGGGCGAAAGACAGCTGCACCTGCGCGCGCGAGTCCGGCACCACGCGCGTTTGTGCGGCGGCCGGGGTCGCCAGCAGAAGGACCAGAAGGAAAGACAGAAATCGCATGGCTTCAGTATAGTTCCTTCGCACGCCCGTCGCCACGGGCGGCGGGAGGGGGGCGTATGGAAAGTGCGAGGTCGGACACAGCCGCGTTCTCCGGGGTAACCGTCGTGGTCGTCGATGACAACCCATTTGAACTCCGCTTCATGGAAGCGGCTCTTGCGCGGCTCGGCATCCATCGCGTCCACAGTTGCCTGAACGCGCCGATGGCTCTGAGCACCGTATCGAAGCTCGTCGAAGCGCCGGTTCTTCTTATATGCGACCTGAATATGCCCGACATGGACGGAATCGAGTTCCTTCGTGCGGTCGCCCAGCGCAACTTTCGCGGCTCGGTGCTCATCCATTCCGGCGCCAACCAAGTCGTACGCGCGGCAGCGGCGAACCTTGCGCGCGCGATCGGCCTTGAACTGCTCGGCACTTTCGCAAAGCCGATCGAAGTCGATCGCCTCGCCGAGGCTCTGCTGCGCGCCGTGAAGGCGCAGAGGGGCCACGCAGGCGGCCAGCCGACGGCGCAACCGTAACCTTCCTGCGAAAGAAAGCGAAATGCGCTAGGTGCCCATTCATCTCGTCACGCTGCTGCTTTTGGCGATCGCGCTCCCGGCGCATGCCCAGAATCACGTGGATGAATGCCGCGTCGCACGTCTGGCAGCCAAGCCCGCAGCGCGCGATGCCGCCGGAAGGCTCGGTGCGCCGCCCTCGAGTTTGACCCTTGCGGAGATCGAGCATACGGCCGCGTGCATGGCCGCGGCCCTTGATCGGTCGTTCGCTGCCGTGGGCGATGCCGCGATTCGACGCGTGCGCGCATGGGCGCCGATGTCGACCAGCTACAAAGCCTCCGAACACGGCACGTTCCTGCGGGTGTATGCCAATCCGCAAGCGGCTGCGTCCTATGCACGCTACGAAGAAGGCCCGCGCATGCCGCAAGGCGCCATGGTGATCAAACGTTCCTTCCGCGTCGAGGCCGACGGGCGCGCGCGCCCCCATCGTATCTACATTATGGAAAAAATGGGCAGCGGCTACGAGCCCGGAATCAACGACTGGCGATTCGCGGCCTACGAGCCCAACGGCGCATTGGTGGGCGAAACCGGCGGCCGCGACAATTCCCGTGTCCGCTTTTGCGCAGAGTGCCATGCGGCGGCGCGCGAACAAGACTTCTTGATCTTCGTGTTGCCGAAATTCCGAATCACGTCGGTCGGGCAATAAACGCAGGCGACGTTTCCGTCCACAATGCGCATGGCTCCAATAAAGTTTCTTCGCAAGGCTGGCGCCACGCGCGGCGGGACGCGGGGATGGACAAAACGACCGATCGGCGGGATGGCGTGCGGATCGTGCGCGGTGCGGCGGTTGCGCGCGAAATGCGCGACCCCGGCGGCATTGGCCGGGCGACTGCGGCACAGTTCAGCGGCGGCGGTGCCGGCAATGTGTGGATCGGCGCGGTGTCGCGCGCGCCCGGCGACTTCGCCTATTTCGTGCCGCATGTGCCGCACCAGGAGCGCAACCCGAGTGCGGCCGAGCCCGTCGATTTCCTCGTCGTGCGCGCGGATGCGGCGCGCCTCGCGGTCAAGCTCGACGCCGACCCGGTCGCAACGCCCGAAACCGTCGCTTGATCCGAAAAACCGCCGCTCAGCGGTTTGCGGGCAGGCTGCGCGTATGCCCATCGACCTTGGTCCCGTCGCCGCGCGTGTAAGGATCGACCGTGACGGGGCCATGCGACGTGCGCAGCTGGTTGCGGCGGCGCGTTTCCGACGATTCGAACCAGCTCTTCACCTTCTCGAAGGCTTCGGCTTGGCGCGGATTGCCATTCTGCCAATAAAGCCGCGACGCTTGCACCGCGCGCACATCGTCTTCGCTCCAATTCTCGACCGGCACCATCAGCAGACGCTCGACGCGCAATGCAGCGTCGTCCTTCCAAGCGGGCGGATAAGCGGCGACGGGGCTATTCAAAGGCCGACCAGCTTCGTTCCAACGCCCCTTGTCGAGCCACATTGCCGTTCCATTCGCGCCGCTGCCGCCATATTCGATCGCAGCGGCAATTTCAGCCTTCGCAAGGCGCGCGACCTCTTCGGACGATCGCGCCGTCCGACCAATGCGAATTGCAACCTCGTTGTTGTTATGGCGATCCATTTGAAGCGCGTCGGGCAAATCTTTGCCGAACTGCTCGTTGATCTCGCCGGCCGTCGCCGCCGGCATTGCCCCATACCGGCGCGTTGCCTCGGCAATTTCGGCGATATGGCGCAATGCATCCGCAGGCCCGTTGTGGCGTCCAGGCAACCCGGAAGCGTTTGCAAGATCGTTGGCCCACCCATAGGCCAGTCTATAGCCCTCATTCGAATTCATCTTATGTTCCTTTTCGTGTTACGGGTTAAAGCCAAAGATGGAGCGCCAATACGCCGTGACGCTGCACCCGGTCGTCGTCGGCACGCCGTCACGCCACCGGACGACAGCAAGGCAATGTCGGGCGAAGAGCGAAAAGTCAGACTCGATTTCGAGAATGCGGCGCTGACCGAGCACCTCGCCGAAATCCATGGTCAAGCGCGGCGACCACGAATGAACGGACTCGAGCAGAATAGTGTTCGTTCTATCGCTGCCGGTGCGTTCGATGAAACTGCGCGCCGCGTAGCGCCGCCCGTCGATCAGTCGGTTGCCGGTATAGGCCCCGACCCCCGGCGCCGAGCCATCGTCGATTTCGACGATCTCGTAGGTGAATTGAAAGTTCGACCACAGCCAGAAGAACGCGATCAGCCAGACCGCGATTTTCCACCAATTGCGCGGGCGCAGGTCGCGCGGCGGCAAGCCCAGCCGGCGCATGATCGGCACACCATCGGTTCGTTTGATCTCGTTCATGGCTTGAAACATAACGAGAACACAAGATCGGCGCAAGAAATTTCGAGCGCATTATTTATGCAGATACAACTGTGTTTCCCGTTCCCGCGAGAGCCCCGGCGCCCAAACAAAAACGGCGCCGATTGCTCGGCGCCGTTTGTGCTGGTCCCTGAACCGTTCGGCCAAAGCTTACGCGTTGGCGGCTTCGGCCTTTTCGTTGGCTTCGCGCTCGGCGGCCACGCGGGCCTTGTCGGCCTTGCCCTTGGCTTCCGGATCGCGATCCACAAGTTCGATCACGGCAAGCGAAGCCGCATCGCCGTGGCGCATGCCCGCGCGCAGAACGCGCGTGTAGCCGCCCGCACGCGTCTTGTAGCGCTCGGCCAGAGGCCCGAACAGCTTCTGCGCCACGATCGTATCCTGCAGCATCGACAAGGCACGGCGCCGATTGGCAAGGCCGCCCTTCTTGCCCAGCGTGATCAGCTGGTCGACGTAAGGGCGCAGTTCCTTGGCCTTGGAAACCGTGGTCTTGATCTGCTCGTGCACGATCAGCGACACCGCCATGTTGGCGAGCGTTGCTTGGCGGTGCGGCGAGGTGCGGCCCATCTTACGGCCGGCTACTCCGTGACGCATGACTCTCTACTCCTTCGGCGAACAGCCGCTCAATACGGCTCTTCGAGTTTCTTGGCGAGCTCTTCGATATTCTCGGGCGGCCAGCCGACGATCTGCATGCCCAGATGCAGACCCATTTGCGACAGCACTTCCTTGATCTCGTTGAGCGACTTGCGGCCGAAATTCGGCGTGCGCAGCATCTCGGCTTCCGACTTCTGGACGAGGTCGCCGATATAGATGATGTTGTCGTTCTTGAGGCAGTTGGCCGAGCGAACCGACAGTTCGAGCTCGTCCACCTTCAAGAGCAGGTTCTTGTTGAACGGCAGATCGCCGACCTTCTCTTCGACGCGCTCGGCGTTCGGCTCTTCGAAATTGATGAAGAGCTGGAGCTGGTCCTGGAGGATGCGCGCGGCCAAGGCCACGGCGTCTTCCGGCGTGATGGCGCCGTTGGTTTCGATGCGCATCGACAGCTTGTCGTAGTCGGTGACCTGGCCCACGCGCGTGTTCTCGATCTTGTACGAGACCTTGCGCACGGGGCTGAACAGCGCGTCGACCGGGATGATGCCGATGGGCGCGTCGGCCGGGCGCGACGTGGCGCCCGGAACGTAGCCCTTGCCGCTCTCGACGGTCATTTCCATCATGAGCTTGGCGCCGTCGTCGAGCGTGCAGATCACGTGGTCGGGGTTCATGACCTCGATGTCGTGGCCGGTTTCGATCTGGCCTGCGCGCACTTCGCCGGGGCCGGTGGCCTTCAAGACGATGCGCTTGGGGCCGTCGCCGTGCATGCGCAGCGCGATCGCCTTGATGTTCAGCACCACGTCGGTCACGTCTTCGCGCACGCCCGGGATCGACGAGAACTCGTGCAGCACGCCTTCGATCTTGATCGTCGTGATCGCGGCACCCTGCAGCGACGACAGCAACACGCGGCGCAGCGCGTTGCCGAGCGTGAGGCCGAAGCCGCGCTCCAGCGGCTCGGCGACCACGGTCGCTTCGCGCTTGGCGTCGTCGCCGGGCTCGATGTCGAGCTTCTGGGGCTTGATCAGTTCTTTCCAGTTCTTCTGCAGCACGAGGATCACCTTTCGGGTGGTCTTGCGAGGTTCGGGGGCAAGGGCGCCGAAGAGCGCCGGCTCCGATCCCGCATAATTTCGTCTTTTGCCGTGGAGACCGGAGGTGGGAAGGCCCACACCCGGTCTGGATCGCCGCAGGCTTAGACGCGCCGACGCTTGGGCGGGCGGCAGCCGTTGTGCGGGATCGGCGTGACGTCGCGGATCGACGTGATCTGGAAGCCGACGGCCTGCAGTGCGCGCAAAGCCGATTCGCGGCCCGCACCCGGGCCCTTCACTTCCACTTCGATCGTGCGCATGCCGTGTTCCATGGCCTTCTTGCCGGCGTCTTCGGCCGCCATCTGGGCGGCGTAAGGCGTCGACTTGCGGCTGCCCTTGAAACCTTGCGTGCCCGACGAGGACCACGAGATCGTGTTGCCCTGCGCGTCGGTGATCGTGATCATCGTGTTGTTGAACGAGGCGTTCACGTGCGCCACGCCCGAAATGATGTTCTTGCGCTCGCGGCGGCGCGGACGCCCTGCTGCGGCTGCTGCTTTTTTCTCGGCCATCGTTGGTGTCCTCGAATGTCTCGAAATGCTTCCGGTTACTTTGCGCGAGCGGTTACTTGCGCGCGGCGACCTTCTTGCCAGCGATGGGACGCGCCTTGCCCTTGCGGGTACGCGCGTTCGTATGCGTGCGCTGACCGCGCACCGGCAAGCCCTTGCGATGGCGCAGGCCGCGATACGCACCCATATCCATCATGCGCTTGATGTTCATCGCGATTTCGCGGCGGAGGTCGCCCTCGACGCGGAATTCGCGGTCGATGCACTCGCGGATCTTCAGCACTTCCTCGTCGGAGAGCTGATTGACCCGCTTCGCATCGGGGATTCCCACCTTCTTGCAGATGTCGACGGCCAAAGCCGGACCGACACCGAAAATGTAGCGCAGCGCGATGACTACGCGCTTGCCCGTGGGAATGTTGACGCCAGCAATACGCGCCACGTCGGCTCTCCTTCGTCTCTGTTTTGGCTGCGGCGGACGCCGCATACTCGTTTTCGTCGGTTCGAGGCCGCCCACACCCCCACCCGTCCGGGGTTCGGGGCTGGCGGCCCGAATGCTTGAATTCCTTTTTCTTCCCAGTCACTTAACCCGGTTTTTTGCGAACCCCAGAAGGCGACGCTTGGCAATACCAATGCGTCCCGACCTGGCCCACCGACCACCGAGAGGCGCGCATTATATGCACCCGCGCTCTCGAGTCAACCGCGCTAACAAAAGAATCTTGACGTCTTCTGCTCCCCCCTCAAACCGCCGCAATCGGCTTGCCCAACAGCTTCGAAAGCTCACCCGTTACCGCATCCATGTCCGCCATGCCGTCGACCGAGCGCAAAGCGCCGTGATCGCGGTAATAGGGGATAATCGGCGCCGTTTGCTCGTGATACGCCTTGAGGCGTGCCGCGACGGTTTCGGCTTTGTCGTCCGGGCGGCGCAGCAGATCCTTGGAACCGCACGAGTCGCAGGTCCCGGCGACGCGCGTCGGGCGCGTTTCGTCGTGGTAGACGGCCCCGCAATTCTTGCAGCTGTAGCGGCCCGAGATGCGCGCGACGAGTGCGGCGTCGTCGACGCGCATTTCGATGCAATGGTCGAGCTTGATGCCGCGCGCCTTCAGCATCGCGTCGAGCGCTTCGGCTTGCGCCACCGTGCGCGGGAAACCGTCGAGAATGAATCCGTTCTTGCAGTCGGGTTCGCCGATTCGTTCGGCGATCATGCCGATCAAGATGTCGTCGGACACGAGCTTGCCCGCTTCCATCACGGCCTTTGCCTTCAAGCCCACTTCCGTGCCGGCGGCCACGGCCGCGCGCAGCATGTCGCCCGTGGAAAGCTGAACGAGGCCGAGCGCCTTCTCGATGCGCTTGGCTTGCGTTCCCTTGCCGGCGCCCGGCGGGCCCAACAACATGATGTTCATAGGCGTCAGCTCCCGATTTTCGTTCTTAGCGCCGCGTTCCGCGCAGCTTGGATTTTTTAATCAGGCCTTCGTACTGGTGGGCAAGCAGATGCGAATGCACCTGCGCCACCGTGTCCATCGTAACCGAAACGACGATCAGCAGCGACGTGCCGCCGAAATAGAACGGCACCGAGTACTGGCTTATCAGGATCTCAGGGAGAACGCAGATCACGGCCAGATACGCAGCCCCGATGACGGTCAAGCGCGTCAGCACGAAATCGAGATAGTCGGCCGTATTCTTGCCGGGCCGGATGCCGGGCACGAAGCCGCCGTATTTCTTGAGATTGTCCGCCGTCTCGACCGGATTGAAGACCACGGCCGTGTAGAAGAAGGCGAAGAACACGATCAGCGCCACATAGAGCGCAATATAGAGCGGCTGGCCGTGCGCAAGGTTGGTCGTGAGCCAAGTCAGCCACGGAATGTCGTTGGTCTGGTTGAAATTCGCGAAGGTCAGCGGCAGCAGCAGCAGCGAGGACGCGAAGATCGGCGGGATCACGCCCGCGGTGTTGAGCTTCAGCGGCAGGTGCGACGATTCGCCGCCGAACATCTTGTTGCCGACCTGGCGCTTCGGGTACTGCACGACGATGCGGCGCTGGGCGCGCTCGACGAACACGATCGCCATGACGACCAGCACCGCCATGACCAGCAGCACGAGGATGATGAAGGTCGAGATGGCGCCCGTGCGGCCCATTTCGAGAGTCGCGCCCAAAGCACTCGGCAGGTTCGCGATGATGCCCGCGAAGATGATCAGCGAAATGCCGTTGCCCACGCCGCGCTGCGTGATCTGCTCGCCGAGCCACATCAGGAACATGGTGCCGCCCGTGAGCGTTACCACGCAGGTGAAGCGGAAGCCCCAACCCGGATCGATGACCGCGCCCGCAACCGAGCCGCGCATGCCCTCGAGCCCGACCGCGATGCCGAACGACTGGAACAGGGCCAAGAAAAGCGTGAGATAGCGCGTGTACTGGTTCAGCGTCTTGCGGCCCGCCTCGCCCTCTTTCTTGAGGGCTTCGAGCTGCGGGGAGACGGCCGTCATCAGCTGTACGATGATCGAGGCCGTGATGTAGGGCATGATGTTGAGCGCGAACAGCGTCATGCGGCCCAAGGCACCGCCCGAGAACATGTCGAACATGCCCAGGATGCCGCCGCGCTGGCTTTCGAAGATTTCGCGCAAGATTCCCGGATCGATGCCGGGCAGCGGGATGTACGTCCCGATCCGGTAGACGATAAGCGCGCCCAGCGTGAACCACAGACGGTTTTTGAGTTCCGTCGCCTTCGAAAACGCACCCCAATTCAGGGATTGCGCGAGCTGTTCCGCCGCCGATGCCATCCGCCCAACGCCTCTTTCCGATCCGTTTGCCGCAAGCCCTGCCCGGACCCTGCCGATTTAGGGACGCAACGACGGGCGAATCAAGCCGCCTTGCCGCCGCCCTTTTTGGCTTCCTTGGCCTTGCGCTTGGCCTGGCGTTCGCGCTTCTTGGCCTTGTCCGCCTCGACCTTCTCGCGCTTGGTCTCGATGATTTCGATCTTGCCGCCGGCCTTTTCGACCGCCGCGATCGCACTCTTCGTGGCGCCATGCGCAATCAGCTGGACCTTCGCCTTGAAATCGTCGCCGCCGTCGCCGAGCACGCGCAGACCGTCGAACTCGCGGCGCAGGATGCCGGCCGCGACCAGAATCTTGGCGTCGATCGGCTTCGAAGCGTCGATGCGCTTCTCGTCGATCGCCCACTGCAGCTTGCCCAGATTGATCTCCTGGTAGTCGAGCCGGAAGATGTTGTTGAAGCCGCGCTTGGGCAAGCGGCGATAGATCGGCGTCTGGCCGCCTTCGAAGCCGTTCAGCGCCACGCCCGAGCGTGCGGTCTGGCCCTTGCCGCCGCGACCCGACGTCTTGCCGAGACCCGAGCCGATGCCGCGGCCGAGAATCTTGCGGCCCTTGCGGGCACCCTTGTTGTCGCGAATTTCGTTGAGCTTCATGGGACGTTCCAATCGATCGAAAGGGGCGTGGCCGTCAGCCGAGGGTTTTGCCCTCAGCCCTCGACCTGCACCAAATGCTGCACTTTGCGGATCATGCCGCGCACCGAGGGCGTGTCCTCGAGTGTGCGCACCGCGCCGATCCGCTTGAGGCCGAGACCGACCAGCGTTTCCTTCTGGCCGGGACCGCGGCCGAGGACGCTGGCGATCTGCTTTACCGTGACGGTCTTCTTGGCGGACATGGTTTCTCTCCTGGACCGGATCAGGCCGCGGCCGCGTCGGTTTCGCGACGGCCGACGATGTCCGCAATCTTCTTGCCGCGCTTGGCGGCGACGTTGCGCGGGCTCGCCATGCGCGTGAAAGCGTCGAACGTGGCCTTGATCATGTTGTGCGGGTTCGAGGTACCCGTCGACTTGGCGACGATGTCCTGGATCCCGAGGCTTTCGAAGATGGCGCGCATCGGGCCGCCGGCGATGATGCCGGTACCGGGCTCGGCCGAGCGCAGCACGACGTGGCCCGCACCGAAATGGCCGCGCACATCGTGGTGCAGCGTGCGGCCTTCGCGCAGCGGCACGCGCTGCATGGCGCGCTTGGCGTATTCGGTCGCCTTGCGGATCGCTTCGGGCACTTCGCGGGCTTTGCCCGTGCCGTAGCCGACCTTGCCCTTGCCGTCGCCGACGACGACGATCGCGGCAAAGCCGAAGCGCTTGCCGCCCTTCACCACCTTCGCGACGCGATTGATGGCGACGAGCTTTTCGACGAGTTCGGCTTCGTCGCGATCGCGCGGGCGATCGCCCTGACCGTCGCGACGGCCGCGGCCGGGACCGCGTTCGCCTTCACCACCCTTGCGTGCCATGGAAACCCTTCCTCGAATTCGAAATCAGAACGACAGACCGCCTTCGCGCGCGGCGTCAGCCAGCGCACGAATGCGACCGTGATAGCGATAGCCGCCGCGATCGAAGGCGACTTCCTTGATGCCCTTGGCGATGGCGCGCTTGGCCACCAACACGCCCACGGCCTTGGCCGCGTCGATGTCGGCACCGCCTTTGAGGGCACCCTTCAGTTCCTTGTCCACGCTCGAAGCGGCGGCCATCGTGATGCCCGTGGCATCGTCGATGACTTGCGCGTAGATGTGCTTCGACGAGCGGAACACCGAGAGACGCACGCGACCCGCCGCCTTGGCGCGGAGCGAATGCCGCACCCGCGCCGTGCGGCGGTCGTGCAAGAGCTTTGCCTTGTCCATGGGTGCGGTTCCTTACTTCTTCTTGCCTTCTTTGCGACGGATCGTCTCGTCGGCGTACTTGATGCCCTTGCCCTTGTAGGGCTCGGGACGACGCAGTTGGCGGATTTCGGCGGCGACTTGGCCGACCTGCTGGCGGTCGGCGCCCGTGACGCAGAGCGCCACGTTCTTTTCGCCGACCTTGATGGCGATGCCTTCCGGGATCGGGAAAGCGATTTCGTGGCTGAACCCGATCTTGAGCATCAGGTTCTTGCCCTGGACGTCGGCGCGGAAACCCACGCCGTTGATTTCGAGATTGCGCTCGAAACCGACCTGGGCGCCCTTGACCATGTTGGCCACGAGGGCGCGCGACGTGCCCCATGCCGAGCGCGCCAGCTTCGACTGGCTGCGCGGCACGAACACGACCTTGCCGTCCTTGACCGCGGCCGAGATCTCGCGATGGAGCACGAGCGAACGACGCCCGGTCTTGCCCGCGACCACGACCTCTTGGCCTTTGACTTCGACGGTGACGCCCTGAGGCACGGTCACCGGATTTTTGCCGATACGCGACATGATGTTTCCTGCCTTCCGATCAGAATACGGTGCAGAGGACTTCGCCGCCGACATTGTTGGCGCGAGCCTCGCTGTCCGACATGACGCCGCGCGGCGTCGACAGGATCGAAATGCCGAGACCGCCGTAGAATTTCGGCAGATCGCGGATCTTCGCGTAGACGCGACGGCCGGGCTTGGAGACGCGCGCGATCTCCTTAATGACCGGTTCGCCTTCGTGGTACTTGAGCTCGACCGAAAGTTCGGGCGTCGCCAGCTTGCGGTCGACGACCGCGTAGCCGCGAATGTAGCCTTCGCGCTCCAGCACATCCAGCACGCTCTTGCGCAGCTTCGAAGCCGGGACGTCGACTGCCGTCCGGCGCTGCGTCTGTGCGTTGCGGATGCGCGAAAGCATATCGCCGAGGGGATCGCTCATCGCCATGTCCGTAATCCTTCCTTATGCCTTACCAGCTCGCCTTGACCATGCCGGGGATCTGGCCGATCGAGGCCAGTTCGCGCAGCTTGATGCGGCAGAGCTTGAATTTGCGGTAGTTCCCGCGCGAACGGCCCGTCAGCTCGCAGCGCAGACGCACGCGGGTGGGGGCCGAATTGCGCGGCAATTCGGCGAGCTTGAGGCGCGCTTCGAAGCGCTCCTCCGGCGACAGCGACTCGTCGATCGCAGTCGCCTTCAGGCGCGCGCGCTTGCCGGCGAACTGCTTCGCCATGCGCTCGCGGCGCTTGTTCTTCTCGACGGAACTCTTCTTGGCCATGTGGCTCTCAGCCCTCGTCAGTTGTAGAACGGCATGTCGAACGACTTCAGAAGCGCCTTGGCTTCGTCGTTCGTCTTCGCCGTCGTTACGATGATGATGTCCATGCCGCGCACCTGGTCGATGCGGTCGTAGTTGATCTCGGGGAACACGATCTGCTCTTTGATGCCGAGCGAGTAGTTGCCGCGCCCGTCGAACGACTTGGGCGACAGGCCGCGGAAGTCGCGCACGCGCGGCAAGGCGATCGTCACCAGACGGTCGAGGAATTCGTACATGCGGGCGCCGCGCAGCGTCACCTTGGCGCCGATCGGCAGGCCGCGGCGCAGCTTGAAGTTCGCGATCGCCTTGCGCGCCTTGATCACGATGGGCTTCTGGCCCGTGATCGCGGCGAGCTCGGCCACCGCCGCCTCGAGCTTCTTGGCGTCGTGGGCGGCTTCGCCCACGCCCATGTTGACGACGATCTTCTCCAGGCGCGGCACCTGCATCGGGCTCTTGTACCCGAATTGCTGCATCAGTGCGGCCTTGATCGTCTTGTCGTAGTTGTCTTGCAGACGCGTTGCCATATCGCTCACCGATCGATGGTTTCGCCGGACTTGCGCGCAAAGCGGAGCTTGGCGCCGTCGACGGTTTTGTAGCCGACCTTGGTCGGCTTGCGGTCCTTGGGGTCCATGTGGGCGACGTTCGACACGTGGATCGGAGCTTCCTTTTCCACGATGCCGCCGGCCTTGCCCTGCGTCGGGCGCGTATGGCGCTTGACCATGTTCACGCCCTGCACGACCACGCGCATTTCGTCCGGGATCACGCGGATGATCTTGCCCGACTTGCCCTTGTCGCGGCCCGTGATGACGACGACTTCGTCGTCTTTGCGGACCTTCAGCTTCACGGCCATTACAGCACCTCCGGGGCCAGCGAGATGATCTTCATGTAGCCCTTGCCGCGCAGTTCGCGCGTGACGGGTCCGAAGATGCGGGTCCCGATGGGCTCGCCTTCTTTGTTGATCAGCACGGCCGCATTGCGGTCGAAGCGGACGGACGAGCCGTCGGCGCGGCGGATCTCTTTCGAGGTCCGCACGATCACCGCCTTGTGCACGTCGCCCTTCTTCACGCGGCCGCGCGGGATGGCTTCCTTGATCGACACGACGATGACATCGCCGATCGTCGCGGTCTTGCGCATGGAACCGCCGAGGACCTTGATGCACTGGACGCGACGTGCGCCAGAGTTGTCCGCGACTTCCAGATTTGTGCGCATCTGGATCATTGTTCAAATCCTCCGGGCGCTGTTCAGGATGCCGCGTCTTCGGTCACGATTTCCCAGCGCTTGCGCTTGGAGATCGGCCGACATTCGCGGATCTTGACGTTGTCGCCCTCTTTGGCGCGGTTCGTTTCGTCGTGCGCAAGGTACTTCTTCGAGCGCACGATGAACTTCTTGTAGACGGGGTGCATCATGCGGCGCTCGACCTTGACCGTGATGGTCTTGTCCATGGCGTCGCTGGTGACGGTACCTTGCAGGATGCGGCGGGGCATTTTCGGTTATCCTCCGGGGCTCAGGCTTTGGCGGATGCCGGCTTGCGCCGACGCTCGCCCACAACCGTCTCGATGCGCGCGATGTCGCGGCGCACGGCGCGCACGCGCGCGACGTTCTCGAGCTGGCCGGAGGCCTTCTGGAAACGCAGATTGAACTGTTCCTTGCGCAGGTCGACGAGCTGGTCCTTCAGCTGGTCGTCGGTCTTCCCGCGGATGTCGGCAACCTTGGTCATGGTCCTTAGCCCTCTTCGCCCAGACGCACCACCATGCGCGTCTTGATCGGCAGCTTGGCGGCAGCCAGTTCGAACGCTTCGGAAGCGATCGCCTTCGGCACGCCGTCGATCTCGAACAGGATGCGGCCCGGATTGACGCGCACCACCCAGAATTCCGGGCTGCCCTTGCCCGAACCCATGCGCACTTCGGCGGGCTTCTTCGACACCGGCACGTCCGGGAACACGCGGATCCACACGCGGCCGGCGCGCTTCAGATGGCGCGTGATCGTGCGGCGGGCCGCTTCGATCTGGCGGGCCGTGACGCGCTGGGGTTCCAGCGCCTTGAGGCCGTAGGCGCCGAAGTTCAGCGTGAAGCCGCCCTTGGCATTGCCGTGGATGCGGCCTTTGTGCGCCTTGCGGTACTTGGTGCGCTTTGGGGAAAGCATGTTCTTTGATCCGTCTTTGTAAGCTTCAGCGTGCCGGCTGCTGTTCCATGGCGCGCTTGTCTTGCGCCATCGGGTCGTGCGCCAGGATCTCGCCCTTGAACACCCACACTTTCACGCCGCAGGTGCCGTAGTTGGTCTTGGCCGTGGCCGTGCCGAAATCGATGTCGGCGCGCAGCGTGTGCAGCGGCACGCGACCTTCGCGGTACCACTCGATGCGCGCGATTTCTGCACCACCCAGACGGCCCGAGCAGTTGATCCGGATGCCGAGGGCGCCCAGACGCATCGCCGACTGCACCGAGCGCTTCATCGCGCGGCGGAACGCCACGCGGCGCTCGAGCTGCTGGGCGATGTTTTCGGCGATCAGCTTGGCGTCGATTTCGGGCTTGCGGATTTCGACGATGTTGAGGCTGACTTCGGCCTTCGTGAGCTTCGCCACTTCCGAGCGCAGCTTTTCGATGTCCGCACCCTTCTTGCCGATCACGACACCCGGACGCGCCGTGTGCAGCGTGATGCGCGCCTTCTTGGCCGGACGCTCGATGACGACGCGGCTCAGGCCGGCCTGCAGGAGCTTTTCCTGGAGCCAAACGCGCAGACGCAGATCTTCGTGCAGCAGGCGGGCATAGGCCGCATCCGCGAACCAGCGCGAATCCCACGTGCGGTTGATGCCCACACGCAAGCCGATCGGATTGATTTTCTGACCCATCGTTTGCTCCTCAGGCCGCTTTGGCCGCGCCGGTTTTGCCCGCATCGGCCTTCTTCTTGTCGTCGCGCTCGCGCACGACGACCGTCAGATGGCTGAACGGCTTCACGACGGACGCCGACTTGCCGCGGCCGCGCGCGTGGAAGCGGCGCAGCTGGAACGACTTGCCGACATGCGCTTCGGCGACGATCAGGCGATCGACGTCGAGCTGGTGGTTGTTTTCGGCGTTGGCGATCGCCGACTGCAGCACCTTCTTGACCTGCACCGCGATGCGGCGCTTGGAGAAGGTGAGCTCGGCCAACGCTGCCGACGCCGTCTTGCCGCGGATCGTCTCGGCGACAAGATTGAGCTTCTGCGGCGAAATGCGCACCGAGCGCAGGATCGCGCGCGCTTCGTTGTCCTTCAAGGGGCGCGGATGGGCGGGCTTGCTCATGTCACTTCCTCTCGGCCGACTTGTCGCCGCCGCCCGTGGCCGTGTGGCCCGCAAAGGTGCGCGTGGGCGAGAATTCGCCGAATTTGTGGCCGACCATGTTTTCGGTGACCAGAACGGGCAGGAACTTGTGCCCGTTGTAGACGCCGAACGTCAGACCGACGAATTGCGGAAGCACGGTCGAACGGCGCGCCCAGATCTTGATGATCTCGTTGCGCCCCGACGCGCGGGACTTTTCCGCCTTCTTAAGCAGGTACCCGTCGACGAAGGGACCCTTCCAAACAGCGCGAGCCACGAAGGCCTCCGTTACTTGGCGTTGCGACGACGGACGATCATCTTGTCCGTCGACTTGTTGTGGCGGGTCTTGTAACCCTTGGTCGGCTGACCCCACGGGGTAACCGGGTGACGCCCGCCCTTGGTGCGGCCTTCGCCGCCGCCGTGCGGGTGGTCGATCGGGTTCATGGCGGTGCCGCGCACGGTCGGGCGAATGCCCATCCAGCGCGAGCGACCGGCCTTGCCGATCTTGACGTTCTGCTGGTCCGGGTTCGAAACCGCGCCGATCGAGGCCCAGCACTCGGCCGAGACCTTGCGCAGTTCGCCCGACGACAGACGCAGAATGGCGTAGCCTGCGTCCTTGCCCACGAGCTGCACATACGTGCCGGCCGAACGCGCCATCTGGCCGCCGCGACCGCTCTTGAGCTCGACATTGTGCACGACCGTGCCGACAGGAATGGCGCGCAGCGGCAGCGCATTGCCCGGCTTGATGTCGGCCTTCTCGCCCGACACGACCTTGTCGCCCGCGGCCAGACGCTGCGGCGCCAGGATGTAGGCCTTCTCGCCGTCCGTGTAGGTCACGAGCGCGATGTAGGCGGTGCGGTTCGGATCGTATTCGATCCGGTCCACGGTCGCTTCCATGTCGTGCTTTTTGCGCTTGAAGTCGACGATGCGATACTTCTTGCGCGCACCGCCGCCGTGATGGCGCGTGGTGATGCGGCCGAGATTGTTGCGCCCGCCCGTCTTGGCCGAACCTTCGACCAGCGGCTTGTGCGGTTCGCCCTTCCACAGACCGGTGCGGTCGACCAGCACGAGCTGGCGCAGGCCGGGGGTCTTGGGTTTGAAATGTTTGAGAGCCATGTCCCGATCTCCGTCAGAGGCTCGCGGTGACGTCGATCGTCTGGCCGGCGGCCAGCGTCACGACGGCTTTCTTCCAGTCCGAGCGCTTCCCGGGAATGCCCTTGAAGCGCTTGGTCTTGCCCTTGACGACGAGCGTGTTCACGGCCTTGACCTTGACCGAAAACAGCGTCTCGACCGCGGCCTTGATCAGCGGCTTGGACGCGTCGTCGCGAACCTTGAAAGTCACCTGGTTGAATTCGGACCCGCGCGTCGCCTTTTCGGTGATCACGGGGGCGAGGATCACGCCGTACAGCGTTTCCTTCGGATAGACTGTTGCCTTGGCCTTGCTCACTTCAGGCGCTCCTGCAAAGCGGCGACGGCGTCGCGCGTGAGCACGAGCGTGTCGCGGCGAAGAATGTCGTACACGTTCGCGCCCTGCTGCGGCAGCACGTCGATGTGCGGAATGTTGCGCGCGGCCTTGGCGAAATTCTCGTCGAGAGCCGCACCGTCGACGAACAGCGCCGAGGCGATGCCCATCTTCTTGAAGCGCGCGGCGAGTTCCTTGGTCTTCGGCGCCGACAGCTTCACCGTGTCGAGCACGATGAGCTTGCCTTCGGCTTGCTTTGCCGACAGCGCCGACTTGAGAGCAAGGGCACGGACCTTCTTGGGCAGGTCGTGCGCATGGCTGCGCGGCGTCGGCCCGAAGATGATGGCGCCGTGGCGCCATTGCGGCGAGCGCTTGGAGCCCTGGCGCGCGCGCCCCGAACCCTTCTGCGCCCACGGGCGCTTGCCGCTGCCCGAGACTTCGCCGATTTCCTTGGTGTCGTGCGTACCGGCACGGCGCTTGGCGAGCTGGTAGCGCACCATGCGGGCCAGAATGTCGGGCCGCGACGGCAGGCCGAACACGTCGTCGGCGAGGTCGATTTCGCCGGCTTGGCCGTTGTCGAGGGTTTTGACTGCGATCTTCATCGGAAACGTTCCTTACCTTCAGGCCGCAGCCGCTTTACGAAGGCCCGCCGGTTGCGGCGCTTCCTTCGGCAGCTTGCGCTTGACTGCGTCGCTGACAAACACGAACGAACCGGCCTGGCCGGGAACCGAACCGCGCACCATGATCAGACCCTTGTCGGCGTCGGTGGCGACGACCTTGAGGTTCTGCGTGGTGATGCGCGCCGTGCCCATATGGCCGGCCATCTTCTTGCCCTTGAACGTGCGGCCGGGATCCTGGCGCTGACCGGTCGAACCGTGGCTGCGGTGGCTGACCGACACGCCGTGCGAGGCTTCGAGACCGGCGAAGTTCCAGCGCTTCATGACGCCCTGGAAGCCCTTGCCGGTCGTGGAACCGGCCACGTCGACGAACTGGCCTGCGACGAAATGGTCGGCGCCGATCTCGGCGCCCACTTCGAGCAGCTTGTCGGCCGGCACGCGGAATTCGGCGAGCTTGCGCTTGGGCTCGATCTTCGCCTTGGCGAAGTGGCCGCGCAGCGGCTTGCCGACATTCTTGACCTTGGCCTTGCCGACGCCGAGCTGCAGGGCGGTGTAGCCGTCCTTCTCAGCCGTGCGCACGGCCACGACCTGGCACTGATCGACCTTCAGCACCGTCACGGGGACGTGGCTGCCCTCTTCGGTGAAGAGGCGGGTCATTCCGACCTTGCGAGCGATAACGCCTGTGCGCGTCGTCATGTTCGTGTTCCCGGGCTTAAAGCTTGATCTCGACGTCCACGCCGGCGGCGAGGTCGAGCTTCATCAGCGCGTCCACCGTCTGCGGCGTGGGGTCGACGATGTCGAGGAGGCGACGATGCGTCCGGATTTCGAACTGCTCGCGGCTTTCCTTGTCGATATGCGGGCTGCGGTTGACCGTGAAGCGCTCGATGCGCGTCGGCAGCGGGATCGGCCCGCGAACCTGGGCGCCCGTGCGCTTGGCGGTGCTGACAATCTCGCCCGTCGATTGATCGAGGACGCGATGGTCGAACGCCTTCAGCCGGATGCGGATGCTTTGACTGACCATTTTGTTTTCCTGTCGCGAAGAACCGCGCGGGCCCAAGATCGGGCCTCGCGCGGACCTAAGCGTCTTTGTCTTACTTGATGATCGAAGCGACGACGCCCGCACCGACGGTGCGGCCGCCTTCGCGGATCGCGAAGCGCAGGCCTTCGTCCATGGCGATCGGCGCAATCAGCGTCACTTCCATCGA
>VYKU01000123.1_pt1 | contig 24635 bp, 17 predicted proteins | sample 5114491 | NCBI WGS metagenome assembly VYKU01 (sample SAMN12291796, study PRJNA351875) | freshwater metagenome | isolation source: freshwater lake | place: USA: Michigan, Gull Lake | collected 2011-07-05 | reverse complement strand
GGGCTTCCAGCCCGCCACCCTCCCCATCTCCGGTGGGGCGGGCTTCCAGCCCGCCACCCTCCCCATCTCCGGTGGGGCGGGCTTCCAGCCCGCCTAATCGCATCCTCCTCATCACCGGCTCCCGCGCCGAGTTCGGCCTCCTCCGCCCCGTTCTCCGCGCCATCACCAAAACCCCCTCTCTCACCCTCCGCCTCTGCGTCGCCGGCGAGCACCTCATCGCCGGCACCATCAAAGACGTCGCCAAAGAGTTCACCATCGACCACCGCGCCGCAATGCAACGCCCCGGCGACCGCAACCGCCTCGACCACGCCCGCGCCTTCGCCCTCGGCACCGCACGCTTTGCCACGATCCTCGCCGACGAACAACCCACCTGGGTCGTCGTGCTGGGCGACCGCGTCGAGGCCTTCGCCGCCGCAACCGCCGCCGCGGTTGCCGGCATCCCCATCTGCCACATCCACGGCGGGGACCGCGCCGAGGGCATCGCCGACGAAGCCATGCGCCACGCCATCACCAAACTCGCCCACCTCCACTGCGCCGCGAGCAAACAAAGCGCCGCACGCCTGCGCAAGCTCGGCGAACCCGCACGCCGGATCGTCCTCACAGGCTCGCCCGCACTCGACGACATCCAGCCACACCACTACAAACCCAGCGCCGCAGACACAGGCCCGTGCGCCGTCGTCCTCCTCCACCCCGGCGGCTTTGCCGGCCACGAGGCCAAGGCCGCACGCTCGGCGGTGCTTGCCGCGCAGCAACTCTGCCAGTCGCGCCCACCCGGCTCCCACGCCCAGGTCCTGCTCCCAAACTCCGACCCCGGGCGCGACCAGATCATCACCACCTACCACACCCTCGAACGCACGCTGGCCAAGAGTGGCCAGGTCCACTTCTGCAAGCACCACCGCAACAGGGAAGACTTCCTGAACCTGCTGGCAACCCTCCGCAACAACCGCGGGGTGCTCATCGGCAACTCCTCGGCCGGGCTGATCGAGGCCGCCGCGCTCGGCGTGCCGGTGGTCAACCTCGGCCAGCGCCAGGCCGGGCGCGAGCGCCCAAAGAACGTCCTGCAGTGCAACGCCCTGACCGCATCGGGCATCCTCGCCGCCACACGCAGGGCGATTGCCCGCAAACCAAAGCCCGACCGCCGCTTCGGCGACGCGCACGCCGGCGAACGGATCGCCACGCTCCTGGCTCGCGGCCCGGCGGCCTACGGGCCAGTAACCAAGCACAACTCCTACTAATCTCAACATCACCCAGCCCGGCATGGGTACACTCTCGGCTGTGGGCTTCTTTGCTCCCGAAGGTGGCGCTTCACTCATCCAAGCCCTGGCGCCCGCGCTCGTCGCCGCCGCCGGCGGGCCCGCTCGGTTGCAAGGCCTCACCTGGTTCCGCTCCACACACCAGCGCGGCGGCGGCGCAACCGGGTACGCCCGATACGCCGACGACAACGGGCAGACCCACGACGCCGTCATCAAAGCGCCCGTCAACAGCATCGAATACCGCTGGACCGTCCGCCTCGCGCACGCCCAGCGCGGCGAGCCTAACCCCGTTACCCCACGCCTCTACGCGCACGGCACCAGCATGGGCGACTACGACTTCGCCTGGCTCATCCTCGAACGCCTGCCCGGGCAACCACTGGCCTGCGCCCTCGACGGCCAGGGCGTGCGCGACATGCTCACCGCCGCGGCACGGCTCGAGGGGCTGGCGCGCGACATCAAGCCGATCACGCCCGACACGCAGGCCAAACAGATCGACTTTGAGGCCGTGATCAACAAGAGCCGGGACGTTGTCCGCCGGGGCGTGCTGGTGGCTGGCGCCGAGGGGCAGCACTGGAACAACACGCTCAAGGCTGTAACAAGCGCGCTGCCGTTTTTGCTCGCACGCTGGCGCAACCGCCCGTGCAACGCCTGGTGCCACGGCGACCTGCACCCGGGCAACGCCATGCGCCGCGCCGACGGCACACTGGTGCTCATCGACCTGGCCCTCATGCACACCGGGCACTGGGTCGAGGACGCGCTCTACCTGGAGCGCACCAGTTGGGGGCGGCCTGATGGGCTGTGTGCCGTCAACCCGGTCAAGGAACTCGCCCTGCACCGGCGCGAGCTGGCGATGCACGACAACGATGACTACGGGATGCTCGCGTGCGTTCGGCGTGTGCTCACGGCATCGTGCGCGCCGGCGCTGATCGAGCGCGAGGGGAACCGCGTCTATCTCCAAGCCGCGCTGGAGATCATCCGCAAGAACCTGCCGATGGCGAGCCACTGAAACTGCATCGCACAAAACCTATGAGACTCTATCAATTGGTGGCACTGGCGTCCCGCCTGTGCGGATCATGCAGGCATTTCCGCACAGGCCAGAGGCCAGTACCACCAGAGCCAGAATTCTGTAACTGTGTCTCAAACCTAACCCCTGATCTCCGCCCCGTTGCGCGCACACGTACGGCGGGGGTTTGCGGGGCTTTGGGGGCGTGGGTCGCCGGGAGGATGCATGGGTATGCCCGACCCCTCGGCGTGGATTGTGGGCCATCGTGGTGCATGTCCGTGTGGTTGCGCTTTTTGTGCGCGCAAGGGTGTGGAGATAGAGCAAAACTGGCATGGAATATGCACGGTGAGGTAAGCGGGCCAGAGGCCCGCTCCACCTGGAATCTCCAGCAAATTAGACACCCGGCAGATGTTTGTCGACCCAGTCGTCTTGGCGCATGACCTCGGCGCGTTGTCGGCGGTCGCGGGCTTCGTTGCGTTGTTGGGCGAAGGTGAACAGTCGCCGGGCGAGGTTGGCTAGGCGACCGGTGAGTTCGCCCGCGCCTACGCGGGCGCGGGCGGCGGGGAGGAGTACGCTGAGCAATCGCGGCGAGTAGAGGCGGACGAGTTCATCTTCGAGTGAGGCGAACATCAGCGAGGAGCCGGGGTCGCCCTGCCGGCCTGAGCGGCCACGGAACTGACGGTCGACCCGGCGGGCCCCGTGCATCTCTGTCAGCAGCACGGCCAGGCCCCCGGCGGCGAGGGCGTCGGCGTCGGGCTTGATGTCCGTGCCGCGGCCGGCCATGTTGGTCGCGACGGTTACCGCGCCGGCGCGCCCGGCGTTGCGCACGATCTCCGCCTCGGCCTTGTCGACCGTCGCGTTGAGAACCTTGTGCTCGACGCGCCGTGCGGTGAGCAAGCGCGAGGCGTGCTCGCTGGCGGCGATCGAGCGCGTGCCGATGAGGACCGGCCGGCCAGCGCGGCTGAGGCGCTCGGCCTCGTCGGCCACCGCGTTCCAGCGCGCGTCGCTGGAGGTGAAGACGCGCGTCGGCTGGTCGTGGCGGGCGATCGGGCGGTTCGTCGGGATCACCAGCACGCGACGCTGGTAGGTGCGTTCGAGTTCGCCGGTGGCATCGGCGGCGGTGCCCGTCATGCCGCAGAGGAAGGGGTAACTGCGGAAGAAACGCTGGAAACTCAGGCGGGCGAGTGTTTCGCGGTCGGCGGTGACCTCGATCTTCTCCTTAGCCTCGGCGGCCTGGTGCAGGCCGTGCTCCCAGGAACGGTCGGCGAGGAATCGCCCGGTGTATTCATCGACGATGACGATCTTCCCCTCGACGATCTCATAGTGCTTGCCGCGCGTGTAGACGTGGCGTGCGACCAGGGCCGTGCGGATGAGTTCCTCGGCCCGGCGTGGGGCGCGCCAGATCGGGTCGGGGCGGGATTCCATGAGGGCCTTGGCCTTGGCGCGGCCGGCGTCGGTCAGCTCGGCCTTGCGTTTGATATGGTCGATGGTGAAATCCGCCGGGTGGAGTGCGGCGGCGATGCCGTCGGCGTCGCGGTAGACCTCGACCATCGAGTCGCCGGTGCGGGCCTGGGCGATGATGAGCGGCGTTACGCCCTCATCGATGAGCACGGCGTCGGCCTCGTCAACGAGCGCGGCGGCGAGGCCCGGGACCATCGGCGCGCTCGGCAGCGAGCGCCCGGCCCAGACGCTGGTGGCCGGGCGCAGGGAGATCTGGTCGCGCAAGTAGTCGGCGGTGATCTGCTTGGGCGTGCCGTAGACGATGGCCTTGGCGTAGATAGCCGAGCGGGTGGGGACGTCCATCTCTTGCTGGATCGCGCCGCAGTCGAGCAGGCAGCGTTGGTAGATGGGCGCACGGCTCTGGGCGTCGCGCTGGGCGAGGTAGTCGTTGACGGTGAAGATGTGCAGACGCCGGTTCTGCCAGGCGATGATGGGGGCGGCGACCGAGCCGGTGAGGGTTTTGCCCTCGCCAGTGAGCATCTCACAGATGCGGCCGTGGGTGAGGGCGAGTGCGCCCATGAGTTGAACGAGATAGGCCGACTCGCCGGTGATTCGGCGTGCGACCTCGCGCGTGGCGGCGAGGGCATTGCGGACGACCTCGGCGTCGCGCGGGCTGGCGATGACGGCGGCCTTGACCTGGGCGATGCGTTCGTCGAGCGCTTTTTCGCCCAGGTTGGTGAGGGTCGGGGCGAGGGCGTCGATGAGCTCGGCCTGCTGGCGGAGGAACGTGAGGGTGATGCCGCGGGAGCGCCAGCGGAGGTTGAGCGTGGCGGCGATGCGGTCAAGGCCGGTGGGCGCAGGCTCCCGGCGTGCGCGGGAGCGGATGGAGCCGTAGAGGGCCTGGTAGTTGGTCAGTGCCTGGCTCACAGGTTCACGCGCCCTTGGACGGCCTTGCTGATGCGGTCGACGACCTGCTGGGCGATGGGCTTGCTTGGGAGCGTGAAGCGGAGGTAGACGCGCTGCCCGGGCAGGGCGTTGTCCAGGGCGTGCTCGGGTGTGCGGATATAGACGGTGAAGCGGTCGCCCTTGGCGATGCGGCCTGAGGGGTCTTGGGCGGTGTCGACCTCTGCGCTGCCCCCGCCCATATAGCCCAGGGATGGGTGGGGCAGGACGCTCTGGCCTGCGGGGACGATGGAGTCGACGTGTGCGTTGATGATGGTGGGGATGTCGCTGGCCAGGCGGAGTTTGACGAGTTGCTGCTCGGGGGGGAGGTCAAAGAGCCATGCGGCCTCGGTCTGGTCCAGGAGGGCGAGGACGCGGGCGGAGGCGGGTTCGAGCAGGAGGCAGACGGGCTCGCCTTTGCGGATGAGTTTGCCGAGGTTTGAGGCGGGGTCGCCGGAGGCGATGACGCCGGGGTGTGGTGCGCGGACGGTGAGTTCCTCGGCCTGGGCGAGGAGTTCTGTGATGGTGTCGTTGGCAACGGCGAGTTGGCCGACGATGATCTGCTCGCTGACGGCGTCGTCTTGGACGCGTGCGGCGCGGAGTTGTGCCTGGAGTTCGGCGACCTGGGCGCGGGCCTGGGCGGTGCGGGCGAGGAGTTCGGGACTTTCGAGTGTGGCGATGACATCGCCTGCGGCGACGCGGTCGCCCGGCTTGGCGTGGACCTGGCGGACGAAGCCGTCGGCCTTGGTGAAGACGCCGGCGCGGCTCTGGGCATCGACGATGCCCGTGGCCCGGCGGTAGTCGGGCAGGGGAACGACGCCGACGAGCAGCGCGGCGCCGACGGCGAGCAGGAGGGTGAGGGCGATGGCGCGGGGGCGTTTGTCGATGAGGTTGGGGCTGCTGGCCAGCCAGTGGATGAACATCCCGACGGGGATGACGAACCAGGCGGCGGCGGTCCAGAGGGCCAGCAGCAGGCCGACGCCGAACCAGAGGCCGACGAGCCAGAGGGTGATGGAGAGGAAGACGACGACGCGGTAGATTTGCGAGAGGATGCCGTAGGTGAAGAGGATGACGCGTTCGCCGGGCTGGTCGGCGGCGGGCTTGACGTTCTCGACGCGGTAGAGGTGGCGGAGGAAGATATTTTTGAGGACCTGCTGGGAGCGTTGCATGAGGTTGGGGATTTCCAGCACGTCGGAGAGGATGTAGTAGCCGTCGAACTTCATGAGGGGGTTGGCGTTGAAGAGGACGGTGGCGACGCTGGCGCTGAACATGGTGTAGAAGGCGAGTTGGCTGGGCAGTGTGCCGGGCTGGACGTTGAGCCAGACGATGGCGGCAACGGCGGCGGCGAAGAGTTCAAAGAGCATGCCCCCTGCGCCGACGGCGGCGCGGTGCCAGCGGTTGGGGAAGGTCCAGGCGCTGGTGGCATCGACATAGGGTGATGGGAGCAGGACCAGGAGCATGACGCCCATCTCGGGGACGTTGCCGCCGAGGCGTTTGCAGATGACGCCGTGGCCGAACTCATGCCAGAGTTTGAGCAGGACAAAGACGGTGCCGATCCAGAGCCAGTTGGCGGGGTTGGTGATAGTCTTTGTCTGCTCGGTGATCCTGGACCACTGCGGGAGCAGTTGTGTGATGGCGTAGAGGACGAGGGCGGCCCAGGCGAGGAGGCCCCAGCGGTTGAGGATGGGGCGGAAGATGGGCTCCATAGCCGAGAGGATTACCTCGGGGTTGATGAGCCTGAGCTTGAAGTACATGATGCTGATAGCCTGCTGTGCCAGGCGTTTTTCGGTTCGAGTGCGGCCCCGGCGGAGGAGTTGCTCGGTCTCGGGTGTGGTGTCGACTTGCAGGAGGTTGCTGTTGTAGAGCTGGGCGAGGAGCTCGATGACCTCGGGTTGGGTGGGGGCATCGTCGCCGAACTTGGAGAGGGAGATTTTCCAGGCTTCTTCGACGGTGCGCCGGCCGTCAAGGGTGCCGACGAGGTCATAGGCGGTGGGGGAGAGTCGGTAGTGCTGGTTGCTGGTGGGGTCGTGTGCGATGAACCAGCGTTTAGCGCGGTAGAACTGGCGGGTAACCTGGACGTGCGAGCGCAGGCGCGGCGTCATGGAGCGGAGGCGGTGCCAGAATGGGCTGAAGGTGGGGCGTTCCATGTGCTCGGGGCCGGGGAGGATAAAAACTGTTACTTGCAGTACGGATGAGCGGTGAATGGCGTGCGTTCGAAGGAGTCAACCCCACCCCTACCCCTCCCCGCCAGAACGTTCTGGGGGAGGGGTTCTGATTCAAGGCATGTGGGATTCGGGAACCTAAAACCTAACACCTAACACCTAACACCTAAAACCTAACACCTAAAACCTACCCCTCACCACACCCAGAGCCTGACGGTATCGATAATCCGGCGTGTTCCGATCCAGAGGAGTGTTCGTTGGCCGGCGTCGAGTCGGGCGACGCCTTCCATGCCTGGGCGCATCCAGGGTTCGGGGGTTTGGATGGTGGCGCGGACCTCGAACTCGTTGCGCCCTTCTGTGGCGACGGCGAGTGGGACGATGGTGTCGATGGTTACGTCGAAGCCCTCTTGCGGGCGGGCGCGGGTGTGAACGCGCCCGGAGCCACCCGGGTGGATGAGGCCGACGTCGCGCTCGTCGACTTTGGCCTGGACGTAGAGGTCGCCGACGGGGGCGATCTGCATGAGGCCATCGCCGACTTTGACGGCTGCACCGAGTTTGTCCTTGAGGTCGCCGGCGATGATGACGCCGTCGATGGGTGAGGTGATGCGTGAGAGTTCCAGGCGTCGCTGGATGAGTTGTTCATCGGCGCGTGCTTTGTCGATGGCGGCCTGGGCGAGCTGGGCGTCGCCGACTTTGCCTTCTTTGCGGGCGTTGGCGAGTTGTCGTTCGCCTTGGTCGCGTTTGGCGGCGGTGCTGGCGAGTTGGAGTTTGAGTTCGCGTGTGTCGAGCTCGACGAGCAGGTCGCCGGCGCGGACGGTCGAGCCTGGCTGGATGCCCGCGGCGAGGGAGGCGACGACGGCGTCAAAGGGAGCGGCGATGACGCGTTTGGAGCGTGCTTCGAGCGTGGCCATGCTCCCGACGCGGTGCTCGATGCGGAAGAGGGCGCAGAAGATAAACGCGGCGATGAGGAGGATGCCGGCGAGTTTCCAGGGTGTGTGCTTAGAGCCGACAAACCATGCGCCAGCGTTGCGGCTGGCGTCGAGGGTGCGCAAGGGGAGGATGCGGTCATCGTTTTTGCGTACGGCCAGGACGGGGCCAAGGAGGTCGGCGGCGGCCTGGAGGACCTCGACGCCGCGGGTGTCGATGGGGGCTTTGGGGGCGGTGCCGGGCGCGGGGGGTGGGGCGCGGAGCTCGACGGTGATGACGCCGACGGTCTTGTCGCCCTTGCGCAGGGGGACCGAGCAGGCGACCAGGCCTGGGTTGCCGGCGACGAGCCGGCGGTGCGCGGTGGTGATGGCGTGTGCGAGCAGCACGTCTTGTGCGGCCTCGGGGGGCGGGAAGACGACGGCCTGCTCTTGGTCGAGGCACTCGTCCATCGCGTTCTGGAGGGCCTTGACCATCTCGGTGCGCGGGTTGAAGTGCTCGGCATCGGAGAGGGCGACGAGGTGGATGGCGGAGCCTTTGACCCAGCCAAGGGCGGCGCGGTCGGCGCCGAGCTGGCGTGTGAGGTCGTTGACGAGTTGGAGCGACGCGCCCTTGAAGGAGTCTTGGGTGTTGGTCGCGCTGAGCAGGCGCGTGGCGAGCTCGAGGGCCATGACGCTGGCCTGCTGGCGGCGGAGCTCTGAGCGGGCGACGTGCCCGTGGACGTACCCGGCGAGGACCTCGGCCATGGCCAGGGTGCTTTGCACGGCCTGGCGCGAGCGGGCGTCGATGAGGAGCGTAACAGCGGCGATGGCCCGGCCGGCAGCGTCGGGGACGGGGACGGCCAGGAGGTAGCCCTGGCTGGACTGCCCGTCGTAGACGGCGTTTTGGCCGTCGAGGCCGAAGGCTCGGCTTTGGGCGCTTTCGAGGCAGGCGATGGCGACCTGCTTGACTTCCTTTTCGTGCTCGACGGCCACGGCCTCGGGCGCGGCGACTGTGGGCAGGGCGTCGGGCTTGCCCGAGGGTGGGCCTGGGCAGACGGCAAGGATGCGGGGGAGCAACTCGCCGGCTTGCCCGGCTTGGGGGAGGATGAGGCAGGCCTGCTTGGACGCCGAGACCTGGGCGATGATGCGCAGGAGGCGGTCGAGGTACGCACGGTCGTCGGTGGCGGGCTGTGAAAGCTCGGCGACGATGCGGTTCCAGCCCGGGGCGCGGAGGTTAGAGAGGTCGATCACTTGCGCCCCTCCGCGGGTGTGTTGGTGGTAATGGGCGTGGGCGCGTGCGCGGCGGTGGGCGCGACGGTGGGCGGAGAGAAGCGGACGCGGGCGCGTGTGCCGGGGGGGAGGGCGGTGGGGTTGGGCAGTTCAACGCGGACGCGGCGGGTCTCAGCGGCGGCGTCGGCGACGGGTGAGACGTAGAGGACCCGGCCTTTGAGCACCGGGGTGTCGGGCAGGTCGAGCATCGCCCAGGCGGGTGTGTTCGGGGCCAGATTGAGCGTGATGGTCTGGTGCGTGGGGACGGGCAGGTCGATCCAGAGTTGGTCGACGTTGACGATGCGCAGGACGGGCTGGGGAGATTCGACGGTCTGCCCGACGTCCATGACGATGGACTCGACAACGCCGTCGAAGGGGGCCTCGATGCGGTAGCGCTTGGCCTGCTCTTGAAGTTGGACAAGACGCTCGGCCTCTTCGAGAAGGTTCTTTTGCGCGTTGGCCAGCGCGGCCTTGGCGGCATCGACGGCGACGCGGCGTTCGTCGATCTCTTGCGGGTTGCTGGCGCCCTGGGCGTCGGCCTCGAGGATGCGCTTGTAGCGGACCTCGGCGAGATCAACGTTGGCGCGGGCGCTGTCGACGGGGGCGGTGTTGTTGGCGCGGACACGCTGGACGGCCAGCCCGGCGAGGGCCTCGGCCTCGCGGGCGCGGACGAGCAGGTCCCCCTCCTTGACGCGCTGCCCGGCTTTGACGGGCAGCTCGCGGATCTCGGCGGTGATCGTGAAACTCATCACAGCATCACGGCTGGGGCGGGTGACCCATTCGAGGTCGGCAAAGCCCGGGGCTTTGGTGGCGTAGGTGGAGGTGGGGTCGGGGGGCGGGGCCGGGGTATTGGTCTGAGCGAGGGTGGGTGAGGTGCTTGGCAGGAGTGTGAGTGTGAGGGCCAGGGCGCAGAGGATCGCCGGGCGGTTGGTGTGGGGGGGAGAGGTTGGGGGGAGTGATGGCATCGGGTGGGATTGTAGAGCGATGGGGTTAGGTGTTATTCTCGGTCGTGGGTCGTTCGGGAATGTGGTTGGAGTCTCAGCAGCACATACGCACGCGGGGGGTGGTTTGTGCCAGTGAATCTGGGTGTGGGTTGGGGGCGAAGGGGTGGATTGTCTGCCCGGCGTGGTTCTGGGGCTTATGATAGTGGTCTGGCCGGGTGGGTGTGGCCGGGTAGGCCTGACGTGGAACAACGTGTTCGGCGTCGAAGCACTTGTAGATTTTGGAGCCGCAATATGACAACCGCCGCACCTGCCGTCAAGCCTGTTCTGTTTATGCTCACGGCCTTAGAGCAGGGGGACATCGACGCGGCGACGGCGGTGTTGCGGTCGGGGATGTTGCGGTCGGCGAGCCAGTGTGCGGCGTTGGAGCTGAAGTTTGCCGAGTTGTCGGGTGCGAGGCACGCGATGACGTGCGCGAACGGGACGTGCGCGTTGCAGCTGGCGTATGAGCCGTTGTTTGAGCCGGGCGATGAGGTGCTGGTGCCGGCGTGGTCGTATATTGCAACGGCGAGCATGCTGGTGGCGCGCGGGTGCAAGCCGATCTTTGTCGATGCGATCGAGGGGACGGGGCAGATTGATTTGGCGGACGCCGCGAGGCGTGTAACGCCCCGCACGCGTGGGATCGCGGCGACGCACATGTATGGCTGCCCGGTGGATATCGGCGCGACGCAGGCGCTGGCGGCCAAGCATGGGCTGCGGGTGGTCTATGACGCGGCGCAGGCGCACCTGAGCACGTACAACGGCAAGGGGATCGGGGAGTTTGGTGATGCCGTGACGTACTCGTTTTATGCGACCAAGAACCTTGGGACGGGTGAGGGTGGTTTGATCTCGTGCAACGACGACAAGTTGGCGCGGGATATCCAGTTGCTGCGCAGCCATGGGGAGACGGAGAAGTATCTGCACGAGCGGGTCGGGTACAACTACCGGATGAACGACATCACGGGGGCGATCGGGCTGTCGCGGTTGGGGAGGTTGCCGCGGGAGACGAAGGCTCGGCAGGAGGCGGCGGTGCGGTACGGGGAGATCTTGGCGAAGGTGCCGGGGTTTGTGCCGCTGAAGATCACGGCGGGTGCGACGAGCGCGTACCACCTTTATACGGTGCGTTTGGATTTGGGTGTGCTCAAGACAACGCGCGAGCAGGTGATGAAGGATCTGGGCGCGTTGGGTGTGCCGACGGCGTTGCACTATCCGCGGAGTTTGCCGCAGCAGCCGGCGTTTGCGCGGTTTTTGGAGGGGCAGGGCGCGTGGCCGGTGGCGGAGCGGTTGGCGAGGACGGTGATGAGCCTGCCGATGCACCATGGGCTGACAGAGGAGCACTTTGCGACGATCGAGCATGGGGTGCGGGCGGTGGCGTCGCGGTATGGGGGGTGAGGGGGGCGTGCGTCGGTGGGGGAAGACTCAGTCAGCACGATGAGTCGTATCAGTGGATTGCCTGATGCGCAACACAAACAAGTCTCGAACAGCGTTCGAAGGGCTTTGTTGTGCGTGGAGGTATTCTGTTGCCGGGGTGTGGGGGTACTTTAGAGAAGCAAAAGCGGACAAATAGGTTGACAATGCCGTGGGGCGCTGTATGGTGTAGGTAGCCCCCAAGCAAGCCTGGGCTTTTGTGTGGGAGTGGGCCTGTTGTGGAGGCTCGTGCTTGCGGTTGACTTTGTTGTGTGTATGAACGGCCGTGCCGCTGCGGCCTTAGTGTTCGTTTACTGTTTGGTGGTGCTGTGCGGGGTACCTGGAAGATAGAGAACAAAAGGAGAAGAGGATGAACAGGAATCTGATGATCGTGGCTCTTGCGGGCCTGGGCATGGCGTCGGCGGCGAGTGCCGACGTTTCGTTGCAGTCGAACAACGCGACGGTGAGCCCGGCGGCGGTGTATCAGCCGGGTGCGACTGGGATCGGTACGTTTAGCTGGTTCAACGCGGCGAACCTGTCGAACAACACGATCCCGTACAGCACGAACATCTCCAGCGGTGCTGTCAACGGGAACCTGTTGACGGACGGGACGTTCTCGTCGAGTTCGAACGGGTACATCAGCCCGAACAATGTCAGCCCGCTGCGTTCGTTCCTGTGGGGGTTCCGCCCGACGAACGGCTCGACGAACGGGTCGTCTCTTGGTGGCACGGCGGGTGGTATTGGGACGATGACGATCTCGCCGACGACGATCGCGCAGGGGACGAGCTCGGCGACGATCAACTTCAGCAACATCCAGCTGGGCGCGACCTCCGGGCCGACGTACCAGTTCTCGGTGGCCAACAACATCAGCGTTGCGCGGCCGGGTGTTGGGCAGGCGTTTGTGAGCAACTCAATCACGGTTACGAACACCTCGACGTTCGCGACGCAGAACCTGCAGTTCTTCCTGATGGTGGATTCGCAGATTCTGGGCCTGGGCACAGGAGGGAACGACAGATTCGGTGCGGCGACGGGGTCGCTCGTCGGCAGCACGCGTGTGATCCAGTTCCAGGACGTGGGTGTAACGAACCCCGGCAGCGGGGGCGGGGCGTACACCGTCAACTTCGGTGCCGACAATGCCGGTGCTTGGGAGGCGGGGACGGAGACGACGGCGGGGTCGAACATCCGCACGCGGCTGGCCTCGTCGACGAACGGGACGACCAATGCGCTGTCGAACAGCATCTCCTACACCACGGGTGATCCCTTCGGCGGATATACCTGGAACGTATCGCTGGCGCCTGGGGCGTCTGCGACGTTCACGGGGTACATCGGTGTGAACACCGCGGTGCCGACGCCCGGTGCGATGGCGCTGATGGGGCTGGGTGGTTTGGCGGCGGCGCGTCGGCGTCGTCGGTGAGCGGGCTGGTTGGTTTGGTTGAGTTCTTGTGAAAGAACACGCCCGGCTTGTGCCGGGCGTTTTTTTTGTTGGGCAGGCTGTAGGCGCATCGTCAGGAGCTGTATGACTGACGGAGGGGGTGTGCGGCGGCCCTCGACGGGCCGGGGGGCGGGCAGGGGTAGTGAGTTTCGGCACGGCGTAGAATTGTGGGGGCCGGTGGGAGTCCGCCCATATGCGCTGAGGGGAACTGTTGTGAGGATCAAACGCCGGGTTGCTCGCCCTCCATTTAGGGCGAAAAAGAAGCGTCGGCGTGCGCACCCAGTCATTATTGGGTTGTGGATCTTTTACGCGAGTGCCCTCCTCTTGAAACTGCTCGGCGTAACCGATGAGCGATGGGCCCCGGGGGTTGCGGGCCTGGTCGGGATCGCTCTGTTTGTGTCTTTCCTGGTGTGCAGGCGACTGTGGAACCAGCGTCAAGAGCGGCTTCGGGACTTTGTGCGGTCGGCCAACGGGGATATCTGCCCGGTGTGCCGCTACCCGATGCGCGTGGCCGTGGGGGAACGCTGCCCCGAGTGCGGGACGGTGATGGACATGATGCGGATCGCCAAGTGGCGGCTGTGGTGGCGGGGAGGTTGAGGTTGGAGGTGGCACGCGGCCACCCACCGGTGTGGCGTGTGCGCCGGTGCATCCGATGCAGCACGCATTGGTGATGAACTCTGGTTGCGGTGCAGGCTGGAAGCCTGCACCACCGGGAACCCCACCCCTGCCCCTCCCCTCGGGGGAGGGGTTCAGACCGGGCGGTCGAGTTCAGAGATCGCGGCAAAGCGGGCGGATTGGGCTTTGCTGAACTTCTCGGCCTCGGCCTTGGGGAGTTTGGTGTAGGTGGGCTTGTTGTCTTTGCCGATGGTGATTCTTTCGACGGAGACGAGTTTTCCGTCGGCGAAGGTTTCGCGGTTGGTGGGCTTGCCGTCTTTGCTGAACCAGGTCCAGATGCCGTCGGCCTTGCCACCTTTGATGGAGCCTTCGACGACTTTGGCAGCAGAGCCTGAGGAGTTGAGGGTGAAGGTCTGGTCGGCGAGTTTGCCGTCGATGAAGCGGAGGGAGCCGTTCTCGCGTTTGCGTTCGCCGTGGCGGACGAAGACGTTGCTGTCGTTGAGTCGGATGGAGTCTTGCCCGACGAGGACCCACTGGCCGCCGGTCCAGCCGAAGGTGGACATGACGCCGCCGGTGGTGCGGAGTTTGTTAAGCTCGGCGATGGCAACCTGCCCGTCGGCGGCGCGTTTGCTGGCGTTGTTGAGGTCGGCCTTGATGGCGTCGATCTGGGTCTGCAGGTCGGCGGTCTTCTTCTTCTCGGCCTCAAAGTCCGACTTGTAGCAGCCGGTGAGCGTGGCCAGCAGAGTCAGTGAGATGGCCAGGGGGGCAAGACGGGTGGATGCAAATCGAGTGTTCATCATGGTTCCTCCGTGAGCGGCAATATATGCACGGGCAAGGTGAGTATCGACTAGGTGGGGCTTGGAGGATCATCTGTCGTTGGCGCAGGTGCGCCGGGGTGTGGGCGTGGGGCGGAGAGGGCGGTGGCGGGTCAGCCGATTGGGGTCCACGCCGGGGGATAGAGTTCAACTGGTCGCAGCAAGACGGCCCGGCATGACGTGGGCGTTGGGTTGGGACGAACCAGAGGCCAGCTAATCCGTACGGATAAAGGAACGCCATGAAATCGATCAAAGAGTTGCTGCTGGTCGTGCCCGCACTGGTCGCCCTGTCGGCCTGCTCGTGCGGGCCTGGGCGGTCGGGTGTGCCCGCGGCCCCGTCGTCGGCCACGCAAAGCACTCCGGGCACCACCACCCCCACCCCCACCACCCCCAATGCCCCTTCGGCCCCCACTGCTATGAGCACACCAAGCACGCCGGCGGTTCCATCTAGCATGCCTGATCCGTCATCGAAGCCCTCGGCACAGCCTGGGGTGGTTGTGACGGAGTCGGCGGTCTTTGGTCTGGGGTGTTTCTGGTCGCCGGAGTTGAGGTTTTCCAAACTGCCGGGGGTGGTTTCGACGGACGTTGGGTATGCGGGCGGGAGCGTGTTGAACCCGACGTACGAGCAGGTGTGCACTGGGCGTACGGGGCACGCCGAGGTTGTGCGGGTAACGTTTGACCCGTCGAAGGTGAGTTACGCGGAGTTGGTGGAGATTTTCTTTGCCAGCCACGACCCGACGCAGGTGAACCGGCAGGGGCCGGACGTTGGGCCGCAGTACCGGTCGGTGATTTTTTATGCCAATGATGCGCAGAAGGGGATTGCCGAGGGTGCGAAGGCGAAGTTGGGGGCGTCGGGGGCGTACAAGCGTCCGATCGCGACGGAGATCAAGCCTGGGGGGGAGTTTTACAAGGCCGAGGAGTACCACCAGGATTACCTGAAGAAGCGCGGGCTGGATACGTGCCCGAGCGGCGGGTGAACGGTAGGGGTGGGGGTGGGGTCGCAAACCAAACTAACTCTCTTTCTGGGTGCCTTTGTGCCTCGGCGGTGGATTCTGTTTTTGCTGTATAGGGTGGAAGCCAGCGGCACCGTGAGGCAACGCGTGTTTGGAGTGCAAGAAAAGTGCTGGATGAAAAAAGCCCCGGCCAGTGGCCGGGGCTTGGTGGTGATGGGTTGTAGGTGATGGGCTCGAGGTTGAGGGGTCAGTGCATTTGGATGACACTCACCCGACAGACCTAACCCCTGACCACTTGCATTAGCACCCTGCGAAGAAGCGGTTGAGGAAGACGATGATGTCGTCGGCGGTGAGCTCGCCGTCGATGGCGGTGGTGTTCTGGCCTGGGCCTGAGACATCGCTGAGGAGGTTGCCGGCGAAGAAGCGGTTGAGGAAGACGATGATGTCGTCGGCGGTGAGCTCGGCATCGATAGCGGTGGTGTTCTGGCCCGGGCCTGAGACGTTGCTGGGGTTGTTGCAGACGGGTCCGGGCGGAGCGACGTTGGAGCGGATGTTGAGGATGAAGGACCCGGATTCGGTCGAGTTGGGGGCGAGAACAAAGTTGAAGGCGGGGACGAGGTCGGATAAGCCGACAGCGAGGTAATACTCGTCTGCGGAGAGGGCACCCGCGCTGTTGTCAAAGATGGCACTGGTGCCGATTGCTGGGCGAGCAGCGCCGCCACCGAAGCTGAGGAGGCTGTAGAGGCCGGGGCCCTCGTCGTTATTGAGAAGGCCGCGGCCTTGGCGGTGGTAGAGGATTATTTGGGTGTTCTGACTGGCCGGGCGGAGGGCTGGGTCGGCAACGGCATCGGTCCAGATGTCCAGGTAGTTGCCGGTGGTGTTGTTAAGGGCGCTGGGGACGATGATCTTGTACCACTTGAACTCGGCGGGGCCGACGGCGACAGTCGTCGAGGTGGTGTTGCCGCTGTTGGGGAAGGGGAGTGTTTCAAAGTTGGTGGGGATGCCCGTGTTGGAGTCGGGCGTGCGTGAACCTGTTGCGAAGGTGACGTCAAAGTCGGGGCCCGCGCCGCCGGTTGTTATGAAACCTGTGGCGAAGGTCATGTCGAAGTTGCCTGCGGCGAGCCAGTAGGTCCCTGCGGGCAACCCCCCGGCTGCACCGGTGCCGCCGGTGAGGGTGCCGTCACCCGCACCAGTGCCGAAGCTCAGCCTGCTGAAGTTGCCTCCTGCGGCGTTGTCACTGGACACGATGATTGTGCCTGTCAGGATGCCGTTGATCTGCTCACGGAAGAGGCCCAGCTCAGTATCGGTTGCGGTGCCCGTGCCGGGGAAGGTGCGGATGTCGAAGAAGTCGTTAGACATGAACCCGATGTCTGTGCCGACGACGAACTTGTACCACTTGGGGGCCGTTAGGTCGGCTGTGCCGCCGGTGCTTGTGAGGTTGAGTGGCAAGGCCCCGAGGTTGGTCACCGGGGAGGGTGGCGCAATGACGCGCGTACCCGAGCGCCAGTTGATATCCGAGTTGCCGTCGGCGGGGGTCTGTGAGAAAGGGAAGAGGGCCCACAGGCGGGTGAAGTAGCCGTATTGGCCAGCAACCACGGCGAGGTAGTAGTCCCCAGCCGCGAGGTTCCCGTCGGCACCATCGCCGAAGGCAGCGTTTGTCGTCCCTAGCCGGAGGCCCGAGCCGACGCCGAAGGTGAGGGCGGCCTGGTCATCGTCGCCGCTGTCACCGTCGGCCGCGACGCGTGCACCCGGCTGCTGCTGTGCCGCCGGGGTCAACGTGCCGTTGAAGGCGTCATGGGTCCGCCAGAGCGTGAGTTCGCTGTCGGCAAGGATGGTGTTGGGCCCGCCGGTGAAGATTTCAAAGTAGCTCGGGGGAGTAGCGGTGTTGCTGGCTGCGGGCACGGTGACGCGGTACCACTTGACCGAGCTGCCGAGTATGAAGTCGTTCTGGATCGAGCCGCTGGGGGAGGTCATGTCCAGGGGCGTGGCGACGGCGGCGGGGGAGACGTCGTCGTCCATGGAGATTTTCAGGTTGGTGATCTGGGCATCGGGGGAGCCGGCGGGGGCATTTCGGGCGGCGTCCCAGAACGTGATGATCCAGTTGCCGGGGGTCTGGGGCATGCCGAAGGGAAACGCAGCAGAGGCCCCACCGGCCCATGCAAAGTTGACCTCGAAGGTGCCGCCCGCTGCGATGCCATTGAGCTGCGTCGTTGACACCAGGAGGGGACTGGACGTTCCCGGGGCAAAGATGCTCATGCGGACATGGTTGCCGAACGAGGCGGGGTCAAGGGTGGTGAGGGTGCCTGTTACGCGCACGCCCTTGGTGGTGTAACCATCGAGGGTGAAGGGGACGACAACGCCGTTGGCCGTCGATGCCCCGGTGGCACCGAAGACATTGAGGATGTCGCCGGTGCTGGGGTTGGTGTAGGTGAAGGTTTCGCGAGGTGCGGCCATCGCCGAGCATGTGCCGGCCAGGAGTGCGAGTGCGACGGCGGAAGTGCGTGTCATGTGGGGTTCCTTCTGAAAAAATGGGTGAACAAACGGGTGGATACTACAGGGCGTGGAGAACGAAATACGCCGAGTGTGGGGGGGACGCCAAGAGCCGCTGCTGCAGCACGAGGGGTTGCGCAGGCACCGGCAGAACGCCGGGGTATGAAGATATGATTAGACCACAAAAATCCCCCGGATGCAAGAGGGATGGGGGGATTTTTTTATTTTTATGCACCCATCAGGGGGAAATAGGTAAAATCGTAAAAATACCTAGGTGTATCATTGCCAACTGAGATCAGGTGGGGATGGCAGCCCTGGTTACGCGAGATTGTGGGGGGTGTGGCAGGCGAGGGTGGTTATTTGCTGTAGTGGTCCAGGTTGAGCTGGACGTACTTTTTCCACTCAGCCGGGAGGTCTTCCTCAGGGAAGATGGCTTTGACTGGGCATTCGTCGACGCAGAGGCCACAGTCGATGCAGGTGCTCGGGTCGATGTAGAGTTGGGTGGTGGTGGCGAACTCTTTTTCGTTTTTGGTCGGGTGGATGCAGTCGACGGGGCAGACATCGACGCAGGAGGTGTCTTTGGTTCCGACGCACGGCTCAGCGATGATGTGGGGCATAACCAGAAGCTCAGCAAATGGGTTGGTAGCCGAAACGGGCGTTTCGGCGATTGGAGTATATGCGTGGGTGGTGCGCGGTTGCGGCCTGTTGTTGGCGTGGACCTATAACAGGGGCTGGATGAGAGAGCTTCGCGTTCGAGGGGGCAAAGCCCACCCGTGCCCCTTGCCTTCCCTTTGGGGAGGGGTTGTGATGTGAGGCCAATCCTCCTTTTGCCCCTGCTCGCCTGGTGTTCTGGGGGAGTGGTTCTGGAGAGGGCGCGGGCTGGGGCGGATAACCGCCTGGGCGTCGGGGTGATTATGGGTGTTGGCTCACGGAGGGGGGTGGGCGGTTCGATCTAACGGGGTAGAGAATCCCCGCTTTGTGGCGGGGTTGGTCTGTTGTGACTTAGTTGCAGCGCGTTCAGGGATTGCCGGTGCGCGGCGGTTGTGGGGCGATACGGTTTGTGTGGTGGCAGAGGCATGAGCGCAAAGAGCATCAACACGGCTGAGGAACTCGACGCGCGCGTCGGTGCGTTGCTGCGCGAGATGGATGCGGCGCACGCGCGTGTGACCAAGAGGTTGGACTGGCCGCCGAGTGAGGATGATGCGGACTTAGACCGGAACCTCAACGCGGCGTTGAAGCAAACGGCCGAGTTGGCCGCGGGCGCGCCGGCTGTAGCCGAGGGATCGGTGGATGCGTCAGCGGCGGTGGCAGCCCCCGCCCCCCCCACTGCCCCGGCGGCAGGGAGTGGTGCGGGCAGTTCGGCAGAGGTCGCGCCTGCGGGTGGTCGGGCTGGTGAGGTGCCCACCGAGGCAGGTAGTGAGGCGGGTAGTGAGGCGGGTGAGGGTGCGAGTGAGGCGTTCAAGGGTGCCGAGGAAACTGCCGGGGGTGGTGCGGGGGCGGGGGTTGTAGCGGGTGTCTCGGCGGGGGATGCGCCGGCGGAGAAGCCGCCGGCTGCCGAGGGTGGGCCTGCGACTGCGCCGGTGCAGGCACCAGCCGACAGGGGTGAGCATGTTGTCGGGTTAGAGGCAAGGACGATTGAGGATTTGGATGCACAGTTGTCCAGAGCGCTGGCGAGCACGGCAAGCGATGATGAGTTTATAGACGGCAAGAACGTGCCGGCGACGGGTGAGGTGCCGGTGGCTGTGCCGGTCAAGATAGATGTGGACAAGAAGCTTGAGCCGGTCGCCGTTGCGGTGGAGGCGCCGGCGGCGGTGCCCATGGCCAAGGGTGTGGCGCCGGCGGTGGTTGCAGCGGTGGCGATGGGCGTGGCGCAAGGACCGGGTGGACAGAAGGCACCGGCGGCGGTGCAGGGTGGAGCGCCGGTCGTTGATCGCGTGCCGGTGGGTGCGGGGGTGCCTGCGGCTGCGGTGCAGGCTTCGGCGGCGGTTGCCCCTGCTGCGGGTGCGGCGGGGGTCAAGGAAGTTGCAGGGGGTTGGACGCTGGCCGACAGGTTCTGGGGTGTTGTTACGCCTTTGATCGAGCCGATCGCGCTTCGGCTTGGGCGGATTCCGGCCAAGACGCAGCAGACGTTTGCGTGGATCGGGGTGACGACGTCGTTTGTGGCGAGCATCACGCTGGTGTACGTCTTTTTCTTCATCAACCCGAGGCCGCGAACGCTCGCGCCGCAGGTGCCGGGGCAGGGGCAGACGCAGGGGTCTGCGCAGGGCCAAGGTGTGGGCGAATCGCAGCAGGGTGTGCACGCACCGGCGGCGGGTGATGGGCAGGCCAAAGGTGGGCACTGAGGGGGTTCACTCAGAGGACAAAGGGGCAGAGGTTTTGAGAGTGGGAAAACGGGATTGGGTTTGGGGAGACTTTGGGGCTTCCACGGGTTGCGCTGCGCTCCACCGGTGGCTACAGCCCGCAACCCCGTTGGGGTTGAAGACGTTGTAACCCACAACATGCATTCACTCCGCGTCCCTCCGCAACCTTCGCGAATCTCCGCGAAGCTCTTGGAGCAGGGAGTTGGTCGCGCGGTTGGTTTGAGTTGGCGCTCGGCGGGGATCAACCCCACCCCTGCCCCTCCCCTCGGGGGAGGGGTTTATATCTTGATCTTTGGGATGACCAGCGCTTTGCGGGTTTTGACGATTGACGAGGATGCGTTGATCGATGTGCCGAGGGGTCGTGTGGGGCCGTCGAGCATTCTTTGGAAGGCCCGGCGTGCGTTGTCGGCGCTGAACTCACTGCCGAGGAACGTTCGGCCGAGGTTGCGTGCAATCACGGCGGTGGTGCCCGAGCCGGTGAAGGGGTCTAGGACGGTGTCGCCTGGGTTGCTGGCGCAGCGGACGACGCGTTCGAGATAGACCTCGGGCAGTTGATTGTCGTGCTCGGCCTTGCGTTCTTTGTTGTTGCCCTGGATGCGTCCCCAGAAGGGGCCGTACCAGACATCCATGGGCACGCGCATGCCTGGGGGCATGCCGTCGCGTTTGCTGAGGGTGCGTTTGTCGCCATAGGTCGTGGCGCGGTCGGAGGGCTCGAGGACCTGGGTGGGGTTCCAGGTGCGGCGCAGTGGGTCGCGGCAGAAGTAGAGGACGTGGACCTTGCTGTTGATGAACGAGCCGTTGCGGTTCTGCCCGAAGCGGTAGTGCCAGATGCACCAGTTGACCATGTGCATCTGGTGTGCGGGCTTGCGGGCGAGGGCGCCCTTGAGGTAGCAGACGATCTCGGCGGCAGTATCGTCGGGGATGTTGATGACCATCGAGCCCGTCGGCTTGAGGGCGCGGGCGCACAGGTCGATCCAGTCGTAGGTGAAGGTGAGGTAGTCCTCCCTGGGCATGTCGTCTTTCCACTGGTCGTAGTCGCGGTTCCAGTTAAAGGGTGGATCGGCGAAGACGAGATCGACCTGGCTCTGCTGCACCTGCGGGAGCGTGGGGAGGACTAGCCGGCAGTCGCCGATGAGGATGGTGTTGCCCAGGGAGTCGGTGAGGGGGGCGTGTGTGCCATTGGGCTTGGCGGCGGGCTTGGAGGATTTGCGCGTGGGCATGGGGCGGATGGTAACTGGGTGGGAGGGGGGAGAAATTGTCAAATGGCCAAATGGTCAAATGGCCAAATAGGAAAGTGGCAGAGTTGCAGAGTGGCAAAGTAGCAGAGTGAAGTCGTGGATATCACGCGCCTTTATTTGGCCATTTGGTCATTTTGCCATTTGGAAGTTTTGCCAACCCCACCCCTGCCCCTCCCCTCGGGGGAGGGGTTCTGAAGAAAAATCTCGGCGGTGCGAGTTACTTGGCGCGGAGGAGGGCGACGTAGCTGCCGTCGGTGTAGGACTGGGGGCCGTCGGGGGGTGTGCCTTGTGGGAGGGTGCGTTCGTCGGCAACGAGTTCGAGGGAGAGTTTGGCGCAGGCCCAGTCGCAGGCGTGGCGGTTCTCGCGTTCGTCGAGGCTGCAGGTGCTGTAGGCGAGGAGCGCGCCGGGGCCTTTGAGGGTGGCTCGGCCTTGGGTGAGGATGTCGCGTTGGACGGCCATGAGTTGGCCGAGGGTGTGGTCGCCGAAGCGGTACTTGGCCTCGGGCCGGCGTGCGAGGACGCCGGTGTTGGAGCAGGGGACGTCGAGCAGGACGAGGTCGGCCCAGCCGGCGTAGGCGGCGAGTGCGGCGTGCTCGACGGCGCGCACGCCCGCGTGCGGTTGCGGGCTTTCGCTGGTGCCGGGCTTTGGCTCGAAGGTCTGCGCCAGCGTGGCCCGGCGAGCGGTGTCGATGTCTGTGGCGATGACCTGGGCGGCGGGGAAGTGGTGGGCGAGTTGGCGGGTCTTTGTTCCCTGCCCGGCGCAGAGGTCGGCGATGGTTTTGGGCGCGGTGGTGATGGTTTTTTTCAGGAAGCGGACGACGTGTGCCGAGGCGGGGTCTTGCACCCAGCAGCGCGGGTGGGCGCTGAGCCAGGTGGCCAGGGCGCCTGGTTCACCTTGCCAGACGAGGTGCCCGGGGACGTCGTGCGGGCGGGTTTGGTGGTCCGCTTTGGGGTTTTTGTCGGCCTCGGTGTTGATGATCGCCGGGGGGATTTGCACAGTGGGAAGTGCCAGCCGGCGAGCCTCGGGCACGCCCAGGGAGTTGGCCCAGACGAGCAAGACGGCGCGCGGCACGCCCGTGCTGGCGGCAAGAAGGTGGACTTCCTCTTCGGGGAGTACGTCGGCAGAGAGTTGGAGGGCTCGGCCGTCGGGCAGCGGGATGTGCCTGCGGCTGAGCCACCAGTCTTCGGGCATCGGCACGCGCGGGCCTACGAACTCTGCGACGCGGCGGAGTACGGCGTTGACCAGGCCCCCCGCGCCCGAGCCGAGCGAGCGTTTGGTCCACTCCACGGCGTGGTTGAGCGCGGCGTGGGCGGGGACGCGCTCGAGCAGGACGATCTGTGCGGCCCCGGCCAGGAGCGCGCCGCGGACGGTGGGCTGGAGTTTCGTCGTTGGCTGGCGGCAACCCTTAGCGATGAGGCGCTCGAGTGTTACCCACCGTTTGGTCGCGGCATCAACGATGGCGTGGGCAAGGGCGGCGTCTCGGCGGTCTAGGCCCGTGGGCAGGATCAGGTCGCGGAGGTCGAGGTTCGGATAGGCCTCGGCGCTGAGGGCGAGGTGGGCGGCGGCGGCGTCGCGGGCGATGTCGCCGGTGTTGGCGACGCGCGGCTGGATCGGTGGACGCTGGCCGGGCTTGGGCTTGCGGGTGGGCGTGCCGGCGGGGAGGGTTTCGGGCCGGCGGCCGAGCTTGCCGGGCTTGCGGGTTTCTTGCTTGCGCGGCGGGGTTGTGGTTGTGGGTGCAGGCCCGGCGGGTTTGGGCTTGGAACCTTTGGGGTACGCTTGTCGGCCCGGTGCGGGCGGTTTGTTGCTCACCGGGGAGGATATGGACCCAAGGCCACCGACACCCGTGCCGGCGTCAGCGGTTCGAGCGCGGCTCGAGGGGGTGCCGCTGCGCCGGGGGTTGCTCACGGGGATGCGGATTCGCAAGAAGTTGGTGGTGCTGCACACGTTTTTTTCGTTGGCCTTGGCGGCGGTGCTGGTGCTGGCGTTGCGGCCTGCGGTGGGGCAGATCGTGCGCGAGGCGGAGGGGCACCAGGCGAGGTTGGTTGCGGATTTAGTTGGCAGGGCGTTGGGGGATGCGGGCGGTATGCCGGGGGCGGGTGATGCGGCGATGGTGCTGCGGTCGCGGTTGCCCGATGAAGTGACCATCACCGCCGGGGACGCGGGTGGGCTTGGGCTGGCCGGGGGTTTGGCGGGGTTGCTCAGCGCGTCGGCGGGGAAGGTGATGGTTGTGGCCGAGGGTGGGGAGCCGCCGAGGGTGCTGGTGGGGGATGGGCGTGGGGCGTTTGTGAGTGTGTTGGTGGAGCTGCAGGAGTCTCGGCGTGCGGTGCGCCGCTTGTATGGGATCGTGGTCGTTGCGCTGCTGGCGGTGTATGGGTTGATCGCCTTTGCGCTGGAGGTGTTTATATTGCCCAGGCACGTGTGGCGGCCGATCGCTGCGGTGCTGGAGGCCGATCAGGGGGTGCGCGAGAACGATCGGGCGCGGGAGATCATCCCGGAGCGGTTTATCCCGGGCGATGAGTTGGGTCAGATCATGCGGTCTCGGAACGCGACGGTTGGTGCGATGCGCGACAACGAGCGCCGGCTCAACGAGGCCTTGGGGCAAGTCGAGCGGATCGCCAGCGACCTACACCAGAAGAACCAGTTGCTGGAGGCGGCCAAGCGGAACCTGGCCGACGCCGACCGGCTGGCGAGTTTGGGGATGATGAGCGCGGGGCTGGCGCACGAGCTCAACACGCCGTTGGCGGTGGCCAAGGGGTTGGTCGAGAAGCTCGCGGCGGACCCTGTTGCGGGGCTGGGGCAGGGGGAGGCGGAGTTGCTTGTGCGTGTGGTGGGGCGTTTGGAGAGGCTCAGTGAGAGCCTTTTGGACTTTGCGCGTGCCCGCCCGCCGAGTGTGCGCCCGACGGACGTTCACGCGGTGGTCGATGAGGCGTGGACGCTGGTGAGGATCGACCGTGAGGCGAAGCGGTTTGCGTTGGGCAACGAGATAACGCCGGGGACGGTGGTGCCGGCGGACCCGGATAGGTTGCTGCAGGTGCTGGTGAACCTGCTGCGGAACGCGGCGGACGCGATGGTCGCGCAGCCGGGGGGGAGGATTGATGTTCGCGGGAGTGTGGTGGTGCGTGAGGAGAAGCCGTGGCTGAGTATTCGTGTGCAGGACACGGGGCCGGGGCTGTCGCCGGAGGTCATCGGGAGGCTCTTTGAGCCGTTCGCGAGCACGCGGCTGGACGCGCGGGGGACGGGGCTTGGGCTGGCGGTGAGCCAGGGGATCATCCAGGAGCACGCCGGGGTGCTTACGGCACGCAACCGGGTGGATGGGCCGGGAGCGGAGTTTGAGATTTTGCTGCCGATGGGGGGTGGGGCGGGGGTATAG
>VYKU01000121.1_pt1 | contig 24890 bp, 14 predicted proteins | sample 5114491 | NCBI WGS metagenome assembly VYKU01 (sample SAMN12291796, study PRJNA351875) | freshwater metagenome | isolation source: freshwater lake | place: USA: Michigan, Gull Lake | collected 2011-07-05 | reverse complement strand
CTGGCGGACACGCTGCCGGTGATGGGCGTGATGGGCCTGATTGGCGCGGGTGTGGTCTGGTTGGATGAAACGCGGCTGGTGGGGTTGCACCCGTTGGTGCGGTGCGCGATCAGCGGCGTGCTGGCCGGTGGGTTGATGGCCCTGGCCGCGAGGTTCATCTTCCGCGGGATGCTCTTGGACATTGTCGGGGTGATGCCGGGCCGGCTTGGCGGGCTGGCGCGGCAGGTGTTGTTCTTGCGCGGGGTTTGACGGGCGGAGAGGGTGGGGATAAACAACAGCCCCGCGGCGGGGAGGCTCGTCCGTCGCGGGGCGTGCGTGCCGTCGGCGCAGGCCGACGGCTTGGGGGTCGTGTGAAGTTTGCGATACGAGCCTGGGTGGTGCAAGTGGTTTTGTGGGCGTTGGGATCGGTGTGGTGGGTTTGTGTGGGCGTGGGCCGGGCGTGGGGTGGCCGGGGGGTGCGGCCATGCGGGTGTGGCCACGCGGGTGCGCGGTTCAGGCTGGGTCGCTGGCGCGTAGGCGGAGGATGGTGCCGGCGAGTGGACGGAGCGGGGCGGGGAAGAGTCTGAGGGCCTCGGCGAGGGCGGCGGGGGCGATGATGCGGAGGCAGATGGTCATAAGAAATAATGACAGTGTGCCAAGGATGATTGCGCGGTAGAGCGGGTCGCCCGGCAGTGCCCAGACTTTGCGGTCGACGTACCAGAGAGCAAGGTTGGGCGTGGCGAGCACGAGCCATATGCCCATGCTCCAGTAGAACGCGCCGGCAAGCGGGATGCTGACCAGGCGGTAGATCCACGCCGAGACACCGATGGCGGCGATGGCGGTTGCGATGGCGTATCCGAGGGCGATCGAGGAGGAGGACTGGCCGAGCCACCCGGCGACAAGCCCCGCGCCGTTGCCGGCCAGAGCGCAGATGCCCAGAGCGATAGCCCAGATCCGTGAACGGTCGTAGGCCGCGATGGCGGCCAGCGGGCAGGCGAGCATGACTACGAACGGGTAGAGCAGCGACATGATCTCGACTGCCGGGATGCTCCCGGCCCACTTCTGCTTCCAGATGAGCAGTTCGATCGGCTGGAATGTGGGGATGAGTGGCAGGCACATCAGCGCGCCGACGACGGCGGTCATCTGGGCGGCCCGGGTCGCGGCGTCGGCAAAGCGTGCCGGTTCGTTCCTGATGCGGGTGAGGGCCGGGAGCAGGACGCTAAAGACGTTGGTGCTGAGGATCATGCCCACCTGGATGACGATGGTGAAAGCGAAGTAGAACTGGCCGGTAACTTCGGTGGGCACGACACGCCCGACAAGCATGTAGATCCCGTTGTTCATCGCGTTGACGGCGAACGCGCCGGCCACGAGCCACCGCCCGCCGCGGAGCAGGCCCGCCCACCGGTGCGGTTCGGGGCGGAGATTGAACAGGGGTTTGCGCACAAACCACCATCCCGCGGCCCACTCGACGATGCCGACAAAGACCAGGGGGATGACGAGGCTGAGGGGGCCAAAGCCGGCCAGCGCGAGGCCGATCTGCCCGCCGAAGCGGGCCACGCTCGAGAGGGTGAGGATGATGGTGGCCTCTTTGAAGCGCATGTCTTGCTGGAGTTTGGCCTGGTAGATCATGGACGGTGCCCCCAGCGGCACCGAGGCGCCGGAGATGAGCATCAGCCCGATGAGGCGGTGGTCGTTGTAGAAGGCTGCGGCCGGCCAGGCGAGGGCGACGATGAGCAGCCCGAAGAGTGTGAAGAGAACGACGCTGAGCCAGAACGCGGAGCCGACGACCTTTGCGAACTCTGCGGGGCCACGCTGGACAAGCAGTTGGCGGAGGCCAAAGTCTTTGAGCGACGTAACGGTTATAAAGATGGAGGTGCAGATGGCAAAGATGCCGAAGTCGCCCTCGCTGAGCACCTTGGCGAGGAGTATCTGGCTGACGAGGCTGATCGCGCGGCCGAAGACCGTAAAGCCCAGGGTCCAGGCCATACCCGATCGGACGCTGCCACCCATCGGGGCGGCCTGCACTGGGCCCGCCGGCTGATCTTTTTGGGGGGTTTGATCCTGCATGCTCATCTGCGTGCCGGGGATCGGGGTGAGGCCTGAGTTGCTTAAGCCCCGAGCGGTCTGGGCCTCGAGTTGGTTCCAGGTGATCTGGTCGGGGTGGGGGGGCAGGCCGCGGTGCTGCCTGGTGAAGCGTACGGCCCCGGCCTGGTAGTTTTGGACGGAGTTGTACCGCACGTACGCCGCGACGCGGTCGGAATAGGACCATCCCTCGGCGTTCTCGATGGAGTTTGTCAGTTCGCGGGCGGTGGCGTCGATGTTGGTTGCATCACAGGTCCAGCCGAGGTCGAACTGCTTGATCGTTCGACCGATCCACCCGAAGGTGCTGCCGATGGAGGGGCGCTTTGCCGCGGCGGCGCGGATGACCATGCTTGCCGAGCCGATGTGGCGCGGGTAGGTGGCCGCGACGACATCGGCCGCGGAGAAGCCCCAGGAGAACTCCTCGTTGGTCATGAAGCGGTTGATGATGATGATGCGTCCGGATTTGATCTGGCTGGCGCACTCGTTGCGGATGAGGCCGGCGAGGTCTTTTTCTTGAGGCCCGATCAACGCCAAGCGGTCCTTTGGACCGAGTTTGGCCCGCAAGAAGGAGCGTGCGAGCAGGTCGGCGCCTTTGCGCTTGTCTAGGTACCCTAAGGCGATGATGTAGCGGCCGTCTTCGGGGATGCCTAGTTGCCGTCTGGCCTGACCCTTGGAGATATCCGCGGTGGCTTCAACCGGATCGGCGATGACCTGCCAACGCCGTGATCGCTGCGGGTCGGCATTGATCCAGCCGTTGACGACTGGGTCCATGAAGGAGAAGGAGTTGATCGGCGAAACTCCCGAGAACCACCAGTTGCCCCTGGAGGTGGCCCATTTCAGGGCGTTGATTGCAGGATAAAACCTCGATGCCCTCAGCAGCACGGCCTCTGATGTTTTTTCAATCGGTATTGCCCGGCGGAAGCGGAGGCGGTCCAAGCCCATCATCGCGTTGATCCCGTCGAGGGTCGGGAAGTAGAGATGGTCGACGCTCGACGACCTGGATAGATGACTGATCCCAAGCAAGACGGAAGGCCAATCGGCCTTGCCGTTTGCGCGGAGTTCGGGGTCCCACCGCATGGGGTCAAACTGACCCTCAAGCGGGCCGATGTGCTCGCGGTACTCACTGGTGTTGAGCCATGCGGGGATTACGGCAAGGCTGACCTGATGCCCTTCAGATCGGAACGCACCTATAGCCAACCGAGCATGGTTGAGGTGATGGCCCGAACATCCATGGCAGAAGATTAAGACTCGCATGGAACCCGGATTGTACCACAAAGAGTTCGGCATAGCCGGTTTGCGAGGGGCGAATGAAACAGCCCCGCGGCGGGGAGGCTTGTCCGTCGCGGGGCGTGCGTGCCGTTGGCGTATGCCAACGGTTTGGGCGGCGAGTGAAGTTTGCGATACGGGCGGGGCGTGTGCAAGGGTTTCTCTGTACCTCGGCGTGGTGGGGGTGGGTTTATCTGGGCGAACGTGTGCCGGGGGTCGTATATTGCAGCATGGGTAAGCGCATTGCCAGCGGTGGTGCGGGTGTGGTTCGGGGGCCTGGGCCTGGGCGCGGCCAGGGGAGTGGCGATGGGGGTGCATTGTTTGCCCGCGGGCACCTGCTGCAGTTGGCGGGGTTATCGGCCAAGGAACTGCGCGCGATTTTGGGGCGGGCGAGGGTGTTTGCTGGGCACGATGCTGATGGGTCCGACGACCCCAAGGCGTGGCGTGAGCGTCTGCGTGGCAAGGTTGTTGCGAATCTCTTCTTTGAGGACAGCACGCGCACGCGTGTGAGCTTTGCCGTCGCCGCCGAGCGGCTCGGGGCGCAGGTCATCAACCTGACGAGCGTCGGCAGCAGCATCAGCAAGGGCGAGACCGTCGCGGACACGGCCCTGAACGTCGCGGCGATGGGCGTCGATGGGATCGTGATGCGGCACAAGAGCTCCGGCGCGCCGCACCTGGTGGTGCGGACGCTGGCCGAGCGGGCGCACAGTTACGACGACGCCGGTCGCGTCTGCTCGGTCATCAATGCCGGGGACGGGAGGCACGAGCACCCGACGCAGGGCTTGCTGGACATCTACACCATCGCCGAGCGGTTTGATCGGCTGGACGGGTTTGATCTGTCGGGGTTGACGGTGGGGATCGTCGGCGACATCGCCAGTTCGCGCGTGGCGCGGTCGGGGATCGTCGGCCTTGGCGCGCTGGGGGCGAAGGTGGTGTGCATCGGGCCGCCGACGCTGGTGCCCAGGTCGATCGAGGCGATGGGGTGCAAAACGACGCACGACCTGGACGGCGTGATCGGCAAGCTCGACGCGGTGAACGTGCTGCGCATCCAGTTTGAGCGGCATGATGGTGGTGGTGGTGGCGGAGAGAAGATGCCTGGTGCGTCAAACGCCGTGGCGTCGGTGCGGGAGTATTACGAGGTCTACGGGTTGAACTCGGCTCGTTTGGCGAAGCTGCGGCCGGGCGCGATCGTGATGCACCCGGGGCCGATCAACCGGGGCGTGGAGATGAGCAGCGAGGCGGCCGACAGCGGCCAGAGCATGGTGCTGCGTCAGGTTCGCCACGGCGTGGCGGTGCGGATGGCCGTGCTTGAGATGTGCCTGAACGCGAGTGCGCAGGGCAGGTGAAGGACGGCACGCAGAGCCGCGTGGAGCCCTTCTGCTAACACCTAATACCTAACCCCTAACCCCTTCCCCTAGCACCCCGCGAAGAAGCCGTCGAGGAAGATGATGATGTCGTCGGCGGTGAAGGCCCCATCGGGCGTGGTGGTCTGGCCCGAGCCGGCGACGTCGGCCCGCGTGTCGCTGGCGAAGAACCAGTTGAGGAAGACGATGATGTCGTCGGCGGTGAGCGTGTTGTCGCTGCCGAGGGATTGGCCTGGCCCGGCGATGTCGGAGGGGTTGCCGAACGTGTACCGGGCGATGTTGTTCGCCGGCATGCCCCCGGCGCTGGTGATGGCGCCGCTCACGAGCACGTCCCCACCCGGCACGACCACCAGGGCTTTGACGTGACTGGTATTGATCCCCGATCCGAGTGCCGACCAGATGGCCGTGGCCGGGTTGTACCGGGCGATGCGGTTCGCCGCCACGCCCCCGGCGGTGGTGAAGTCGCCGCCCGCGAGCACGTCCCCACCCTGCAAGACCGCTAGGGCTCTGACGGTAGAGGGGCCCAGATCGCCCACACCGCTCCCTAGGGCCGACCAGATGCCCGTGGTCGGGCTGTACCGGGCGATATTGTTCACCCGCACGCCCCCTGCGGTAGTGAACTCGCCGCCCACGATCACGTCCCCACCCGGCAGGACCGACAGGGCGTAGACGTAGCCGCTGATACCCAATCCGAGTGCCGACCAGATGCCTGTTGTCGGGTTGTACCGGGCGATGTTGTTCGCCCGCCTGCCCCCGGCGTGGTTGAAGCTCCCCCCAACGATCACGTCCCCACTCGGCAGGACCGACAGGGCGTAGACGTAGCCGCTGATACCCAATCCGAGCGCCGACCAGACGCCCGTCGTCGGGTTGTACCGGGCGATGCCGTTCGCGCCCACGCCCCCTGCGATGGAGAACGCTCCGCCCACGATCACGTCCCCACCGGGCAGGACCGCCAGGGCGTTGACCCTGTCGCTGGTCCCGCTCCCCAGTGCCGACCAGATTCCCGTGGTCGGGTTGTACCGGGCGATGTTACTCGTCCGCACGGGACCGACGCCTAATAAGTAGAAGTAACCGCCCACGATCACGTCCCCATCCGGCAGGACCGCCAGGGCTTTGACGTGGCCGCTGATCTGGCCGCTGATGTAGCCGCTGATACCCAATCCGAGCTCCGACCAGACGCCCGTCGTCGGGTTGTACCGAGCGATGCTGTACGCCGGCACGCCCCCGGCGGTGGAGAAGTTGCCGCCCACGATCACGTCGCCGCCCGGCAGGACCACCATGGCGCGGACCCAATCATCGACTCCAGGCAGACCCTGCCCCGGCAGCCAACCCGCAGCACACTCTCCCTGCCCGCGCACGGCTTGGGCGGGGACGAAGATGGCCGCCAGTGCCGCGATCAGCACAAACGCCTTGAACCTCCCGCACAGCACGCCGAGCAGTCGGGCAAAGTTTCGGGTGTTGCAGGCCGTCGTGCAATACTTGCTCATCGTTCTCCTCCAATGAAGTGTGCGGCTTGGCTGAGCGTAGAGATGCTGACGATCGGGCCGTCGGTAGGAAGCATACAACTATAAACCCTGGCGTAGGTATGAAGTCGGGGTTAATTCTTAGCAGGCGAAGGCTCAGGTCGCCCCGTGGCAGCCCGTCGGCGGACTCCACCACCGCCCAGTCCCTGAGAGGGAGGGGTTACATTAATATTGTTATAAATCTACCTTCGCCACGCTACAACCCGGCCCTGACCCTAAAATCTAACATCGAAAACCTAACACCTCCCCGCTCAGCACCCCGCGAAGAAGCCGTCGAGGAAGACGATGATGTCGTCGGCGGTGAAGGCCCCATCGGGCGTGCTGCTCTGGCCCGCGCCGGCGACGTCGCTGAGTGGGTCGTTGGCGAAGAAGCGGTTGAGGTAGACGATGATGTCGTCGGCAGTCAGCGTGCCGTCGGGGGCGGGGACTTGGCCAGGCGAGGAGACGTCGGCGGGGCAGGGCAGCGCGTTGATCGCCAGGTCGGTCGGGGAGGAATCGCTGCCCGTGCGGCCGTCGGGGTCGGTTACCACTACGCGGATGCGCAGGCGGCTGGTGTAGATGTTCGGCACGGTCCACGTGAAGGTCCCTGCGTAGACGTTCGCCTCGGGGATGGTTGCCAGGGTGAGGTTCCAGTCTCGCCCGCCGTTGGTGCTTGCCTGGATCGTCGCGCCGGTTACGCGCTGGTCGTCGTCGCTGATGAAGCGGATGACGGCTGGCGCGCCGGGCGTGAGCGTGGCGGTGGTACGCTGGGTGCGCAGGTAGGCCGTGGGGGCCAGCCCGCCGGCGACGGGCGGGCCGATGTGCTTGGGCATGTGCATGACGATGCAGTGCATCACGCCCGAGAGTGTGACGATGTCCTCGCACGGCACCTGTACGATGGTGTACCCCGGCAGCGCGGCCTGCCAGGCGGCCAGCGCCAGGGCGTTGTACGGCGCGATCGTGGCGTTGGTGTAACTGGGGATCAGCACCAGGTTGTTGCACATGACGGCGTTGGTGTAGGTGTAGTGAACATTGAAGCCCGAGACGTTGATGTTGCGTGCGGGTAGGCGTGTAACCTGCCAGCCTGCGCTGGACATGGTGGCGGCCTGGCCGTCGACGAGGTTGTCCTGGGCGGTGCCGGTCTGGGCGACGAAGTCGGAGATCATCACCTGGTTGTCGCCGATGATCTGCATCCACATATCGATGTGCTGTGTGCCGTCGACGCTGGTTGAGAGCGCGCCGGTGATGGTGGTGTTGACGCCCCAGTGCTGCTGCCAGAGTGTGCGGATGCCGGCCTGGGTGCGGGTGGTGTTCTCGTTGGCGATGAGTAGTGTGGCGAAGCCCTGGCCGATGGAGTTGAGGTGATAGTTCCCCCCGCCGTGGCGGAGCGGGAGGGTGTAGACGGCGTGCTTGCGAGCGGCGCCGAAGGGGACGGGCAGGGCGTTGTCGTTGACCCGGCTTGTTATGTTGTAGGTGTGGTCGCTGATGACGCGGACGTTGTTCTCGTAGACGTAGCGCGGGCCGTAGTCGCGTAGCCAGATCGTGTCGGTCGTGGCGACGACCGGCTTGACGCGCGACACGTTGGTGCCCAGGCTCAGCGTGTTGGTGCTCAGCGTCGGCAGGATGCTGTTGCGCTCGGCGGTGTTATCAAAGACGATGTAGACGTCGGCGTCGCCGGTGGTGGTGATCTCGCGGATCATGCGGCGTTGGATGTTGTTCAGGCTCGTGCCACCCTCCCAGGCCATGATGATCGCTTCGGAGGGGGCGTACTCGCCGGGGCCGACGACGGTGCCGGTGGGGGCGCTGTTGGTTACGTTCTTAGGGCCAGTGATTGCGATCGCGCCGGCGCTGGGGTTGGCCTGCATCCAGCCCTTCTCCTGCGGCGTGGCCATGCGCGAGACGGGAACGCCCTCGGGATAATCAATCACCTCGGGGGCGCTCTGTTGTGCCGACAACGCACCGGCCAGGACCGCGACGGCCAGCGCCGACGAGCACGCGGCCAGGCCAAGCCGACGTACGCGAGCGGGGCGGGGGGTGGTGGTTGATGTGCGTGCGGGGTGGGTGTGCATGGGGTGCTCCAAGGGGTCGGCGGGTCGATGACCCCGGCAATCTTGGCTAGGGTAAATATCTTAACCTGATTCGATAATCATAGTGCAGTGGTTGCCCTGTCCTGCCGGGCGTGCGTGTCAGGCCCGAGAATTGTGGCCGATCAGGCGTGGCGGTGCGGATGGCCGTGCTTGAGATGTGCCTGAACGCGAGTGCGCAGGGCAGGTGAAGAACCGCACGGAGGGCCGCGTGGAGCCCTTCTGCTGACACCTAACCACTAACCACTAACCCCTTCCCCTTCCCCTAGCACCCCGCGAAGAAGCGGTTGAGGAAGACGATGATGTCGTCGGCGGTGAACTGGGAGTCGGGGGTGGTGCTCTGGCCGGGGCCGGCGACGTCGGCGCGGGTGTCGCCGGCGAAGAACCAGTTCAGGAACACGATGATGTCGTCGGCCGTCAGCGTGCCGTCGCTGCCGATGCTTTGCCCCGGGCCGGCGACGTCGCTCAGGCCGCAGGCACACGGTGCGATCGTCAGCACCGCGGCGTCGCTCGTCGCGCTGCCACAGGGCGTTGTTACGACGCAGTCGTACGAACCCGCATCGCCGTCCTGCACGCCCGACAGCGTCAGCGTGCCCGTCGCGGCGGAGGGGTTTGTTGTAGTGTTGATCGGCACGCCGCCCTTGCGCCATTGGTAGGTGAACGGCCCTGTGCCGGCGGGTGTAACGGCGAACGTGGCCGTGCTTGCTGTGCATGCGGTCTGTGGCGTGGGTTGGGTGGTGATGGTCGGGGCGGGGGTTCCGAAGGAATAGCGAGCGATGTTGCTCGTCGGCTCGCCTCCGGCGGTTGAGAATCTCCCACCAGCGATCACGTCCCCACCCGGCAGGACCACTAGGCTATAGACCGTTTGTTGGGAGAATTCCGGGCCGCCGATCCCAGTTCCTAGTGTCGACCACTCGCCAGTGCTCGGGTTGTACCGGGCGATGCGGTTCGCCGGCACGCCCCCGGCAGTTGTAAAGAACCCCCCCGCGAGCACGTCTCCACCCGGCAGGACCACCAGGGAGTAAACGCCGCTGCTTGTCCCCGATCCGAGCGCCGACCAGACGCCCGTGCTCGGGTTATACCGGGCGATGCGGTTTGCCGGCACGCCCCCGGCGGTGCTGAAGTCGCCGCCCACGATCACGTCCCCACCCGGCAGGACCGCGAGTGCGTTGACCCTGCTATCGGTTCCCGGTCCACGATCCGGGTCATTGGTACCCGCTCCGAGCGCCGACCAGACGCCCGTGGTCGGGTTGTAGCGGGCGATGTTGGTCGCTGGCACACCTCCGGCGGCGGTGAAGGTCCCCCCGGCGATCACGTCCCCACCCAGCAGGCCCGCAAGGTCAGTGACAGAAGAGATGTCGATGCCCGCTCCGAGCGCCGACCAGGTACCCGTGTTTGGGTTATAGCGGGCGATGCGGTTCGCCGGCACGCCCCTGGCGATGGTGAAGTTGCCGCCCACGATCACGTCGCCACCCGGCAGGACCACCAAGGACATTACGTTGTTGTCGGTCCCCGTTCCTAGAGCCGACCAGACGCCCGTGCTCGGGTTGTACCGGGCGATGTTTCTCGCAGACACGCCCCCGGCGGTGGAGAAGGTCCCACCCACGAGCACGGTCCCACCCGGAAGGACCGCCAGGGCGTCGACCCTGCCGCCGATCCCCGATCCGAGTGCCGACCAGACGCCCGTGCTCGGGTTATAGCGAGCAATGTTGTTCGCCGACACACCCCCGGCGGTGCCGAAGAACCCCCCCACGAGCACGTCCCCATCTGGAAGGACTGCCAGGGAGTTGACTTGGTTGTTGGTCCCCGTCGTTCCGATCACCGGCACCCATGCTGGCGGGCACTGGGCTTGTGCGATGTTCCCGCCTATTAGGGCCGTGGCAAAGGCTAGAGCCATCGCGATCACCCTGAGACTGCTGCACAGCAGGGCGTGCACCTGGGCAACGATCCGGGTGGTGCAGAAGATCGGGTAAGAATTGTTCATTGTTATCCCCTCTGAAGTGTGCTTGGTCGAATGGGGGCAAGGGCCCCAGGCGGGCTTTGCCTGCCAGAGTTTACTGCACAAACCGGCTGCTGGGTAGGAAAATGGGGTTGGTTTTTTTGGAGGAGGGGATTGGCTGGTGTGGGAATGGTGGGTTCGTGGGCGATTTGGGGTGGGTTGGCCAGCGCGAACCCCACCCCTGCCCCTCCCCTCGGGGGAGGGGTTATTATATCTTCGGCCGTATTGTTATGAAACGCCACCCCGGCTGCGCCCGCAACACCCGGAGCGTTCTGCTTAGCGCTGGCCTACCCGCTCACGCCTTAAACGTCGTCTTAAACCCTCTGATCGCCTCTTCGAGCGGCTTCTCGGCGGCCTTGATGTCCTTCTTCTCGGCTAGCACGTCGCGGGCTGGCTTGCCGACGCCGCGCATGTAGTTGAGAAGGCCCTTCTCGAATGCCGGGACGCTCGATACGGGCAGGTCGTCCATGAACCCCCGGCTGGCGGCGAAGATCGAAATCACCTGGTCGATCGTGTCCATCGGCACATACTGCGGCTGCTTGAGCAGCTCGACCATCCGTGCGCCGCGGTCGAGCTGGCGCTGCGTTGCCTTGTCCAGTTCGGTGCCGAGCTGGGCGAAGGCTTCCAGTTCGCGGAAGCTGGCCAGGTCCAGGCGGAGTGAGCCGGCGATCTGCTTCATCGCCTTGATCTGCGCGTTGCCACCGACGCGGCTGACGGAGATACCGACGTTCACGGCCGGTCGCACGCCGCTGAAGAAGAGCTCGGGTTCGAGGTAGATCTGCCCGTCGGTGATCGAGATGACGTTGGTGGGGATGTATGCCGAGACGTCCCCTTCTTGTGTCTCGATGATCGGCAGGGCGGTCAGCGAGCCGCCGCCGTTCTCGTCGCTGAGTTTGGTGGCGCGTTCAAGGAGGCGCGAGTGGAGATAGAAGACGTCGCCGGGGTAGGCCTCACGCCCGGGCGGGCGCTTGAGCAGCAGCGAGAGCTGCCGGTATGCCACGGCCTGCTTGGAAAGGTCGTCGTAGATGCACAGCACGTGCTTGGGGGTCTTGCCCTCTTTGCCCTGGTGCATGAAGTATTCACCCATCGTGGTGCCGGCGTAGGGGGCGATGTACTGCATCGGCGCGGGGTCCGAAGCCCCGGCGTTGACGACGATGGTGTAGTCCATCGCACCGTTCTTGCGCAGCGTCTCGACCGTCGCGGCAACGGTGGACTCTTTCTGGCCCACGGCAACATAAATGCACACCACGGCCTCGGGTGTGCCCCAGTACTGCCGCTGGTTGATGATCGTGTCAACGGCGACGGCTGTTTTGCCCGTCTTGCGGTCGCCGATGATCAGCTCGCGCTGCCCGCGGCCGATGGGGATCATGCTGTCGACGGCCTTGATGCCCGTCTGCATGGGTTCGGTAACGGGCTGGCGCTCGGCGATGCCTGGGGCGATGATGTCGACCTTGCTGCGGCGAGTGGTGTTGATCGGGCCTTTGTCGTCCAGCGGCTGGCCGAGGGGGTTGACGACGCGCCCGAGCAGTTCGGGGCCGACGGGGACGTCGAGCAGGCGGTTGGTCCCTTTGACCAGGTCCCCTTCTTTGACGGAGAGGTAGTTGCCATAGATGACTGCGCCGACGGTATCGAGCTCGAGGTTGAAGACCTGGCCCATGATGGCGCCGTCCTTGGACTGGAACTCGAGGAGTTCGCCGGCCATGGCGTTGGAGAGGCCGTAGATTCGGGCGATCCCGTCGCCGATCTCGACGACGCGCCCGACTTCGGAGACCTCCAGTTGTGCCGAGTATTGCTCGATCTCGTGGCGGATGACAGAGGCGATCTCATCGGTGCGGATCTTCATAAAAACCTGTCCTCAAGCGTGCAGTGTGGGTTCGTACGGGGCGGGGAGCCGAGGGAGGGCCTAGGCGCAGCCGACGGCAAGGGGCATAGGGTAGACCGGCAGCCCTGGCTTGTCAGCACCGTCCACCCAGGGCGACGGCCGAGCGGCAAGAGAACGCAAGACCCAGGCCTGATACCCGACACCCAGCGACAAAAACCTTCGAGACCAAGCCCCGTACCAGACGGGGCGGAGTGTTTTCGTTTGGAGTCTGTGGGGATAGGGCGATTTCGGGCTAGCTATCCGAGCCGATAGCACCTGCAATATAGGTGCAACCACCTATAAGCGTAAAATTGGCCTGAATATATGGTCCTTCGGTGGGGGTAAACCGGTCAACCCCCACCCACATTTGGAGGGATTTGGTTTTTTTTTACATGGGGCCAATAAAATCTTGGCAAATCTTTGGGGATGGGAGTATCTTCGTAAGGGTATGCCCTGTGGTCCATCTTGTTGAAGGGCCGGGTTCGTTACAAGTCTAGAACAAAGGATGAACACCATGAAGAAGATTTCTCTGCTGTTTGCGCTGGCTGGAACAACCGCGTCGGTGGCCATGGGCCAGCCGGCGGCCGACTTGACGTTCAACCCCCTGCCCGCAGGTGCCACACCCGCAGCGGTCACCCTCGCCGCTGCCCAGGTCAGGTGGATCAACTTCGTGACCACCACCGCTGCGGACGCCTCGGCCAACACCTACCTCGATATCGGCGCCCTGACGGGCGGGTCAAGCGGGGACACGGAGCTGGGCGTCTATGCCAATGACGGGACATTCATCGCCACCGATGACGACGACGGCCCGGGCAACCTCTCTCTGCTCTCCTTTGGTTCACCCGCCCCCGGCACGTTTGCCGGTAACGGCACCCTGCCCCCAGGGAACTATTGGCTGGCCGTGGGCCTCTACAACACCACCTTCGGTGCCAGCGGTTTCGGGGCAACGTCGTCTTCAACCGCATCGGGTGCTGTTTCCCTGGTCTTTTGGCAGGGCACTGTTGTGTCGACGGTCCCGGGCACCATCCCGACGCCCTCGGCCACGTTCAGCCCGCTGGCTAACGGCGAGACGACGACCACCCTCAGCCCGCTCAGCCCGCGTAATGCCGTCCAGTGGATCAAGTTTGTAACAACCCTCGAGGCCTCCGTGGCCGGGGACAGGTTTGTTGATATCAGCACGACCACCGGGGGCGACACCGAGATCGGCCTCTACGACCTGAGCGGCAATCTGGTCGCGCAGGACGATGAGGATGGCGCGGGCAGCCTCTCGCTGCTGAGCTTTGGCACCGGCAGCGGCCTTGGTGGGGGCACCGGCGCTGACGGCACGCTCCCGGCTGGTGAGTACTACTTGGCCGTTGGCGGCTACAACGCCCTCTTCAACCCCCTCTTTGACGTTACCACCACTGGTGCGTCCAGGGCCATCGGCGTCCGCTTTAACCAGGGCGGGTTCGTCCCGCCCTCGGCACCGACCCCGGAAGCGACCTTCAACCCGCTCCCCGAGGGCAACACCACCGGCAGCGTTACCGTCGGTGCGGCTGGGGTCAAGTGGGTCAAGTTTGTTACCACTGTTGATAATACCGAGGCCGCAAGCAGGTACCTCGATATCTCCACCACCGGCCCGGCCGGTGGTGATACCGAGATCGGCGTCTACACCGAAGCTGGCGCACTCGTTGCCAACAACGACGACGACGGCACCGGTGACCTCTCGGTCCTGACCTTTGGTACCGGTGGGTCCAGCCCCACTGCGTACCCCTTCGACGGCTTCAACGGCGACCTGGCCGCGGGCACCTACTACCTGGCGCTTGGATTCTGGAACACGACGTTCAACCCCACAGCATGGGATGCTTCGTCGGTGAGCACCGACGCTGGGGACATCAGCTTCCTCATCTCAACGGGCGACTTCGTCTTCGTTCCCCCCACTGGACCTACTCCGGTAGCGACGTTTGACCCGCTCCCCGCGGGCAACTCGACCGCCACTGCTGCCGTGGGACCGGCAGAAGTCAAGTGGATCAAGTTCGTCACCACCGCCGATGCCAGCGTGGCCACGAGCAAGTATGTCGACATTTCGACCGTCGCCCCCATCGGCGGCGATACAGAGATCGCCATCTACAACGATGCGGGTGTTCCGCTCTTCTATGACGATCAATCCGGCGATGGGTCCCTCTCGGCACTCTCCTTCGGCACCGGTGCAAACGGCACAGCGGGCGCGTTCCCCTTCAACGGCATCGACGGCACACTGCTCGCGGGCACCTACTACCTTGCACTAGCTTTCTGGGACCTTGAAAACTTCTTCGGCCTGACAGGGTGGGACGCCCAGTCCTTCTCGGTCGACTCGGGTGATATCGGCGTGCTGATCTCCTCGGGCGACTTTGTTCCTACGCCCCCTCCCCCGGCTGTGTCGCTGACGATCGAAGACGGCGGCACTTGGGCCACGGGCAACGCCACGGTCGCTGCCGGGGGTGATGTCGCATGGTTCTCCTTCGTCGCACCCGCCGGTCTGTCGGCAACCGGTGCGCTGGACATCGATGTCCAGGGCACGGCACTGGTCCCGGCCAACGACACCGACATCGGCCTCTACAGCGCATCGACCACCGTGCTGGTCGCCAGCAACGAGGACTTTGGCACCGACCTGCTCAGCCAACTGAGCTTCGGTGCCGGTCGGCGCAGCCCGACGGGCAACGGGCAGCCGTTCCGGGGTCAGAACGGGACCGTCGGGACGGGCAACACCATCCTCCCGGGTGAGACCTATTACCTGGCCGTTGCTGGTGGCAACGACGCCACGCACGCCACATCTTTCAACACCGCTGGCGGGACCAACACCGGCACGGTTGTCGCCCGCGTCCGCGCCTGGAGCAGCGATGCCCCATCCAGTGGTGCGGCTACGCCACCGGCATCGACCGACCTGGGCACCCTCCGCTTGGCCGGAGGGACCGAGAACGTCATCACCAGCACCTGGACGATGACCGGCCCGGACGACGTCAAGTGGTTCAAGTTCACCACCACCGCTGACGCCCTCAACGCCAGCACCAGCTACGTTGATATCGACACCGACAACACCTCGCCTGGCGGGGAGTCGCTCATTGGCAACCTCCTAGACAGCTATCTGGGCGTTTACAACTCCACCGGCACGCTCCGCACTGAGGACGATGACGACGGGATCAGCAATCGCTCGGCGATCTCCTACGGCGACAACGTCAACGTTCGCGCTGCCAACGTTCCGGTCGCTCCCAACCTCGCTGGCGAAGACCGCGACGGGCGCGACGGCGACCTCCCCGCGGGCACCTACTACGTCGTTGTTACGACCTTCCTGCCCACCTTCTATGCAGACTATTTTGATGTTGCCCCCCCTACCAACCGCACCGCCGTCGGCGACCGCGTGCTGGCCGTGCGTACTAACTTTGCAACCAACGCCTGCCCGAACCCGAGCAACATTGCCGGGCCTGGCCAGAGCACGACCCCCGACGAAGAGCTCACGGCTGACGACATCATCGTCTTCCTCAACTGGTTCTTCGCCAACGACCCGCGTGCCAACGTCTCTGGCCCAGGCCAGAACACCACCCAGCTCGACAACGAGCTGACGGCTGACGACATCATCGTCTTCCTCAACCGCTTCTTTACCGGGTGCTAAGTGAGAGGGGGTCAGTGGTTAGGGCCGAGGGCGAGAGGGTGCATTGGCCCCAGCCCAACAGCTCATACATAGGACCTTCAAGACCAAGCCCCGAGCTGGACGGTTCGGGGCTTTTTCGTTGGCTGGGGGGCGACCTCGGCTGGCCGGGGTCGGGGTTGGGCGGGGAGGTGCCTGCGTTCTAGGCAAGCGGCATGGGTCATCCTCCAATAAAATACAACGATCTATCTACGAAAAATCCGGGTCGAATACCTCGGCTGGGGTGGGGGAGTTAGGGTTTTTGCCCAATTTGCGGGTAGTTTGGGCATTTTCTATCACCGGCCAGTCGCGTGTTGGCAAGCGCTAGGAATCTGGTGTATTTTCATGGGTGTTGCCTCATGCGTGATTTTGCTCAGGGGCCAGGATTGTCCCCCTTTTACTAACGGAAAGAGCATTATGAAGAAGATTTACCACTCGGCGTTGGCTGTGGCGTTGCTTGCTGGTTCGACCTTGGCGACTCCGCAGGAGGAGCAGACCTTTGCCGGTCCTTACAACATTTATGCGGATTACAACCCCGATAATCCATCGATCGACGTAACGTTCACGGGCGATGGGTACACCCCCATCGGCTGGCGTTTGCTCTTTGATTTGCGGGCCGTGGCTCCTGGCACATATGTCAATGAGATAGACATCATGGTAACGCCTCCGGGGGGCGAGCCAGAGTACTTCAACATGGATGGTTTCTACTACAACACCCTAACCAACCTGGGCGGGGTCTTCGACCTGCCGCCTGGTATCGATGGACGTGGGACGTGGAACATCATGTTCTCCGAGAGTAACCAGAACGACCCGGACGGAGGCGTCGAGTCGATCATCAGCAACTTGCGTTTTGCGTTGGTCAGTGCTAACGCGGCCCCGACGCCCGACCAGACGATCGACCCGGTGCCCGCGGGGACCACGCCTGCGATGGTCAACCTGGGCCGGCGGGAGATCAAGTGGATCAAGTTTGTAACCACCACCGAGGCGAGCACCGCCGCCGGGACGTTCCTGGATATCGCCACGCAGAGCGGCGGGACCAGTAACGATACGGAGATCGCGGTCTATACCGAGGTGGGCTCGCGGGTCGCGCAGGACGATGACAGCGGGCCGGGCTCCCTCTCGCTGCTGTCGTTTGGTCCGCCTGCACCGGGGACCTTTGGCTCAGGGACGCTGCCGGCAGGTACCTATTACCTGGCTGTGGGGCTGCACAACAGCATCTTCAATCCCAGCTTCGGGGCGACCTCGACGTCAACGGACTCTGGGGGTGTCGCGCTGACGTTTACGCAAGGCTCGTTTGCGTCCCCGCCCCCGGGCACCATCCCTACGCCGTTTGTAACGTTTGACCCCTTGCCCGACGGCCTGACGAACACCACGCTCACGGGCTTTGTCAACGAGCGTGGCAGCCGGGTTAAGTGGGTCAAGTTCACCACGGGCCTGGAAGCCTCTGTGGCGACCAACCGGTTTGTGGATATCCGCACAACCACCGGCGGGAACACCTTGATCGGCCTGTACAACAGCGCTGGCAATCTGGTTGCGCAGAACGATGACCTCGGGGACGAGATCGAGGATCTTTTCGGGCTTTCGCTGCTGAGCTTCGGCACCGGCGCGGGCCGGGGCGGGGCCGTCGGTGCTGACAGGACGTTGTTGGCGGGGACGTACTACTTGGCCGTGGCACGTTCCAACACAAGGTTCAATCCTGGCTTCGATGTAGCCACCACCGACACCAGGCTGGAGGATATTGACGTGCAGTTCGAGCAGGGCGTCTACTCGGCCCCCACCGCGCCGGCGGTGGCAGCGACGTTTGACCCGCTGCCCGCTGGCGACACCGCCGGCGCTGTCTCCGTTGGCCCCGGCGAGGTCAAGTGGGTCAAGTTTGTAACTACCGCCGATGCCACCGAAGAATCCGACAAGTACGTCGATATCTTTACTGTTGCCCGCAAGAATACCGAGATCGGCCTCTACAGCAGCACGGGCGCACGCATTATCCGTAACGACGATGACGGTTCAGGCCAGTTTTTCTCGGCGTTGTCCTTCGGCACGGGTGCAAACGGCATCGGCGGCACCGCCCCGTTCAACGGGAACAGCGGCCCCCTGGTCGCGGGCACCTATTACCTCTCGCTGAGCCTCTACAACACTTCCTTCTTCTCCAGGGGTTGGGACGTCATCTCAACCTCGACAGACTCGCACACCATCGGCTTCTTGATCTCTTCGGGCGACTTCCCGTCCAACCCTCCCACGCCGCCTGTGTCGCAGGACCTGGGCACCTTCGGCGCGGCCGGGCAGACGGAGAACGTCCAGGCGACGACCTGGACCATGGCTAGCGCACAGGAGGTCAAGTGGTTCAAGCTCACAACGACTGCGGCTGCGTTGGCCAGTGGGAACTATGTTGATATCGACACCGAGGGCACCGACCCGACCAGTCCAGCGAGTGTTGGCTCCTTGGCGGACACGTCTATTGGCGTCTACAACGCCTCGGGCACGCTCCGCACGGGCGACGATGACGACGGGTTCGATCTGCGCTCGGCCATTTCCTATGGCGATGACGTCAACATCCGCCCTGCGGTTGTTACTGGCGGTGAACCCGGTGAACCCTGGCCCCGCGACGGACGCGACGGAGACCTTCCCGCGGGCACCTATTACATCTTTGTTGCAACCTACCTACCGGCGTCAACGTATCGGTTTAACGTTACGCCTGATCCCCTACGCACCGACGTCGGCGACCGTACCCTGACCGTGCGTACCAACTTCGCGCTGCCTGTTACCAACGCCTGCCCAAACCCGAGCAACGTCTCTGGCCCTGGACAGAACACCGCTGCCATCGACGAGGAACTCACGGCTGACGATATCATCGTCTTCCTCAACCGCTTCTTCGCCGGCGACCTGCTCAGCAACGTCTCTGGCCCAGGCCAGAACACCACCCAGCTCGACAACGAGCTGACGGCTGACGACATCATCGTCTTCCTCAACCGCTTCTTTACCGGGTGCTAAGGAAGGGCTGAGGGCCGAGGGCCGAGGGAATGTAAAGCCTTGGAACCCAAGACTTAGCCTGTAAATCCTCATACCCAAAGACCAACCCCGGGCCAGATGGCTCGGGGTTTTTGTTTGTTGGCCAGCAGCGCGCCCTTGCCGCGCCTTTGATTGGGCATGCCTATTTATGTCTACGAGATCCTCGACAGCAAGGGCAGGCCTACGGGGGAGGCCTTTGAGATCGTCCAGCCGATGAAGGACGACGCGCTGACCAAGCAGCCCGGCACGGGCAAGCCGTGCAGGCGTGCGATCGTTGCGCCAGCGATTGCCGGCAAGTGGTCGGGCCTCAACAAGGGGACGCTGAGCGACAAGAACCTCGACCGCCTCGGGTTCACCAAGTATGAACGCAAGGGCAAGGGGTACATGGAAAAGACCGCGGGCAAAGGGCCGCAGGCGATCGGGGGGGATTGATCGCGGCCCCGCTCAGCCAGGCACAGAGGTACACCCGGCGTGGTGCTGCATCTCTGGAGATGGTAACAAGAATACAGCACGCCGATAAACGTGCTCTGTTTGGTAGATGAACGCCCAGAGGGGCTCTTTTTTTCGTGAAAAGCCCGGCGATCAGAGCCAAAGCGTTTGCACGCCCAATAGACTGTGGTACACCTTCTACGGCCATTTGTTGCGTCGGCCCACGTTTCCCTCGCACATCTTGCGGAGTTTTTACCCATGTCCACTCTTACCAAAGCATCGACCATCCTCGCCCTCGCACTCGTCGCCGGCCTGAGCACAGCCGTCGGTGCGCAGACGCTGACGATCACCCCCGGCGGCGTGGGCCTGGCCACATCCGGCCCGGTCTTCCGCTACACGCCTGCGGCCGGTGTTGCCGCGGCCACCAGCGCGGGGTTGACCAGCGCGACGGGCTTGCACACAAACTATTCATTCGCCCCCAACTCGATCGCCAGCCCGAGCGATGCGCTGTGGCGGGCGGGGTGGTTCTTCCGCGTCCAGGGTGAGAGCCGGGCATTGGCCTTCCCAAGCGCGGCGACGAGCACCGTCAACACCGCCAACGGGCCGATCACCGTAACACAAAACTTCACCAACGGGAACAACCTCGGCACGCTCAGCCAGGCGGGGATCAACTACACCGCTAGGCTCACCAGCGGCGCCGGCGGTTGGGATTTTAGTTCTCAGCAGAACTTCGAGATCACCAGCACCACCCTGGGTCCAACGGTCGCGATCACCAACACATTGGTCAACAGCGGGTTTACGCCTGTAACCATCCACCTCTTCTGGTGCACCGACGCGGACACCCCGCCGAGTTTTGGTAACGATATTCTGACGCTCGCGCCGACGCCCGCGCCGGGGATCATCCGCCAGGGAAACTTTGGCGGCGCCCAGCCGAGCGTCGTCTTGGGGCGTGGCAACTCGACCGCTTACGCCGGTCGCGGGGGCGTTGGGTTTCCCTTTGGCACCACGGTCTTTGATGACATGACCAGCGGGATCATCACCAACTTCAACAACACCCTTCCACCCGCCTCGGCTGGGTTTGACCGCAACCTGGGCCTGCAGTGGACCGTAACGCTCGGGGTCGGCGAGTCGTTTGTGGCCGAGACATTCATGCGGCTTGACCTTGGCCCCTGCAACGCCAGCGATGTTGCCGGCCCTGGCCAAGACCCCAACTACGACCGGCAACTCACGGCCGACGACATCATCGTCTTCCTGAACTGGTTCTTCGCCAGCGATGTGCGCGCCGACGTGGCCGGTCCGGGCCAGAGCACCGTGCCGGATGGGCAGTTCACCGCCGACGACATCATTGTGTTCTTGAACCGGTTCTTTGCTGGGTGCTAGGGGGGGCGGGCACGCCAAGCTCACCGTGCGGCTGGTGGGTAGATGGTTTTCCAATCGTTCTTCATGTCAACGATGGTCCATCCCTTGGCCGTGGCCTCGTCGATGCCCTTGTCCAGTCGGCCGACCTTTGACTGGCGGTCATAGGCCCACTCGCGTTGGGCGTCGGTGTGGTGGACGTAGATGCACAGGCTGGGGCCGCGTCCCGCGGCGGTCCATTGCAGCATCGCCAGGTCGCCGTCGGAGTTGCCGAAGGCGGCGATGGGGCGTCGGCCGATGTGCTTGTGGATCGCAAGGGGCTTGCCCTCGTTGTCGTCGATGAAGTCGATCTCGGCGAGCTTGACGAGTGCGGGCGCGCCGTCGCGCAGCTCAAACTTCTGCTTGCCGCTGCTGCCGATGACCTGCTCGGGCGGGATGCCGTAGGTCGCCTCGGCAAAGGCCCGCATGAACTCGACGCCCCCGCCGGAGACGATGTAGGTCTTCAAGCCGTTGGCGCGCAGGTGCTCTAGCAGCTCGAGCATGGGCTGGTAGACCATGCTGGTGTAGGGCTGGCCGGTTGTTGGGTGCCTGGCTGTGGCGAGCCACTGCTTGACGACTTGGTCAAACTCGTCAGTGGTCAGGCCGGCGTGGGTCGCGGCGATGAGCTTGAGGATCGCGTGCTCGCCCCCTGCCAGAGCGGCATGTATGTCGCCCCGCAGGACCGATGCGAAGGGCTCGGTGGTTTTCCACTCCGGGTGCTGCGGGGCCAGCGCTCTGATGCGGTCGACCGCGAAGAGGAACTGGAAATACATCGGCTGCTCGGCCCACAGCGTGCCGTCGTTGTCAAAGACGGCGATGCGCTCGGCGACAGGAACAAAGTCCGGCCCACCCTCTTTGGTTACCTTTGCGACAAAGTCGAGGATCGCCCGCTTGCTTGGGCCGTCGTTCCAAGAGGGGAGCGGGCCGGCCAGGGTGGCTGCGGGCGTGGCGGCGGCGGTTGGAGCGGGCGCGGTTTGCCCGGTCGCGATCGTCTGGCCAAGAAGGGCCACGCCGGTTAGTGCAGCAGCAAATAGAACGCGGCGTGTCATACCCATCGATGTTCTCCCGAACAGGCGCAGACGCACGGCAAATCCGCCCCGCCGCGTTCAGGCGGTGGGGCGGGGCAATCTCATGGTGGTCTTATTTCGCCAGCGGCCGGGCCATCTCTTCCATCTGTTTTTGCATCTTGGTCAGGTTGAACGACCCGGCCGTCTGGCTCGGCGGGAAATCCTTGAAGGTCATGAGGAACTTCGCGACGATGTCCGTCGCCGGGGTTACGAGGAAGACGTGATCGAGGTACCAGTCGTTGTAGGTGTTCGAGTTGTTCTGGGCCTTCTCGAGCGGGTCGCGGCGGAGGTTGAACAGCAGCGGGGCACGCAGCTCGACGAACGGCTCGCGCCAGAGCGCCAGCGTCTGGGCGCGGTTCTCCATGTAGACGACTTTCCAGTCCTTGAATCGGACGCCGACGATCTCACCGATGTCGTTGCAGTAAATAAACTCCCGCCGGGGAGACTCCTTCGCCTTCCCGCTGAGGTAGTCGAGCATGTTGTACCCGTCGAGGTGGTTCTTGTACGTCCGCCCGTTGAGTTCCACGCCGCTTTTGAGCCGCTCTTTGATGTCCGGCGCCCCCGCGGCGGCGGCGAAGGTCGTCAGCCAGTCCTCGTGGGCGGCGATCCCGTTGAGCCACGTTCCCGCTGGGAACTTGCCGGGCCAACGCACAAAGCACGAGACGCGATAGGCGCCCTCCCAGTTGGTGTTCTTTTCGCTGCGGAACTGCGTCGTCCCCGCGTCGGGCCAGGTGTTGTAGTGCGGGCCGTTGTCGGTGGAGTATTGCACGATCGTGTTGTCGGCCAGGCCCAGCTCGTCGATGAGTTTGAGCAGTTCGCCGACGTGCATGTCGTGCTCGACCATCCCGTCGCTATACTCATCCTGGCCCGAGATGCCCCGGTGCTCGGCCTTGACGTGCGTGCGGAAGTGCATCCGCGTGCCGTTCCACCAGCAGAAGAACGGCACGCCGGCCTTGCTCTGGCGTGTGATGAACTCCTTGGCCGCGGCGATGGTCTCGTCGTCGATGGTCTCCATCCGCTTCTTGGTGAGCGGGCCGGTGTTCTCGATGGTCTGGCCACCCTTGCCGTCGGCCCGGCTTTTGATGACCCCGCGTGGGCCGTATTTTTTGCGGAACTCGGGGTCTTTGGGGTAGTCGATGTTCTCTGGCTCTTCCTCGGCGTTGAGGTGGTAGAGGTTGCCGAAGAACTCGTCAAAGCCGTGCATGGTCGGCAGGTGCTCGTCGCGGTCGCCCTGGTGGTTCTTGCCGAACTGCCCGGTGGCGTACCCCTGGCTCTTGAGCACCGTGGCCATGGTTACATCGGTCTTCTGCCAACCTTCCTTGGCGCCGGGAAGGCCGACCTTGAGCATCCCGTTGCGCAGCGGCACGCTGCCGCCGATGAACGCGGCGCGCCCGGCGGTGCAGCTCTGCTGGGCGTAATAGTCGGTGAAGGCGACGCCCTCTTTGGCGATGCGGTCGATGTTGGGCGTTTGATACCCCATCAGGCCGTGGGTGTTGTAGCTGATGTTCTGGTTGCCGATGTCATCACCCCAGATGACGAGGATGTTGGGCCTCTTGGTCGCGGCGGGCTGGGCGTCCGCCGTGGGCGCGACAACAAACGCAAGCACCACGGCCAGCAGCACGCTGGCCGGTCGGAACAAACCCTCCAGCAGCGGTGTTGGTCGGCTGAGTCTCGTTTGAATCATGGTGGCGTTTCCTTGTGGTTCGAGTACGGGCTTTGATAGACCCACAACGAACGAACAACAAAGAACACGCACTCGCAAAGCCCAACACAGAGTGTGTTCGCGGGCAGAGTATCCGTGCCGAGAGCACGAATCGACCGCCGTGTTTGTTATTGCGTGGCTAAGAGGAGAGCGGATCGCTCCCACACCGCCCAGACCATAACAGCCGGTGGAGCGGGCTTCCAGCCCGCTGGTGTGGATTTCTGTAGCACCTTCTTAGTTGCGCCCGTCGCGTTCAGCGCGCCAGTCCCCGGCCGGCAGGCCGTCGGCGTATTCCCAGACCGTAACGGTTAGGCGCTGCACGCCCCACTGGCGGGCACGCTCATGGGTGGGGTAGAGCACGTCCAGTCGGCGGCCCTTGATTGCGCCGCCACGGTCCAGGACGGGGACGATCTGCCCGTCGTCGTAGCCGGGCACGGAGATCATGCTGCCCAGGGGGAGCAGCCGTGTGTCGGCGGCGACAGAGCGGAAGGCGTTGGTCTGCACGTGGTGCAGGCTGGCGGTGATGTTGTCGGCCGTGCCTGGGCACGATATCTCGTCGGGGGAATAGGCTGTTACGACCATGGTCATCGTCTTGGCCGGGCGCACAGGGCGGCCGTTGAACCAGCGGATCGACAGATCAACCTTAGAGGCAACCTCGGCAACAGGTTCCGGCACGGGCTGGACCACAGTCTGGACCACGGGCTGGGTAGCAACAGGGGCGACCTCGATGGCTGGCAGCCGGGCCGGGGTGGCCGGGGGGTTGGAGGCAAGGAGCTTGGGCTTGGAAGTGGGGGCCTTCTGCCCGGCGATCCCCTGCTCATCGACCACCGCGACCAGGGCGGGGGTTTGATAGCGGGCCAGGTAGTTCTTGGAGACCACGCCACCGATTGCCGCGATCGCGAGGGCGGCCAACAAAAGCAGCGTCTGACTGCGGGCTGCAACGCCCACGGCTGACAAGCGAGATGTCTTCTTGGTGGTCTTCATGTCTGCGGTTGTGTGTGGCCCGGTGGCCAGGTGAGAAGTCTAGGACTGCAACGACATCGGGTAATACCATTCCGAACTTTTACCTATATCAGTGAGGCTTGTTTTCTATCTTGTGAGGGTGGAGAGGGGGTTTCTGGTGGCTTGGGGCCTGGGGCTGATGGTGTAGTTTGCCACCAAAGTGGGATCGGTTCAAGAAAAACTGTTGGTTCGTCAGGAAGTTGCGCCCGTTTATGACGGATGGGGGTTTTTGGTGCTGGCAATGGGGGGGGTGTGGGGCATTGGGTGGCCGGGCGAGTGGTCTGCATGAGTAGTGGTGAGTTATCCGCCGTCTATCCACAATGTGCCCGGTGTGATGTTGATAGTTGCAAATCGTCGCGGTTCTGGAACGCTCGAGTTGTCGCTGGGTGTTCCGGGGGCCGGTGAGCGGGCGTGCCGTGGTGCGCCTGGGTGAAAGACTCGGCCAGGCCGGGTGAATCAGACAAGGAGCTTTTTGTGAACCTGTCGAAATCGAAAACACTTTTTGCCCC
>VYKU01000177.1_pt1 | contig 25097 bp, 23 predicted proteins | sample 5114491 | NCBI WGS metagenome assembly VYKU01 (sample SAMN12291796, study PRJNA351875) | freshwater metagenome | isolation source: freshwater lake | place: USA: Michigan, Gull Lake | collected 2011-07-05 | reverse complement strand
TCGATCATCAAGCGGCAGACCCTGGCGGTGCAACGCCAGCGACTTGTAGCCAGTCTTGCGGCTGACGCCGAAGCGCCGGCACAGCGACGCGAAAGCCACGCCCATCGCGGGCGAGGTTGCGAGCGCGACAAACTCTTCTCGAGACGACATGATCAACCACTCCCGCCAGGGCATGTTGGGCCTCCCGTAAAGCCCAAATAGTCCCCGGCCAAAGTGCCACCCATGTCCTGACGCAGTGTTACCTATGTCCCAGGTCTGTACACTCCCCTCGGAGGAGGGGTTCTGAAAAACACCTTGTTACTTTTGAGTTTTAGGATCCATGTCTTGTTCGTTGGCGCTACCCGGTGCAACTGGCCCCTCGGCGCGCACGGCCGCGGCCAGAAGTGCCGCGATGCGGGCGGCGCGGTAGTCTGGCTCGGTGCAGAGCCGGCTGGTCAGACGGCTCCAGTCTGCGGGGGGTGAGGGGGTTGCGGGTGCTGGGGGTGGTTCGGGGTTCTGGGGGGTGCGTGAGTCGATCCTGCCGTCGATGGCCAGAGGGTTGATGGGGGCTGATTGGCTTGCCGGCTGCGGTGCGTTGGGGATGCCGCCGATTAAGAACTGCGTGCCTGGGGGGACCGTTGCGATTGGGGTGCCGTTGGCGTTGAGGGCATAGGTGCTGCGCGGGAAGACGGCGACGAGGCCACCCATGCCACGCACGCGTGCGTACCACCCGGCGTAGGGGGAGCCGGGGATGTCGGGGATGCGGTAGACGCCGGCAAAGTCGTTGGGCATGCGCAGGTCGGCCGGTGCTTGCCGCATGGTGGTGCTGGCCGGGCCTTGGTCGCCGATGCCTTGCTCGACGCGCTTGAGTTGGTCGAGCGGGAGCGTCGAGCCTGGGGTGGGCTGCTTCGCGGCGTCGGCCGGCTTGCCCGCGCCGGGCTGTGCGCGGGCCGGGGTGCTCAGCGTGATGAGCAGCCCGGCAACAGTCGCGGCAACGATCGAGGCCACCTCGCGTGCGTGCATGGGCAAGGGTAGATCAAGAACTTGGCACGCGGGCCGGCACACGGGTGGGGCGGGGGATGGCCGGGCGTTGCCGATCCCCGGCGCTATCCTGCCGGTCCAGGAGCGGCGTATGCGGATTGTTATGCTTGGGTGGGAGTTCCCGCCATTTATATCAGGAGGCCTCGGCACGGCGTGCCAGGGGCTGACGGCCGCGCTGGACAAACAAGGGCACCAGGTGGTCTTTGTCCTGCCCAGGCCGGCGGGCAAGGGGCAGCAAGGGCATGTGCGCGTGCTTGCACCGCAGGGTGGCGCGGGTGGGCAGGTGCACAATGCATCGCACGGCGTGGACCGGCCGTTTGGGACCGCGGGGGGGATGGGTGTGCACCACCCGGAGTTTACAGCCTCGCGGATCATGGGCGTGCCGGCTGGGTTTGCAAGCCCATACGGCGGGGGGGGGCAGGTGGGGCTGATGGGCACCAAGGCCGCTGGACAGGGCCGGCCGGCGGGGCACGCGCCCGACGGAACGCCGTTGTATGAAGATGCTCGCCACGGTGGCTGGCCTGGTGGTGGCGTCGAGTCGCTCTATCAGGGGGACCTGTTCATCCAAGCCGAGCAGTATGCGCGCCTGGTGGTGGCGATGGTGCGGGGTGAGCAGTTTGACGTCATCCACGCGCACGACTGGCTGACATTCCCGGCGGGTATCGCGCTGTCGCGCGTTACGGGCAAGCCGCTGATCGTGCACGTGCACAGCACTGAGTATGACCGTGCCGGGGACGCGCCAAGCCCGCGCATCTGCGAGGTTGAAAGGCGTGGGATGGCCTCGGCCAGCCGGGTGCTGGCCGTGAGTGAACTGACCAAGAACCTGGTGGTGCAGCGGTATGCGGTGCCAGCGGCAAAGGTGGACGTGGTCTACAACGGGATCGACGACCAGCGTTTGCAGCCCGCCCCCGGCGAGCGGATCGAGGGGCAGGACAAGATCGTGCTGTTCTTGGGGCGGATCACGATGCAGAAGGGGCCGGAGTTTTTTCTCGCCGCGGCCAGGCGCGTGCTCGAGAAGGTGCCCGAGGCAAAGTTCATCATGGCCGGCGCTGGGGATATGCACGCGCGGATGGTGGAACTGGCGGCACAGCTGGGGATCGGGCACCGGGTTTTGTTTACGGGCTTTTTGCAGGGTGAGGACGTCGACCGCGTCTACCGCATGGCCGACTGCTATGTGATGCCCAGCGTGAGTGAGCCGTTTGGGATCGCGCCGCTGGAGGCGATCCGTGCCGGTGCGCCGGTGATCATCAGCAAGCAGAGCGGCGTCGGCGAGGTGCTCACGCACGCGCTGAAGGTGGACTTCTGGGACACCGACGAGATGGCCAACAAGATCGTGGCGGTGCTTCGGCACCCGCCGCTGGGCCAGACGATGCGCGAGCACGGCAGTTTCGCCCTGCGGGCACTGACGTGGGAGCGTGCCGGGCTTGCGTGCGTGCAGAGCTACCAGCGGGCCATCAGCGACGCGGCCGAGTTGATCGGGACGTGAGTGGTTTTCGCACGCCCGGCAGCAGCCGGGGTGGGCAGGTAAACAAACCATGCTTGCAGCACGCAACGAAGCCGGGCACAAGGGGACCTTCGGGATGGTGCTCGTCGTCGGCGGCCAATCATCACCGCAGGGTGTGATGCTCGGTGCGCCGGCGCTGGCGGCGCGTGCGGCTTTGCGCGTCGGGTGTGGGCGGGTGGTGGTTGCTGCGCCGACGCCGATCCTGCCGGCGATCCTGACGCTGTGCCCCTCGGCGACGGGCGCGCCCTTGCCCGCTGGTGATGCGGGTCTGCTGCCCGGCGCTGGTGAGGCGTTGCTGGCCGAGGCGCGTGGGGAGCACGCGGCGGTGATCGGCCCGGGACTTGGGCAAGGGGGGGTCCAACGCGACCTGGTGCGCACGGCACTGGCCCACCTGACGTGCTCGATCGTCCTCGATGCCGACGGGCTGAACGCCATGACGACCGCCGACGATGCCGCGTTGATCGCCCGGCACGGGCGCGTCGTGCTGACGCCGCACCCGGGTGAGTTCCGCCGGCTGGCCGGGGCGTTTGGGATCGGGACGCTTGAGCAGGGGGACGGAGCATCAAGGAGGTCAGCGGCGAGCGCGCTTGCGCACGTGGCCCGGGCGGTGGTGGTGCTCAAGGGGGCCACGACGATCGTGGCCAGCCCTGACGGGAGGGCGCAGGAACTTGGCGAGGCGAACGCCGTGATGGCCGTCGGCGGCAGCGGGGACGTGCTGGCCGGGGCGATCGCGGGGCTGCTGGCGCAGTATCCCGATGCGCGCGGCGGTGCCCTTGCGGATGTTGTTTGTGCCGGCGTGCTTGCCCACGCCTCGGCAGGGCGGGCGTGGCGCGATTCTGCCGGGGTGGCCGGCGGGATGCTCGCGTGGGAACTGGCCGATCAACTCCCCATAGCGGTGCAGGGGCTTCGCAAGGCCTGAGTTTGGGGTGGTGTGCGGGCGGGGGCGTGTGCGAGGGGTCAATACATACAATCGCCACTATGTCGCATCTGCTCGAAGTGCTCTCGGCTTGGAAACCCTTCGGGGCGATCGTTGTGGGCGACTACATGCTCGATGAACTGGTCTTTGGGAACGTCGACCGCCTGGCCAACGACGCGCCGGTGCCCGTGCTGCACGTGCAGCGGACCGAGCACCGTGCCGGCGGCTCGGCCAACGTCGCGGCGGACCTGCTGGCGATGCGGGGCTCCGTCCATGCCGTGGGCCTGGTGGGGGACGACGCGGGTGCCGATGCGCTGATGTCAAAGTTGACCGAGCAGGGCGTGGGGTGCGATGGGGTGCTGACGGACTCGACGCGCCCGACGACGCTCAAGCAGAGCCTGGTGGGTCTGGCCCAGCACCGGCACGCGCAGAAGATGTTCCGCGTCGATAAGGAGAGCCGAGAGCCGGCCAGCGTCCGCATGGTCGAAAAAATGCTCGAGCAGGTCGGCAAGCGTCTGCCCGAAGTGAACGTCGTTTGCATAGAGGACTACAACAAGGGTGTCTGTACGCCGGGGCTTTGCCAAGGGGTCATCGAACTGGCCCGGCAGGCCAACATACCCGTGCTTGTCGACCCCGCGGCGATCGCGGACTATTCGCGCTACGCCGGCGCATCGTGCATCACCCCCAACCGCAACGAGGCCGAGCGCGCCGCGGGGATCACCCTGCCGGACAACGCCCCGGCCGAGGCGTACATCCCCCTGGCCGAGGCGTTACAAGAACGGCACGGCTTTGAGAGCGTGGTTATAACGCTAGACAAAAGCGGGGCGCTGCTCTTGGTGCGCGGCCAGGAGCCTCGGGTAGTCCCGACGGTCGCAAGGCATGTCTACGACGTAACGGGCGCGGGGGACATGGTGCTAGCCGCCCTCGCGGCGGGTCGCGCCAACGGGCTGCCGTGGCACGAGGCGGTGCGCTTTGCCAACGCCGCGGCGGGCCTAGAGGTCGAAGAGTTTGGCGTCGTGCCCATCCCAATCGAACGCATCCACCGCGACCTGCTGCTGCGCGAGCGCGAGCAGCGCGGCAAACTGCGCACGCTCAGCGAGCTCATCGTCGAGGTCTCGGCGATCCGCCAGGGTGGTGCCTCCAAGGGCACAACCCCCAAAGTGGTGCTCGCCAACGGGTGCTTTGACGTGCTGCACGCCGGGCACGTGAGCCTGCTGCGGCGGGCGGCGGCGCTGGGCGACTTCCTGGTCGTGGCCGTCAATGGCGATGAGAGCGTGCGCAGGCTCAAGGGCGCGGGCAGGCCGATCTACCCGATCGCCGACCGGGCGCAGCTGCTTGGGGAACTTGAGTGTGTGGGCGCGGTGGTGGTCTTTGACGAGCCGACGCCCGAGAACGTGGTTCATGCCGTGCGGCCGGATGTTCTGGTCAAGGGCCGGCAGTACCGGATCGAAGAAATACCCGGCGCGTCGTTCGTGCAGTCGCACGGTGGGCGCGTCGAGCTGCTGGACGTTGTCGAGGGTCGGAGCACCACCGGCACGGTTGAAAGGATCCGCTCGTCGTGATTCCGTACGTCGCATGGGCCGTGCAGCAGCAACCCCGGGCCACTGGTCAGGGAGTGGGTGAAGGCGCGCCGCCTTCGCCGGGGCCTAGCGCGCGCCGCCGAACGCACGTTGCGGTCGTGCACGCTGTGTATGCCGACTTGATGCTGCGCGGCAAGAAGACCGTCGAGTGCCGGCTGAGCCGGACGAGGCGGCAGCCGTTCGGGGCCGTCGATGCGGGGGACGTGATCCACTTCAAGCTTGCCGGTGGGGGGTATGTCGCGCTGGCGACGGTCGGGCGCGTCGAGCACGTCGCGGGGCTGACGCCGAGCGAGGTCCGCCAGCTCGCATCCCGGCACGAGCCGAACGTGCTTGGCGGTCGGGCATACTGGGCCGGCAAACGTCAAGCCCGCTTCGCCACGCTCATCTGGCTGGCCGAGGTGCAGCCGATGACCATCGGCCCGGCGGTCGGGCCGTTCAACGGCGGTGCGTGGAAAATCATCGCGAACGGGTAATACGCATCGCCGATGTTCCTCATGCAGAACCCCTCGCCCGAGGGGAGGGGCAGGGGTGGGGTTGACCACTTCGGGCGCACGACATTCAGTCGTGATCCATATCAGTTCATCCCAACACCCGCCTGCACCGGCGCGACCATCCCCGCCAGGCCGCGGGCCAGTGCCCCATCGCCGGTGCCACCTTCGGCCTCGGGGGCGGTGCTTGCGGCGGGCTTGATCCGTCCATCGCTGCCGACCTGGTCGATCTTCACGGCCACGCGCTTGCTCACGCCGCGCTCTTGCATCGTTACGCCATACAACTGGTGTGCCGAGTGCATCGTGCGTTTGTGGTGCGTGATGACGATGAAGTGCGAGCGGTCGGTGAACTGCTCAACAACCCGGCAGAAGCGGTCAACGTTCGCATCGTCGAGTGCCGCATCCACCTCGTCGAGCACACAGAAGCAGCTCGGCTTGCTGCGGAAGATGCTCATCAGCAGCGCCACGGCCGTCATCGACTTTTCTCCGCCCGAGAGTTGGCTGATCGACCTCGGCTCCTTGCCCGGCGGCTTGGCGATGATCTCGATGCCCGACTCGAGCCAGTCGACCTCTTCACTCTCGACGCCGTCGCGCACCACGGGCATGAGGCGAACCTCCGCCTTCCCCCCGCCGAAGAGTTTGCGGAACATCCCCTCCTCGCCGGCGAAGTGCTGCTGGATGAGCTCGAAGGTCTCCTTGAAGCGCGACCGGCTGGCGTCGTCGAGCTGCGCGATCAGCTCGCGCAGCTGCCCCTGGGCGCTGTCCAGGTCCTTGACCTGCCCGGCCAACGCCTCGTTGCGGCCGGCGAGCTGGCCCTCCTCCTCGATCGCGTCGAGGTTGACGTTCCCGAGGTGCTTGATCTCCTTGCGGAGTTGCTCGGCCTGCCGGTGCCCTTGCTGCGGATCGACGCGCACGACCACCACCGGCAACTCGTGCTCGTCGGCGGCAACCGACATCGACCCCGCAAGCATCTCGGCATACTCCCTGTGCAAGCCGGGCAGGTCAACGCCCAGGTCGTGCTCGGCACGCTCCTCGATGTTCTCACGCTTGACCTCGCACTCGCGCTTGGCAATCTCCAGCGCGTGCCAGTCGCGCTGCAGGTGCCCGGCCTGCTCACGCCCGGCCAGGGCACGCTCAGCCAACTGCGCAACCTCCACCGCCGCGTGCGCAACCCTTGAAGCCAGCCCCGCCACGCCCTCGGCCAGACCCTCGGCGCGTGCACGCGCCGCCGACGCCTCCGCCCGGCTCGACTCGATGATCCCCTCGTGCTCGGCCAGCGCACGCTGCCTCGCCGCGCCGGCCTGCACAAGCCCGCCGTGCTGCCGCTGCGCGTCGTGCAACTGCGACTCAGCACGCTGCCGCTCACGACGAAGGCCCGACAACTGCTCACCGAGCCGCCCAACACGAACGCGACCGGCGGTCATCTGCTCGACGATACCCTCGGCACGCAACCCCACCGCCGCGATCTTCACCTCCAACGCACCCAGCACGCCCCCGGCCTCGTTGAACGCCCGCAGCAAACCCTCGGCCTTGTGCGTCAATGCCTCACGCTCGGCACGCAGGCCCGCAGTACGCTCTTGCAACTGCCCGATCTCATCGCCCAGCACGCCGTGCTCACGCTCAAGACGGTCGGCCTCGCGGGCGAGTTGCTCTTGGCGGCTTTCCTCCTGCGCCAGCACCCGGCGTTCCTCGCTGAGCTGCCGGCGGGCCTCACCGAGTTCGTGGCCAAGGTTCGCGGCCCCGGCATCGAGCGTGCGGATCGTCTGCCGCTCTTGCTCGACCTGCCCTGCCAGTGTGCCCAGCTCAAGGCCCAGCGCCTCCATCTCGCTGCGACGCTGCAACAACCCCCCCGCCTGGCTCGTCGAAACCGGCCCGGCCAGCACGCGCCCATCAGGCTCGAGCACACAACCATCACCGGTTACCAGCCGCAACGGCGACCCCGCCGGCGCGTGCAGCACGCCCGCGGCCTGCAGCATCAGGGCCGACTCCAAATCCCGCACCAGGAACGTGCCGCCGAGCAACCGGTCCAGCAGTGCCGAGACCTCTACGCACCGCTCGGGCGACTGGCCCCGCGCCTTGACCATCCCGCGCACCGGAGCAACGCCCAGGACACCCTCAAGCCCTTGCACTGCCACCCCGCCAGATACACCACCCGCGTGCAACGGCACAAACGCCACGCGCCCCGACAGCGACGCGAGTTCGCCCGGCGTGGGCAACTCCGTCAACGCCCGCACCACCACCGCCTGCAGAGCCTGCCCGAGAGCCGCCTCGACGTGCGCCGCCTGCGTGCCGTCCGTCTCGATCAGGTCCGCCAGCACACCAACAACGTTTGCAAATCCCGTGCCGGCGCTCTGCGCATCGAGCACCTCCTTGACGGCATCGTTAAGCCCGACGCGCTGCTCGACCATCTCGCGCAGCGTTCCGTGCCGGCTCTCGACGCGGGCGAGCCTCTGCTCAAGCTCCGCCACGCGCTCGGCCTGCACGCGACGGTCCCCATCAAGCTGCCGGCTCCGCTCCTCCAGGTCGTTGTTACGCCCCTCCAGCCCCCCCACCACCGCGCGCCGCTGCTCGATCGCCCGTGCAACCTCACGCCGAGACTCTCCGACGCGCGCCTGCTCGGCCTGGTTCCCCTGCGCCTTGCCCGCCAGCCGATCGTGCTGCTCGGCCACCACCTGCGCCCGCTGGGCGTCCTGCTGCAACGCCGCCAGCACACCGGCACGCTCGCGGTCGATCGCACCCTGCGCCGACCGCTGCCGGGCCAACTCCGCACGCTCGCCGGCCAGTTCATCGAGCACGCCCGCACGCTGGCGCCCCTGCTCCTCGAGCGCCCGCTCGGCGTCGGCGAGCTGCTCGCCCACCGCCGCGATCTGCTCGGCCGCGTCGCGCTCACCGGCCTCCAGCTGCGAGATCAGACCCGAGAGCGTTGCCAAACGCTGCACATCCTCAGCAATCTGCCGGCGTGCCTCCTCCGCCGACGCCCCCGCCTGCCGGGCGCGCTGCTCGGCGCTCTGCAATGCAAACCGAGCCTCGGCCAGCTCCTTCTCACCACGCCGGTGCCCCTCGGCCAGCTCCTGCCGGGTCAGTTCAGCCTCCTGCTTGGCCGATTCGATCTGTGCCAACTGCGCCTCCGCCTCGCTACGCGTTGCCGACAGATCGGCCAAGCGACCGGTCAGCCCCAGCAGCCGCTCGTGCAGGTCGTCAAACTGATCGACCGCGAGGCACATCCGCAGGGCCTTGAGCTCGGCATCGAGCACCTGGAACTGCCTTGCCTTGGCGGCCTGACCCTTGACCAGCCGCAGGCGGCGCTCAGTGCTTTCGAGCTGCTCGCGCGCGATCGTCAGGTTCGCCTCCGTCCGCTCCAACTTCCGCTGCGCCTCGGCACGCCGCTGGCGATACTTGGCCACCCCCGCCGCCTCCTCAAAGACCGTCCGCCTCTCCATCGGGTTGGCCAGCAGCATCGCATCGACCTTCCCCTGCTCGATGATCGAATACGCATCGGCCCCGACGCCCGTGTCCATAAACAACTCGCGGATGTCCCGCAGCCGGGCCTTCTTGGAGTTGATCAGATACTCACTGGTCCCATCGCGATACAGCCGCCGCTCGACATCGACAACGTCGGCATCGATCGGGAGGGTGCGCTTGCCGCGCACGGCCAGGTCCAGCGCGGTGGGCGCATCGGGCTGGGCAATAGGGAGTTGGCAATCGGCAACAGGCGCATCCGAAGCAATCAAGCCAACCTCATCAGCACCCGCCGCGCCGATTGCCCATTGCCCATTGCCTATTGCCTCTTGCCCCCCCGCCAGCACCGGGTTCTCGAAGCTCAAAACCACACTCGCCATCCCCAGCGGCTTCCGCGCCGCCGAGCCTGCGAAGATGACATCGAGCATCTCGGTGCCGCGCAGGGCCTTGCTGCTGCGCTCGCCGAGGACCCACTTGATGGCATCGACGACGTTGCTCTTGCCACACCCGTTGGGGCCGACGACGCCGGTGATCGGCTCATCGAATGTAAACTCCGTCCGGTCGGCAAAGCTCTTAAAGCCGGTGAGTGTCAGTTTGCTCAGACGCATCGGGCAACCTCCTGTCGCCGGCCCCGGCCCGCAGGCAAGCCCTGTAAGCCAGACCAACCAAACTCAGACCCGCAGGCCAGGCCCATCCGTGAGCGCAACAAACCCCGGGCACAACCCCGAACCATACGGGCACAACACCGCAGTATCCTCACGCCACCCCAAGTTATCAACCGGATATCCACAGACTTTCCACACCTGTCGGGTGCGGTGGGTTGGGCGCGGTCACCATCAAGGCCTGATGCGGTGCATCCAGATGCCGTAGTCGAGTATCGAGCACCACAACTGCACCCGGCTGCGCGGATACCCACGCCCAAACGCCGTGTGCAGCCGCCACTGCCAATACTCACCCTGGAACCGAAACCGAGTAATCACACCCAGCCGGGCGAGTTGGTAAAGGCCACCGAAAAAGTCAAGTATTGTTCGGATCATGGGGGCTTCTTGCGTGATTATTGACCGATTACGGGTTGAATGTGGTTGAAAATGTCTAATCAACCCCACCCCTGCCCATCCCCCCGGGGGAGGGGTTCATTTGGCGGCCAGGGTAGTTCGGAACCACGCCAGGGTCTCAGTCAGGGCCTCTTCGAGGGTGCCGATGGGTTGGTAGCCCAGCAGCGAACGCGCCCCGGCGATATCTGCCAGCGAGTGCCGGGGGTCCCCGGTGCGGGCGGGGCGGAAGGTCGGAACCGCTCCAGGACGCCCGGCCCGGTCGGCCATGAGTTTCACCAGCGTCAGCAGGTCCGTGCGCGTGCCGGTGCCGATGTTGACGACCTGACCGGCAAGCGTCTGCGTCGTCGTCGCTGACAGCAGGTTCGCCGCGACCGCTGATGCAACGGGCGTGAAGTCGCGCGACTGCAGACCATCCCCAAAAACAACCGGCTGCTCACCAAGCAAAATCGCGCGAGCGAAACTAGCGATCACCGCCGAGTAGGGCGTCCCCGCGCTCTGCCTGGGGCCAAAGACGTTGAAGTACCGCAGGCTGATCGTCTCGATGCCGTAACTGGCCGACCACGCCCGCATCGCAAACTCCCCGGCTAGTTTGCTCGCCGCGTAAGGCGATAGCGGCGCGGGAAGTTGCGACTCAACCCTCGGCACCACCGGCCCGGGCACATCGCCGTACGCCGATGAACTAGCCGAGTAGACCACACGCTTGACACCCGCACGCCTGGCCCCCTGCAAAACACGCACGCAACCGGCATCGTTCACCGCCCAACTCCGCTCGGGGTGCTCGATCGACAATGGCACCGACCCGACCGCGGCCAGGTGAAAGACCACCTGCGCCCCGGCCAACGCCTCGTTCAGTGCCGAGTCGTCCAAAATCGACCCCTGCACAAACCGCAGGCTCGATGGGTCCAGCTCCATGAGCTCAACGAGGTGCTCGGCACTCGCATTGGACAAATCGTCGATCACGCTCACACGCGCCTGCAACGCCAGCAACGCATCAACCAGGTGCCCGCCGATGAAACCCGCACCACCGGTTACACACACACTCCGCCCCGCAATCAGCGGGCGCAGGCGTTGGACAAACTCGGCTGGCAGCTTCACGCCGAATAATAGATCGCCAAACCGGCCAGCAACCGCCCCGGGCCGGGCACGCCTCACCCCGGACCGATCAACTCCTGATACGCCCGCACCGCCAACTCATCGCACCGCTCATTCTCCGCGTGCCCGGCGTGCCCCTTAATCCAGTGGAACCGGATCGTGTGCCGCTTGCGCAGCACCGCCAACTGCTCCCACAGGTCCTGGTTCTTCACCGGTTTTTTCCCCGCCGTGCGCCACCCGCGCGCGATCCAGGCGTCAAGCCACGTCTTAAGCCCCTCCAAAACATACTTGCTATCGCTGGTCAGATCGACAAGCGTCGGCCTGTGCAGCGCGCTCAACCCCTCGATCACCGCACGCAGTTCCATCCGGTTGTTGGTCGTCTCAACCTCGGCACCGGAATCCTCGCGGGCCTTCCCCGTCGCCGGGTGCTTGAGGATGTACCCCCACCCACCCGGGCCCGGGTTCCCCGAGCACGCACCATCGGTAAACAGGTGCACATTCGGCAGGTGTTGCTCCTCACGCGCTTCGGCCATAGAAACCAAAAGTAGGGGCGGGGCGATCGATCCGCCCAGGCGATGAAAAGCACGAGTCGAAGTTGCGCGTCCCTTGCCACGCTTACCGGGCGTTGACCAACCCTCTGTGCCCCCAGGCTTGATTGCCACCCCGGCAAGACCGATATCCCAAGCATGGAGAATCTGAAAACCCCCGAAGACCGCCGATCATTCCCGCGCTTACCTGCCATCCACGGCTGCCGAACCTTCCGCCCGACGTTCAACAGTTTCGGCTCCGGCCGCACGCGCGATTACTCCGCCGGGGGCGCACTCATTGACCTGACGGCCACACGCCCGGTGAGCCTCGGCGAGACGATCGACGTGCACATCGAGTTCAAGTCCTCTGCCGTGCTGCCCGCTGGCGAGATGAAGCGTGCAACAGTCGTCCGTGCCGGTGTATTGTCCAACGGCACACAACAAGTCGCCGTGCGCTTCGCACGACCACTGGCCGCGCAAGCGGCGTGATGCCGGTGGAGCTGTTTTCTTGCTGAACTGCTCCCCCGAGGGGACGGGCAGGGGTGGGGCTGGGCAGCACAAACAACCCTGAAAAAAAGCACCCAACACGCCCAAGATGGTCGGCTCGGAGAGCCGACCCACCCGAGGTCAGACCATCCCCACCAACTCCACCACCCGCGCAGCCGTCCCCCAACTCAGCGTAACACCCGCGCGCCCATGCCCATACGCGTGCACCACAGGCCCGGCCTTGGTCCGTTCCAGTTCCAATCGCACGGCCTCGCGCTGCCCCCCCACCACCCGCGCCGGGCGCAAACCCGCAAGCGCCCGCAGACGAACACGCCCAAGCCCCGCCGCGCCTGCTCGCCCCGTGCACGCGAGCAGCGCCCGGCAACGCTCCGTCATCGCGTCCAACGCCCCCGGCTCCGTCACGCACGCCTGCTCATCGTGCTCGTACGTCCCACCCAACACAACATGCTGCGCAAACGGATAGATATACGTAATCGACCCGTCCGGCTCCGTCGCGTCCAGCGCCTCGGTCAACCCCAGGTCGTTGGGCACATGCACCACCTGCCCACGCATCGGGCGCACGGCTGGGTCTTCCGCCAGCACACGCGCGCCAAGCCCCGAGGCGTTGACAACCAGATCAAACCCCTCACCAAAGAGCAGCGCAACCGCATCAACGGCCCGCCGCGTGATTGAAACCCCAGACGCCAACACCCGCCCGCGCAGCCACGGCATGTACCGCGGGATATCAACCTGCGGCACCGTCAACCGAAACCCCCCGGCATACGGCCCGACCGGCGCAAGGCTCTGCACCCGCGTGCCCAGCGCACCGGCAACCACGCCCGTCCACGCCGGGATCGGGCCGGGTCGCGACCAATATTCACTGCTCGGGCGCAGCGAAACCCCCGCATCCCCATCCCCGGCCAACTCAGCAAAAGCCACCGCCGACGCCGAGAGGACATCCACCATATCCCCGGCATCAAACGCGGAAAAAACCGCGCCGGCGCGCGTCGAGGTCGTCTCTGCCGGGTCATCGCGCGTGAAAACCTCCACCCGCGCTACTGCCGACAGCCGGAGCGCCGCCGAGAAGCCGATCACACCCCCGCCAATCACCGCGATGTTCATCCTTGCTGCCAACCGTCGAGGTTAGGTCGAGCACCGGGCCTTCCTAACCTCCCGGCGTGATCATCCAGCGCGTGCGCGAGATCGACTCAACAAGCCTTGAACTCCGCCGAAGACTTGCCCGCGGTGAGTTGCTAGCCCCCATCCTCCTCATCGCAACTACCCAGACCGGGGGCGTCGGCCAATTCGGTCGCCCCTGGCACAGCCCCCTCGGCGGCCTCTGGATGACCATCGCCCTACCCGCTCCACACGCACCCGGCACACCCAGCTTCGCGCACTGGAGCGCAACGCTCGGCACACGCTTGGGAGCAACTTGCCAAGAAGTCATCGCACAACTCCTCGCCGGCACACCCTCGCAGGCCAAAGTAACACTCAAACCCCCCAACGACATCCTCATCGCCGGCGCAAAGGTCTGCGGGCTCCTGACCGAACTCCTCCAAGACCCCGCCGGGCGCGCGTGGGTGCTCGTCGGCGTCGGGGTCAACAGCAACGTGTCCCAAGAATCCATGCCAACAGCCCTGGCATACCCGGCCACCACCCTCCTGGCCCACCGCGGGCACCCAATCGACCAAGAGCACCTCATGCACGCCCTCGCCCAGCACATCACACACGCCTGCGCACACCCATAACAGCCCAGGCCCCTGGGCGTTGCGCTACGCTCACCCGTGCGCTACAAACTCTTGGCCATCGACCTCGACGGGACACTCATCGACCACCACGGGCACGTACCCGAGGTGAACATCGCCGCGATCACACGCGCTCGCGCCGCCGGGTGCACCGTCGTGCTCTGCACAGGCCGAGCACTCATCGAGTGCGAACGCATCCTTGACCTCGTCGGGCGCGACGACCCCGCCATCGTCTCCGGCGGCGCGATGGTCGCCTGCCCCAAGTCAGGCCAAACGCTCGAACGCTTCGCCCTCGAACACGCGCTTGTCCAAGACGTCGTCGGCCACCTGCTCGAACGCGACCACGCAGCGATGGTCCTCAAAGACCCCGCCGCGACTGGGTACGACTACCTCGTCGTCTCCCCACGCGGCAACGCCGGGATAGACCCCGCCAGCGCGTGGTGGTTCGCACGTATGAACGTCCGCCTCCGCGTCGTCCCACGCCTGAGCGACGACGAGCACCCGCACGACACCATCCGCGTCGGCGCTTACCAGGCCAACGACCCCGTCGACACCCTCGCCACCGGCCTGCAAAACCGCTTCGGCCAGGTCTCAACGCTGCAACACTTCCAGGGCGTCGTCCTGCCCAAGGACCGTCGCGAAGGCGGCGTGCACAGCGTGCACATCGTCGAGGTCTTCCACCAGCACGCCGACAAGTGGCAGGCCCTGTCGCGCCTGGCCAGCCGACTCGGCATCGACCCGGCCCACACCGCCGCCATCGGCGACCAGGCCAACGACCTGACCATGCTCCAGCACGCCGGCCTTGGCGTTGCGATGGGCAACGCGATCAAGCCCGTCAAAGACGTGGCCAAACGCCAGACCCTCCCGTGCGAACAAGGGGGCGTGGCGCACGCCATCGAGCAGATGCTCAGCGGGGCGTGGTAGGTGCTCAGTAAGGCGTGCTTCTACGGATGGCCGAGATTCCTCGTGCAGAACCCCTCCTCCGAGGGGAGTGTACAGACCTGGGACATAGGTAACACTGCGTCAGGACATGGGTGGCACTTTGGCCGGGGACTGTTTGGGCTTTTCAGGAGGCCCAACATGCTCTGGCGGGAGTGGTCGATCATGTCGTCTCGAGAAGAGTTTGTCGCGCTCGCAACATCGCCCGCTTCGCGTCGCTGTGCCGGCGCTTCGGCGTCAGCCGCAAGACTGGCTACAAGTCGCTGGCGTTGCACCGCCAGGGTCTGCCGCTTGATGATCGACCGCGTCGACCGCGGCGTTCGCCGGCGATGACGCCCGAGTCCATCGTCCAGCGCGTGCTCGATGCGCGCGACCGCCACCCGGCCTGGGGCGCACGCAAGCTCGCGGCGTGGCTGGCGCAGCGCGGCCTCGACGGCACGCCGTCGCCGAGCACCATCAACAGAATCCTGCACCGCTATGACCTCATCGACGCGTCGGCCTCGCGTGCGGCGACGGCGTTCGCGCGCTTCGAGCGTGCGCGCGCCAACGAGCTGTGGCAGATGGACTTGTAGGGCCACGTTGCGATGACGCGCGGCGGCCGCTGCCACCCGCTGTCGGTGCTGGACGATCACTCGCGCTTCGCGCTGACGGTGCGCGCGTGCGACAACGAACGCGAGGGGACGGTGCGTGCGCATCTGACGGCTGTTTTCAGGCGATTTGCGCTCCCCGAGCGCGTGCTGTGCGACAACGGATCGCCGTGGGGGACTGCCGGCGACGGCGTCGAGCACAGCGCGCTGTCGGTGTGGCTGTTGAAGCTGGGCGTGGGCGTGTCGCACGGGCGCGCGGGGCACCCGCAGACGCAGGGCAAGCTCGAGCGTTTCAACCGGACGCTCAAGGCCGAGCTGCTCAGCAGGTTGCACCTGCGCGACATCGCGCACGCGCAGCACGCGATGGACGCGTTGCGCGAGCGGTACAACACCGAGCGTCCGCACGAGGCGCTGGACAACCACCCGCCGGCGAGCCGGTACACGCCGAGCGTGCGCGCGTTCCCCGAGCGCTTGATCGGGCCGGAGTACGCCCCCGACGAGCAGGTGCGTCGCGTGAGCGACGGCGGGATCATCTGCTACCACGGCCGCGAGGTGCGCGTGGGCAAGGGGTTCATCGGCGAGCGCGTGGCGGTGCGCGCGACGTGCCACGACGGCGTGGTGGAGGTGTGCCTGGGCGCGCACGCGATCGGCCGGGTAGACCTGCGTGCCGAGCGTGCCATGCCGCGCCGCCGGCTGTCTCTGTCTACGCTGGCACGACCCGCCGGGGCGGGGTGAGCACTGCCACCCATGTCCTGACGCAGTGTTACCTATGTCACAGGTCTGTACAGGCAGGGGCAGGGGTGGAGTTGGCCACTTCGAACGCACGCGAATCATCGGTGATCTGTAGCACGCGACCCTCACACCGTCCGCATCAGCACCTTATCCGCCCCGGCGTGCCTGGCTTGCAGCCCCGGCGTGATCGCATTGAGCCGCTCGGCCAGCCTCGGCAAAAAACCTCGCTCGGTGTTCGAGTGCCCCGCCAAAATAATCCCGATCCCCATCGCGTTCGCCGCCAGCACCTCGTGGTGCTTCATCTCCCCGGTCAAAAACACTTCGCACGACTCGCGGCTAGCCGACTCGACCAGCGACGCCCCCGCGCCGGGGCAGATGCCAATGCGCGACAACTTGCTCTCAACACCCCGTGCCGGGGCGATCTGCACGTGCGTCAGGCCCAGGTTCGTCTTGACACGCTGGGCCAACTCCCCGATCGTCGCCGGCGTATCCAGCGTCAGCCGCCGGCCCGCACCCGTCCCGCGCTCGGCCTTCGGCTCCAATGGATACACATCGATCCCAGGCTCCTCATACGGGTGCAAACTCCGCAGCAGTTCCACCGCCAACGGCACCGCACGCCGCGGGATCACCATCTCCAGCCGAACCTCCGGCACATGCTCCAGCTGCCCCACCTTCCCCACCGTCGGGTGCGCTCCCTGGTTGCCCAGAAACGTACCCGTCCCAGTCGCCGAAAAGGAACACGCCTGATAGTTCCCGATCGTCCCCGCACCCGCGCTCGCCAGCGCGCCACGAACCTGCTCAACGTGCGATGCAGGCACAAACGTAACAATCTTGCACCGCCCGCTGGCCTGCTCGATCGCTCTGGGGATCAACGCCCGCCGATCCGCCGAGCGAGGCTGCCCAGGCTCCAGCACCGCATCGGCCAGCCAGTCGCTCATGCACCCAGGCGCAGCATCCAAACTCGTGTGCGGCGACACCACCGCCATACCCCCTGCCAGCGCACGCAAAATCAACCCCTGCCTCGCATCGCTGGCCACCAAACGCTTGATCGCATGGAAGATCGGCGGGTGATAACTCAGTATCGCCCCCGCCCCGACACCCTCGGCCTCGCTGAGCACCCCGTCCGTCAGGTCGATCGTCAGTAACACCGGCCCACGCAACGCCGACCGCGCGTCGCCGGCGATCAGGCCCACGTTGTCCCACTCCTCGGCCAGCGCCAGCGGCGCGACCGCGTCCATCGCGTCTAAAAGACTCTGCACGGTCGGGGTCGATGACGGGGGAGTACGCGTCGCCATGGTGCAGGATAGTTGCCCGCAAAGCCCATGATGGCACGCTAGCCCAAACCCCCGGCAATATCCTCGCACCATGCAAACGCACCAGGCCCACGCAAAGATCAACCTGGCCCTGGCCGTCGGCCCCCCACAAGGGCCGCGCGGGTACCACCCGATCGCCTCGATCTTTGTGTGCATCTCCCTGGCCGGGGAGGTGCACATCGAGCCGGCCGCTCACAGCAAAGGCACCTTCCGTACTTCCTGGGCCAACGACGCGCCCCTGCCAACCCCCATCGACTGGCCGATCGAACAAGACCTTGGCTATCGCGCCTGGCGCGCACTGGAGGCCCACACCGGCCGCGCACTGCCGGTGCACATCGATGTCCGCAGGCGCGTCCCCGTCGGCGGGGGCCTCGGCGGGGGCTCATCCGAGGCCGCCGCCGTGCTGCGGGGCGTGAACAACCGCTGCGCACTCGCCCTCTCCAACGCGCAACTGGCCACCATCGGCGCGACACTCGGCGCTGACGTCCCCTTCTTCCTCGACGACCACACGCCCGCACGCCCGGCCGTGGTTGCCGGCTTTGGCGAACGCATCACACGCGTGCAACTCCCCACCGCACGCGTCGTCCTCTTCATGCTCCCGCTGCGATGCCCTACCGGCGCAGTCTACAAGGCCTTCGACGCTGTCACGCACCAGCCGCCCGGCACGGCATCACTACGCAGCGAGCGCATCGACGCGCTCCTCAACGCCGTACGCGAACGCAAAGCAATCGACCCGACCATGCTCTTTAACGACCTTGCGGCACCGGCTATGCACGCCTTCCCCGCCCTGGCCGAGCACGCACGGCACATCGCACGCGCAAGCGGGGCGACGATACACCTAACCGGCTCGGGCAGCACACTCTTGGCCCTCGCCCGCGACGCGGTTGAAGAGCAACGCCTCATCGCCGCGGCAGACACAGGCGTACGCGCACTCGGCGTCGATATGCTCGTGGCATAGCTCGCTTGTATAGTTTCCCCGCTCGCGGGCATGCCCGAGCGTGCCAAGATACCATCTCCGCCACTTCCTAGGAGCTACCCGTGCACGAGTTTGTTCTCGATGTCGTCCAGGACATCCCACGCCCCGTCGAAGAGGTCTTCCCCTTCTTTGCCGACGCCGGGAACCTCCAGCAAATCACCCCACCGTTCCTGCACTTCCAAATCCTCACCCCCCTGCCCATCGACATGCACGAGGGCACACTCATTGACTACCGCATCCGTCTGCACGGCATCCCCATCCGCTGGCGCACACGCATCGCACGCTGGGTGCCCATTACCCAAACCCCCGGCACCCAACCTGCCGGCACCCCCACGCCCTCGTTCATCGACGAGCAGATCAAAGGCCCCTACCGCAAGTGGGTGCACACGCACACCTTCGAGCCGATCGCCACGGGCACGCGTGCGCGCGACCAAGTCATCTACGCCGTGCCCGGCGGCCCGGGCGTCGAACGCATCATCGAACGCCTCTTCATCCGCCCGCAACTCGACCGCATCTTCGCCTACCGACGGCAAGTCATCGCCGACTATTTCGCCAAGACTTGAACCCCTCCCCCCAGGGCAGGAGCAGCGGTGGAGTTGGCTGACACAAAGTGTCCAATACAAAGAGGTTCGCGGAGGTTGCGGAGGTTGGCGAAGAAACGCGGAGTAAAGGCCCGAGTTGAAGCCTGCTACCACCAAAGCAACGCACAACCAATCTCTGCCACTCTGCCACTTTGCCACTCAGCCACTCTGCTACTTTGCTACTCTGTCACTTCCCCTCTGCACCCCCGTCCTCTGAGTGATTCCTTCTCTGGGCCCTCTGGGCCTCGGGAGTAAAACTTCTTCGTGAGCAACTGCCGAGCGAGAAGCGACAAGCGACAAGCGATGAGCGATGAGCGATGAGCGATGAGCGACGAGCGATGAGAGATGTGTGCGCATCCCCGCGCCGTTGTGATCAAATGTGGATATGCACCACGATGGCACACGAGCCGCTCGGCGGCCTCGGGCATACCTCTGGACCCTCCCCGATGAGCACGCCCCAGGATGGCTGTAAACGTCGCCGTGGGGGTGCGCGCAAAGAGGGGGAGATTGGCAAGGGCCACAAAGACCAATCAACCAGGCTTGAAAACCCCAAGCCTTCCCTCCGCGTTCCTCCGCTAACCTCCGCAATCTCCGCGAACCTCTTCTGCCCCGGTCGGCTCGGAGAGCCGACCTACCCGGCCGGCTTACTCCGGACCCTCACCACCCGCCTCGCGCACCATCTTCTCATCGCGCACGTTTGTCGCCTGGTACGTCAGCCGGGTGCGGGCGTATTGCTGTGGGCTGACGCGCAGGTCCGGCACCTGGCCGCGCAGGTGCTGGACGTGCAGCGCTTTCAGAAACGGCACGCACCATCGGCAGCCCGTCCCCGCCCCAAGGCACTCGCTGATCAGCGAGGCCACCGGCGGGTCCTGAACCGCCAAAAACGTCCGCACCTTGCGGAGCGAAACATGAAAGCACAAGCAAACCTCATCATCGGCGTCCACGCACGCTCCTCAAACCAGCAACGGCAACTCGTACCGCAGCACCATCATGCTCGGCACCGGCGGATAAGGTATCCGCACGCGCAGGCCCACAAAGTCACGCGCATCCCAACCCAGGCGCGCCATCGTTGCGTCGATCATCGCCGAGTAGCCCTCCACCTCATCGCAGGTGATGTTGGGAACATCCAGGGCCTCCGGCTCAACGCCGATCGGCAGCCGGCCCGACTCCGGGCCGTGCAGCGGGTAGACCGGACCGCCGGGGAGCATGCTATAGACCTCCAGCTCCGGGCGGTGTGCAAAGAGCATTGAGCGGTGCACGAAGTAGTCAAAGACGACCACCTCCCCAGGCGTGCTCACGCGCACAATGTGCTCGCCGAAGCGATCGACATCCGTCCGCCCGATCGGCACGCACGAGCGCATGAACCACCCGGTTACGCAGTCCATCGCCGCGGTCTGCCCGACGGGGACCGGCGCGAGCTCAAACCGGAGCGCCCCGCTGGGCAGCGTCCGCACCTGCACCGTCGGCAGGGGCTTGGAGCAGAACGCGGGCATTAAGGGCAACCCATCGGGCGTCAGACCCGCTGGGTCGATCGCGCCGGTGAAGCCGGGGACGTTCTCCTGCCCCACGCCGTCGTATGCACGCACGGTGGCGACGGCCCAGGGCGTCTCTGGGCGCAAACGCACCAACCCGAGCAGGGCCGTAACGATGGCCGAGTCGAGCCGGCCCGGGTCCGCCGGGTTGGGCGCGACAAACTGCGCCGCCAGCTGCGCCCGTGCACGCACGCCAAAGACCGCGCTGTTGCCCACGAAGGCGACCTTGCGGTACTGCTCCTCGCGCTCGCGCCCGCTGGGCATCACACCCGCGAGCATGATTTCGAGCGTCTCGCGGTCCCCGGCGTGGGTGGCGATCATCTGCTCAAAGGCCAGCAGCGCCGACTGCACCGACTCCACTTCCGCCGGCGACGCCCCGCCCTTGCCCAACGCCAGCAGCATCAGCTTCGAGCCCGTCCGCCCCGGGAGCCGGCACACGGCCGCCAGCGGGTCCGAATCGGTCACCACCCGCGCGATCTTCCACGCCAGGCTCTTGTCCAGCCGGAGCGCACGCCCAAGAGACTGCGGCTTGGACGGGTCCACCGCGCACGACGCCAACGCGGCCGAGAGTGCCGCACGCACCTGCAAGGCCACCTCACGCGCACGCGTCAAGAATGCGTCTGTCAACGGCCCGTCCACACTGTTACCGCTAGCCGAAAACATCCGCTCTACCTCGGTTCATGATGGTGTATACGCATCCTCAGCCAGTCAGTATACTGCACAAACAGGCCAGAGCACGCAGCCAAAGACCAGCCAGCCCCGCACACCTCAACCCTTGATGGCAAAGGCACGCTCCAAGGCCAACGCATGGGCCTTATGGTAATACTCGCCGAGGTTGGACCAATCAAACTGCCAAGAGTGCGCCTCGACCTGGTTGCGCATCGCGATCCGCGCACGCCGATCGAGCTTGCAGAACTCGAGCATCTGCCCGGCCATCTCGCCCGCGGCGTCGGCAAACCCGCGCCCGCGCCGGTGCACCGTCCAAAAACCCGCCCCCGGCCGCCAGTGCATCTGCTTGCTGACGTAACTGCCAAAGCCCGCAAGATCACTGGTGATCGCCGGCACCCCCATCGCCAGGCACTCCAGCGGCGTGTACCCCCACGGCTCATAACTGCTCGGGAAAACGCCAAGGTGGCACCCGCGCACAAAGTCGTCATACTCCATCCCCCACAAGGGGTTCACCGGCGACAAAAAGTCTGGGTGATAGACGACCTTGACGGGGTCGTCCTTGCGGTTGAACAGCCAGACGTTCTGTATCTGCGAGATCACCGGGTCTGGCCCGTCGATCATGTGCGTTGTTACCAGCGGGAGGCGGTCAACCTTCATCGCCTGCTGCGTCCGCCGGTAGCGGAGCACCCAGTACTCATCGATCATCTTCTCCAGGTCCACGCGCGAGCCGGTCGCGCCGACCTTGAAGAGCTTGTCCCCCAGGTCCGACATGATGTGGTCGCAGACTTGCCGAAACTCGTTGAGCACGCCCCGCTGCTGGAGCACCCACGGGTGCAGCGAGATCGTCGGCCTCTTGGTGATGATGAAAAACACCACGTTCACCGGCGAGCCGATCGCCTTGAGCTCGGCGTTAAGCCTCGCCATCGCCTCCAGCGACAGGTCAAAACCCTTGTTCCTCGGCTCATACCGGCCGCTGGTGAAAAAATAGAGCGTCTTGTCCAGGTCAAAGCTGTAACTCGGGAAGAAGTGCCCCATCACGAAGCGGTGGATCTTCTCCTTGTGCGTCGCGTGCAGCGTCTGGAACTCGTGCCCGACGTTGTACCGGCCGATGTCCAGCCCGTTGGGCAGGATCACGTCGGGACCGCGCCCCAGCAGCCCCTCGCACTCTTCGCCCGTAACTTCGCTGACGGTCGTCATCACGTGGCACCCGTGCGCGCACGCCCGCTCGATGGCGTGCTGGGCCGAGATTTGATACTTCTCCGCCGACGCGGCCTGGTCGATCGTCCCCCACGAGAGGCGGTCATAAAAATCCTCCTCGTTGCTGGCCATGTAGCGACCGAGCAGCGTCGCGTGCGTCTGGAAGACACACCCCACCGGCAGGTTGTTCTTGCGGATCATCGGGACCGCCAGCCCACCCATCCACTCGTGGAAGTGCCCGAGCATCGGCCCGGTGCCGGCCGAGCCGCCCTCGCCGTGCTCGCTGAGTTTCATGAACACGCGCAGCACAGCATCGGCGAAGCTCACCACGCCGTCGAGCAGGCCATCGCCGCCAGGGATCGCGATGTGGTTGTCGGCCCACAGGCGAAACTTGACCGCGTCGGCGTGCCCTTGCCCCTGCCAATGGTTGATCAGCAGAGCGCGTGGCCTGCCCGAGACCATCCACCTGCCGTGCTTGATGTCCAGCCCCTCACGCCGCAACGCCTCGACGGCACGCCCGATCGGGCCCGTCGGTGGCGTCTCCTCAAACTCGATCGCCGCGTGCTGGGGGTTGTACGGGCCGATGAGGCAATACCGCTCACCCCAGCGCTCGACCATCGCCGGGGCCTTGGAACGGATGACCTGGAAGATCCCCCCGATGGGGTTGCAGACCTCCCAGGCGACCTCGAGCAACATTCCATGCGGCGCGGGCTTCACTTCGAGCACCACATCGGCAATCGCACCCTCGGCCGGTGAGTCTGGCCCGTCCAAAGTAGCAAGCGGGCTGCGCAGACGCCTTCCCATGCGGGCAGTGTACCGGGGCCGGGGGGCGGGGCGGTGGAGTTTGGGGTGGGCAAGTTGATCTCGGGGCGTGGGCAGCCCCCTACCCCCGCCCCGACCAAACCGGTGATCGCTTCGAGGGCCAACACCGCCGTGGGCGTTGGCGTCCCCGAGCGGCAGCCGGAACGGCACGCCCGCGCACCGCCGAACCGCGGTGGGTCGCCCGGTTCGTCGAGGCTGGAAGCACCAAGCAACGACGCGTCGGACCCGCAGGGGAGATATCTGGTGTTCAATAATAACGGGGGAAAGACCGTGACTTAGGGCATGAGTTCATCGCTCAAATGGAAGCCGTCTCGTCTGAGCCTTTGCAGCCTCCTGATATCGTAGATTATATAATATAGTAGCCCTGGGGAGAAAACAAAGATTAATATGAATGCTCCTTTCCTGCGTACGCGAAACAAGATACGCCAATCAGTCGACATGGCTATCATTGTGATCCAAGAAATCTATGCGGCAGTTGCGAGTGCAAACCAAACATAGATCCCGATCCTGAATGCCCTCGAACCAGGCAGATAGTTTTTATAAAATAATTCGAGCACTAGGATGAAGCAGACGGTATATAGGGTCGATATTAACCACATATCTACGCAGAGCCTGGTTGAATCATTGAGTATTTGCATTGGCCCCGCCAATCTTGGTTGCACTCGTCCGCAAACTCGGCCGAATCGAGCACGTGGCGAAGTCGCAGTGTGCTACGACTATTCCGCGTCCGCGAGATCGGCCCGACGGTGCTGTTCTTGATGCTCTATCCAACACCCCGGCACATACGCATTACGGCCCCTTGCTAACCTCGTGCATTATAAGAGCCGCTGCCACAACGATGACAAGCCCCAGCACGCCAAGGAAAATCATGTTCTTGCGCCGCTCCTTGCCGCGGCACGCGGGGCAGAGTGCCTGGAGCTCCGCTGGCAGCATCACATCGACAAACCAGAATCTGTGGCGTAAGTCCGCCGATTCCTCCCCGCACAGCGAACATTCGGATGGAGCTGGACGAGAGACCTCCGTAGGAGGTGTGGTGAATGCGTCAATTGGAATCGCGGTCTCTATCTCCGGGTGAATGATAATCAGGTACCTTGCATCATCAAACTCCACTGCTCTAATCAGTGAGGTTCGTTGATCTACCCACACCACGATACTGTTAGAGCCTTGCTTGCCAGAAATCTTGTAGCATGCGTGGCCCCACATCAGTCCGATACCGACATACTCAGGACTTTGCAGGTCGTCCACCCGCGCCAGTTCGGCCACACGAATCAATATGGGCAGTACGCAGCGCGTTGCCCCCAACGACTTCTCGGTCAGGCGGGCAAATACTTCCGATCTGGAAAAATGCCCATTTGGTCCCTCGGACGCCCGAGATTCAAACCGACCGCCGTCCATCACGATCCAGTGCCGCTCATTTTCTTTGTCTCCCCACAGCGGCTTTAAGCAGAACGCCAATGAATGAGGCTTGCGATAAACCGTTGAAAACGACCCGCGCGTACGCTGGCGGACATCTGTGGATGCCAAATGATCAATAATGTGCCCGGTATCTCGATAGGTTTCAAGCGAGGCGTACGCGACCCTCATCCGTGCAAGAACCTCGGCCGGGTCTACCGCGGCCTCGCCCCCCTCTGACGCCGGGGTCGGCGGGACGATCGGCGTCGATCGGCCACTGAAGGGGAGCGCAAACACCACTATGACAGCAGTCACGAGCGCGGCAGCGAGAATTGCTCCGATGATGAGTACCACATTCGCTCCTAAACGGTGAACGGTCGGCGAGCCCTCCGTGCCACGCTTATGGACCTCAATCAACGCAGAATGTTCGCCCCAATCACACTCGGCATCGCCCAAAGATACCAAAAACCCCACGCCCACCCCCC
>VYKU01000120.1_pt1 | contig 25119 bp, 28 predicted proteins | sample 5114491 | NCBI WGS metagenome assembly VYKU01 (sample SAMN12291796, study PRJNA351875) | freshwater metagenome | isolation source: freshwater lake | place: USA: Michigan, Gull Lake | collected 2011-07-05 | reverse complement strand
GCCATCGTCGACGCCGACATCGGCAAGGCTTCGGCTTCGGTGCAGGCGCTGCAGGTTCGCCAGCAGCTCGGCATCCAGTCGCTGTCGATCGCCAACCAGCAGCCCTCGGTTCTGTTGGGTCTGTTCCGCTAACTTCCCGCGTCTTCGGACGCGCTCTTGCCAAACGCGTGGCGGGGACGGTCTTTGGACCGTCTCCGCCTTCTTTCGATCATTCGCCTTAAACAGTCGGCGACGGGGCGAAAGCTTCCCGTTGAAGGGCGCCCGGTCCGGCGTCTGCCGGTCGAGGCTCGCGTACTGCAACGGCCTGCTTTTTGGGCGCTTGATGCGGCGATCGCCCGCGTCTTCGCCGAGAACTTCGAGGTCTATGGTGCACGCAAGGTCTGGCGGCAGTTGGTGCGCGAAGGCGTGCCGGTCGCGCGCTGCACGGTCGAGCGGCTGATGGCCGATCTCGGGCTGCGCGGCGTGATCCGCGGCAAACCTGTCCGAACGACGATCAGCGACAAGGCCGCCCCGTGCCCGCTGGACCATGTGAACCGCCAGTTCCATGCCCCGGCGCCGAATCTGCTTTGACTGTCGGATTTTACCTACGTCAGCACATGGTCTGGGTTCGTCTATGTGGCCTTCGTGATCGATGCCTATGCCAGGCGCATGGTTGGCTGGCGTTTCAGCCGGACGGCTCACGCCAACTTCGTGTTGGACGCGCTGGAACAGGCGCTGCATGAACGCAGACCGACGCATCGGGCCGGTCTGGTGCACCATTCCGACAGGGGATCACAATACGTCAGCATCCGATACACCGAGCGCCTTGCCGAGGCGGGAATCGAGCCGTCGGTCGGCAGCGTCGGTGACAGCTACGACAACGCGCTCGCCGAAACGATCAACGGCCTCTACAAAGCCGAGGTCATTCATCGGTGCGGTCCCTGGCGGAGCTTCGAGGCCGTCGAGTTCGCCACGCTGACCTGGGTAGACTGGTTCAATAATCGTCGGCTACTGGAGCCAATCGGCAACATCCCGCCGGCGGAAGCCGAGGCACGCTTCTACGCTATGCTCAGCGAGCAGACACTGGCAGCGTGACTCAAACCAAACGGCCTCCGGCGATCCCAGGGCGGTTCATTCCGTCATGTGTCGGTGCCCAGCCACAGATCTATCCTGCAGAGCGTCAAAGCGCCGTCTGGCACAAGCGAGATCGATCCGTCTTCTCGGGTAAGCATGGCGCAATCGCCGTCGAAGAGTTGCGAAAACGGCAATTTGTCGCCGATCTTTGCGCCGGCGCCGCGGACGAGCAGCAGCAGGATATCGCCCGAAATCGCGTGGTCGCGGGATGAAGCGATCGTGTTTTTCGACACCGTACAGCGCGCGCGCCCGCGCCGCGTCATGACGTTGAGATCGAGTATCGGGCCATCGACGAGCCGCGCGTCGAGGGAAAGGTCGCCGGGAAAGGCGTAGGGGAGCGAGTTCGGCGTCAACCGGATCGACGCGCTGCCGTGCGGTTCGAGAACGATTCCGGCACCTTCGAGAACGGTGAGGTTCCGGTCGATGCCTGAAAAAACCGAAAACGGACCGTTGCTTGCGACGCGCGCCATGCTGACGCGCCAGTCGAAGGCATCGAGCGGCGCACCGGCCGGGGAGACCGCGATCTCGGTCGTTTCGCCGCCGCCGTTTTTCCACGGCATCGTCCGGCAGTCGGCGCCTCGGATGATGCGCATGGCCGCCGGTCAGGCGATGCTGGGGAGATCGAGCTTGTGGGCGCGCGCGCATTCAATCGCGCTTTCGTAGCCCGCATCGGCATGTCGCATCACGCCCGTCGCCGGGTCGTTCCACAGCACGCGCTCGATGCGCTTTGCCGCCTCCGGCGTTCCGTCGGCGACGATCACCATGCCGGCATGCTGCGAAAAACCCATGCCCACACCGCCGCCGTGATGCAGCGAAACCCAGGTCGCACCCGAGGCGCAGTTGAGCAGCGCGTTGAGAAGCGGCCAGTCCGATACGGCATCCGAGCCGTCCAGCATCGCTTCCGTTTCGCGGTTGGGCGACGCAACGGAGCCTGAGTCCAGATGGTCGCGGCCGATGACGACGGGCGCTTTCAGTTCGCCGCTTGCGACCATCGCGTTGAAGGCGAGACCCAAACGATGACGGTCGCCGAGCCCGACCCAGCAGATGCGCGCGGGCAGGCCCTGGAACTTGATGCGGGCGCGGGCCATGTCGAGCCAATTGTGGAGATGCGCATTGTCGGGCAGCAGCTCTTTCACCTTTGCGTCGGTGCGATAGATGTCTTCCGGATCGCCCGACAACGCGGCCCAGCGGAACGGCCCGATGCCGCGGCAGAACAGCGGCCGAATATAGGCCGGAACGAAACCCGGAAAATCGAAGGCGTCGGCAACACCTTCTTCGAGCGCCATCTGGCGGATGTTGTTGCCGTAGTCGACGGTGGCGATGCCCATCTTGTGGAAATCGAGCATGGCGCGCACGTGCCCCGCCATCGACTGCTTGGCGGCCTTCACCACGCTTGCGGGATCGCGCTCCTTGCGGGTTTGCCATTCGGCGAGCGTCCAGCCCTTCGGCAGATAGCCGTTGAGCGGATCGTGGGCCGACGTCTGGTCGGTCACGCAATCGGGCCGCACGCCGCGCCGGACGAGTTCGGGAAACACGTCGGCGGCATTGCCGAGAAGGGCGACGGAGACGGGTTTGCGCTCTTTGCACGAGCGCTCGACGATCGCGAGCGCTTCGTCGAGGTCCTTGGCTTGCACATCGACATAGCCGGTGCGCAGGCGCATTTCGATGCGGCTCGGCTGGCACTCGACCGCAAGGCAGGATGCGCCGGCCATGGTTGCGGCCAGCGGCTGCGCACCGCCCATGCCGCCGAGGCCGGCGGTGAGGATCCACTTGCCCGCCAGGCTGCCGCCGAAATGCCGCCTTCCCATTTCGACGAAGGTTTCGTAGGTGCCCTGGACGATGCCTTGCGAGCCGATATAGATCCAAGATCCCGCCGTCATCTGGCCGTACATCATGAGGCCTTTGCGGTCGAGTTCGTTGAAATGCGCCCATGTCGCCCAATGCGGCACGAGGTTGGAGTTGGCGAGGAGCACGCGCGGCGCATCTTCATGGGTGCGAAAGACGCCGACCGGTTTGCCCGATTGCACGAGAAGCGTCTGGTCGCTTTCCAGATTGCGCAGGCTTGCCACGATGCGGTCGAAGCTCGGCCAGTCGCGTGCCGCGCGCCCGATGCCGCCATAGACCACAAGTTCGCCTGGATGCTCGGCCACGTCCGGATCGAGATTGTTCATGAGCATGCGCAAGGGCGCTTCCGTCAGCCAACTCTTGGCGGAAAGCGCTGTGCCGCGGGCGGCGCGGATCGTGCGGCTGTTGTCGATGCGGGTCATGGCGTTCCTTTCGAAAAGCGGCTGCAAGCGGCGAGAATTTCCCGCAAGCGCGCGCGGACCGGTGCTGCATAGGCGGGATCGTAGGGATGCGGCCAGTTGCCGGGATCGAGCGGACCCGACGGCTCCGGCAGATAGCTGCGGCAGGCGAGTTCCATCTGGATCGCGTGCACGCCTTTGTCGGGATTGCCGTAGGCGCGCGTGATGTAGCCGCCTTTGAAGCGGCCATTGACCACATGGCCCATGCCGCTCGCCGCGCAATGCGCCGCAACGGCTTGGGCGAGTGCCGGGTCGCAAGAGGCGCCCGAATTGGTGCCGATATTGAACGTCGGCAGCGTCCCCTCAAATAGGCGCGGAACGACGGAGCGGATCGAATGGCAGTCGTAGAGGACGACGCGCTGGTGCCGCGCGCGCAGACGCGCAAGCTCGCTTGCGATGGCGCCGTGGTAGGGATCGAAATAGGCGGCGCGGCGCTCGGCGATTTCCGGCGCGCCCGGCGCCGTGCCGTCGCGATAGAGCGGCTCGCCGTCGAACGTTTCGCTCGGGCATAGTCCGGTCGTCGCTTGTCCCGGATAAAGCGAAGCGCCGGACGGATCGCGGTTCACGTCGATGACCGAACGCGAAATCGACGTGCGTACGACGCTGGCGTCGAGATCGGCTGCAAAGTCGTACAACTGCTCGATCCACCAATCGGCGTCCTTGCGGGCAAGCCAAGGCGATACGAAGCGCGCTTCGAGCGCGGCCGGAATTTCCGTGCCCGTGTGCGGCATGCTGAGCAGGAGCGGTGCCTCGCCGCGCCGCACCGTGAGCCATGCGGGGTTCTGGGTCATTCAGCGCCCGTGCGGAACGAGCGTGGGGAGATCGCGGCCCGCGGCGCTGACGAGCGCGCCGGATGCGACAAGGGCCTGCGCGTGCGCGATGTCGGGGGCAAGATAGCGGTCGTCGGTGAGGGTCGCGACGTTTGCGCGCAACAGAGTTCGCGCGGCTTCCAGGCTTGGGCTGGAGGCAAGCGGGCGATGGAAGTCGGCCCCTTGGGCGGCGACCAGCAATTCGATGCCGACGATCCAAGATGCGTTGGCCGCCATCTCGAGCAGCCGACGGGCACCATGCATCGCCATCGATACATGGTCTTCCTGGTTTGCCGAGGTCGGAATCGAATCCACGCTTGCGGGGAAGGCGCGCTGCTTGTTCTCGGAGACGAGGGCTGCGGCCGTGACTTGCGGGATCATGAAGCCCGAATTGAGCCCCGGTTTGGGCGTCAGAAACGCGGGCAGCCCCGACAGAGCCGGATCGACCAGCATCGCGATGCGCCGCTCGGCAAGCGAGCCGATCTCGCACAATGCCATCGCGATCATATCGGCAGCAAAGGCAACGGGTTCCGCGTGGAAGTTTCCGCCTGAAATTACGTCGCCCTCTTCGGCGAAAACCAGCGGATTGTCCGAAACGCCGTTTGACTCGATGGCAAGCGTCGTTGCCGCTTGGCGCAGCAGATCGAGGCACGCCCCCATCACTTGCGGCTGGCAGCGCAGGCAGTAGGGGTCTTGCACGCGCTCGTCGCCCTCAAGGTGGGAAGCGCGAATGGCGCTTCCTTCCATCAATCCGCGAAGGGTTGCGGCGACTTCGATCTGGCCCGCGTGGCGGCGAACTGCGTGGATGCGGGGATCGAACGGTCCATCGGAACCGCGTGCCGCGTCGGTTGCGAGCGCGCCAGTGACTAGAGCCGCCTGAAAGACCCGCTCGGTTTCGAAGAGCCCGGCGAGGGCGAGGGCCGTCGAAGCTTGCGTGCCGTTGAGGAGTGCGAGCCCTTCTTTGGGGCCGAGCACAAGCGGCGCAAGCCCGGCCGCTCGCAGGGCTTCGCTTGCCGGTACGTGCGTGCCGGCGACCGAAAACGCACCGACGCCCAGCAGGGATGCGGTCATATGGGCAAGCGGCGCCAAATCGCCCGAAGCCCCGACCGACCCCTGGCCTGGCACAACGGGGATGAGACCGCGATCGAGGCAAGCGGCCAGGTGGTCCAGCGTGGCAAGCCGTACCCCGGATACGCCTCGGGCGAGGCTCGCCAGTTTGAGAGCCATCATCAGCCGCACGACATTGTCGGGCAGCGGTGCGCCGACGCCGGCCGCATGGGACAGCACGATATTGCGCTGGAGGGTTGCCAGGTCGTCCGGCTCGATGCGTACGTTGGCGAGTTTGCCGAAACCCGTATTGATGCCGTAGACCGCATCGCCCGTCGCTAAGATCGCTTCGACCGTTTGCGCGCTGCGCGCAACTTCCTTCCGGCATGCAGGATCGAGCGCAACACCGTCGCCCAAATAGATGCGGCGCCACGACGCAAGAGATACCGCACCGGGCTCGATAGCGACTTGCATGCTCATCGTCCTCTCCAAATGCGCGAATGCAGCGGATTGAAGCCTATGCGATAGACGAGTTCGGCCGGACTCTCGACGTCCCAGATCGCAAGGTCGCAGAATTTTCCGCCCTCAAGCGTGCCGACCGCAGCGGCGCGCCCGAGCGCTGCGGCCGCATGTCGGGTCACGCCCAATAGGCATTCGTCGACCGTCATGCGGAACAGTGTGGCGCCCATGTTCAGCGCGAGCAGGATCGACGTCAGCGGCGAGGTGCCCGGATTGCAGTCGGTCGCCAGCGCCATCGGCACGCCGAATTTGCGGCACAGTGCTGTCGGCGGCAGCTGCGTGTCGCGCAGGAAATAGAACGCGCCGGGAAGAAGCACCGCGACGGTTCCGGCATCCGCCATCGCCTGCAGGCCGACCGCGTCGGCATGTTCGAGATGGTCGGCCGACAGCGCGCCGTAGCGCGCGGCAAGGGCCGCACCGCCGAGATCGGAAAGCTGGTCGGCGTGGAGTTTGACCGGAATGCCGTGCGCTTTCGCCGCGTCGAAGACGCGCGCCGTTTGCGCCGGCGAAAACGCTATTCCTTCGCAAAACGCATCGACGGCATCGGCCAGATTTTCGCGCGCGATGGCGGGCAGCATGTCGGTACAGACGATGTCGATATAGCGGTCCTTGTCGCCGTCGAACCCGGGCGGCAATGCATGGGCGCCCAAGAAGGTCGTGCTCACGCCGATATCGCGTTTCGTTTCGAGCGTGCGCGCGACGCGCAGCATCCGCATCTCTTCGGCGCGTTCGAGCCCGTAACCGGACTTGATCTCGATGGTCGTCACACCCTCGGCGATCAGGCGGTCGAGCCTGGCAAGCGCGCTCGCGACGAGGCTCTCGTCGCTCGCCGCGCGCGTCGCGCCGACCGTCGATGCGATGCCGCCGCCGGCGGCCGCAATCTCGGCGTAGGAAGCGCCCGCCAAGCGCATTTCGAATTCCCGCGCGCGGTGCCCGCCGTGAACGAGATGCGTATGGCAGTCGATGAAGCCTGGGGTTATCAGGCGGCCTGCGCAGTCGATCGTGTGCTTGGTGTCTGTCGGCTTCGGAAGATCGGCTTCAGCACCGACGAAGGCGATGCGGCCGTCGCGCGCGGCGACTGCACCGCGTTCGACCAGCCCCAAAGGACCGGACCCGGCGGCCATCGTCGCCAACCGCGCGTTCCGCCACACAGTGTCGAAGGTCATGGGCGACGCTCCTTCCCGAATTGTCTAGACATAATCCAGCGCGCCTGATGTTGTCTAGCCGTCTTCTTGCTGTGTAGGCTGGATGCCATGGCCCAAACCGAGTTCTTTTTCGACGCCGCGCTGCTGCCGGACGGCTGGGCGCGCGACGTCGAAGTCGCCGTCGTCGATGGAATGATTCGCGCCGTCGTGCCCGGCGCCGCCGCTGCCGGGCGATCGCGCATCGCCGGCGCGGCATTGCCGGGGCTGCCCAATCTCCATAGCCACGCCTTTCAGCGCGCCATTGCCGGAGCGACGGAAAGACGCGGGCCCGCAAACGACAGTTTCTGGACGTGGCGCGAAGCGATGTATCGCTTCGTCGATCTACTCGACCCCGACGACATCGAGGCGATTGCGGCGATGGCAATGATGGAGATGCTGGAGGGCGGCTTCACCAGCCTTGCGGAATTCCACTATCTCCATCACGACCGGAACGGACAGCCCTATGCGAACAGAGCCGAGCTTTCGACGCGCATCGTCGCGGCAGCGGCGGAAACCGGCATCGGCCTCACGCTGCTTCCCGTTCTGTACGCACAAGGCGGCTTCGGCGGCTTGCCGTCGGAAACCCGGCAGCGCCGTTTTGTCAATCGGATCGACGACTATCTCGTCCTGCATGAAAAGGCGCGCGAAGCGGTGGCACGTCTGCCGCACGGTACGATCGGGACAGCACCGCACAGCTTGCGGGCCGTGACGCCCGAAACGCTCAAAGTCCTTCTCGACGCAAATCTCGACGGGCCAATCCATATCCATATCGCCGAGCAAATCCAGGAAGTCGAGGCTTGCATCGCCTGGAGCGGACGTCGCCCGGTTGAGTGGCTGCTTTCGAACGCGCCGGTCGATGCGAAATGGTGTCTTGTCCACGCGACCCATTTGACGCCTTCGGAGATCGTCGCTCTGGCTGCGTCGGGTGCTGTAGCGGGCTTGTGTCCGACGACGGAGGCCAATCTCGGGGATGGGCTGTTCGAGGGCGCCGCCTTTCTGGCGGCGAGCGGACGCTACGGCATGGGCTCGGATTCGAATGTTGAGATATCAGCCGCGCAAGAGCTGCGCTGGTTCGAATACGGCCAGCGCCTCAAGGATCGCAGCCGAAACGTGGCGCCGTCGCGCGAAGGCCAGTCGACCGGCGAAGCGCTCTACAGCGCCGCAGCTTCCGGCGGGGCGCAGGCGCTGGCCCAGCCGATCGGCGAAATAGCGTGCGGCAAACGCGCGGACTTCGTCGTGCTCGACACGTCGCACCCGTCGCTTGCCGCAATGGCGCCGGCGCAATGGCTCGACGGCTACGTTTTCGTTGCGGGGCAATCTTCCGTCGCGCAAGTGTATGTCGCAGGGACGCGCGTGGTCGAGGGCGGTCGGCATGTGCGCCGCGACGCCATCGTCTCGCGCTTCGTTGCGACAATGAAACGGATCCTGCTGTGAACGCGCTGCCCCATCTCCATCAGCGCATCCGCGCCGACATCGAAGGGCGGATCCGCTCGGGCACCTGGGCGCCCGGACACCGTATTCCCTCCGAGCAGGCAATGACGGTCGAATATGGCTGCTCGCGCATGACGGTCAGCAAAGTTCTGTCGGCTCTTGCGGCGCAAGGCCTCCTCACGCGTCGCAGGCGCGCTGGCTCCGTGGTCGCGGCCCCGACCTCCGATCTCGCCGTCATGCAGATTCAGGATTTTGTGCTCGAGGCCGCGCGTTCGGGCAAGCGTTACGAACACAGGATTGTGCGGCGCGTGGTGGCACCGATCGACCGCGAAGCGGGCGCGCGGCTCGAACTGCGCGCCGGCGCGCCGGTACTCATGGTCGACACGCTTCATCTGCTCGAAGGCATGCCGCAGGCCTTCGAGCAGCGGATCGTCAATCTTGCCGCGGTTCCCAGTGCGCGCAACGAGGCGTTCATAACCGTGCCGCCAGGGACGTGGCTGCTGCAGCGCGTGCCTTGGAGCGATGCCGAGCACGCCATTCACGCCATCAATGCCGATGCGACGTTGCACCGACGGCTGAAGATTGCGGTTGGGTCTGCCTGTCTTGTGCTGGAGCGTCGCACCTGGCAGGGCGGCCGGCTGTTGACCGAGGCGCAGATTTTTTATCCCGGCGGCCGACACCGTCTTGTCGGCCGGTTTTCGCCGACAGGGAACGCGGCTTTCGGCGTCGAAGCTGGGCATGTCGGCGCGCGGCGCTAGCCGCCGGCTACTCCGGAAAAGCTTCGAGATATTGCAAGCGCCATCGATTTGACTGAAATTCGAGTTGTTCCAGGAACGCAAGATTCGAATTGCCTTCGGCCCGCCACCGCATTGAAGGCCCGCTTCAGGCCGGGGTTACGGCATGTCGGGCGCGTTTCTTTGCGCTCGGTGGAGCGTCTCGGGGACCGGCGGCGCCGAAGGTTTCGAAGATGTCCTGCGAGATGCGGTCTTGGCGCAGGCTGTCGATGCGACGCGCGAGCCGTTCGATGTCTTCGTCCGCGCGGCGGCATGCGGCATCCATGCGCGCAAAGCGCGCCGCGTTTTCTACCGCAAAACTCTCGGCGACACAAAGGTGCACGGCCGCGTAGTCCGCCTCGCGTTCGAGCGCTGCGGCAAGCGTCGAAAATGGCTCCTGAATTAGGGGCGGCGGTCGCTCGCGGCGCTGGGTTGCTTCGGCCGCGTCGTTGGCGCCGACCACGCGGCACGCAAGGTCGGCACCTTGCGGGCGACTGCGGCACGCGACCAATGCAAGCGGCCCGCCTGCGCCAAGTTCGGCGAGCACATTCGCCGCGCAATCGCCGAAGCCGGCCACATGGGCTGCCATCGGCAGCACGGCGTCGAACGCGATGTTCGCCTCGCGCGCGCGCCGCGCACCGCGCCTGCCGACCAGCACGAGCCGCACCCCTTTTGTTGCTTGGCGGCGCGCTTCTTTGAGCACGATTTCGTCGAACGCGCCGCAGAAGCCCGCCTCGGCCACGAACGCAGCCACGGTTGCGATCTGCGGGCGTCGCCGCGCCTGCGGCCCCAATATCTGCCGCACGGCGGCGGCGACTTCGGCTTCGTAGGCGCGTGCTGCCGAGCGCCCGTTGTCGGCCGCGTGCAGCGCATTGGCGGCGATCGCGCGCAAGGCGGCTGCAATCTCGCGAAAGCGCCGCAAACCCGCAATGCGCAAAACGGGATCGCGTATCTCAGACATTTTCGGCCGGTTCGGGGGTGGGTGCGGCAAGCAATGCCGCCAGCGCTTCGAGCAGCTGCGCGTTCGCGGAATCTGCGATCGCGGCACCGGCTTCGAGCTCGGCGCACAGATCGGCGAATTCGTTGCGCATGGTTTCTTCGACGCGGCTGCACAACGCGGCAGCGGCGGCGACCGGGTGTCCGTCGAGCAAGCCTGCGCGCACGGCCGACAGCAGCGCGTATTGCGCGGGCAACGACAGCGGCGCATTGGCAGGTTGGGCGAGGGCTGCGCGCAATCGCAGCCCGTGGGTGAGGCGCGCGCGCGCCGCACTGTCGGCAAGGCCGCCGAAACGCGCGAACTCCTCGAGCTCGAGAAACTGCGCGTAGACGAGCTTGAGGTCGCCCGCCACGCGGCGCAACGCCGCGGGTTGTGCGCGCCCGCCGACGCGCGACACGCTGCGGCCGATATCGATCGCCGGGCGCTGGCCAAGTGCCCACAATTTGGCATCGCACACGATTTGGCCGTCCACGATCGAAATGAGATTCGTCGGGATATAGCCCGAGATGTCGTTGCCTTGCGTTTCGGCGACGGCAAGGATGCTGAGCGAACCGCCGCCGAGCTCGGGCGCAAGCTTGGCCGCGCGCTCGAGCAAGCGCGCATGCAGATAGAACACGTCGCCCGGATAGGCCTCGCGCCCCGGCGGGTTGCGCAAAAGCAGGCTGATCTGGCGATGCGTGGCGGCGTGTTTGGTGAGGTCGTCGAGCACCAGCAGCACGTCGCGCCCCGCATCGCGAAACCATTCGGCAATGGCGCAGCCCGCAAACGGTGCAAGCCATTGCAGGCCCGGCGGATCGTCGGCGGTGGCGACGACGAACACGCAATTGTCGGCAAGGCCGCGCGCGCGCACGGTTTCGAGTGCGCGCAACGTGCCGACCGTGCGCTGGCCGATCGACACATGCACGCACACGACGTCGCCCGACTGCTGCGATAGCATCGCGTCGAGCGCCAAGGTCGATTTGCCGGTGCGCCGGTCGCCGATCAACAATTCGCGCTGGCCGCGCCCGAGCGGAATCAGCGCGTCGATCGCCGTCGTCCCGGTGTGGAGCGGGCGCTCGATCAGCGCGCGCGCCAGGATCGGCGGCGGCAAGCGTTCGACCGGGCTGCGCGTATTCGTCTTCGGCACGGGCCCGCCATCGAGCGGCTGGCCGAGCGGATCGAGCATGCGGCCGAGCTGTGCAGGCCCCACGGGAATATCGACGGAGCCGGTCCCTGCACGCACGCGCGCACCGGCCCGCAAAGTCTCGGCGCGCCCCAGCAGCACGCAGCTTGCCGTGTCGCCGTCGATGTCGCTCACGAGGGCGGGGATCGGTGCCCCGCCATCTTCGGGCAGGCACCACACCCCGTCGCCGACATGCACGTCGCGCAAACCCTCGGCCAACACCACCGAATCGAACAGGCCCGTGAGGCGCCCGGCTGCGACGATGCGGGGAGCTGTCGTGCTCGAAGCGATGCGGGCGCGCATCGCTTGGCCCCAGCTTCGCAGATCGGCGTCGAGCGTCTCAGTCGTCGGCATGGGCGATCACGTCTTCGGCCGTCGAGCGCAGCGAGAAACGCACGCTGCCGCCCGGAAAATCGATTTCGACCCCGGCGCCGATCGCCGAATTGTGCGCGAATTCGGGCGCGGCCTTCGCGCCGAAGCGTTCGGCGAACAAGGTGCGCCATGCGGCTTGCGCATCGGCATCGAGCGGGGCGGGTGTTGCGATGCGCGACGGGCCAGCGCCATCGAGCAAGGCGGCGGCCTGTGCGGCGGGCAATGCGTCGCGCCAGGCGGCCAGTGCTTCGCGCAAACCCTCGTCGATGGCCGGTCCCGGCAAGCCTGCGACGAACCGCCCGGCCAGCACGATGCCGAGTTCGACCGCTTCGGCGCGCAAGGTGCGCTTGGCGGCCGCATGTTCTTCGGCCAAGCGGGCGGCGGCATTCTCGAGCCGGTCTTGCGCTTCTTTGCGCGCGGCTTCGGCGATATGCGCGCGGTCGGCTGCAGCTTGCGCGCGCGCGGTGTCGAGGACGGAAGCCCGCTCGGCATCGAGCGCTTGGATGCGCGCGTCCGCCTCTGCCTTCGCGGCGTCTGCCGCGACGCGCGCGGTTTTTGCAGCCGCACGCTCGTTTGCAAGTTCCGTGCGGCGCGCATCCACGGCCGCCAGCAGCGGGGCGTAGAACCAGCGCTTCAGCAGCCACGCCAAGACGAGGAAATTGACGAGCTGGAACGTAAACGCGAGGGGCGAGAAGTTCATTGCGCGCCGGCGAACGGATTGGCGAACAGCAGCAGCAGCGCCACGACGAGGCAGTAGATCGCCATCGTCTCGATCATTGCGAGGCCCACGAACAGCGTGCGCGAGATCGGCCCTGCCGCATCGGGTTGGCGCGCTATACCCTCGAGCGCGGCGGCAAGTGCCCGCCCTTCGGCGAGTGCCGGTGCGATGGCGCCAACGCACACCGCGACGACCGCGCCGATGATGCTCCAGACTTCGACATTCATGTTGCTGTCCCTTTCGGCTTGGAAATCGCCGCCGCGATGTAGACGGCGGCAAGAATCGTGAAGATGTAGGCCTGCACGGCACCGATCAGCAGGCCCAAGGCCAGAAACGGGATCGGCACGAGGAGTCCTGCGATGCTGGCGACGAGGGCGAGGACGAGCCCGTGGCTCATCATGTTCCCGAACAGCCTTACGGCGAGCGACAGCGTTCGCGTGATTTCGGCCGCAATATGGAACGGCAGCAGCAATGCGTTGGGGCGCGCGAAATGCCGCAGATAGCCGCCGAAGCCCAGCGCCCGAACGCCTGCGATCTGCACGGACGCGAACACGACGAAGGCAAGGGCTGCCGCCGTTTCGAGAAATTCGGTCGGCGGCAGAAAGCCCGGGACCGCCGCCGACAGGTTCGCCACGAGCAGAAACAGAAACAAGGTTGCGAGTAGCGGCAGAAAGGGGCGAGGATCTTCTTCGAAGATACCCTCAAGTTCGCGCTCGATCAGCGTCACGATCGTTTCGGCCGCGACGCCGACGCGCGAATCCTTTTCGACCCGCGTGATCGCAAAGCGCGCGACGCCGACCAGCAGCAGCGACACGCCGAGTGCGCCAAGCACCGAGGGATGGATTGGAACGCCGAACAGATCGACGGTCGGATGATGGATGAGCGAGGCAGCCATCGCGTCAGGCTTGGCGCACGGCAACAAACGTTGCGACAAGTCGCGTGATTGCGAGCGAAGCCGCTGCCGCCAGCAAGGCGCCTGGTCCCCAGCGCAGCGACCAGTAGCCCGCCGTCGCTGCGATCGCCAAAGCGCCCAAGGCCAAAGCGCCTACGCCAAGCGCCTGGCCCGCAAGCGCCAACCGAATGCGCCAGGTCAGCATCGCTTGCAGCAGCAGCCCGAGAGCGATACCGGCGCAGACGGCAAAAAAGATCATCGCGAGATACTCCGCCAGAGGCCGTACATGCCGATCGCTGCGGCGAGCACGATCGCGGCTCCTGCGATCTGGATGCCGGTGCCGAAAAGTTTGTCGAGCGCATGGCCTGCCCAGGCCGCGACGACGAGCGGCAAGGCAACCATCCAGCCGAGCCTGCCGCCGAGGGCGAGCAATTGGCCCGCACGCGGCATGCGCCACACGGGATCCTGCGGATCGCGCGCGGCACGCGTTGCCGCTTCGTCGGCGGTGCGCAGCTTGGCGGGGTCGATCGGGGGCGGGATCGGGTTCATGTGCTGCCGGCCGCCAGGCGACGCGCAAGTTGCCCCGCGATTTCGGCTTCGAGCCGGTCGAGCGCTTGGCGCCGCATATCGTCGGCGTCGCGTGCATTGCGCATGTCGCCGCGCAAGGAAGCCGCAACGGAGGCAGGCGAATCGCCCGCATAATGGCGCCGCGCCATCACCTCGACGCGATTGCCGCCGGCCGTGCGCAGGATGCCGCCCGGCACGCCCACGCAATGGACGGTTCCGGTCGCATCGGTCCATTCGAGCAGGCACGGCACGAGGGCTGCGACGAAATCGGCGTGGCCGGGCAGGATGGCGAAAGCGCCGCTCGCATCGCGTGCCGTCACGCGCGTTGCCTTGCGCGTTTCGATGTCCGGCTCGACCGGGCTCAGCAGCGCCAATTCGAGCGGGCCGCTCATGCCGCCCTCGCGGCTTTGGCGCGCGCATCGTCGAGCGTGCCGATCATGTAGAGCGCGTTTTCGGCAAGCGCGTCGGCGGCCCCGTCGAGAATGGCGCTGCAGCCCGCAAGCGTGGCTTCGAGCGGGATCGACGCACCTGCAATGCCGGTGAACACGGATGTGGCGCCGAAAGGCTGCGTCAAAAACCGTTGCAGTCGGCGCGCGCGCGCAACCGTCGTGCGGTCTTCCTTGGAGAGCTCGTCGATGCCGAGGAGGGCGATTATCTCCTGCAGATCCGCGTAGCGCGCCAAAGCCCCGCGCACGGCATCCGCGATGCGGCAATGGTGCGCGCCCGAGGCCGCGGGAACGAGCAGGCTCGAGGTCGAAGCGAGCGGATCGATCGCGGGATAGAGCCCTTCGGCGGCCATCGCGCGCGACAGCACGAGGGTCGAATCCAGATGCGCAAAGGTTTCGGCGACGGCTGGATCGGTGAAATCGTCGGCCGGCACGTACATCGCAAGGATTGCGGTGACGGCTGCCCCGCGCACCGAGGCGATGCGGTCCTGGAAGGCGGCGATTTCGCTCGAGAGCGTGGGCTGGTAGCCGCCGCGCGTCGGCAGGCGGCCGAGCTGGCTCGAGATTTCGCTGCCCGCCTGGATGAAGCGAAAGAAATTGTCGACGAGCAGCAGCACGTCTTCGCCGAGCGCGTCGCGGAAGTACTCGGCCATGGTGAGGGCCGTGAATCCTGCGCGCCAGCGTGCACCCGGCGGCTCGCCCATTTGGCCGAACACGAACGCTGCCCGCTTGTCGATGCCGGCCGCCTTGGCTTCGACGAGCAATTCGTGGCCCTCGCGCGAGCGCTCGCCCACGCCTGCAAATACGGCCGCCCCGGCATGGCGGGCGATTGCCGCACGCATCAACTCCATGACCAACACGGTTTTGCCCACGCCGGCACCGCCGAACATCGCGGTCTTGCCGCCGCGCACGAGTGGGGCCAAAAGATCGACGACCTTGATGCCGGTCGCAAAAGCCGATTGACGCGCATCCTGTTTTTCGAGCGGCGGCGGGGCGCGGTGGATCGGCCAGCGAATGTCGCCCGCCGGGCCGCCGTCGAGCGGCTGGCCTACCGCATCGAACACGCGGCCGAGCACGCTTGCCCCCACGGGCACGCGGATCGCCCCGCCGAGGCTCATGGCTTCGGCACCCGCGACCAACGCCTCGGCATGTTCGAGTGCGACTGCGCGCACGGTCTGCGCATCGAGATGCGCTTGCACCTCGGCCAGCAGCGTCTTGGCGCCGATGCGCAAGCGCAGCCCGCCCAAGATCGGCGGTAGGTTGCCGACCGGAAACGCAATATCGACCGTCGAGCCGCGAAACCCGACGACGCGGCCGATCGGATGCAGGGCTGTCGGCAACGTCATTTTTTGCCGCCCTTGGTCGGCGCTTTGGCCTCGGGCTGTGCGCGCAGCAGGCAGCTGCGGCGCTGGGCGGCGAAACTCTCGGCCCCGGCGCCCGAAATATTGACGAAGCCCATCTGTGCGGCCGCTTCGGCAAGGGCGGGCGTGGCAAGGTCCGTCGCAACGCAGCGCGAGGCGCCGAGTGTGAGCAGCGCATGGCTTGCCGGTACGGCCGGGTCGAACCGGCCCTTGAGCCATGCGGCTTTGGCCGCATGTGCCGCGATCGCGTCGACCGCGGCCCATTCGATCTGCGACAAGGCGACGGCAATGCCGGCGTCCTGCAACCGCGCCATGATCGCAGACAGGCGATCCGGGTTTTCGTGTGCGTCGAGGGCCGAGAAATCCAGGATCAAACGCTCTTTGGCCACACTGGCAAGCTGATCGACGAGTGTCCTGAAAAAATCGTCTTCGGCAAAACGCGAATGGAAATGCAGGCAGATCGGCCGTTCGCGCGCGCGCGTGGCGGCAGCGACATGCCGTAGCATGCGCCGTTCGACAAGCGTGCTCGCACGCTCGACCAGCCACGAATTGCCTGCGAGTTCGACCCCCGCAATCTCGCCGACTGCGTCGAGCATCACTTCGGTGTCGGTGAACGCGATTCTGTCGCCGGCCGGATCGAGCGCATAGACCGGGTGCTCGCGCAGGAACTCCGACGCATCCGTGCCGCCGAGTGCGGCTTCGACCTTGGCGATGCCGTCGATCGGCGAAGCCGCCGCATGCAGCGGTGCCGCGCGATGCGCGTCGATCTGCGCCGTGAGTTCGGCGCGTTCGCCCGGCAGATGGAACAGCCGCCAGCGTAGCGTGCCGAAGCCAAGTCGTGCGGTGCAGCGCGCAAGATCCGCACCGACGCCTGCGGCCACGGCCGAATCGTGCGGGCCGACGACGAGCAAATGCACCCCGTCCGCGACTGCGGCGAGGCTGTGATGCTTGCCGCCGAGGCGGTCGTCGGCGAATTGCGCGAAGAAGCGGCCGAGCTTCGGGATCTCGCGCTCGCGCGTTTCGCGCGCGTCGAGCAGCAGGGCGCCGCCGATATGGCCAAGAGTTCCGTTTTTTCTCATTGTGCGCGCCATGACAGAATCAGAGGAGAAGGGATGCGGTCGCTGCGCGTGTCGGGCTCGCGTCGCACGTCGAGGGCGATCGCGCGCGGGGCGATGCCGAGATCAACGAGCACGCGTGCCACGGCCCCGCCGCGCAACGCGGCCCATTCCCAGCTTGGACCCGCGGTTTCGATCGTGAGGTCGCGCTGGGCGGCCAGCAGCGGATAGAGCCGTGCCAAGATGCGCCGTCCGTCGTCGCCGACTTCCACGTCGCGCATGGCGGGCCAGCCGCGCGGATCGAACAGCGCTCGTATATCGACTGCAAACGCGATGCGCTGCCCGCGCACGACCAAAGCACCTAATTCGCCGAGGCCGATCGAGGCGAGATAGCGGCTTGCTATCGCCGCATCGGCATTGCCGAGCCCGGACTCGCGCAGGCCCGCAAGCGCGTCGCCGTCGGCGCGCGGTTCGATGTCGAGGGCACCTGCTGGCGCACGCGCGGCTGCATCCGGCGACGGCGGCAGGCCGTGCTCAAGGCGCGGCGCGAGTAGCCCAAGCGTCTCGGTGAGGCCCAGTACGATCGGACCCGGTGCGGGCGGCAGATCGAGCGTTGCGACCTTGGGCCCGGTTGCCGGAGGCGCGATGTGGTCCCCGGTCTTCTCGCGCGGCGTCATGCCGACGATCGACACGACGATCACGAACACCGCGAACAGCAGCGTCATCATGTCGGCGTAGCTGATGAGCCACAGATCGCCTTCGCCCTCGTCGCCGGGCGGCATGCCGCCAATGCCGCCGCGTCCGGCGCCGCGCGTTGCGGCCCGGATGAGGTTGCGCGTACCGGCTTCGGCGTCCGCGGCCTGTTGCGGATTGCTCGGATCACTCGGCATTGCCGACCTCGTCGCTGACTTCGCGCACCATCGCCTCGAGCGATTCCTGGATCATGGCCGGCGACTTGCCGACGCGCAGCAGCACGATGCCGGCGAGCATGATGTTCAGCATCTGCACGCGGCGCTGCGTGCGCTGTTCGAGCTTGATGGCGACCGGTTTAAAGATGAGATTGGCGAGGATGAGGCCGTAGAAGGTTGCGAGCAGGGCCACCGCCATGCTCGAGCCCACCGCGCGCACGTCGGCCGTACCGAGTTTGCCCATCATGCCGATGAGCCCGGTCAGCGTGGCGAGCAGTCCGAATGCCGGCGCGAAGCCCGCCAGCGTGCGGTAGAAGCGTGCCGGCAGCGACTCGCGCTCGGCGAATTTCTGCACGCGCCAATTCATCACGGTGAGAATGTCGTCGGTCGGCGAATCGTCGAGGCACATCTGCAGGCCGAGCTTGAGGAACGGGCTGCGGATGCCCTTAAGCCGCGCTTCGGCGTCGGCGATGTTGTGTCGGCTCGTGGCGCGCGCGAAAGCCACGAGATCGCTGAGATCGCCGTCGAGCGAGCGGTCCTCGCGGAACACGTCGATGGCCGAGGCGAGTGCGCCGCGGATTTCGTCGAGCCGGTAGGCGAGAAACGCCGCCGCGATCGTGCCGCCGAGCACGATCGCAATCCCGACCGGATCGAGGAAGTGGCTGTCGCGGCCCTCGTAGACGACCACGAACGCGATCAGCGCCACCGCGCCGAAGACGCCAATGCCGGTCGAAAGACCCTGTCCGCCGCGCATCTGCGGCCGCTGCTGGATGCCCACTTTCGTCGCCACTACACGCCTCGACTTTCGCTTGGCTCCAACCGTGCCGCGATTGGTTTTTGCGCGCATTGCGTTATGTCAATCGCGACGCGGAACGGTTGCTGCTGCTGGCGTCGCGGCCATGTCCGCGCTCGTGGCGCACGCGCGAGCGGTGCGGACGACGGCGCGCTTGCCATTAATTATCGATATCGATAATATGACCCCAACAAGAGAGTCCTGGGGGGATTCATGGCGAAAACTGCGCGACCGCGCGAAGTCGTCTATTCGACGCTGAAACAGCGCATTGTGCTCAATGAAATCAGTCCCGGCGAACCGCTGACCGAGCTTGGTCTCGCGCGCGATCTTGGGTGCAGCCAAGGCACGGTGCGCGAAGCGTTGCTGCGCCTTCAGGAAGACGGTTTGGTCGTGCGTTCGGGCCATCGCGGGACCACGGTCACGCCGCTCGATCCGGCGGCGGCCGAAGAGGTGCTCGATTTGCGCAAGCGATTGGAGACGCGTGGCGCGCTGCGCGCCGTTGCGGCCTATGGGCCTCAAGCGCGCGCGACCCTCGTTGCTTTGCGCGACGGCATGGCGCGCGCGGCCCGCCGCAACGACGAATACGGGCTGATAGAACTCGATATGCAGTTCCATGCAGCGATCTTCGGGCTCGCGAGCCCGCCGGTTCTCGAACAGATTCTGATCCGTTGCATGCTCCATTCGCACCGCCAGAAACTTTGGGCGCCAGGCCATCGGCGCAGTCTTGCGCGCACGGCCGAGCGGCACGACGTGCTGATCGCCGAACTCGATGCAGGCAACGGCGCGCGTCTTGCGGAAGAAATGGCGCACCATCTCGACACGATCGTCGAACTTGCGGCGCCGCGTGCGCGCAAGCGGCGTGCCGCATGAACGGCGTCTATCTGCATCCCGAAATGGCTGCGATTTTGGCGGGCGGCGGCGTCGCGCCCGACTATCCGAACATGCCGTTGGGCGAGGCGCGCGCGACCTTCGAGCGACTTGCGGTGGGTTGGAATGCGGCGATGCCAGCGCTCGGAGAGAGCCGGGATCTGGAAATACCGACGGCGAGCGGGCCGCTCCGCGCGCGGCTGTTGCGGCCCACGCTCGAGAATTTTCGTCCGGTCGTCGTATTTGTCCATGGCGGCGGCTGGACATTCGGGTCCATCGACACGCATCGCGGGGCCATGGCGCGTTTGGCGATCGAATCGGGCGCTTGCGTTCTGGGCATCGACTATCGGCGTGCGCCCGAACATCCGTGCCCGGCCGCCATCGACGATACGCTCGATACGCTCGATGCCGTGCGCGCGGGCCTTCTTGGCGACGCGGTCGATCCGTCGCGTGTCGGGCTGGCCGGGGATTCGGCTGGGGCAGGGATATCGCTTGGGGTGCTGACCTCCGCTCGCGGACGCAACCGTCTGCGTGCAGCGGCGCTGTTCTACGGCTGCTATGCGCCGGTTTTTGATACGCCGAGCCATGCTGCGTTCGGCGGCGGCGCTTATCTGCTCACAACCGCGCGCATGCGCTGGTACTGGGGCAATTGGCGTGGGCCCGCGCGCTTGCCCGATCTCGCCGGATTGCCACCGCTCTATCTGAACGCCGCCGGCCTCGATCCGTTGCGCGACGAGAGTCTCGATTTTGCCCGCGCTCTTGGCGAGGCGGGCAACGACGTGCGTTTTGATCTCTTTGCGGGCGTTTGCCACGGCTTCATGCAGATGTCCGCAAAACTCGAACCGGCCCGCACGGCGCATCGTGCGGCCGGCCGCTTCTTTGCCGAAAGACTTCAATAACCAAAAAAACGGGAGAAACGTCGATGAAACGCAGAAACTTCCTGGCTGCCGGTGCGGCCGCACTTGCAGCGCCTTCGATCGCGCGCGCCCAGGCGACCGCGACCGTGCGCTGGTGGTACCATTTCGACAATCCGCAGCATTCGCCGGCCGATCTCGTCGCCGTTTTCGAGCGCGCGAATCCCGGCATCAAAATCCAGGCCGAAAGCATCCCCTGGGGCGGGGGCAACGACTACTACACGCGACTCTATGCCGCCCTTGTCGCGAACAACGCGCCCGATTGCGGGATGGTGAAGCTCGGCAACATGTCGCGCCTGCTTGAGATGCGCGCCCTCGAACCGCTCGACGCGATGATCGAGCCCTGGGCAGGCGCCAAAGACATCGCCGACAGTCTGTGGACTTTGCACAAGGCGCCGGATGGAAAGCGCTACTATCTGCCGCTCCAATATGTCGTGCTCTATCTCTACTACCGCGTCGATCTGTTCCAGCAGGCGGGAATGGCACCGCCCAAGACGTTCGACGAGTTCCTTGCGGCCGCTCGCGCCACGACCAAGGGCGATGTGCACGGCTTCGGCATGCGCGGCGGGGCCGGCGGGCACGACCATTGGGGCACGTTCGTGCTCGGCGGCGGCGCCAATTTCGAGCGCGGCGGCATGGTGAGCGCGCGCGCCTTGGCCGCCAATCGTTGGTTCGTGGCACTCGGCCGCCAGCACGGCGTTTTCCCGCCGTCGGCGCCGAACGACGGGTTCCGGCAGATCGTCGACAATTTCAAGGCCGGCCGAACCGCAATGACGATCCACCATATCGGTTCGGCAAACGAAATGGTTCAGGCCTTGGGCGACCGCGTCTCGGCCGTTCCGGTTCCGCGCGGGCCCGACGGCAAGGGTTGGACGTCGTTCGGCGACGAGTCGAATGCCGTGTTTGCCGCCAGCCGCAACAAGGCGGCTGCGTTCCGGTGGATATCCTATCTGTCGAGCGGCGAGGCGAATGTCGAGTTCAACAAATTCACGGGGCAGCTGACGGTGACGCAGTCGGGCGCCGCGAACTGGACGCTGCACCCGAAACGCTTCGTCGATGCGACGGCCTTGTCCGTGCCGATTGCGGACGCGCTGCCCAACGTCACGCAGACGGCGGATTTTGTCCGCACCGTGTGGCCCACCAACATGCAGCGGGCGTTGCTGGGCCAGATCGAGCCGGACGACATGATGCGGGCGATCGAACGCCAGTATCACGGTTGAGGCAGCAGGGGCGGCGTTGGCGCGCCGCCCCGTTCTCCCGCAATGATTGGAAATCGCTTCACGCCCTATCTGTTTCTGGCGCCCGCCCTTCTGGCGACGGCGGCGATCGTGCTCTATCCGGTCGCCACGACGCTGTGGATGAGCCTGCACGATTTCGTGCTGTTCCGGCCGCACAACGTGCCATTTGTCGGTTTGGGCAACTATGCGCGTCTGCTCGGCGACGAGGCGTTCTGGATTTCTCTGTGGAACTCTTTCGTTTGGGTCGGGCTAGCTGTCGGGCTGCAGTTCGCACTCGGATTCGGGGCCGCCTTGGTGCTGAACGAAAGCTTTTTCTGGCGCAGTGCGGCGCGCGCTTTGGTCATCATTCCGTGGGCCTTGCCGTCGGTGATTATCGGTCTGATGTTCACCTGGATCTACGACTACAATCTTGGTCTTCTCAACGATCTTCTGCTGCGCATCGGGCTGGTCGACGGCCCTGTGGCGTGGCTTGCGCGCGCGGACACGGCCTTGCTGGCAGTGGTGGCCGCGTTGGTCTGGCAGGGATTTCCGTTTTTTGCGGTCGTGATACTTGCTGGCCTGCAGGCGATCCCGAACGAGCTGCACGAAGCTGCCGAGATCGACGGTGCGTCGCGCCTCCAGCGCTTGCGCCACGTCGTGTGGCCGGGATTGAAGGGCGTCATTCTCACGGCCTTGCTGCTGCGCACAATCTGGGTCGCCAATTCGCTCGACGTCATTCTCGTGATGACCGGCGGCGGGCCGGGCTATGCCACGCACACGCTGCCGCTTTACGCCTTCCTGCGCGCCTATAGCGGCATGGAATTCGGCTACGGCTCGGCGCTCGCCGTCGTACTCACCTTCTTTTTGATGGCGCTTGCGGCGATCTATGTCCGGCGCACGATGCGCGAGGCCTTCCGATGATCGAGCGTCGTTCGCGCTTGCGCCGCTTTCTGGAAATCGAACTGCCGGCACTGTTTCTCGTCGTTGTCGCCGTGGCGCCGTACGTATGGATGGCCGTTACGTCGATCAAGCCCGACGGCGACATCGCGCGCTTCCCCGTGGTCTATTGGCCCGAGGCGCCGACCTTGGGGCACTATGCCGATCTGCTCGCGCGCACGAGTTTTCCCAAGAACCTGCTCGACTCCTTGATCGTGTCGACATGCGCGAGCCTGCTTGGCCTCGGGCTCAGCGTGCCGGCGGCCTATGCGTTCTCACGCTTCGGATTCATCGGGCGCCGCTTTCTGATGACGCAGTTTTTGACCATCAACATGTTCCCGATCGTGCTGATGATCATCCCGTTGTTCGTGGCAATGCGTACCTTGGGGCTGCTCGATACGGTGCTGGGGGTCGTCCTCGGCCACGCGACTTTCGCCATCCCATTCGCGATCTGGATGCTCACAAGCTATCTCAACGGGATCCCCAAAGAGCTGGACGAGGCGGCAATGGTGGACGGGGCCACGCGCCTCCAGACGATCACAAGAATTCTGCTGCCATTGGCGGCGCCGGGGATCGCTTCGACCGGGATCTACGTTTTTGTCGCTTCGTGGAACGAGTATCTTTTTGCAATGATGCTGTCGGGCCAAAATGTGCGCACCGTGACGGTCGCCCTGCAGCTTTTCATCGGCGAATACACGATCCAATGGGGTCTGCTGACGGCCGGCGGCACGCTTGTCGCATTGCCGGTGACCATCCTGTTTCTCTTCGTCCAACGCCATTTGGTCGGTGGACTGACCGCTGGAGCCGTAAAATCATGAAATCGAATCCCATCGGCATCATCTCGATGTTCTATGCGCGGCCGTTCGGTCGAGAGCATTTCGACTGTTTCGCCCGTTCAGCGCGCGCAGGCATGCAGTTTGTCGAATTGCTGGTCCCGGAACCGGGCGAACTCGATGCGCGCGAGACCAAGGAAGCCGCCGCCGCAAACGGCCTCGAGATCCTGTTTGCCGCCCGCGTCAATCTTCAGCGCGATTTGGCAAGCCCTGATCCGGCAGCGCGCGCGGCGGGCCTTGCCTATATTGAGAGCTGCATTGCGACCGCCGCCGCCTTCGGCGCCAAGATCGTCGGAGGCCCGCTTTACGGTGCTCCGCTCGTATTTGCGGGCCGTGCCCCGACGCCGGTCGACGAGGCGACGCGCCGTGCCCGTGTCGACCAGGTCGTCGAGGCCCTCCGTAAAGCGGCGGCGCGCGCGGCCGACAACGGCGTCGTGCTTGCGCTTGAACCGCTCAACCGGTTCGAGACGGATTTCGCCAATACGACTGAACATGCGCTTGCGATCGTGGATGCGGTCGGCTCGCCCGCGCTCGGCGCTATGCTCGATACGTTCCACATGAACATGGAGGATCGCGACATCGCGGCTGCGATCCGCAAGGCCGGATCGCGCATGGTCCATTTCCAGGCAAACGAGAACCACCGAGGCTTCCTCGGCGACGGACACGTCGATTGGCCGTCGATTGCACGGGCGTTGGCGGCTGTCGGCTACCGCGGCCCAATCACGCTCGAGCCGTTTCGGCGCGACGATGTGCCGGTCGGAACTTGCGTCGCGCAATGGCGTGCGCCGTTGCGCGACGAAGACGCGGAACTGGCCGCGAGTGCGGCGTATTTGCGCGCAACGCTCGATGCCGCCTGGAGGGCCCAATGAGCACGCTTCGAATCGGTTGGATCGGCTGCGGCACGCACGCGGGCGAAATGCTGTTGCCGCATCTCGCGCGCCACGACGTGGTCATTGCGGCTCTGTGCGACAAGGATGCGGACCGGCTCGGCAAGCTGGGTCGCAGCTACGGCGTCCCCGAAGCCGATCGCATGCGCGACGCGGCAGCTCTTCTCGCGCGCACGGATATCGACGCGGTGGGCATGGCGATCGGGCCCGCGGCACATGTGGAACTCGGCATCGCCGCCTTGGCGCGCGGGCTGCCGGTGTTCATGGAAAAGCCGCCGGGCGCCAACGCGGCCGACGCGCGCCGATTGGCCGATGCTGCCGCGCGCGCGGGCAAGCCGCTGGTGCTCGGATTCATGAAGCGCTATTCGACCGCGAACCGGATTGCGATCAATCTCGTGCAAGCGCCGGAATTCGGCGCGACCGCGAGCTTCATGGGCCATTACATGACGGCGCCCACATATTTCACGCGCGATCCCGACTATACCGGCTTCTATCTCCACCATTGCGTCCACTACATGGATCTCGTGCCGCACCTGATGGGAAAGCCGACGATGCTCCATGCGCGCCGCCACGAAATCGCGCCCGGCAAGTTGCTCTTGCATGTCGATTTCCGCTTCGAGGGCGGCGGCCTTGCAACCCTTGTCATGGGCACGCACCAGTCGCGCGCCACGCCGATGGAATGGTGGCAGGTGATGGGCGACAATCGCCGTGTCGAAGTCCGCAACGTGCACGAGGTACGCTACTTCCGCGCGCCTGAATTCAAGGTCGGGAAGGCAGACGCGACCTTGAGCGATGCTGTCGACACGCTGGTGTGGGAGCCGAATCTGACTGTCGCCGCGAACGAAGACCACAAGGGCTACCACGCGCTGCTTGGCGATTTCTTCGCGCGCGTGCGGGGCGAGCCCTCTGGTGCTCCCGAGATTGATGCGGGCGTGGCTGCGATGACGTTGCTGGACGCCATGATTGCGTCGGCGGCCTCGGGAAATCCCATCGCGCTCGCATGATGCTCGATCGC
>VYKU01000145.1_pt1 | contig 25151 bp, 19 predicted proteins | sample 5114491 | NCBI WGS metagenome assembly VYKU01 (sample SAMN12291796, study PRJNA351875) | freshwater metagenome | isolation source: freshwater lake | place: USA: Michigan, Gull Lake | collected 2011-07-05 | reverse complement strand
AAAAGTTAAACTTCAAGTTTTTATTCAGGACGAATGTACTGATTAACTAATTTTTTGGGGAAAATTAGTTAACCCATCATTATAACATATAATTAATTTGCAAGAGTTCTATTAAACTTGCTAAGAAGTTAAAAGCCAAACAAATACGGACACCTGTCAGTACCGGGTGCACCATCCGGAGTTTCCATTAATTAAACTTGCTAAGAAGTTAAAAGTTCTTCTGCTACTATTATTAGTATCAGCGGGGTTAGTAATGGTGGTTTCCATTAATTAAACTTGCTAAGAAGTTAAAAGCTGGACAAACCCCAGCTCAAAGAGCTCAAAGAACACCGTTTCCATTAATTAAACTTGCTAAGAAGTTAAAAGCAACGCTGGACATAGCGATATGACCGTAGAAATGTTTGTTAAAGTTTCCATTAATTAAACTTGCTAAGAAGTTAAAAGAAACCAAAAAAACAACAACTCATAGGGACGTATTGGTTTCCATTAATTAAACTTGCTAAGAAGTTAAAAGCTTTTTGGACGGGATTTTTAGTTGGCGGATTAGGTTTCCATTAATTAAACTTGCTAAGAAGTTAAAAGAAACTTCAAAGAACTTTGGGGTGCAGAACACACCAAAAGTTTCCATTAATTAAACTTGCTAAGAAGTTAAAAGTTCAACGAATATCAGTACTGTTTCGGATTATCCTTTCAGTTTCCATTAATTAAACTTGCTAAGAAGTTAAAAGATGTTACACCTTTACTTTCTTGTATTTTTTGTTTTCTCTGTTTCCATTAATTAAACTTGCTAAGAAGTTAAAAGCTGGGTATAATACAGGTTAAGCCCTGCGTAAACTTGTTTCCATTAATTAAACTTGCTAAGAAGTTAAAAGCATTCCTGTACGAAGGTATACATTGCGGAAACTCCGCAGTTTCCATTAATTAAACTTGCTAAGAAGTTAAAAGATATCAAAAGATATCATAACTAACATGGTGGTGAACGAGTTTCCATTAATTAAACTTGCTAAGAAGTTAAAAGAACTCTTCCCAGAGCTTTCCCCAACACCCACGCAGGGTTTCCATTAATTAAACTTGCTAAGAAGTTAAAAGTCAAAGCACTCATGATCGGCACTATATCCACTCAAACAGTTTCCATTAATTAAACTTGCTAAGAAGTTAAAAGACTGGCAGCGCAGCACTGCCAAAAAAGCTGAAGTAACAGTTTCCATTAATTAAACTTGCTAAGAAGTTAAAAGGTGGCAGGCCTTTTGATCGCAGCTGTGGTCTTTACCATGGTTTCCATTAATTAAACTTGCTAAGAAGTTAAAAGTATATGCAACCCCAAAAGGGGAAGCAATCCTGAAAAGGCTGAACGTTTCCATTAATTAAACTTGCTAAGAAGTTAAAAGAAACATCCTTTTTTGGGGGGACTGTGGAGCAGTTCACCAGTTTCCATTAATTAAACTTGCTAAGAAGTTAAAAGCATCCTGACAAAAACTATGATTTCGCAAGAAATAATCTACTTTCTCCGTTTCCATTAATTAAACTTGCTAAGAAGTTAAAAGCTGGAATGAGAAAATGGAACGAGCATTTGAATTATACGTTTCCATTAATTAAACTTGCTAAGAAGTTAAAAGTTCAAATCTTCCACTACTGTTAACAAAGACTAATGTTTCCATTAATTAAACTTGCTAAGAAGTTAAAAGATTTCGTGGTCAACAACGGAGAAAGCACCGACGAGAGTTTCCATTAATTAAACTTGCTAAGAAGTTAAAAGCGGCTTTAAGTCGTTGCTAAAGCCGGATACTTCACCAAGGTTTCCATTAATTAAACTTGCTAAGAAGTTAAAAGAATTTCTGCAAACTATTCGTGATTTGGAACTGGTGTTTCCATTAATTAAACTTGCTAAGAAGTTAAAAGATGTTGCTGCAACTAACGCTAGTGGAATGTTTTACATCCCAGTTTCCATTAATTAAACTTGCTAAGAAGTTAAAAGACGATCGTGATAGCAGCAATCACCCTCTTACGTTTCCATTAATTAAACTTGCTAAGAAGTTAAAAGACGTTTAGAAAATAGAAAAACAGGAGTACAAGCAGTTTCCATTAATTAAACTTGCTAAGAAGTTAAAAGTTGAGCGAAAGCTCAATAGTAAACCCCCTCGCCCCAATTTGTTTCCATTAATTAAACTTGCTAAGAAGTTAAAAGCCTCCGCAATATACGACTACAACGAAAAGGGAGAGGGTTTCCATTAATTAAACTTGCTAAGAAGTTAAAAGGTTCTATGCGTCCGTCGGGAAAAACGAAAGCACGGACTGGTTTCCATTAATTAAACTTGCTAAGAAGTTAAAAGTTGCCGCCGAAGTCGCCGCCGAAGAGTAACTCATCTTGTTTCCATTAATTAAACTTGCTAAGAAGTTAAAAGGATCGGGTAACTGAGCTCACGGCGCAAATACGGGTTTCCATTAATTAAACTTGCTAAGAAGTTAAAAGTATGGGACAAGGAACACGAAAGGACTATAACTTTCACGTTTCCATTAATTAAACTTGCTAAGAAGTTAAAAGTCTCATTCTACAACACACCAACGGTGTGTCTGGAAAAAAGTTTCCATTAATTAAACTTGCTAAGAAGTTAAAAGTTACTGGGGCATTTTCCGCTATGATAGCATACACCCGAAAGCGTTTCCATTAATTAAACTTGCTAAGAAGTTAAAAGCTGGACCGCGCCGAATCCCACTAATACATCACCGTTTCCATTAATTAAACTTGCTAAGAAGTTAAAAGCAGGGAATCCGGAAGTACCGGGGACCCTCCAAAATGTTTCCATTAATTAAACTTGCTAAGAAGTTAAAAGATTAGAAGAACAACCAGTATCCTTAGAAGAACAAATTATGTTTCCATTAATTAAACTTGCTAAGAAGTTAAAAGATTTTATTCGGCAAATTTTGCCTAGTGGAAACAAAAACGTTTCCATTAATTAAACTTGCTAAGAAGTTAAAAGTCTTCTGGACTTTTTAACGTTACAGGCTCACGAAGAGCGTTTCCATTAATTAAACTTGCTAAGAAGTTAAAAGACATACTCACAGTTAGCTACAAGCTACAATTGTTTACCTGCGGTTTCCATTAATTAAACTTGCTAAGAAGTTAAAAGCTACAAACCACGCCAGGGGAGTATATAATCGTAAAACGTTTCCATTAATTAAACTTGCTAAGAAGTTAAAAGTTTTCCTTGGACGAGGAGGAGAAACTCGCTTATCTGAAAGCGTTTCCATTAATTAAACTTGCTAAGAAGTTAAAAGCCGGGAAGTCAAAGAAAAACAATAAGAATAAGCTAAAATAGTTTCCATTAATTAAACTTGCTAAGAAGTTAAAAGAAGTGGGCATTCGGTTTCAACCTCCCTGAGGAAGATGTTTCCATTAATTAAACTTGCTAAGAAGTTAAAAGATTAACTTACCCATCTTACCCAAACAAAATCATGAGTTTCCATTAATTAAACTTGCTAAGAAGTTAAAAGACACCTGTCGCAAGTGGACCTCCGAGATGCACAAGTTTCCATTAATTAAACTTGCTAAGAAGTTAAAAGAATTACAGAGGAAGCTAAGAAGTTAAAAGACTAGCTTGGCAAAACTAGGCTGTATAAGGATTGTACAACGATTTTTCGTGGGATATTGAAAAGCATAGACATTATTAATAATAATTCTCAATAGTTACCTCAGTCATAAGGCTCAAAGCCTTGCTGGGCAAGGCATCGACGCACCTCAACGAAAACTCTAAATTTTCAGCCATTGTGTCTAACCCGCGAAAAATGTTGAGAACCCCCCCCATTCCATCGGCATGAAACAATAGAATTGTTCCACGCTAATGCCTATGCGATCGAGAGCATCTCACCTTTATAACCCCTAAATCTTTATGTCAAGCTATTTTGAAAGTCTTACTGGAAAACAGTTTTAGGGCAAGTATAATTACTCACTTGCATAAATGAGATGCTCCCTATGCGATTCCAGCTTTAGCTTATCTAGTGTGCAAAGCTAGTTTTTGAATATCTTTTTGTCAACTTTAACCCTTAAAGTATATCTTATATTAATTTATGTCCACTTTATATATAGTAGAACAAGGTTCTTCTCTTAAAGTTCAGCATCAACAGTTTCAAATTTTTCAGCAGCAACAACAACTTTTTAAAGTTCCAGTGAACCAAGTTAAAAATATTATTCTTTTTGGTTACTGTCATTTATCCGATGGTGCGGTACAAGCAGCGCTATTCCATAATATTCCTATCACTTATTATTCACCTCAAGGATATTACTTGGGACATTTACAGTCGGAAATACAAGCCAAAATTGCTTATTTAACGCAACAAGTTAAACAAGCAGAAAATAGTGATTTTGTTAACACACAAGCTAATGCCATTGTTCGTGCGAAAGTGCATAATTCTAGAATTTTATTGATGCGTCTTCAGCGTCGTCATCCTAATGAGATAGCGAAAACAGCCGTTATCAATCTCAAAAAAATTATCAATAGTTTAAATAGGGCTGAATCTTTAGAATCATTAAGGGGATATGAGGGAAAAGCTGCTAATATTTATTTTCAAGGTTTAAGTTCTTTATTTCAAGGAAATTTTTCTTTTACCAAAAGAACGATGCGTCCTCCAACAGATCCCATCAATAGTTTACTAAGTTTTGGCTACACTCTTTTATTTCAGCATCTTTTTTCGCTTGTACAACTAACTGGATTACATACTCATTTTGGGAATTTGCATACCTGTGGAGAAAATCATCCTGCTTTAGTTTTAGATTTAATGGAAGAATTTCGCGCTCAAATTGTTGATTCTTTAGTCGTTTACTTAGTTAACAAAAATATTTTTTCTCCAGACAACTTTACTAACCCAGATGAACAAGGTGCCGTCTATTTACAGCAAGATTCTCTGAAGAAGTTCCTTAAATATTGGGAAGAAAAACTATCTTTAGAACTTACCCATCCTCAAACTCAACGCCAAGTTAGTTTGCGTAGTTGTTTAGAACTTCAAGTCCAAGAATACATTTCTTGTTTGATGAAAAAGAGAGAAAGATATCAACCCATGATTTGGCAAAAATGAAATCGGAAACCCCCTCTTCTTAGAGGGTAGTTTAATGAAATTGGAGTTTAGAGGTTAGCTTTATGACATTTATGCGTCGAGTATTAGTCTTTGCCGATGCCGATAATACTCATATATCTGCTCAAAGTTTTAATCGTAAGATTAATTGGCAAAAAATCCGTGATTATTTAGCCGATCCTCAGGAAGGAAGAGAACTAATTGAAATGGTAATTTATCTGGGGTTACCTCCAGATAAAGAAAGATTTGCTGAACAAAGAAAAACCAAAGAAAAATTTATCTACTGGGCAAAAAGTAATGGGTTTTTAGTTGTTACAAAAGAAGGCAAATCTAAAGGTAATGACTACGAAACCAATGTTGATGTAGTAATGGCGATGGATGCTATTGAATTAGCTTTAGAAATGAAGCCAGATATTGTCGTTTTAGTCACTGGCGATTCTGATTTTGCTTATTTAGCACAAAAACTTAGAAGACGAGGAATGCGAGTTGAAGTCGCTTCTGTCGAACAATCTCTCGGTAACGATTTGAAAAATTCTGCTAATAGTGTTATTGATTTGATAGAGTTATTTGATGATTTTGAAGCCCAAAATGGGACGCAAGATTATCATCGTATTGGCAATAACAATGTGTTTGATTAGTTACTTTCATGATGACAAACTTTAAACAAAAGAATGGAGTAACCGTGAAAATAATTAATGGTAAATTATTTGGTCAACCAAAAGGGGATTTTGATCCCTTCAAGCAACAACTCGAAAAACTTAATCAAGAAGTTGAGAAAGTGCAAAGTTCCTTTGAAGAATTAGGACAAAGAATAGAACAAACAGAAAACGTAAAGCGAGAAAAATTAATCCGTCGAGTTGAACTTTACATTCAATACCTGAAAGAAAATTGTGAAAACTTAGAAAATCTCTGGACACAAAGACAAGAAAATTATGCTAAAACCTATCAAAGAGACTTAAAAAGAATGGAACTACTCCTGAAAGAACAAAAGCAGCAATTAGACTTTTTAGAAAATAGGAAATTGACTCAAATTGAAAATAAGTTAACTGCTCTCAAGAAACAAATACCGACAAAATTATTGTGGCTGACTTTTGGTAGTTCACTGATGATTGCAATTATTTATTTTTGCGATTGGTTCGATATTTATCCTTTCAATAAGCACCCACAAAAAACAAAGTCTTCTCTCGTTTATTATCAATTAGTTGAAGAAGACAATCCACTGAAATGTCAAGAAAATTGCTTTGAGTCGAAGACCCAAATAGACTTTTAATCAAGAGCGCACACCCAACATTTCTTGAGGAATCCATTTATTAACAAATCAGGAGTTTTTATGCGAGCAATAGTTAATGGCAAGCTAATTGATTTACCGGAAGGAACAACGGTTGAAGATTTACGTTCTCGACTTCCAGAAATTGGCAATGATGACGTAATGGAAGAAGGCTTTGGTGGCACTAAACCCTTGAAAGATACAGAAGCTCTCAAAGAAGGTTCAAAAGTTTGGACAGTTCCTAAAATTGTAAAAGGATAAAGAAAAAATGACAATAACTATTAGTAGTAATGCAACTAAATTTACTCTCAATACACGCCTAAGTGCCGAACTAAAATTACTAGACAAGGTAGCCAAAACTATTGTGGTTGGGAGTAAAACAATTGGTGACGTGCAATACACAGCAATTTTAATTAAGAGAATGCCTTTGTCTTCGAGTAAATTCAAAGTTTCTAACTCTGATGTTTTGTTTTTATTACCACCAGATTATCCACGGCTTCCTCCTATTGGCTGCTACCTTAATTATCCTTGGGATACGGTCGGAGAAGGGGATCATCACTTTACCAGACAAAGTTACTACGGCGCACCATTCTTAAGTGAAGAAGGCTGGTATTGGTATTGTGTAGGACTCGGAGGCGGGTTTAACCGAGATAAATGGCTCAATTCTTGGCGACCTAGTAATAATCCCGAAAGAGGACACAATCTCGTTACCCTATTTATCACCGCACGCCACGCAATTAATAACGTCTGACGACAGAAGAAATTCTGATAAAACCCTAGCCTTAAAAGTGTGGGAAAAGGGTAGAAGATTGATTCAAGCAATCTTTCCATCTTCTCTATTAGCTTCATTCATCCAAATAATCAATCAAGCATGAATACTCAACTAAAAACCCAAGATATATTACTACACATCCCTCCCTTAATGTGGAAACAGTTTCGTCAAGCAATGCTGGATGCTCGTCAACACAGAGAAGAAGTAATTGGCTTCTTTTTCTGTCAACGCCATCAGCTATCTAAGAAAAAAGTCAGATATATTCCTCAAGCTTGGGTTGTACCTACTGCTGATTGTTACGAACATCAATCGGCTAGTGGATTGGTACTCAAACAGCAATTTCATCAGTATTTACTAGATACTTATCTGTGCGCTCTCTCGAAGTCCTCCTCTTCAAGTAAAACTCGGAAATTAGATGTAGTTCACATTCATACCCATTTTGGCGATGCTACTCCTTCCTTTTCTTGTGTGGATGATCGCTATGAAGCAGAATACGCTAAGTTTCTCGCTTCTTGTTACCAAGAAAAGCCTCGCTTGATTTCTGGAGTCTTCAATGAGTCCCTAGAAAAATCAAAATTTCGGATTTGGAATCGTCAAGGAACTAATCATACTTCAATTGAATTCTGTCGTTCTTGGTTAACACCAATCAATAGTAACTTTTCTGGCGAAGATACAGAATTAATCTTTGCTCGACAAAAAGTTTTTGGAGAAACTGTACAAAAACACCTGAATCAATTAAAAGTCGCTCTTATTGGTTGTGGCGGTATTGGAGCCGTGTTTGCTGAACAACTGGCCAGATTGGGGGTCAAAAATTGGATATTTATTGATCATGACCGTTTAGAAACAGTAAATCTCAATCGAATGCCAGCTGCTACTCAAGAAATGGTAGACCAAGGATGGTACAAAGTTCACTATCTTAAATGGTTGATTAAAAGAACTTATGCTATTGGTTCTCATGTTAAAGCCTTATCTCTTTCCGTAGAAGATGAGAAAGCCAAAGCAGAAATAGCGACAGCCGATTTAATCGTCGTCGCTACAGATAACCATCGCTCGCGACAAGTAGCTCAAGAATTAGCTTTAGAGTATGCTCGTCCGTTGGTTTGTTTAGGGACTCATATTGAAGTCAAACCCCATCATCAACCTCGTCTTTATTGTCGTGTAACCGTTCCTCCGCTCGGGGGTGGCTGGTGTTTGATGTGTGGCAATATTATTAATCTACAACAAGCGGCATTAGAGTCTGCACCGACTGAGATCGCCGCCATTGCCTCTGAAGCTGGTTATTTACAAGGAATTGACGCGCCAGCAGTCTATTGGTTAAATAATATTTGTGCCAGCACAGGAGTAGGGGTGATTCACGGAATTATCAGTGGCTTTCTCCCTATCGATTCTGGTTTAGATTGGATTTATGATTTTCCCAATTCTAATTGGCTAAAAGCCAATATAGACCATCTGCAAAGTTCTGACTGTTATTTCTGTTCTTCCTTATGCACCCTTTAAGGAAGGAAAGGGGGGTTTCCCTACCTTTTTTATAATTGGAGTAAAATCCCTCTCTTTTTCCCTTTCTCTAACTTGGCTATGTCCTTACCTACTATCACAACCCTAGAAGAACTTGTCCCTGAATTAGCTCGATTAGCGAATTATCCTAAGTCTGATCAGAAACAGATTGATAATTTCTTAAATTTAATACAAAATGCTGTACGATTATGGATAATCGAGCAATCTTTTTATGATTTTAATAGTGATTTTTTTGTGGAAATAGACCAAGAATGGTTTGACTGTATTACTTGGATAGATAAATTATGGACAAAAATACCAGATGTTCAAAATAAAAAATTAGAAGATTTACTACTAGGAGAATATCCGCTATTTTATCAACAAAAATGGCAAGAGCAAATAATTGCCAGATATCAACTTAGCTCTGAAAATTTGCAACAAATTTTATCTTCTTATATTTTTAAAGTAACCCAACGAACTTTAAGAAATAATTTTAAGCGACTTGCCCAATTAAATCAGCCAAAATTAATTAAATCAGCTTCTCTTAAAGGTCACTATAAAAAAGTTGTCTCTTCATCTCTAAATTCATTAGATAATTGCAATTTAATTAAGCACAATAATGATATAATTACTGAAAATAATTGGTTAAGTTTTCTCAATGATGGTCTATCTACTATTGCTGAACTACTAACAAATAAAATCAATGGACATCAAAGATTTTTTATTCAAGCTGAATATATTGTTCCTGAAGCTTTACAGGATAAAGTAGCAGATTGGGCAGACAATTTAAAAGAATTTTGGAAACAGTCTCTAATTTCTCCTATTAAAATAAAATACTATAGTGCTAGTAAAAATACAACAAATTACTACATTATTTATCCTGTTTCTATTCATTATTCCCAGAGAGCCTATTATTTGTATGCTTTTGGAGAAACACCAGATCAAAACAGTTCTCAAGCACTTCAATGGTATGGCTACCGGTTAGAAAGGATACTATCTTTGAAACAGATAGCTTGGGATTTTTCCGATCTAACTAAACAGCTTAGATCGCAGATACACAAAAACGATAAAATTAATCATTTATACAGTCCCGACTATATTCAAGAGCAATTAGAATTGGCTTATGGATTCAGTTTTTATCGTGAATTTAATACGATGTTATTGCGTTTCGATCAAGACTATTATCAGCGTCATGTTAAAAATACAATCCGTCACTCTACTTTTCAAAAAATCGAAAATATTCAAGAAGTAAAGAAAATGATTATCGAGCAAATTGACTCAGAAATAGACAACACCAAAAAAATCCAAAGAGAAAAATTATTGGCAAAAGTTAATTGCGCTTCCGAAGATGTTTATTATAAGCTTTGCTATCGTGTTGGCGATCATAATGTTATCATGCGATTGCGTAGTTGGGGTCCGAATGTAGAGGTAATTTTGCCTAGTGATTTACGAGCGCAAATCAAAGAATATCTCGAAAAAAACTATAAATTATATCAATAATCTGACAGGGGGACAAGAAGGCTAATATTCATATAGCATAAGCTTTTCATGGTTTTAGCTCGAAAAAGTTCGCCGCACCATCTCTCACTTATTAATAATAATTCCTAGTAAGCTCGCTCCTATCCCTAGTTCTTTCGTTAGCTTTTTGCCTAGAATCGCTATATCTATTTCTAGTGAGAGAAGCCAGAAGCCTTTGTTGGCAAGTTTTCTAGCTCGCTTGTCCCCCTGTCAGTATAGTTAATCAATTATTTTGCTTAACTATCTTTGTTTTCGTGATAAAGTTTAAAGAGAGGCCTTAGCAATTTATGATTATGCCAGAATCAGAGTCCCCTATTAATTCAAAAAATTTCTATTCTCGTAAACTTTGTGCCTTGCTAGAAGACCAATCTATTTTGCAACAATTACAGTCTATTCACCCAGAAGAGTTACAAGGACAGATAGAAAAGTTACCCCTGCAAATAGCTAGTTCCTCTGATCGCGTTAATCTAGGAGAGGCTCAAGGCACTAATATTAATAGCGTGAAACATCCCATCAGTGGACAAACTCGAAATATTACTTCACAAGACTCAAGACCAGAAATTCCGGCAGAAATTACCTCAGAAACAGATATAGAAAAACTATTTTGGTGGTTTTGGCGATTTTATCCCGAACTCATCCGACAAAACCAGAATGATTTTTTCCTCTATCCTGCTCACAGCATCCTTCCTGATTGTCCCCTACATAGCTACAAAAGTACAGTTTCCGCTCTAGTTGGGGCGATGTATCCCGAACATTGGCAAGAAGGAGGTAAATCCCAACATCCCTATCTTTTTCTCTTTACCTTCTCCCCAGTACAAGAATTTATCAAAGCATCCCGAAAATTTGTCGATTTTTGGGCAGGTTCCTATCTACTGCACTATCTCAGTGTTAAACTCTGTTGGTATATTGCCGAAACTTATGGGTCTGATGCTGTGATTACTCCTTCTCTTTGGAGTCAAGAAATTATCGATGCTTTAATTGTTAAAAAATATCCAGATTTTGCGGCTAATTTTGCTTCTTTTCAAGACGGAATATCTCCAGTTGGTAGATTTGATAATGGCATCTCTACAAGTTTAAGTACGGCTGGATTTCCTAATGTGATTATGGCTTTAGTTCCTGGTAAAGAAGCAGCTAGAGAATTGGGAGAGAAATTAAAAAAATGTTTAATAGAAGAATGGTCAGAGATTGCCAAAAAAGTTAGGGAAGATATCAAAAAACGAACCCTAGAGTTTCTTAAAGATACTAAAAATCAGCAGAAAATAGATGAAATATTATTAAAGGAGTTTCTAAGCGAACAAGAAATATGTAAACGAGATTTAAAAAAATGGCAGATAGGACATCATGGTAGTTGTTGGGAGTGGAATAAACTCTGGGAAGCACAAATAGAAAAAACTTGGGAAACTTACTGGACTGCAATGCCTTTAGGCAATCCAGAGCAGCCATTAACTATTAATCCCACAGAGGAAAATTATCAGCAATGGAAACAAGCGCAAAATGTGATCGCCCCTCCTCATTTAGCTGAATCTCTACCTACAACAGCCGAGGAAAACCTTTACGAACAGATAAACACTGGTACTTGGTGGGGGGCATTACAAGCTCGTTTGGGACAGTCTATTCAAGCCGTAAAAAATACCCGCACTTGGGCAATTCCTACAGCACCTGGGGAACGTTCCACTTTATCGGGTCAGTTTAGCGCAGTCCATCCCCAATTACATTATCACGGGCAGTTTAAAAATGGAGGTGGACTTTCCGCGCGATCAATGCGTCTATTTTGGCGATTAATGGCTGAAGTTTATCCAGGGTTATTTAATGGCTCAGAAAAATTGAATGCGATCGAATTAACAAAACGCATGGCTTGGCGATATGGGGGAGTTGCTGAATCTTTGGGAATTAATCTAGGGCAAGAAGATGATACTAACTATGATAATTTAATTCGTTTTCCTAATTTAAGTTCTATTGCTGCTGCAAGATTTGCTTACGAAGATTTTAAAAAAGGAGGACAAAAAACACGCAACTATTGGAATTGTCTTAACACGCTTATTAACCAACAATTACCTAACAAAGCAGACACTTTTGCCTCCCGTACTCATGGTCGTCCTTATCAGATACCAAAAGTTGATCGGCAAATTAATCCAGAAAATAGGAATGGAAAGAATTTTAATGGAGTCATGTTTTCCAGTAAATGGTTAGCTGATGACATGAATTGTAGCGCTCAAGAAACAGCAACATTAAGAAGTTTAGTTGAAGAAGCGCATAAAAAAGCAAAATTTGGCGAAGGAAGTCCAGCCGATTGGTGGGTAATTGCCCTCGGTGATGGGGATGGGATGGGGAAATATGTCTCTGGGTCAAAATTAAAGAAATACAAAGAGTATTTAATCACAGATGCGATCACAGAAAATGTCAAAAATCATCAAGATTACCCAGATTTACTAGCAACCCAAAAACGCATGGGGCCAGCAACCCATGTCGGGTTAAATCGCGCCTTATTAGACTTTTCTAATCGCTTAGTACCCTACCTTACGGAAGAACGTTATTGTGGTAAAGTCGTCTATAGTGGCGGTGATGATGTGATGGCAGTGTTACCTCTAGCAGATTTATTGGGCTATTTGCGATCGCTTCGTGCTGCTTGGTGTGCTGACCCAGATCCAGAAAGAGAATTCAGCACAGAGGGAGGGTACTGGACTCCTAAACAATCTCTGCAAGGATTACAACAACGTCCCTATTTTACGATGGGAGATGGGGCAACCATGAGTCTAGGCATTGTTATCGCCCATAAAAGTGTACCTCTTCCTACCGTATTAGAAAGCCTGTGGACGGCTGAAAAAGACCGTGCTAAAAAGTTATATGGAAAAGATGGACTCTGTTTTCGGGTGATTTATGGTTCGGGTAATACTTTAGAAGCCTTGATGAAAGGGGAGTTATTAGACTTATGGTGGAATTTTATGCAGTATGATCAGCAAGATTTAAGTGCGTTGTTCTATCGATTAGCCGAAGAATTACCCCGTCATGCTTGTGTTACTGAAAGCGATCGCCTATTTAGAAAAGCCGCACAAGTGATCATCAACCGTCGAGATCAAACACTAGAGTCTCATATTCAAGAAAACTTGCTCAATTGGTTGGATCAGTGGGAAAACTGGGCTTATCAAACCTATAATCAAGTAAATAAAAATAAAACCGAAAAAGAAGTCCCTTTAGGCACGACAGAAAAGGATTTAGCTAATCTTTTGCGGTTTAGTGCTTTCTGGAATGACAAAAGGATGCAACAAATGAAATGGGGAGAAACTGAGTAATAAACTATGGGTGAACAGCAAATGTATTGGTATGCGATCGCTCCTTTAGATGTATTGCTATTTCGGGAAGCTAAACCTTTTAGTCCAGGGGAGAGTGCTTGGGCAAAAGGACTATTTCCCCCGTTTCCCAGTACAGTTTTTCAAGCATTGCGCTCGACTTTATCCAAAGATGTCAAAGATTTAGATTTTATGGGGCCATTTCTCTTAAGTCCCCAAGATAGATTATGTTTTCCCACTCCTAAGGATTTAGTTGCAGTGAGTTGGAGCAAAAAGAGTCAGCCAAAAGATGAGGAAACCAAAGAGGAGGAAAGAGAAGAAGATAATTTAGAAAAGCAAGCCCCCGAATGGCATCGAACCTTACGCCTTCAACCTGTTGATCGAACAGATGAAGCTTGGGAACATTTGTTGTTCGACGAGGCGGGATTAGCTCCAATGGTAGCTCCTTTTAGAGAGCTAGTTGAAGAAGAGAACAGAAGAGAATTTTTCTGTCGTCCCTATCCTTGGATTACAGCAGAAGCTTTAAGCGAATATCTACAAGGAAAAGAACTTAAAGATCCTACACAATTTCAGGATGATCCTTGGAATGTGCAGATTATGCCTCATATTCAAATGCAAGCGGATAAGCGACAAGTAAAAGATGAAGATGGCTATTTTACTGAAGTAGCGATTCGTCTTAAACCAGGTTGGCGATTAGTAGCGGGAATTAGTATAAAGTTACGGGAAACAGTAGTCCGGTTGGGAGGAGAAGGACATCGGGCGATTGTCATCCCATTTACTTTGTCCGATGCTGATCAAACACTGCTTAATCCTAAGACCAATACAACAGGTGATTTTGCTTATTTACTCACCCCCGGACTAGCGGTTAAGGAGGAAGCCGTTTATGGCGTTTATCCCCGTGATTGGCAACCCATCTTAGCAGGATGTGTCAGCGATCGTCCTTTATTGTGGGGTGGTGTTTCTCAAATTAGGCGCAAGTTAGTTATTTCCTGTGGGAAAGAGAATCAGGAGCGCACCGCTTCGCAGATTTCTTCGGGATCATCATCCCCTAACTCAGAAGCAAAAGGAGATGAGGAATTTGCTTTATTACCACAACGAGCCTTCGTTCCACCTGGGACTGTCTATATCTTTAACCAGATTCCATCTGAAACTGAGGCACTCTTACCTAAACCTGAATCGACGGGGAATTGGTTAACCAGTTTTCAAAAACTCAACTATGGTAAATTATTATGGGGTAATACACCATTATGAATACTTATTTAACATATCTATATCTGCTGACCCCTTTACACACGGGCGGAAGTGCTGATGAGGGTAATTTAATGGGAATCGCCCGCGAAGTCCATACCGAGTTTCCCTATCTTCCGGCTTCCTCCTTGAGAGGTAAAATTCGCTCTGCCTTAGAACTGAGCAATCCTCAAAGTGAAGAAGAAAAAGCATTAGCAAAAGAAGTCTCTCAGTTTTTCGGTCAAAAAATCAAAGATGGACAACAACCCACAGAAGGAGAAGTTTGGTTTGCTGAGGCAACTCTCCTGTTTTTTCCGATCGCATCCTTAAGTCATCACTTAGTCTGGATTACCTGTCCTCTCTGGCTAGAACGTTGGAATCGTTGGTTACAAAATTCCCCTTTAACTCAATTAATTCAAAACTGTCGAGAGCAAATTACAGAAGCAATACCAGCTTTAGTTAGCTTTACACCCGAACCCCTTTACTTGCAAACTGCAATTCTGAAACAAAATGCCCTAGGGCAACTAAATACTAATGATTCTAATAGCCTCTCACAATCTCTTCAAAATCTTACTAATGCTAATGGGATGATTAATCAGCTTCTGAAAAAGCTAGTCATTGTGGATGATGAAGACTGTATTGCTTTGGTAGAAACGGGATTGCAGCGAGAAGTGCGCGTTGCTCTTAATGAAGGCGAAAAAACTGTTAAAGGTGGTTCTTTTCGCTCGGAAGAAGCCATTCCCCCTGAAACTGTACTTTTCTTTCCTTGGGGAATGAAACCTATGAAACAAACTGAAAATACTCAGAATATTCGAGCAAAAACTAGCGAATTACTTAAAAATAAACTACAATTTGGAGGTCTAGAAGGATTAGGTCGCGGTTGGTGCGATCTAATAACAATTGAAACTACTGAAACTACTACAGGAAGTCAAAAATGAAATTAGATTCGCGTCAATTTAGCAAACAAGCACATAACGCTTTAGTTGAAATAAAAAGTGAGTTAGCAGTAACTTACCACAAAAAAGCTAGTGGATTAGTTCAAGGATTAAGCACTTATATATCTACTTGGGGACTGCATCGACTTAGTGGAGATATGCAAAAATTTCTCGGTGGAACTGCCGAAGATACACGCTATAAAGGGAAAGTTTATCAAAAATTTCTTACTAAGCTCAAAGAGTTTAGCGGGGCAGATTTTGATGTTAATGATCAAGGCACATTAATTCATATGCCTTTAAGAAAATATACCGCCCTCAATCACTTGGCAATTAAATTAGCAAAAGAGTGGTCTTTTTGGTCGCCAGCAGTCTTAGGAGAGGCAGAACAATCATGACGGCACAACAAGAATGGCAGAAATTTTTGGAAAAACTCCAAAAAGATAAAAATCCTCTTTATGACTTGTATAAAGATAGTCAATTAGAAATAGGTACAGAAATAACTATTTATTTTTCTGACGAAGAAGCGAAAGAAAAAGCAAGTGCTAAATGGCAGAAATTACAAGCCAAATTTCCGCCACACTGGAAAAATCAAAAGATTAATTTCAAAGTTGGACAGTTAGCCGCTGCCCCCATTACTGCAACGACAAGATCGACAGCAAGAACAAATAATCTAACCAGTCGGAAATTAACCAGTCCTCTACAAGCACTCAATCATCGATTATTTAATAATAATGACACAGCTAAACCAGTTTTAATAGAAGCGGTGGCGGCGGATAAAACTTGTCAGTCTTTATACCAACAATTAACTGAGAAAACTAAACGATTAGCTGATGAAACTCTGACTGTTGAATTCATCTGGAGGGTGCGTGTAGGGGGAATGCGCGGTTTTCAGGAGTTACTTCTTCCTGTATTTCATCCAGTCTATGGTGTACCTTATATCCCTTCTAGTAGTTTAAAAGGTGTAGTAAAAGCTTGGGCAAGACAAAATCAACCAGAAGCTGAGGTAAATCGACTTCTGGGGAAACTAGAGGATGGTATCGGTTGCGTTCAATTTCTTGATGCTTTTCCCACTGCACCTTGTTTGACTGTAGATATAGCTAATCCTCAATGGAGTTGGGAAAATAACCGAGTATGCTATCAATCTGTCCCCCATTATCTGTTGTCAATGGAAGAACCTGAGATTTTAATTGGGTTGACTCGCACCAGCAGAGGTAAATTAGAAGATGTCAGCACAGTCAAAGATTGGTTACAACTAGCTTTATCAGCAGGAATTGGTTCGCGGGTTAGTGCGGGGTATGGTAGAACATCTGTTGCTTCTAGTTTGTCTCATCACTCTTCCCATGCTTTTAAATTATGGACGCAGGGGATATATGGCGCAAATCCTCCCACTAAAGATAATCAATATCAGGGAAATAATGAATTTCGTCCCGTAGCAGTGCGAGGGATGCTGCGTTATTGGTTTCGTGCAGTAGGATTAAGTATTTATTCACCGCAGCAATGTAAAGATTTAGAAGGTAGGTTATTTGGTACTATTGAACCGAAAGCTCAAGAAGGACTAATTCGTATTTCTGTAGATTGGGAAGAGGAAGAAGGTGATCGCAATCGTCCTTATTTTTGTGAAGGTAATATTCTACTAGAAGCTAAAAATCAGGATGCTCTCAACTTAGCAGAAAAGCTATTGCAATTATCTTCTCATTTAGCAGGAATTGGGAGAGGATCGAGACGATCGTTGCATTGGAATAATCCAATAGGATTAAGGGGATGCCATTGGGAAGTTGACACTAAAAAACTACCTTGTAATCAAGAACTATGGCAGCAGTTTCTTAGAGAGGTAAGAGATTCTTTGCTTGCCCTACAGTCTGCCATAGGAAATCCTGCTAATTGTCCTCCCGGAAATCCGGGCAATCGCGCTCAAGACGTTTTGAATAGTCAGACTCAAATTTATTTAATTTCTTGTCCTAGTTTAAAATATCCTAGAACTGTCAATAATTGGCAAAACGAAGGATTGGGGTCAAAAGTACGGGGAGAAGGATTGGATTTCCTTTATAGTAGTGGCTTTAAAGGTGTCAATCAAAAAGGAAATGGAAATGCTAATGTTGGCGGACGAATCAGCCGACAAGGAGAAACTGCTTCTACACCTTCTTATGTGTTAATTAAATCTAATTTTCCCCCACAACAGGAACCTTATCAAACAGTAACAATTTTTGGAGTTAACCAGCGTGATCGCGCTACATTTATTCAACAATTAAACTCATTAAACCCTATGCAAATTCAGTAATTCATTGTGTCTAACCCGCGAAAAATGTTGAGAACCCCCAAACAGCGACCGCAGACTAACCTCAGATCGCTGTCGGTCAACCCCACTAACTCAACACCCGCAAAGTAACCTTAGAAAAAGTTTCCATTAATTAAACTTGCTAAGAAGTTAAAAGAAATCCCACACAAACACAAGCCGTGGGTTTTGTGTTTCCATTAATTAAACTTGCTAAGAAGTTAAAAGCAGAACAACCACTTCCAATGGTCTTATTAGGATGGTTTCCATTAATTAAACTTGCTAAGAAGTTAAAAGGCTCCGAAAAACCTTTCCTGTAAAGCTGAGTACAAAGGTTTCCATTAATTAAACTTGCTAAGAAGTTAAAAGACGATATCGTAACCAATATTCTGAGAAATAAAAGTTTCCATTAATTAAACTTGCTAAGAAGTTAAAAGCCTATTTGCAACAAAAAAAGGGGAGGCAATCCTGAAAAGGAGTTTCCATTAATTAAACTTGCTAAGAAGTTAAAAGATCCCATCGCAGATCACAGTCAAGCATCCGGCGAGTTAAAGTTTCCATTAATTAAACTTGCTAAGAAGTTAAAAGACGGCTTTTACAGGCTCTGCCGCGGGGATTGGCTGGCTGTTTCCATTAATTAAACTTGCTAAGAAGTTAAAAGCAATGAAACGGTTTATTTATTTAGCGTTATCCGTTTGTTTCCATTAATTAAACTTGCTAAGAAGTTAAAAGAGCATCATGACATGGCTCCAAGTCTCCATTTGTTACGGTTTCCATTAATTAAACTTGCTAAGAAGTTAAAAGATGTTAGACTACAATGATTTAGAAATCATTGCCTATAAAGTTTCCATTAATTAAACTTGCTAAGAAGTTAAAAGTGGAATTCACTTAAGACCATGACTGTTCTCCTGGTTGTTGTTTCCATTAATTAAACTTGCTAAGAAGTTAAAAGGGGTTTCAACGTTGAAGCTCGCATCGGTGACGATGGTTGGTATGTTTCCATTAATTAAACTTGCTAAGAAGTTAAAAGAGAGTTACTGCGATCGGGCGTCTTTCAACTTCTGCCGTTTCCATTAATTAAACTTGCTAAGAAGTTAAAAGTAGGCTTATCGTACCTGTCTTTATCATCCCTATATGGGACAGGCACAAGCCCCAAAGGATTAGCCTCTCGTAGCACGAAAGTGCGGGAGAAAGTTTCCATTAATTAAACTTGCTAAGAAGTTAAAAGTAGAGGAAGCCGTCCAGTTAGGCTTGCTCAGCAAGGTAGAAGGGTTTCCATTAATTAAACTTGCTAAGAAGTTAAAAGACGTTGGAAAAAACTATGGCTAGATAAAGCCATACAGTTTCCATTAATTAAACTTGCTAAGAAGTTAAAAGATATCTATTACAATAAAGCGTTGACCGATCTGTCGCCCGAAGGGTTTCCATTAATTAAACTTGCTAAGAAGTTAAAAGCCTACCTCCCCAACGCTTCCGCCACCAGTTTCTCCTGATGTTTCCATTAATTAAACTTGCTAAGAAGTTAAAAGATTGGAGACGATGTATTGCGCGGTTCTCGTGGCGTTTCCATTAATTAAACTTGCTAAGAAGTTAAAAGTTTATTGGCAGAGGGTCTGGCTCTGCTGATTCCTATTGAAGTTTCCATTAATTAAACTTGCTAAGAAGTTAAAAGTTCAAAAGCTTCAAAGAACTTTGGGATGAACAAAACGTTTCCATTAATTAAACTTGCTAAGAAGTTAAAAGACGACCCAAAATGCAGCAGATGCTCATTTTTGAGGTTTCCATTAATTAAACTTGCTAAGAAGTTAAAAGACGACTATTGGCAGTGACTGCCTTAGTTGGTATCACGTTTCCATTAATTAAACTTGCTAAGAAGTTAAAAGAATCAAAAAGTAATCCTTGAAAAACAGGTGCTTCCACTAACGTTTCCATTAATTAAACTTGCTAAGAAGTTAAAAGACATTGCTTGGTTGACGGGCAATATCCTTGCCCAAGAAGTTTCCATTAATTAAACTTGCTAAGAAGTTAAAAGACGGATGGACTGGGATGTTTTAAGTGACCAAGAGTTTCCATTAATTAAACTTGCTAAGAAGTTAAAAGGTTCCTTCGAGGAAGGCAATCTAGAAAATTTGCTGGACATTGTTTCCATTAATTAAACTTGCTAAGAAGTTAAAAGTTGATTGGTTGGTGCGCTCAGTGTACAAATTCTTGGAGGTTTCCATTAATTAAACTTGCTAAGAAGTTAAAAGCTTTCCCTACTGAAAGACTTCGGAGATGGCAAACGAAAAATTGGTTTCCATTAATTAAACTTGCTAAGAAGTTAAAAGAATCACTGGTAACTATCATGACACTAATTAATGGCTCGTTTCCATTAATTAAACTTGCTAAGAAGTTAAAAGAATTATCATGGAAAGTCAAAATCTTGTCAATGGAATTAAGCGTTTCCATTAATTAAACTTGCTAAGAAGTTAAAAGGAGGTGATCATCACCCTCAAAACCCGGCGGTCCAAAGTTTCCATTAATTAAACTTGCTAAGAAGTTAAAAGCCGTCCGCACCCGGTGCAAGTCCCACCAACATGGGAGTTTCCATTAATTAAACTTGCTAAGAAGTTAAAAGTGGAACCAGCATGGGACTTCCCCGGAAAAGGAGCAGAAAGTTTCCATTAATTAAACTTGCTAAGAAGTTAAAAGCCAACTGTCCAAAAATGGTTCTGTTTGTGTTATTATTTTTTGTTTCCATTAATTAAACTTGCTAAGAAGTTAAAAGTCGGTTCTTCGGTGTTTTGGGCGATTGTTCTCTTTCGTTTCCATTAATTAAACTTGCTAAGAAGTTAAAAGAAGCTATATTGGAGACGATTGAGGCGAAGCGACTGGAGTTTCCATTAATTAAACTTGCTAAGAAGTTAAAAGAGGATATGCTGCATTGGACCCCGAAGATACTGACGCGTTTCCATTAATTAAACTTGCTAAGAAGTTAAAAGAATCGTCAACGACCCTGCCACCGTGTGGGCGTGGGTTGTTGTTTCCATTAATTAAACTTGCTAAGAAGTTAAAAGTACTGCCACCCATCCAGCAGTTCGCTGTATGTGGTTTCCATTAATTAAACTTGCTAAGAAGTTAAAAGTCTAAAAACCCTAGCAGGTTACACTTGGGTCTGCAGAACAAGTTTCCATTAATTAAACTTGCTAAGAAGTTAAAAGAAATCGAGCGTTTGGAGCGCAAGCTCCAAAACGCAAAAGAGGAAATCGAGCACAAGAAGTTTCCATTAATTAAACTTGCTAAGAAGTTAAAAGTCACAAAAAGACTCCCTGACGATGGGAGGATCACAAGTTTCCATTAATTAAACTTGCTAAGAAGTTAAAAGGGGAGCAACTCCACCGGGTGGGAGCGGCAGGAACAGCCAAAGTTTCCATTAATTAAACTTGCTAAGAAGTTAAAAGATGCGGTTGTGGTGAACCGCATTCACTTTGTTCCGTTTTCAAAAGTTTCCATTAATTAAACTTGCTAAGAAGTTAAAAGTTTGCGTTTGGCGCCTCCGCCCAAGCCCAAACCCAAAGTTTCCATTAATTAAACTTGCTAAGAAGTTAAAAGTTGCAACTTGGCGCCTCCGCCCAAGCCCAAACAACAGTAAAAGTAATTCGTTTCCATTAATTAAACTTGCTAAGAAGTTAAAAGAGTTGATGAACTCTCTGAAATGGACCAAAGAGAGTTTAAAGTTTCCATTAATTAAACTTGCTAAGAAGTTAAAAGGTGAAAAATATACGTGTGGACAAAAATAAGGTCCATGGTTTCCATTAATTAAACTTGCTAAGAAGTTAAAAGTTGTTTTCGGGCGGTGGAGAGGAAGCCGCGGAGGGTGTTTCCATTAATTAAACTTGCTAAGAAGTTAAAAGTTGAAAGCTTTTGGGATGTCCTGAATCAGGGGTTTCCATTAATTAAACTTGCTAAGAAGTTAAAAGGGTACTTGCCCGTGTACCAGCTTGGGCTTTCGGCTATGTTTCCATTAATTAAACTTGCTAAGAAGTTAAAAGTCCCTCGCGTGAGCACCCAGGGTCCATCATCGTTTGCGTCGTTTCCATTAATTAAACTTGCTAAGAAGTTAAAAGCCTGTTTTTTTTAAGCTGTGCCTCCGCAGCTTTCGCTCGTTTCCATTAATTAAACTTGCTAAGAAGTTAAAAGAAGAGGATTCATCCTCACAGGTAATACCGACCTCAAGTTTCCATTAATTAAACTTGCTAAGAAGTTAAAAGATGTTTACGAGGAGGGAGGGCTTTCAGGTAATGACTGGTTTCCATTAATTAAACTTGCTAAGAAGTTAAAAGGTAAATTTTTGTAAACGGAGGTTTTTTTACTTTTTGTTTCCATTAATTAAACTTGCTAAGAAGTTAAAAGAGTAACAACAACAAATAGTGCTGATGGTGCCGTCACGTTTCCATTAATTAAACTTGCTAAGAAGTTAAAAGACAAAGCATTCTTCACCAACAAAACTCACATCCCCGTTTCCATTAATTAAACTTGCTAAGAAGTTAAAAGTTTGATTGGTTTGTGCTAAGAAGTTAAAAGACTAGCTTGGCAAAACTAGGCTGTATAAGGATTGTACAACGATTTTTCGTGGGATATTGAAAAGCATAGACATTATTAATAATAATTCTCAATAGTTATCTCAGTCATAAGGCTCAAAGCCTTGCTGGGCAAGGCATCGACGCACCTCAACGAAAACTCTAAATTTTCAGCCATTGTGTCTAACCCGCGAAAAATGTTGAGAACCCCCCCATTCCATCGGCATGAAACAATATCGAAATCAAGACGGAGGGGAAACAGATGAAGACAGAGTTCCCTGAGTCTGAAAAGTGTAGTACCGATTAATTTTATGAAAAAGAGTCTGAAACGCTCGCTCGCTCGATTTATGATTGTCCCCACACTCATAGCTTTGCCCTCCTGCTCATTGGGGCAATCCCACCGTCCCATAGCCATCAGCTATCTACTTGATCAATCGGCGAGCGCACAAAACGATGAGCAATTCCAAAAGGACAGGAAGCGAGTTTGTCAAGCCATTGCCAAGGGACTTGTTCCTGGTGACGAGTTCGGAGTTATCTTTGTTACAGGGGAATCCGCCCTTTTCCAGAACCTCCAAAGGGCAAATCCTGCTCTGGTACGAAAAGAATGCCAGCAGCAGCCAGTCAAACAAAAACCCGGGACTCTTGTCTGTCCGGCTGTCGCCGGAGCCAAAAAGCAGTTTGAATCAACAAAAATTCGTCTTCCTATCTTAGTTCTCCAGGTACAGGTCAATGAGAAGGAGGCTCCGTGTCAAGAGATCATGCGAGATACTGCTCAACTGGTGATCAAACGAGGAGGCTCTGTTCTGGTTTTAAACAGCACTAACGAGGGGGGCGAATCGTTTCGAGCAGAGCTCGAAGCCGCACTTGAGGGACTACCAATTCTATACTCGCAAACCCAGCCAGAGATTGCAGTGAAGGAAACTATCGAAGAGACTAGAAATAAGGGGGACAGAAATGCCACCAAGTAATTTTCCTGATTTTGACTTTGGGAAATGGGGCAATATCGCCGATCTCAATTCCAATGACACCATCAAAGACTATCGAGAGAAGTCGAATTCAACAAAGCTACATCCAGCAGAATTTTCTGAACCTGAGCCATTAGACAAAGAATCAAATCGTTTACGTTTGATTGCTGAAGAGCTGCACCCGCATGATCAGGAGGCGCTCTTAGAACGCTTTCCCTTTATCGCAATGGAGCAGCACAGAATTGCTGCCAGAGAATTTTGCCAGTTTCAGAAGATCAGAGCGTCTCAATTATATTAACCCTCATTGAATCTATAATCATGTCTGTTTTCTTCTCTTGGTTTGCGACTACCATCATAGCCTTCCTCAATTTTAATACGGCTATGGTGTTAGTTCCTGGTGATTGGGACAACATTAAAGTATGGTTTGCTTTTCCCATTTCCTTTATAGCGTGCTTGCTCTTCGATCACACAGTTTCGGAAGAGTATTCTCGCGAGCGCCTTCGCAGATTTGCGGAATCTACTCTGAAGTGGATAAATTCACAAAAAGAAAGGCTATCTCAAAGTCGATTAGGAAAAATACGACTTGAAGCATATCTTTACTTACATGGACTATTTGAGTCTCCTTTTCTTGAACCTTCAAAGCTATCTATTATTAACCGTATCTGGTGCGGGATTTATCTAATTACTGAGTTCATTGTTGGTGCATATTTATTGCAACAGCAAGAATTAGATATACCTTGGTTCGTCATGATCGCACCTATCCTAGCGGGATTGTTAAATCTTGCCACTGGAATCCTGAAAGGACAACTCATTGTTTACCCGAAAGCTCTGGCAGAATTGAGACAAAAATATGAGCAATATGAGTATAAAATTTGAAAATAGTACAACAAAAAAGGAGTAAAAAAATGTCTCAATCTCAAGCCATCAGAATTATTGGTGTTAACAATATGACCTCTAAAGACATCAATGAGCTAACTGAAATCTATTTATCGAACCCAAGTCTACCATCAGCAAAAATGCTCGAAATTCTTCAGCAAAGACTAGCCTGTAAATCTGCCAATGAGCAAATTCAAATAATTCGCCAAGAACACCAATATTTGCTCGACAAGTCCTTCTACGAGAAGCAACAAAAACTTCACCAACTGCGTACAGAAGCCGAATCCTTACTTGCCTATCCTCGATCTATTAACTCTCCCAACCCCTCATATTTTTTATCAATCAACACACTTCATGAAGAATTAAAATTTGCCAAAGCTCAGGTAAAGAATTGTGAAGACTCTATCGCCAAAGTAAAGAATTTTCAATCGGACTTCAAATCAGCATTACGAACATCATTTTATTTATCTGGTAATGAACCTGATAAGAAAACAGTTGACGAACTACTCGATGAGATAGGAATTAAAGAATGTCTAAATATTTTACAAGAAGAAGAGAAAAAATGGCAAGACCAAGTCAACAAACTCAAGCTTGAACTAGCAGGATTGCCGATTGTTACTCTGCACAGACAATCCAACTTAGAAACCTTTCAAGACAACAATCACAATAACGGAGACACTAACGATGACACAGAATAAATATCCTCTACCCGGCTATGCTCCTCGTCCGGAAAAACCAATCGTAGCCTTGAAACCTAAAGCTTGGTCAGTTTTTTTGAGTTGGAAAAACCTCCGGGGGATAATTTTCATAATTCCTCTTTTTGCTATAGCCTGGCAGTACCTAACTCTACAACGAACCGAATATATGTTCACAACTCAACGGTTTAGGACTATTACGGGACTTTTTAACCAA
>VYKU01000118.1_pt1 | contig 25341 bp, 20 predicted proteins | sample 5114491 | NCBI WGS metagenome assembly VYKU01 (sample SAMN12291796, study PRJNA351875) | freshwater metagenome | isolation source: freshwater lake | place: USA: Michigan, Gull Lake | collected 2011-07-05 | reverse complement strand
GTGTGGTGCCGAGGTGGTGGGCGTGCGCTCGGCGGAGATCGGGGTTGAGGGCGTGTGCTTCGGTTATCCGGGCAACGCCGAGCGTGTGCTGATGGATATCCAGTTGCGTGTGAAGCCGGGGGAGACGGTTGCGCTGGTCGGGCCGAGCGGTTCGGGCAAGACAACGCTGTGCAACCTGGTGGCGCGGTTTTATGACCTGTCGGCGGGGAGGATCACGCTCAACGGCGTGGACCTGCGGTCGATACCCGTCGAGGCGTATCGGTCGATGCTGGGGATTGTTGAGCAGGACGTGTTCTTATTTGACGGGTCGATTGCAGAGAATATCGCGTACGGCCGGCGGGACGCGACGCCGGCGCAGGTGCGTGCCGCGGCAGAGGCGGCCAACGCGACGGAGTTTATTGACCGGTTTGAGAAGGGGTTTCAGACGCGGATCGGCGAGCGTGGCGTTCGGCTATCGGGTGGGCAGAAGCAGCGGCTGGCGATTGCGCGGGCGGTGCTGGCGGACCCGACAATCCTGATCCTCGACGAGGCGACGAGCAACCTGGACAGCGAAAGTGAAAAACTGATCCAGCAGTCGCTGGCGGGGCTGATGAGGGGGAGGACGTGCTTTGTGATCGCCCACCGGCTGAGCACCATCAGGCATGCAGATCAGATCATCGTCCTTGAGCGGGGGAGGATCATCGAGCGTGGGACGCACGAGGAGCTTGTCGCGGCGGGTGGGCGCTACCTGCGGATGATGAATGCGCAGGTGGACCCGCTGACACTGGAGCAGTGATAGAGCGTGTTGTGGGCTTGACGTGGGTGGTGGGGTGTGCTTGGGTTGTGCATGTCTGAGGACCGGCCGATCAGGTGGGCGTTGCTTTTGGGCAAGTGGACGGCCGTGGCGCGGGCGTCGGCTGCGCTGCCGGATTCGGCGCACGGCAGGCGGTGGAGGGCGGCGGTGCCGAGTGTTATTGCGTTGCAGGCGGTGGCGATGGCACTGGTTGAGGTGGCGCAGCACGCACGGGAGGGGCGGATCGACGGGGCGGAGTTGGCGGTGGCGCGGGACAGGGCGGCGGTGATGATCCGGCAGCACGAGAGGACGATCCGTGCATTGTGGGAGGGTGAGGCCGGGGGGTTGCCCAGGGGTTTGGTTGAACTGCTTGCGGACGTGCACGCGGCGATGGAGGGGGTATCAGGCCCGGGGTTTGGGCCTGGGGCGGGGTCTACCTAGGATTGAGCATGGGTGAGAACCAGACGATCCGGGTGAACTTTGCACGCCCGATGCCGGTCTTTCCGCTGGCGAGTGTTACGCTGATGCCGCACGCGGTGCTGCCGGTACACATCTTTGAGCCGAGGTATCGGGCGATGGTCGGCGATGCTCTGGACGGTGCGGGGCAGATCGCGATGGCGATCTTTGCGGGGACGCGTTGGCGTGATGGGCATGAGGGTTGCCCGCCGATCAGGCAGGCGGTGTGCGTGGGGCAGATTGTGCAGCACGACCGGCTGACGGACGGGCGTTACAACATCGCCCTGCAGGGGGTGTGCCGAGCGCGGGTGGTGCGCGAGGTGCCGATGGAGGGGACGGGCAAGCCCTATCGCACGGCGATGCTGGAGGCGGTGGGTGTGGACCGGGACGAGGACGAGGCGACCGCGGCGACGCGGACGAGGCTGGCGGCGATGATGGGTGGTACGACGCTGCGGGAGCTGCGCGAGTCGCCGGGGATACTCAAGCATTTGGCGGATGAGGACGTGCCGACGTCGGCGATACTGGAGTTGTTGACGTTTACGATGTTGCCGGACCCGGAGCTGCGGTACAAGCTGTTGGCGGAGGGGGATTTGATGGCGCGAGCGACGCTGATCCAGAGCGAGCTTGGGAAGTTGCAGAGGCTCCTTGAGCGAGCGGCGCCGCAGCGGGCGGATCGGCCGCCGAAGGGGTTGAGCTGGAACTGAGTGGGGTTGGGGGCACTAAAGTGTGGCGTGCGTCCGCCGAATTCATCCCGACGTCGTTCTGGAGTGCCGGGTGGTCCGACCGGGCCGGGGCGTGGTAAGCCCGGCGGTACTGGTGGTGGTGGGCGCGAGGTTGGGGCGTTTAAGAAGCCGGCGTTGACGGTTTTTTCGACGACGCTGTGGGAGTACCCGAGCCAGCACTACAACGCGGCGGGCGGTGCTATGCAGGGCGACTCGCGGTACGTTGGGGCGACGCCGTCGTGGGTGATCTGGCAGTTGCTGTCGAGGTACACGAGGCCTGGGGATGTGGTTGTTGACCCGATGTGTGGGAGCGGTACGACGATCGATGTGTGCGCGGATATGGGGAGGCAGGCACGGGGGCTGGACCTGGTGCCGAGCAGGGGGGATATCCGGCAGGGGGATGCGCGTCGGCTGGCGATGGGGGATGGGACATGCGACTTTGCGTTTATTGACCCGCCGTATAGCACGCACGTGCACTACAGCGATGACCCGCGGTGCATCGGCAAGCTGAGCACGGGTGGTGAGGACGGGGGGAAGCGGTATTACGAGTCGATGACGATGGTGATCAGGGAACTGTACCGGGTGCTGCGTGCGGGGAAGTACATGGGGCTGTACGTGTCGGACTCGTACAAGAAGAAGCCGAGCGGGGTGAACGAGTTTATGCCGATCGGCTTTGAGCTCTTCTCGATCATGCGGCGGTGGTTCATGCCGGTGGACATCATTGCGGTGGTTCGGCAGAACCAGAAGCTGCAGAAGGGCAACTGGCACAAGGCGGCGGTGGAGGAGAACTTTTTTCTGCGGGGGTTCAACTATCTGTTTATTATGAAGAAGGATGGGAAGGGTGGGTTGGATCGAGAGAGATAGCTTTACTCCAGAGGCCCTGAGGGCCCAGAGGGGGAATTACTCAGAGGGCAGAGGTGCAGAGGTTTTGAGAGTGGTTTACTGGTGAGGTCGGCCTTGGCGGTAGAGACAATCAACCCAGGCGTTTACTCCGCGTTTGTCCGCCAACCTCCGCGAACCTCTTCATGCATATATGCAGAGCGGTTAGATCAGTTGCTTTGAGTGGGTTATCGGGGAGGATCAACCCCACCCCTGCCCCTCCCCTCGGGGGAGGGGTTCTGATTGCAGTGCGTGCGAAGGGTGGGTCAGAAGTCGCGCTTGGCGAAGATTCGGCTGGCCCAGGCGAGGATGATGAGTTGGAAGATCGCCGAGGTTCCTAGGACCCACCAGACGCTGCGGTTGTTGATGATCTTCTGCACCTCGCGCATGGTGCGTCTGTCTGCGGGGCCCAGGAAGCCGCGGTTCTGCCGGCCGGGTTGGTCGTCGGGGTCGTCTAGTAGTTTTTCGAGTTCGGCGTCGGTGGCGATGGCGCGGAGCAGTAGTTCCTTGGTCTCGGCTGTTTTGGGGAGGATGGTTTTGCCTGCGTACATCATGTTGTGCCAGAACTCGGCGGACTGGAGGCTGGCCTGGCGCTCGATGAGGTCGGCCTGCTTGCGATCAAGCTGTGTGCGGAGCGTTTGCAGACGATCGGCGTCGGCGCCGGCCTGGGTTTCCTTGGTGATCTGCAGTTGTGTAGCCTCGACGTCTTTCTGGAAAGTTACGATCTTGGTGTTGTGCCCGACGCGCCACTGCAGCGTTGCGGCCTCGGCGATGCCGACGATCAGGATGACGCCCCAGAGCGCCAGCGCGGCCAAGAGAGCCGCGAGCGTGGAGCGCGTCCAGACGCCGACGAGGGCGGAGACGCAGTAGATGTAGCTGAAAAACAGCGTAACGAGGGGTACGCCGAGCATGAGGCCCCAGAGCCACTCGCCCGAGCGTGCGCCGATGACCAAGATGGACGCGGCGGTGAAGACGGTCGCCTGGAGGAAGACGAACAGGAGGCTGGCGAGGTACTTGGTCAGGAACAGGCGTACGCGCGAGATGGGGCGTGCGAGCATGTTCTCGATGGCGCCGCTGCTGACAAAGTCGGGGATGATGGAGGCGGTGGAGACGAGGGCGAGGATGGTGGAGGCCCAGCCGAGCCAGAGGTTGACGCCGACGTTCACAAACATGAGTTTGTAGAAGAACGACTCGGAGAAGAGGCCCGTGTTGATGGGTATGCCGGGGATGGTGAAGCCGGCGATGGAGATACCCTTTTCGTTGATGCCGATGAGGGCGAAGCAGGCAACGACGAGCAGGGAGATGCCCAGGCTGATCCAGAACATTTTGCGCGCATTGAGTTCGCGGTAGGCGTCGTAGAAGATCGCGCCGGTTTGGGTGAGGACTTTGGTCATGGCTGCCCCCCGGCGGTGGGTGTGCTGTGCGCTGGTGTGTGCCTCTTGGCGTTTTCCTGGGCTTTGGCTTGCTCGATAACCTTGATAAAGGCATCTTCGAGGGTGGCGCGGTAGGGGTAGACGCGGGTAACCTGCCAGGCGGCTGCGCGGAGTCGGTCGATGATCGGCTGGATATCCGCCGGGTCGGTCGTGGCCCAGCGGATGAGAACCTCGCCTGTGGGCTTGGTGGTGATCTGCAGTTGTGCGCCGGCGAGGTGAGCGAGATCGGCGGTGAGGGCCTCGGCGCTGGGCGCGGGCGTGGGGGCGGTTGGGCGGGCCTCGATTTCGTAGGCGGCGTTGAAGGTGGTGAGATCAGCGATGGTGCCCTGCTTGTGGAGCTCGCCGGAGTGGATGATGGCGGCACGGTCGCAGAGGAGTTCGAGCTCGGCGAGGATGTGTGTGTTGATGAGGATGCCCTTGCCGGCTGCGCGGAGGTTGGCCAGGAGGTTGCGGATGTCGCGTCGGCCTTCGGGGTCTACGCCGTCGGTCGGCTCGTCGAGCAGGAGCATGTCTGGGTCGTTGATCATGGCCTGTGCGAGGCCGAGGCGTTGGCGCATTCCTTTGCTGAACTGGCGGACGGTGCGGTTGCCGGCGTTGCTGAGGCCGACCATGTCCAGGAGCATCGGTGCGCGTTTTCGGCGGGTGGCGCGGTCGACGCCGCTCATGGCGCCGAAGAAGTGGAGGACCTGCTTGGCGGTGAGGTAATCGGGGAAGCGGTGGTGCTCGGGGAGGTAGCCGACCTTTGCGAGTGTGGGTTTGTCGCCGATGGGTTTGCCGAGCATGGTGCCCTGGCAGGAGGTGGGTGTGATAACGGTCATGAGGATTTTAACGAGTGTGCTTTTGCCCGCGCCGTTGGGGCCCAGGAGGCCGAAGACCTCACCTCGGCGGACAGTGATCGAGACGCCGCGGAGGGCGTGGATGGTGTTGCGCATCGAGCGGTAGGTTTTGACCGCGTCGTAGACGTCAACGGCCAGATCCGAGGCTGTGGGCATGGGGTGAGCGTAGCCGAGGACGCCGCCGAGCGCGTGCGGCCCCCCACTGCAACTTTGGCGTTTGCCCCGCTAGGATCGGGGATGAATATCGACCTACTCAAGCGTTTGTGCGAGACACCAGGCGTACCCGGGCGTGAGGAGCGCGTGCGGGCGTTGATCGAGAAGGAGGTTGTGGGCCTCTTTGACGATGTGCGCACCGACGCGATGGGGTCGCTGATCTGCCGGCGTTCGCCGCGCCCGGCTAGCCGCAAGGGTGCGAAGGTGGCCAAGAACGAGCGGGGCCGGCCGACGCGTGTGGCGCTGCTGTGCCACATGGATGAGATCGGTTTTTATGTTCGGCACATTGACGAGAAGGGGTATATCCGCGTGGCGCCCGCGGGCGGGTTTGACACGCGCAACCTGTTCTCTCGGCGTGTGAAACTGGTTACCAAGACGGGGGACCTGGACGCGGTGATGAACCCGGGTGGGCGGCCGATCCATATCTCAACTGATGAGGACCGCAAGAAGATCCCGGACGTGAAGGAACTGATCGTCGACACGGGGCTGCCGGCTGAGGAAGTGAAGAAGCGCGTGCGGATCGGTGACTTTCTGGTTTACAACGACCCGTTCATGCTGCTGGGCAGCGGTAAGAACCCGGCCAACGGGAAGGCCGTGAGCAAGGCGATGGACAACCGCGTGGCGTGCTGGCTTGGGATCGAGGCGGTGCGGCAGATCGAGGATGAGGGGAAGGGGCACGCCGCGGAGGTGATCGTGATCTTTACGACGCAGGAGGAGGTTGGGCTGCGCGGGGCCATGACGGCAGCGACAGCCGTGGGGTGCGACATCGGCATCGGGATCGACGTAACGCTCAGTTGCGACACGCCCGGGGTGCCGGCCGATGAGGCGGTAACCGACCATGGCAAGGGGTTCGGGCTGCATGTGATGGACTCATCGTTCATCAGCGACCATCAGCTGCTTGATGATGTAGAGGGGGTTGCTAAGAAGAATAAGATACCGTATCAGCGGACGATTTTGCTGCGGGGCGGGCAGGATGGTGCGGCGGCGCAGCAGTCCGGCACCGGCGCGCGGGCGGTGGGGATTGTGGTCGGAACGCGGTATATTCACACGACCGCAGAGATGATCGACCTGAAGGACCTGGCCGCGGCGCGGAACGTGCTGGCAGCGTGGTTGCCGACGATTGCTTAATTTAGGTGGGGCAGGGGTCCCCCCCTGCCTATCTACCTCCAACAGTCCCGTTATGCCAGTGCGGCATGGGGCAGTGCGGCAGGAATCTCTTTGCCGAGCCATGCCATCGCGAGTTCAACGTCGGTCTTGACCAGCCCGTGGCCTGTATCGAGTATGTGGTGGTCAACCGTCGCCCCCGCCTCTGTGAGCATCGCGGCCAGCCGGTTGGCGTTCTCGACGGGGACCATCTCGTCATCCTTGCCCGAGAGCATCAGCACGCGCACGCCGCGCAGATCAACGCCCGGCATGGGATCGCCCGGCACCATCGCGCGGATGAGCACGGCACGCTTGATCCCACCGGCCTGGCCACGCAGCAGCATCGCCGCGGCGAGGTTGGCACCGTTGGAGAAGCCGACGTATGCCGTGGCCTGCGGGTTGATCGCGTAACGCTGCCCCGCGGCGGCAAGCCATTGGGCTAGTTCGCGCACGCGCACGGCTAGATCAGCCTGGTCAAAGACGCCCGGGCGGAGGCGCTTGAAGAATCGCCACTGGTCCCCTTCCAGGGCGTTGCCGCGTGGGCTGAGCAGGTTGGCATTGGGGGCGATCTTGCGTCCAAGCGGGAGTAGAGAGCGTTCGTCGCCCCCTGTGCCGTGCAGGAGGATGAGCGTGCCGGTGCTGTTTGGGTTGGCATCGAAGCGGTGGTGGTGCGTGGCCAGGCCGGGCGTGGTTGGGATGTGGATCGGGGGCAAAGTACCTTCGAGCCTGCTGCGCAGGGGTTCATACTCGGCAGGGAGTTTGAGGCCCATGCCCAGGGCGGGTGCAGGCTCATCGACGGCGAAGCCTGGCGCGTCGGTGGCGATCTCGAAGAGGACGCCGCCTGGGGTGCGGAAGTAGATCGAGCGGAAGTAGTTGCGATCGCGCACAGGGGAGACGCCCAGGCCCGCTGCCGAGAGCCTGGCGTGGTAGCGTGCCTGCTGGGCGTCGTTGTTGGCGCGCAGAGCGATGTGGTGGACGACGCCCGCACCGAGACGGCCGGGCTGGCCGTCGGGGTCGACGACGATGTCGATGATGTTGGCGATCAGATCGCCGGGGTGTGTGCTTGCGGTGGGGTGGGCGACGAAGCGTGTACGGCTGCCTTCGGTCTGCTGCTGGGTGAAGCCGAGTGTTTGGAGCACGTCTGCGGTCTCTTGGAGTTCGCCCAGCGTGAGCGTTGCGCTGTGGAAGCCGCGCACTGCAATCTCTGCGCCGACCGGGCCATCTTTCCAACTCAGCAGGTGGTCTGCGTGTGGGGTTTCGATGAGTTCGAGTTGCATGCCGTCGTGGTCGGCAAAGCGGAGGAGGGGTTGGCCAAAGCGTGTGTCCCGCTCGATGACGCGAACGCCCATGTCGCCGAGCCTCTTTGCCCACGCGGCAATTGAGCCAGTGGGGATGGCGAAGGCCGTATCCGTCTGGTAGCCGACGCCCTGCACGCCTGGCCTTGCGCCGGGGTGTGGGAAGAAGGTGAGGATGGTGCCCGGGGAGCCGAGTTCGTTGCCGAAGTAGAGGTGGTAAGAGCCGGGATCGTCAAAGTTGACGGTGCGTTTGACGAGGCGTAGGCCGAGGGTGCGGGTGTAGAAGTCGAGGTTTTTTTGCGGGTCGCTGGCGATGGCGGTGATGTGGTGGATGCCAGGTGTGCGGTCGGTGGTGAGTTGGGTGTGCATGGGTTCTCTTTGTGGTCGGGGCGGTTTAGTTGTTTCAACAAGTATATAACGCACACCCCAAGAAAAGGTTTGACACTGGGGCTCGTGCCGAGCGCCAGCGCCCGACTCGGCACACGGCGTAGCGAACCTTACTACCCTAGCCCGTGCTACAGATCGGGCCCGTCCAACTTGCGACCAACCTGCTGCTGGCGCCGATCGCAGGGTATTGCGACCTGGCCTTTCGGCTGACGTGCCGGGAGCAGGGAGGGGTGGGGCTAGCGTGCACGGACCTGCTGTCGCCGCAGGGGTTGCTGCGGGGGAGCGCGACGAGCCTGGACCTTGCCCGGACCAACGCCCAGGACAAGCCGGTGGGGATGCAGCTCTACGGCGGGGACCCCGAGGCGATGGCCGAGGGCGCGCTGTGGGCCGTCGAGCACGGAGCGACGGTCGTTGATATCAACATGGGGTGCCCGGTTGATAAAGTTACAAAGAAGGATGGCGGGAGCAAACTGCTCTGTGTCCCCGACACGGCCATGGAGATCGCCCGGCGGTGTGCGCGTGTGCTCGAGCCGTTCAACGTGCCGTTGACGTGCAAGATGCGGCTGGGGTGGTTCGATGACCAGCCCGTGGCCGAGTGGCTGGCGCCGAGGCTGGTTGATGCCGGGGCGCAGGCGATCACGGTGCACGGGCGGACGACGGTGCAGAAGTTCACGGGTCAGGTCAGCCACGCGGGGATCGCGCGTGTGGTCGAGGCCGTGGGGAGGTGTGCGCAGCGTTCATCGCCGATACCGGTCATAGGCAATGGTGATATCCGCGAGGCGCACGACGTGCCGGCGATGCTGGCACGCACGGGGTGCGCCGGGGTGATGATTGGGCGTGGGGCGTTGAGCACGCCGTGGATTTTTCGGCATGCGTGGGCGTTGCAGACGACGGGTGTAGTGCCGCCAGAGCCGAGCACGGATCAGAAACTCGACATCATCCGGCAGTACTTCGCGTGGATGCTCGGGTTCCGAGGCGAGCACTACGCGATGGTGCAGATCAAGCGGCGGATCAGTTGGTTTGGCAAGCGGCTGGGGCGCGAGTTGGACGGCCGGGGAATACAGGTCGGGTGCAGGCCGTTCAAGGAGGCGGTGCGTGCGGCGTCTTCACCTGCGCAGGTGCGCGACGCGTTCGACCAGTTCGCGGCCGGGGGGCTGCGTGGCATCGGTGCGGTGGGGCTAGTTGAGGTTGAGGGTGCCGAGGCGTGAGGGCGTGGCAATGCCCCCCCGCTGCTTTTATTGCTCGGGGATGACCAGTTCCATCCCTGGCTTGATGCGCTCGGCACGGGTGAGGACTGTCGGGTTGGCGGCGAGGATTTTTTTCCACTTGCCGGCCGTGCCGTAGTAGTGCCTGGAGATTTCCGAGAGAGTCTCGCCGGGGGAGACTGTGTGCACGCGTGGTGTTGCCCCGGTGGTGGTTTGGTGGGTCGGTGCGGGGGCGTTGGTTGCCGTGGGTGCAGTTGTGCGGGCGGGCTCGATGCGGCCCTGGATGTTGGCCGGGTCCTTGGGGATGCGGAGCGTTTGCCCGACGCGGAGTTTGTGCGGCGAGGCGAGGGGGTTGGCCCGGCTGATGGCGTCGGCAAACTTGGAGGTGCCGAAGATGCGGCGGCTGATGCCTTCAAAGCCAGTGTCGCCACGCTGAACGGTGTAGTCGGTGAACTCCGGCGGGATCAGTTGCGGGCGTGTTGGCGCGGGGCTCTGGATTGCCAGCGGCGGCGGTGTTGGTGTGGGCGTTGAGGTGTGGATAGTGGTTGGTGCCGGATCTTTGAGGGGCGCGGGGGGCTCGTGGACGAAAGCTGATGATGAGTTGGTAAGAGTGGGTGTTCCGGCGTCGGCGTGCAGACGCGGGCCGGGGCTTTGGCTCGTGGCCGAGGCTGGGTCGGCGAATGTCAGCGAGCTTGCGCTCGGCTTGTACGCCCAGAACGCGATGGCCCAGGCGCCGAAGATGAGGGCGAAGATACAGGCGACTTTGGTGGGGTTCTTGGTCACGCGTTGCTGCTTTGCAAGTCTATCGCCGGGCGGATCGTCTATTACGCCCCCTGCGCCATCATCGTGCCTGATCGACAGCCAATCCACAACAGGTGCGAGCCTCCCGAGATAGACGCCACCGGCGGGTAGGCCTGAACGGCTTGCGACAGCCCGCACGCGTGAAGATAGTGTAATCGGACCTCGACACGCCTGGGCAACAACTATCTGCTCCATGCTTATCAGGCCCACACGCGCCGGCAGCTGCAACCGGCGGCTCACTTGCCGGTGGCATCTGCTCTGTTGGCCACGCTGGCAGCCCTTATCAAGGGCAGGATCGTGCCGCAGCGGGAGCAGCGTTGCCCGGTGCGTGTCAGGTCGCGGCCCTCGGTGGGGGCCTGGCAGGTCGAGCAGGATTTGGGCGAGGCGGGGGTAACGTCCCCGCCACATTCGGGGCAGACGGCACCGGGGGTGGTGGTGTCTAGGCCCGCCAGGTCATAGTGGCAGTGCGGGCAGTAGTGCCCGCCGGGCTTTCGGCGGGGCATCAGTGAGAGCCAAACGCCCACGGCTAGCACCAGCACGCTCTCGGCATAGACCAGCGGGACGAGCGCCTCGGCACTCCGCCCGGCCCAAACCCGCAGCATGGGGGCAAGTATTGCAACGAGAAGCCCGGCCAGGATTGGTATCGCGATGCCTATGGGCGTCCGCCGATAGCGGTAGGCCAGGAACCAAACCAGCACGGGATAGATTGCCGCCAGGATCAACGTATGGGTCTTTGCAGAGCGGGGCAGGTCATGGGCGTTGGGGACGAACGGGTGCGTCCGGGTGGCCGTGCGAAAGGGAGGAGAAGTACCGGCGGACTTTAGGGTGCCTGTGCGGACCCGGCATCAGCCTGGGCGCGTTGTGTTATCGGTGGGCGTGCGTCGCCGATCGGATGACCACTGAACCTTGTGCGTCTGAGGTGGCCAACCCCATGGCTGCACCTGGCTCTTGGGCAGGGGCTCGATACAAGAAACATTGGCGAACGGGATGATCTGCGGAGCCAAAGGGGTAGCGGTGGTGCAAAAAAGAACCAGGCTCCTCGTGAGAGGAGCCTGGCTTTGTATTCAAGTCTCAGACCTGGAGGCAGGCCTGTGTTTGCGTCAACATCGGGAAGTCCCGAGGTCGATTAGCGGCGACGGCGAGCAGCCATCAGACCGCCGAGGCCCAGGAGGGCGGCGGCGCCCGGAGTGGGGATGTAGTTGAAGCTGAAGGAGGCCGAGACCGGGGTAACGGCGTTGAAGTAGGTGGGGATCCAGCCACCATTCTCGTACTTGAAGTTGATGGCCGAGTTGATCACGCCCTGAGCGGTGACCGAGGTGGCCCCGAAGCTGGAGGCGGTAACGTCAACGGCGTAGAGGGTGACCCAGGGGGAGAAGGAGCCGTTGGTGATCAGGCTTGCGCGGAAGGGGTTGCGGTTGGGGTTGGAGGGAGCGCCACCGCCGGGGAGGGTGGTGAACGTGTTGCCGAGGTAGGCGTCAATGAGGGTGATCGCCGTACGACCAGCGTTGAACACGCCGTTGGTGGTGTTGTCATTACCAGCGGCGATTTCAGCGGCCGTGGGGTTGAGCGTAGCTGTGTTGGAACCATCGACGCCGAAGTTACCACCGGTGAACGAGGCGTTCTGGAAGTTGGTCGTAACGCCACCCGAGTCATTGCGGCCATAGGCCGTTGCGCTGACCATGCCACGCGAGAGCTGGCCGTTGGTCGACGAGATCATCGTCGAGCCAGTGGTGGTCTGTGACCAGCGACCGATGCCGTAGTTGAGCGTGTTGTTCGGGGTGCTGACGCGGGCCTGCACAGCGAACGTCTGGGTCGCCGAGGCGGAGCTGCCGCCCGAGGTGAGACCAGCAGATGCCCCGATCGGGACGATCTGGAACTGGAACACGCCCGTGCCCTCAGCGGGCTGCGTTTGGGCGAGTGCGGGGGCTGCGATACCAGCAGCAACAACAAGAGCCAGAGCAAGATTCTTCACGTGCTTCTCCTTCTTCCAATTATCAAAGGGTTTCTAAGGGAACAAACAGGGTAAGTGCGAACGACACTACAACATACATGATGCTCAACGCACTGTCAAGGAAAATGGGCGTAATTTCCTGTCTAAATGGCCCAAATACTGTGAGGAGTATGTAAATGCCCCATTTTATCAGGTTTTATCCCAGTTTGATAGTATTCAGTTAGGTCATTGAGGCCCGATCGGGGTCGGCTCTTCCTCTTCGGGCAGCACCTCGAGGGCCAGAACCTGCAGCGAGAGCTCGGTTTCGGGGCCTGGGCCGAGCAAAATCGCCTTGCCCGGGCCCAGCGCACGGGGTAAAAACGCACCATCGACGGCCCGCGTAGCCGCTCGCAGGTTAATGGCCCGGTCGGGCGCACCAGTCGCGGCTGCAAATGGCCCGATCTGCTGCCAGGCGAGGTACTTTGCACGCGCGACGAGCAGGCCGTCGGTCGTTTGTGCCCCCGGGCGGGCGATGCTTGTGCTGGCGGCCGCGACTGTCCCCTCGGGCAGCTGCGCGGTGCGCCCCGTTGCGCAGTCGATGAGCACAACTCGGCGGAGGGCCGGGTGCAGCAGCGTGATCGTGCTGGCCAGTGCGCCATCGACAGCCGGGGGCGCGGCGGCGAGAGAAGAGACGCACGCCTGCGCAGTTCCCCAATCGCCGAGTAACGCCAGCGGGATGCGCCGAACGATCTGCGGCGGCGCGGGTGTGGTTGCTGAGCTTGCATCACGTGCGCTCTGCAAGGGAGCGGCGATGATGAGCAGTTCCATCTCTGCCTGCGGTGCTTGCGACAACTGAACTTCGGTCGCTGTCGGCAATGGCCAGGCGAGCACGGCGATGAATCGCTGATCAGGCGTGGTCATCGGCCAGGCGAAGGCCATGCCGGGAAGCGCGATGCGCGTCGCATCGCGGCCGGGGTGCTCGAAGATGATCTGCGCGTCGGCGCGGGGTGTTTGTGCTGATGTTGGTGTTGGTGTAGTTGTTGAAATATCGGCGGGGTGCTGTGCGGCGGTGCCCGCGGCGGTGATGCGCACGAGTGTGCCGTCGCGCAGTTCGATGGCTTGGCCTGGGCCGGGGACGCGCTGTGCGAGCCAGCTGATGCTGCCGTCGGACCATGCGATGCGGCCGATCGAGATGGTGCGGTCCTGCTCGGCTTGTTCGACGAGCGCGCCGACGGCGGTGGCGGACCGGCCCATGGCTATGCGCGGGCCCGGGGTTGTGGCCCAGGGGATCGGCACCAGGCCCGTGGGGGTGATGGCGAAGGGTTGGAGGCTTCGGTCGGCTGGTGAGGGTGATGGTTGCGTGCTGATTATTGGGGTGGGTGCGAGTGTGCCAACCTGGGTGAGAAGAGCGTTGCCGTCGGGGGAAAAGATGGGCAGTGTGGTGCCGTCGTAGGGGATGGTGCCCAGTGGTGCGACGGCGAAACGGACGCGGGTGGAAGTGGTGCGTGCGGGGAGCGGGATCGGGGGTGTGTTTTTGCCGGAGCCTTGGGTTGAGACCATCCCTGGGCGGACGGGGATGACCTCGGTGATGCACCCGGCCAGTGGGAGCGTGCCGGCGAGGGCAAGGGTGAGCAGGAGGGGGCGTGCGTGCCGGGGCATGGGTAAGGGTAGTGTGAGCGGCACCACGCGGAGCGTGGTGGTACCCGGAGAGGTACCGAGTAGCACCACGCTCCGCGTGGTGCCGATCGTTTTCAGCCGCCGAGCCGCCGGGTGGCCTCTTCGATGGCGTTGGCGACGGGGGCGAGGCCTGTGCCGCCGGGGATGGTGCGCTTGGCGAGCATCGCCTCGATTGTCAGGTGGTCGTAGACATCCGGGGCGATGCGTGGCTCGATGCTTTGCATCTCCTGGATCGGCAGTGCGATGAGGGTGGTGTGCAGTTCGATGGCCCGGCGGACGAGCCTGCCACAGATGTGGTGCGCGTCGCGGAAGGGGATGCCCTTGCGCACAAGGTAGTCGGCAAGGTCCGTGGCGGGGATCAGGCCGTCGTCGGCAGCGGCCCGGCAGCGGGCGCGGTCGATGGTGATGCCGTCGATGCAGGGGGGGACCATCTGGAGGCTGATAGCCAGGTGATCGACGGCGTCAAAGAGCGGCTCTTTGTCCTCTTGCAGGTCTTTGTTGTACGCCAGCGGGAGGCCCTTGATGAGCGTGGCGATGGTTACGAGGTTGCCGAGCGTGCGGGCGGACTTGCCGCGGATGAGTTCCATCGCGTCTGGGTTTTTTTTCTGGGGCATCAGCGATGAGCCGCTCGTTACGCTGTCGTCCATGTGCACAAAGCCGAACTCGCTGGAGGAGTAGAGGACCAGGTCCTCGGCCAGGCGCGAGAGGTGGATCGCGCACAGGGTGCAGGTGCTGATGGACTCGAAAACAAAGTCGCGGTCAGCGACGGCGTCGAGGCTGTTGGGTGTGATGGCGTCAAAGCCGAGGCGCTTGGCCAGGGCGAGGCGGTCGATCGCGTAGGCGGTGCCGGCGAGCGCGCCGGAGCCGAGGGGGGAGACCTGCGTCCGGCGGAGGGCATCAACGAATCGCTCGGCATCTCGATCGAGCATCTGGACATAGGCCATGGCCCAGTGTGCGAGCAGGACGGGCTGGCCGCGCTGGAGGTGGGTGTAGCCTGGGATGACGGTTTTGTGCGCCAGTTCGCGCTGGGCGAAGGAGACGAGGGAGCGTTGGGCAGCGCGGAGGAGGTGGATGAGGCCGTCGATGGCCTGGGCCGTCCAGAGGCGTAGGTCGGTGGCGACCTGGTCGTTGCGTGATCGGCCGGTGTGGAGTTTTTTACCCAGGTCGCCTGTAAGGGCGACGAGCTCGCGCTCGACCCAGGAGTGGACGTCCTCGTCGGCGGCGCTCGCGAGCAGGTCGGGGCTTGCGCGGACGCGAGAGAGGAGGGTTTGCAGGGCTTCGGTGAGGGTGCCCAGCTCTGCGGCTGTGAGGACGCCGGCGTCAGCGATCGCCTCGGCCCAGGCGATCGAGGCGGTGATGTCGTGCTCGACGAGCCGCCGGTCAAAGGGGAGCGAGTCGTTGAAGCGTTTAAAGAGCGCGGAGGGTTGATCGGCGAATCGGCCGCCCCAGAGGGACATGGAAGGCTCCTGTGTGGGAGTGATGATGCGGGGCGATGGTAGTGGTGCTCGGGGGTCTGTCGCAGAGTTCAGGCGCGGAAGATGGCCCCGAGTTTTTTGCCCATCATCACGCTTGCACCGACGAGGGCAACGGCCAAGAGGGCCATCCCCCAGACGCCCATGGCGCTGGCAATGTACGGCCCATCCGCCAAGCGGTTGCTGAAGGCGAAGATCGCCTTGGTGATGGGGTAGTGGCGCTCTTGCTGGGCGAGGATCAGCGAGTCAGAGACCTCGAGCATGGCAAAGCTGAAGGCGAGCAGCGCCCCGGCGATGAGGTTGGCAGCGATCAATGGGATGATGATCCGCCGGACTGCCGTGGCGCGGGTAGCGCCGAGGTTCATCGCGGCCTCTTCGAGTTGCCCGCTGGTCTGCTGCAAGCCGGCGACGGTGGCGCGGACGATATACGGCAGCCGGCGGATCGCATACGCGGCGATGAGGAAGGGGATCGGGTTAGGCGTGCTGCCGACGATCGAGAGGGCCTCGAGCGGGTTGCCCTTGCCGAAGGGCCAGCGGAGGCTCATGGCGACGTAGCCGAAGGCCATCACCAACCCCGGCACGGCCAGCGGGAGCATGCAGAGCCCGTCCAGGAGGGCTCGCCCCCTGATATTGGTGCGGACGAGGATGTACCCGATCAGGATGCCCAGCAGAAGCCCGATGCCCACGGCACTGGTGGCCAGCAGCAACGACATGTTGATCGCACCCGATGCCAGGTCGCTGGTCAGCGCCTGATGGAAGTTGTGGAGCGTGAACTCGCGCGGCAGGACGCTCTGGTACCACTGCCCGGTGCCCGAGAACGCCGTGAGTATCACACCCAAGTGCGGCAGCAGCGCGCACGCGGAGACAATGGCGAAGGCGGCTGTGGCGGACCAACCCTTGATGCCTGGGAGTTTCTCCTGCCCGGCCGAGCGCGAGGCCTTGGCGAACATCGCGTGCCCCTGGCCGCCCAGGAGCCACTTGCCCAGGGCATAGCACGTGAGCGCGACGGTGAGCATGATGAGGGTGAGGGCGTAGGGCTGGGCGGAGCCTTCGATCTCCTTAAGGCCGTCGAAGATCTGCACGGGTGTAACCGTGCGATACTCAAAGACCAGCGGCGTGCCCAGCTCGGTGAAGGCCCAGATAAAAACGATCGTCGCGCCGGCGAAGATCCCCGGGCGGATCAGCGGGAGGGTGATCCAGATCAACCTGCGCCAGAACCCCGCGCCGAGGTTTTCAGCGCTCTCGTCAAGGGCCGGGTCCAGGTTTGCAAGCGCGGCCGAGGCGTTGAGGTAGATGATCGGGTAGAGCGATAGGCTCTGGACGAGGATCACCCCCCACAACTGTGCGTTGCCGATGAAGTCGATGTGCGTGCCGATGAGGGTGTTGAGCATCCCCTCGCTGCCCAGGATCATTTTAAAGCCAATCGCCCCGACAAAGGGGGGCAGGATCATCGGGACCAACACCAGGGCGTTGAAGGCCGTCTTGCCCGGGAAGGTGTAGCGGGCCGAGAGTATTGCCAGCGGCAGCGCGATGATGCACGAGAGGATCGTCGTCAGCGCGGCGATCTTGAGGCTGTTGAGCAGACCCGCAACGAGCATCGGGTTGGCCAGCACGCGCGAAAGGTTGTCAAGCGTAAAGCCCGTAGCCTCGGCGGGGTTGGCGTAGAACGCGCCGCGCAACGTTAGCGCGATGGGATAGAGCAGCAGCAGGCTGAGCACCAGCAGCAGCGCGAGCAGGAGGGCATACTGCCGGATGTTTCGGCGTGCGGGCATGAGCCGAGGATAAGCCCGCACCGGGCGTACGGGTGTGGGTTTCTATCAAGCCGGGTTCTTGCGCGGCCTGCCGCGGGGCTTGCCCTTTTTCTTGGTCTTGTTCGTCTTGCCGGCGTGGCCAAGGTCCCGTAGCGCGGCGATGCGCGACGGGAGGCTGAAGAGCCGAATGAACCCACCCGCATCCTTCTGGTCGTAGACCTCGTCTTTGCTAAAGGTGGCGAACGCCTCGCTGAAGAGCGACTTGTCGGCATGCCGGCGGACGGTCGTGGCGGTGCCCTTATACAGGCGTACGACGATCTCGCCGTTGAGGGCCTTGGCGATCTGCTCGAAACTCGCCCACATCGCTTGGCGGATCGGCACGAACCACTGCCCGTTGTAGATCAGCTCGGCAAACTTGAGTGCCTGGGCCTGGCGGTAGTGGAGCGTCTCACGGTCAAGGGCCAGTTCCTCCAGCCCGCGCAGGGCCTCCATGAGGACGGTGCCGGCGGGGGTCTCGTAGCACCCCCGGCTTTTCATGCCCACGAGTCGGTTCTCGACGATGTCCACGCGCCCGACGCCGTGCTTACCGGCGATCTGGTTGAGTTTGATGACCAGGGCGTCGCCGGGCATGGTCTGGCCGTTGAGGGCGACGGGCCGGCCGTTGTTGAAGGTGATGGCGATGTCCTGCGGCGTGCTGGGTGCTTTGCGTGGGTCGGTTGTGAGCATCCAGATATCGTCGGGGACGGTGTTCCACGGGTCTTCCAGTGCCGCACCCTCGTGGCTGATGTGCCAGAGGTTGCGGTCGCGGCTGTAGATTTTGGTGGCGGAGGCGGTGGTGGGGATTTTGCGGTCGGCCAGGTATTTGAGCAGGTCCTCGCGCCCGCGGAGGTCCCAGATGCGCCAGGGGGCGATCACTTCCAGGTCCGGCGCGAGCGCGGCGTAAGTCCCCTCGAAGCGCACTTGGTCGTTCCCCTTGCCGGTGCATCCGTGGCAGAGGGCCTGCGCGTTGATCGCGCGGGCATAGTCCACCTGCGCCCGCGCCAGCAGAGGGCGGGCGATCGAGGTGCCCAGCAGATACTTGCCCTCGTAGACGCTCCCTGAGATGAGCATCGGGAAACAGAACTGCTCGGCGAACTCGCGCTTGAGATCGACGACGACGCAGTCTTCCGCGCCGCTGTTGATCGCCTTCTTCTCGACGCCCTTGAGCTCGTCGGCGCCCTGACCCACATCGCCGACGACGGCGTAGACGCCGTAGCCGTAGTTTTCTTTGAGCCAGGGGATGACGGCAGAGGTGTCCAGGCCGCCGGAATAGGCAACGACAACTTTTTTGTTCGCCATGGTTGTGGTCCGATCAGGTGCGATGCCCGCGTGTGTGCGCGGGCGTAGGAGAGTGGAGCCGAGCGTACGCACGCGGAGCGGGCCGACGCGGCGGGGGGCGAGGCTCGTACCATCGAGCACAGAGCCATTGGAGCAGACGCATGAACTATCAATTACCAAGTCGCCCCCCCGTACAAACACTCGCACGCACGCTTGCGTGCGGCGTCGCGTTGCTCGGCACGCTCTGCGGGCCGGCTGGGATATTGGCCCAAGATCAGCCCCCCACTACCGCTCCCACCCGGCAAGGTGCCAAGCCCACCACGGGCGGGGACGTTGTCGCCGTGCCGCAACTGCGCGAGCGGGCGGCGGCGATGCTCGTGGAGTTTGCCAGCACGGGAACTCCCGAGCAGCGTGCCAACGCCCTGGAAGCGCTGTTGCCCGTGCCGGCCCGGCTGGAGCAGGTGGTGCGCGCTGCCCTGCGTTCGCCCAACCCCGGCGTGCGCTCGGTTGCCGCCATGACCGTCGGCAAGGCCAAGCTCGACCGCGTCGCCGAGAGCCTCCGCCCGCTGCTGACGGACCAGTCGCAGATCGTCCGGGCCTCGGCGATCTTTGGTCTGGTGCGGACGGGGGCGCGCGTCGATCCCTCGCCCCTGGCCGCGATGCTCATGGATGAGCAGGTCGCCGTCCGCGCGCAGGCGGCCTTCATACTTGGTGAACTTGGTAACAACTCGGCGGTGCCCATGCTCATCGAGGCCAGCGGCGCGCCGGCCGGGCGGGCCGACCCGATCCGCGACCGGCTGATGCGGCTGCAGATCGCCGAGGCGCTCGTCAAACTCAGGTATGAACAGGCGATCCATGAGATCCGTGCCGCGCTCTACCCCGCACGCCCGGAGGACCTCGAGGCCGCCACACTGGCGGTGCAGATCCTCGGGCAGATCAAGGACCAGGCAAGCAAGGCCCAACTACGCATCCTGCTGCGCGAGAACTACGACAACCGGACCCCGATGCCCGTGGAGATCCGCCTGGCCGCGGCCACCGGGCTGGCCAGGATGGGTGAGGTGCAGTTTGCAACACTCGCCCTGACGTACCTGACGAGCTCCATCGCAACGCAGCGTGCGCAGGCGGCGATCGTGCTTGGTGAGAGCGGGGAGAAGGCGTACCTGCCCAAACTCGCTGCGTTGCTGGACGACCCCGAGCCGCTGGTGCGGATCGCTGCGGGGGCGGGGATTCTCAAGATCACCGAGGGTGAAGGGCGCGGCCGGCAGTAGCGGTCAGGCCGGGATGCCCTGATCGGCCGGGGTGCTCGCCGGTGCGGCCGACGGTGTGGCTGGTGCGCCGGGGGGCAGGGCAGGACCTGCCCCCTTGCCGGCGGCCTTGTTCGGAGCGAGGCGTTTGGCCTCTTCCTCAAAGTGCTTGCGGCGGGCGGACTTGATGGCCGTGACGGCGATGAAGCACCCCGCGACCAGCACGAGCGCGTACGTCATGCGTGCGCGTTCGAGGGTCATCACGACGCCGAGGATGGCAAAGACCAGCCCAATGGCGTAGAGGATGAACGCCGCACCTTTAACGCCTGTCATGCGCTTGAGCATGTGGTGCAGGTGGTCGCTGTCGCCCTCGCTGAGTTTCTTCCCTGCCAAGCGCCGGCGGATGATCGCCAGGGCCGTGTCGATGATCGGCACGGCATAGATGACCAGCCCGGCCAGCACCAGGTTGGTGCGCCCGGTGTCGCCGAGCGTCAGAATGATCGCGATGGTCATATACCCCAGCAGCAGCGAGCCGGCATCGCCGAGGAAGATGGTTGCCGGGTTGAAGTTGTGGGGCAGGAAGCCCAGGCACGCGCCGACCATCGCCAGGCAGAGAACGATGCGTGCGTGGTCCAGCGGCCCGTCGTCGGCCGCGGCCAGGCCAAGGGCGATGACCAGCAGCCCGATGCCGCAGATGGCCGTAAGCCCTGAGAGGAGGCCGTCAAGGCCATCGACGAGGTTGGATGCGTTGCACGCGCCGAGGACAAACAGCGCGATGGTGATGGTACCGGCCCAGTAGATCAGGTCCAGGGTGATCCCCGTGCTGCCGACGGGGATCGTCCACGTCAGGGCCGGGTTGCCGATGATCTCCCCGACGGGGCGCAGCACCTGGCTTGCAAGCTTGACGCCGATGTCCGAATAGGCGAGGGCGGCGGCGGCAAAGAGCTGCCCGCCGATCTTCTGCATCGGGGCGATGTTCGTTACGTCGTCAAAGAGGCCCACGAGCATAACGACCGTCATCCCGATGAGGATGGCGATGGGCACAGGGGCGATCTCGGCAAACTTGGTGGACTTGTGCAACTGCAACAGCCCGAGGTCTGGGAAGCGGAAGGAGAGGTAACTAAACGCGATCGCCGCGATCATCCCTAGGAAGACAGCCAAGCCGCCGAGGTAGGCGACGGGAAACTTGTGGTTCTTACGCACATCGTCGGGCCGATCAATGACCCCATTGGCAACGGCCAACGCCCGGCAGACAGGCGTTACCAGCAGCGTAACAAGGAAGGCGACAATAAAAACCCCGATGTGCCCGTGGAAGATGTCCAGACGTTCGGCCCATGTGGCGTTGATTGACTCGACCATGCTTGGGTCGAGTGCAGGGTCCACCACCGCCCCGGCGGGCGTGATGGGGCCTGTCGCCGGGGGGGTTGTAAAGAGGTTCTGCGCCAGCAGCAGGATCATCGCTGCGACCCCCACGCCCCGTACGCCGGTGCTGCGCCGGTCCGGGGAAAGCTCGGGTTGACAGGCTGGCTGGGGTGCATAGATTCTGGGCCGATCTGGTCCTGCTGCATCTGGCGGGCAAGGTCGGCGATGGTTTGCTCCAGGGTGATCCTGGGCGCAAAGCCGATCGCCCCGGCGATGCGCGCCAGGTCAGGCTCACGCTTGCGCAGGTCCTCAAACCCCGCGTCGTACGCCTGATCATAAGCGACCAACTCCACTTCGGACGTTGAAGCAAGGGTCTTGATGACCATCCGGGCCAGTTCACCAATAGTGATCCCCCCCGCCGCACCGACGTTGAAGACCCTCCCGGCGCACGCCGGGGTGCGCAGCAGCCTGGGCAAGGCCCAGACCACGTCGCGCACGTCGCAGAAGCAACGCGACTGCTTCCCATCCCCAAAGACGCGCAACTTTTGCCCGCGCAATGCCGCTCGGACGAAACTCGGCAGCACCATCCCATAATCACCCACCTGCCGGGGGCCAACGGTATTGAAAAACCGGGCGATCACCACTGGCAGGGCGTGCTGGCGGTGGTGCGCCAGGGCCAGGTATTCATCAATTGCCTTGCTCGCGGCATAAGACCAGCGGGCCTTGCTCGTCGGGCCGTAGACGACGTCATCATCTTCTGCAAACGGGGTGCGCTCGCTCTTGCCGTAGACCTCACTGGAACTAGCGATGAGGGTGGGCGCAGGCGTCCCCCCCGGCCCGGCACGCAGGGCGAAGCGCAGTGTCGCACTGGTCTGATGGACGTTGGTCTCGATGCACTCGATGGGGCTTTGGACGACGAGTTTCACCCCCACGGCCGCGGCCAGGTGGTAGACCTCATCAAAGACCTCACCACCCAGGGCCGCCAGCTCGTCGGTACAGTCCCCCGTGCGGATGCGCAGGTTCGCGTGCCCCGCGACACCCTTGAGGTTGTCGGCACGCCCGGTCGAAAGGTTGTCGATGACCGTTACCCGGTCCCCGCCGGCCAGGAGCAACTCGACGAGGTGTGAGCCGATGAACCCGCACCCGCCGGTTACCAGGACGCGCCGAGATGCCGAGGGAGCGGGCATAGGTTCCAGCGTATGCGCCCGCTGCGGGCATTGATTCCTTCGCATGCGCGTGCAGGCGTATGCTGCCGATACCTGCATGACCAACAGACTGACCGACGCTGAAATGCGCCTTTGCCGGGAGATCGAATCCCGGCGGGGGCAACTGCTAGACGACCTGCGCCTCCATGTTGCGCTGGCGACAGGCCCCGGCGAAACGGGCGCACTCGACGAGACGCGCGAGAGGCTGTCGGCCCGCTGCATGGCCCTGGGTGCGGAGTTGGAGCTGGTGCCCGGCCAGCCGAGGCCGTGGTGGATCGGTGGGCCGCAGGCGATGCGCGCCAAACTTGCGGGGGCGCCCGAAGGAGTGATCCCCCCCACTGCGGTCCTTAGGCGGTTGGGTGGCAAGGGTGAGCCGGGGCGTGGGATGTTGATCGCCGGGCACTTGGACACGGTGCACGACCGGGCCGGGGCGTTCCGGGGGCTTTCGGTCGCCCCCGATGGGAAGACGGCGACGGGGCCAGGGTGTGTGGATATGAAAGGTGGGCTGGTCATAGCCCTGGCGGCGCTGGAGGCCCTTGAGGCCGTGGGGTTCGTGGTGCCTTGGACGGTGATCCTCAACAGCGACGAGGAGACGGGGTCGTTCCACTCCGACGCAGCGTTGCGCCGGGAGGCCGCCAGCGGGCGCTATTGCGCGGGCTTGGCCCTAGAGCCCGCAATGGCCGGGGGGGAGCTGGCGATTGCCCGGGGTGGGTCAGGGCAGTTCATGCTTGAGGCGCATGGCAAGGCGGCGCACGTTGGGCGGGACTTTGCGGCAGGGATATCGGCAACCGACGCGCTGGCGCGGGGGATCGTTGCGGCGCACCAGGCGTCGGACCCGGGGCGGGGGTTGTGCGTGAACATCTCACCACTCTGGTGCGACCAGCCGACGAATCAGGTCGCCGACCACGCCGCGGCGTGGGGGAATGTGCGGTACCCCGATGCGCAGGGGGAGGGGGAACTGAAGGGCGCACTAGCGGGGATCGCGCGGGGTGGTGCGGGGGAGTTGCCGAGTGTGGAGGTACACGCAGCGTTTTCGAGGCCAGCCAAGCCCCAGACGCCGGGGGTGGAGGCGCTGGCATTGCGGGCGCGTGGTGTGGCGGAGGATTTGGGGCAGAGGCTGGGGTTTGCCAGGACAGCGGGGGTTTGTGATGGGAACAACCTGCAATCGGCGGGGTTGCCAACGATCGACACGCTGGGGGTGCGAGGGGGTGGCCTGCACACGACACAGGAGTGGGTGGAGGTGGGGAGTTTGGTAGAGCGGTGCCAGCTGCTGGGGGTGCTGGTGGGGCGGCTGGGGACCTAACTAAGCACTTACGCACAATCGTGCGGGGGAACCGGGAGCGTTTTTGGCGTGGATGGTGCGGCTGGCGTGGGACCCCGTGGCAGAGCATCCGACAGGTTTTGCACAAAAAATCCCCTCCAATTCCAGGGAACTTGTTGCAAATGCCGACGTATAAGGGTATTGTGAAACAGTCCTTGCACAGGTGCGAGGCGGCCGACGCGGGTTCTCTGCGTGGCATATGCGGTGGAATTGCAGAGTAGATTTCAAGTTGCCCGCTTGCCGCAGCGGGCTTGGCTAGAGAGGTTGATCATGTCATCACTGCTTGAAGGGATTGATACGACGCACGTCGGCGAAAAGAAGCCGGGGGGTGGTGCTACAGACGGGTCGGCTGAGGAGAAGCCGAACGCGATCAAACTGGTGTTCGCGGTGGTTGCTGTGATAGCGGGGGTGGTGTTGATTGTTTGGCAGTTGACATCTGGGACCAAGCCCGGGACAGTGCTGCCCTCTTCGCCTGTTGCGAGTACCGACGTTGCTCCGTCCAAGGGGGGGACGCCGCAGCGTCCGGCCTCCCCTGCATCTGGTGCTACACCTGAAACTGGTCCTGCCCCTCTCTTTCGTGGCTCCCCCGGCGGAATGCCGCACCTTGCTCGTTAGCGTCTGCTTCCTATTTGGTTTGTTTGCTATACAGCCCGGGTACAACCTCATCATGTTACAGGGACACCATATGAAACGCTCTGCATTCACGCTCATCGAACTGCTGGTCGTCATCGCCATCATCGCACTTCTGGTAGGAATCCTGCTGCCGGCGCTGGCTAAGGCCCGCTTGGCAGCGCGTCAAGCGGTTTCATTGATCAATGCCCAGCAGCAGATGCTTGCCTGCGCCGCGTACAGCGCAGAGAACAAGTCTGGCGAGATGCCTTCTCTGAGTTATACCTACCCTTTCGGCTCGAACTCTCTAACAGCGACCAACCGTATCGTTGCTGCTCACGCATCCGGCGGGAACTATTGCAAGATCAACTCGAGTTACCGCACCGCAGCAGGGGGTGCATACGACCTCTGGCCTGGCGAGCGTGTGCTGAACAACTTCGTTTACGGTACGCGTCCCCTTGAGAGGCGTGCAATCTTGGGGCAGCCAGCCGATGAGGGGACACGAACTGTACAAAGTTTTGAAACATTCAAGTCTCCCGGGGACAAGGCAACGGCTTCAACAGGTACTCAGAACGACCCTATTTCACCCGCGGCGGGGGTGATCTTCAACCCCGTGATGACCCAGTACCAGGATACCGGGACGAGTTATTTCATGAACTCGATCTGGCTTGTCTATTGGCTTGACTACCCAGCGCTTTTGCCCGGTGAAGATCTTTTTGATGCGTGGCCGAGGCTTGAAAGGCGTGGCTATAAAGTCATGAATTCGAGCCAGGTTGAGCCGTCGCGATTTGTGATGATTTTCGATAAAACGGCGCATGCCTTTCTCAGTAATTCCCTTCCAAACATCGAGGGTGAGTTTGGAGGGAAGAACAAGTCGATCATGGGCTTCCTGGACGGGCACGCCAGCTATACTGAGCTTGTCCGCATTCCGAGCATAACCCAGTCCGGGCATCAATGGGGGAACCTTGGTGTCGGCTCGATTATCCGCAAGGGGCTTGCGACCACGCGGACGGAGTACCAGATGGTGCTGCCCGGCAATGGGACGCTGCAGAACTAATAACTGCCGTATTTAGGTTTTATGAACAAGCCCGGCGTGTGTCGGGCTTGTTTTTAGCGAGTTAGATGTTTTCTTTGAGATTATCACAGATCGCAACGGGCAATCGGTCTTGTGCGTTGGCAGGGCCAACCCCACCCTTGCCCCTCCCCCGAGGAGCCTGTTGCATCAAGCGGCCATCAAAGCCTCCGGTTTTCGTCGCAGGAGGTGGTCGATCATCACGGCGATCATCTTGCACTCGACCCATCGGCGCACGC
>VYKU01000117.1_pt1 | contig 25788 bp, 20 predicted proteins | sample 5114491 | NCBI WGS metagenome assembly VYKU01 (sample SAMN12291796, study PRJNA351875) | freshwater metagenome | isolation source: freshwater lake | place: USA: Michigan, Gull Lake | collected 2011-07-05 | reverse complement strand
CACGCGCGGCCGCGCGCGTCGGGGCGGGGCTCGTCACGCTCGCAAGCCCGACTTCGGCAATCCCGATCTACGCCGCCGATTTTGCCGCCCTCATCGTGCGGCCGATGGACACGTCCGCCGATTTTGCGGCCTTGCTCGCCGATCGGCGGCGCAATTGCGTGCTGCTCGGGCCCGGCAACGGGGCCGATGCGGCGTGCCGCGCGCGCGTCGAAGCGTCGCTTGGCGCCGGCAAAAAATGCGTGCTCGATGCCGATGCGTTGTCCGTCTTTGCCGATGCGCCGGCTGCGTTGTTTGCACTTCTCGCGCAAGATGCCGTGCTCACGCCGCACGACGGCGAGTTCAAGCGGCTGTTCCCCGATCTTGTCGGCAGTCGCTTGGCGCGCGCACGCGCAGCCGCAAAGCGCGCCAATGCGGTCGTGCTGCTGAAGGGGGCCGACACGGTCGTGGCCCATCCCGACGGGCGTGCTTCCATCTGCGACAGCGCACCGGCCTTTCTTGCGACCGCCGGGGCGGGCGACGTGCTCGCGGGCCTCGTCGCCGGGCTTCTGGCGCAAGGCATGCCGAGCTTCGAAGCGGCGTCGGCTGCGGTGTTCTTGCACGCCGCGTGCGCGCGTACCGCCGGTCTCGGTCTCGTCGCCGATGACCTTGCTGCATGCCTGCCCCGCGTCTTGGCGGAACTCGCCGCGCAAACGCATCTTGGTACCGCAAAATTGTCGGATTGCTTCGATTTTCCGACAAAATCCGACGGCGCTTGAAGATTCGCTCTTGTGTGCAACCGCACGCGGCCCCACCTGTACAACGACCGGCGCAACGCGCTTGGCGCATCGTGAAGGACGAAGCTTGGAACATCCGCTTCTCAAAGCTGCCGAGGCCGTTTTGGGCGACCAGCATGTCGCCTGCCGCGCACTTGCGCGCGCGGTCGGGTCCGACGATGCCGGCGATTGGCGTGCGGCCAAAGAGATCCTGTCCGATCTGCCCGAGCAGGATTGGAACGAGATCAAGCGCGTGCTGCGCGCCGACGTGGCCGACGTGGCCGACCCTGCCGCCCGCTTGAATTAAAGTCGTCGCCGTTCGGCACTTGCAGGCCGCAATCCGGCAGGCGACACTGCGCCCCATGACCGATGTCCGCACGCCGCAGCGATTCGTCGCCCGCCTCAAACAGGCGTGGCGCGGCCTTTCGACCGGTGCGATGGCCGCCGTGGGGGCCCCGCGCATCGCGAGCCCCGATCTTGTCGATGCCGATCTGCCGCAGCTGCGCGCCCGCCTGCTCGATTGCCTGGTCGGGCGCGGCGGCGAAGCCAGTGCCCGCGCGCGCGCCGCCGAATTGGGGCAATTCTATCTCGGCCTGTCGCTTGCGGGCCGCAAACGTTTCATGCAGCTGCTGGCCGGCGATTTCGACATCGACCGTGCGGCTGCCGCCGATGCCGCCGCCCAGGCGCTCAAAGCCTGGCAGAGCGGCGAGGCCAAAGCGTTGCGCAAAGCCGAGGCCGCGTTGCGCGCCGCCCTCGAGCCGCCGCGTGCGCGCTTGCTCGCACAGTTCACGGCGATGGGCGAGGGCGTCAAATTCCTCGTCGATCGGCGCGCGGAATTGACCGAATGGGCCAAAGAGGATCCGGCCTTCGCAGCACTTGCAAGCGACCTGCACGAGCTGTTTGCGGCATGGTTCGATCTGGGCTTCCTCGAATTGCGGCGCATCACCTGGGAGAGCCCGGCATCGCTCCTCGAGCGTTTGGCCGCCTACGAGGCCGTGCATGCCGTGCGCGACTGGGCCGATCTCAAAAACCGGCTCGACAGCGACCGGCGCTATTTTGCGTTCTTCCATCCGCGCATGCCGCTTGAGCCTTTGATCTTCGTCGAGGTGGCGCTGGTGAAGGGGCTCGCCGGCAACGTGCACGATCTGCTCGACGACAAAGCCCCCTTGGGCGACCCCAAGGCCGCCGACACGGCGATCTTCTATTCGATCACGAATGCGCAGCGCGGCCTTGCCGGCATCAGCTTCGGCGGTTTCCTCATCAAGCGCGTGGTCGAAACGCTGAAGGCCGAATTCCCCAATCTCAAGACCTTTGCCACATTGTCGCCGATCCCGGGTTTCCGCAGCTGGCTCGATGCGCGCATCGCCGAAGGCATGCCGCGCCTGCTGCTCGCCGAAGAGCGCAAAGCGCTGGCCGCAGCCTTGGCCGAGCCTGGCGAAAAACCGGCGTCGGCCAACAAGGGCACGCTCAAGCGTGCGCTTGCCGACGCAAGCTGGATCGACAAGCCCGCCTTGCGCGCAGCCCTGCAAGCGCCCTTGTCGCGCGCCTGCGCGCAATATCTGCTCGAAGCCAAGCGCAGCGACGGCAACGCGCTCGACCCGGTCGCACACTTCCATCTGTCGAACGGCGCGCGCGTCGAACGCTTGAACTGGTGCGCCGACCGTTCGCCCAAAGGCCTCAAACAATCTGCCGGTCTCATGGTCAATTATCTCTATCGCCTGTCCGACATCGAAGCCAACCACGAAGCCTATGCAAGCGAGGGCACGGTCGCCGTCGCTTCGGCCGTGCGCGGGCTCCTCTGAAGCGAAAATGCCCATGCCTGCATCGCGTCTGCTCAAAACCATCCGTCTGCTTGCCGTGGGTTCGATCCTCGGGCTCGGTGCTGCGTGGGCTGTGCATCTGTGGGCGCCCAGCGACATGGGCACCCAAGTCGCGACCGCGTCGATCGGCGGCCCGTTCGAGCTTGTGGACCAGGGCGGCCGCACGCGCACGCAAGCCGATCTGCGCGGCAAATTCGCGCTGATCTATTTCGGCTTCACGTTTTGCCCCGACGCGTGCCCGACCGCGTTGGTGGCGATGGCCGAAGCGCTCGACCAGATCGGCCCGCTCGCCGCACGCGTGCAGCCGGTGTTCATCACTGTCGATCCCGAGCGCGACACGGTCGAACAGATGGCGGCCTACGTGGCGGCCGTCGACGAACGCTTGTGGGGCCTCACCGGGAGCCCTGCGCAAGTGGCGCAAGCGGCCAAGGCCTATCGCGTGTTCTATCGCAAGGCCACACCGCAGGGCGGCGGCGAATATCTCGTCGACCACACGTCGCTTGTGTATCTGATGGGGCCCGACGGCACCTATCGCGCGCATTTCACGCACGAAACCACGCCGGAGCGCATGGCCGAAATTTTGCGCAAAAACATCGGCGGCTGACGGCACGTCATTTACAGATTGTTAATACAGGCGTGCGTAAATTCGCGCCTGTTCCCGCCTTGCATTGCAGAATGCAGGGTCGGCAATCTCAAGCCCCCCCCGGAGCATGTCGTGAAGAATTTTGCCGCTGCCGCATTCAATCCGCTGCGCCTGCTGGCGCGTCTTTCGATCGGCACGCGCCTGGCGCTGCTCGCGATCTTCTGCGCGGCCTCGGCACTGGCGGCGACCGTGGCCGTGACCTCGCGCGACGCCGACCGCGAATTGCATCGCCAGGGGCTCAAACAGCTCGACGCCAACATGCGCGTCGCGTGGGACGTTCTGGGAACGCGCGGCAAGGAATTTGCGGTCAACGGCGAGAGCCTCCTGCTCGGCGGCAAGCCGCTCAACGGCGATCCCGAACTGGTCGATCGCGTCAAAGCAGCAGTCGGCGGCGTGGCGACGATTTTCTTGGGCGATCTGCGCATCACGACGAACATCCAGCGCCCCGACGGCACGCGCGCGATCGGCACCAAGCTTGCCCCCGGTGCTGTCTACGACACGGTGCTGCGCGACGGTCGGTCCTTCCGCGGCCCCAACATCATTCTGGGCCAGCCCTATTTCACGGCCTACGATCCGATCAAAGACGCGTCGGGCAAAACGATCGGCATCCTGTTCGTGGGTATCCCGGAAGCGGATTTCACCGCGGCGATCGATCGTATTGTCCATCTTGCAATGCTGACCGGTGCGGTGGCGCTTGCGTTGACGGGCTTGCTGATCTGGCTTGCGGTTCGCGTCTCGTTCCGTCCGCTCGTGGCGATGGAAGCCGCCATGGCGGAAGTCTCGTCCGGCAATTCGAAGGCCGCCATCCCCGGGCTCGGGCGCAGCGACGAGGTCGGGCGCATGGCGGCGGCACTTGCCGTTTTCCGCGACCGCATGGACGACAACGCGCGCATCGCTTCCGAGCGCGCGGCGCTCGAGGCGCGTGCGGCCGACGCGGCCCGCGCGCAGCGTGCCGGCCTTGCCGACGAACTCGACCGTGCGGTGCGCGACGTGATCGCCAGTTTGGCGCGCTCGGCGCACGATCTGTCGGGGACCGCGACCGATCTCACCCGCACGGCCGACGGCACGCGCACGCGCGCGCAGGACGTCGCGACGGCGGCGGGCGAAACCACGCAGAACGTGCAGACGGTTGCGGCTGCGACGGAAGAATTGTCGGCTTCGACGCGCGAGATCGCGCGCCGCGTGGGCGACAGTGCGGCGGCCGCAAGTGCGGCCGTGAGCCAAGCCGAAGCCACGAATGCGACGGTCGCGACACTGGCCGAAGCGGCCGGCAAAATCGGCGACGTGGTCAAACTCATCAACAACATCGCGGGCCAAACCAATCTTCTGGCCCTCAACGCAACGATCGAGGCCGCGCGCGCGGGCGACGCCGGCAAGGGCTTCGCCGTCGTGGCTTCGGAGGTCAAAAACCTCGCCACGCAGACCGCCAAAGCGACCGAGGACATTTCCAAGCAAATCGGCGAGATCCAGCACGCCACGCAGCAGGCGGTCGGCGACATTCGCGCCATCGGCGACGCAATCCGCGCGATCCACGGCACAGCCGCCGAAATTGCGACGGCGGTCGAGGAGCAGGGGGCCGCGACGGCCGAGATTTCGCGCAACGTGCAGGAAGCCGCGCGCGGCTCGCAGATCGTTTCCACAACGATCGTGCATGTGACCGAAGCGGCCGAAGCGACAGGTGCTGCCGTCGGCACGCTGGGATCGGCGACGCAGACCGTCTCGGGCCAGTCCGACCGCCTCAAAGCCGAAGTCGAAGGGTTCGTCTCGCGCCTGCGCGCCAGCTAGGCGCCCGGCGCGCCCGCTCGAATCTCGCTCGAATCTTACGTGTAGAGATCGACGCGCGAGCCGCGCGGCTGCACGGCCAAGCGCGAGGTATTGGCCTCGAGCGCGTTGGCGGTCGTATCGTTGGCGGCGGCCGTGTCGGTGCGGCTGCGCGCCTCGCGGGCGGCTTCGACGCGGCCCGTGGCTTGCGGGGCCTGCTGGGTCTGGGTCTGCTGGGCAGGGGCCGTGCGCTGAGCCGCGACGGCCGACGCCAGCACCGATTGCTGCTGCGGCGTGGGGGCCGCCGGCTGCTGCGAATTGGCGATCTGCGCTTGCAGCGCCACCGAGCGGCCAATGCCATAAGTCTGAGCGTAAACGCCGAGTTCCATATCTCTACTATAAGCTTTTCTTGTGGACTAAACAAGGTCCCCGGCTGGGCTGCGTGCGATACCCCGCGCGCGCCGTGCAAGCCGCGCCACCTGTGCCAGGAAGTCCATTGATTTTGCTTCGATTTCTTCAAGCGCGACCCATTTGGCCGCCGCCGCATCGTCGGCCGCGACGGCCGTCCCCGACACATAGCGGCAGGCGACCGCCACCAGCACATAATGATGGCCGGAGCCGTCAGCACTGTCGGGCTTGATCACGTCCACGCAATCGAAAGCACCCAGCGCATGCGCCACAATGCCGGTTTCCTCGGCAAGTTCGCGCACAGCGGCTTGGGGTGCCGTCTCGCCCCATTCGATCTTGCCGCCGGGAAAACCCCAGCGCCCCGGATCGGGCGGGTTGGCACGGCGCACGAGCAGGAATTTTCCTTCGTGTTCGAGCACGGCGATGGCGGCAGGCCGGGGGATGCGCGTGCTCAATGTCGCCTCTGGCCTCAAGCCGGTGGGATCGCTAAACAGGACGCCCCAATCTAGCCGAAGAACCGGAACGCTGCCTATGACCGAGCCCAAAAACGAGCTGCCGCCGCTGCGCGAATTCACGCTGGGCGCCTATGTAAGCGGTGTGGCCTTCACGCGCGACGGCGAGATCCTGGCGGCCGCCACGGGGGCGGGGGCCGTGCGCCTGATCGGCGTGATGAAAGAAAGCGACGCGATCGCCCAGCCGCACAAGGGTGCCATCCTGTCGTTCGCGGCCCACCCGGACGGCGATTCGTTTTTGAGCGGCGGCGACGACGGGCGCATCGTGCGCACGGCACGCGACGGCACCGTGCAGGAAATCGGTGCTGTCAAAGGCCGCTGGATCGAAATGCTCGCGTCGCACAAATCGGGCGCGTTCGCCGCTGTCGCGGGCAAAGAAGTGCATCTGTGGATGCCGGGCCAGGCCGCACCCGCGATCCTCGGCCCCCATCCAAGCACGGTCGCGGCCATCGATTTCAGCCCCGACGGCAGCCGCCTCGTGGCCGCCCACTACAACGGCGTGTCGATCTGGCAGTGCAAACGCCCGGCCGAAAAACCGCGCACGCTTGTTTGGAAGGGCAGCCACATCCAGGTGCGCTACGCGCCCAACGGAAAATTCCTCGCGACGACGACGCAAGACAACGCGATCCATGTCTGGCGCCTGTCGACGGGCCAAGACATGCAGATGGCGGGCTATCGCGTGAAAGTGCGCCAACTCGTGTTCACAGCGAATGCGCGCTGGCTTTTGTCGGACGCGGCCGATTGTTTCGTGGCGTGGGATTTTTCGGGCAAGGGTCCGGAAGGCCAACCGCCGCTCGAATTCGGCTTCGGCGACGGTGCGACCATGACGGGCATCGCCGTGCACCCCGACGCGCCCTTCCTGCTGGGCGGCTACGAAAACGGCGCCATCCGCTTGGGCGATCTCGACGGCAAGCGCGAGCTCACCTTGCGCCAGCCGAGCGAAACCGCAAAGCCGATCCGAAATCTCGCTTTTTCGAGCGACGGCTGGCACGCCGCCGGTGGGGGCGAAGACGGCGCGTTGGCGATGTTCTCGCTGAAGCCGAAGGCGTGAGGCGGGCGAGCTTCAATATTGCCGCGAACGATGCGCTTAGGCTGCCTTGCGCATCGCGCGCGTCCGCACCTGAACCGCAACGCCGAGTTTCGCAAGCAGATCGATCAGCATATCGACCGACACAAGATCGATCCGCCCGCGCATCACGTCCGATATGCGCGGCTGCGTGACGCCCAGTCGTTTGGCCAATTCGGCTTGGGTGTCGCCCGTTGCGCGCATGCGCTTCTGCAGATCGACCATCAATGCGCCGCGCACCTGCATATGCGCGGCATCGCCCGGCGTTTTCTCGATCGCGTCCCAGACGCTGGCATAGGCCTTGGTCACTTTGTGCGCTCCCGCAGAAGGTTCCGGTACCGCTCGCGCGCGATGCGGATGTCGGACAACGAAGTCTTTGCCGTCTTTTTCTCGAACACGTGCAGCACGTGGACCGCATCGGCAAAGCGCGCAACGTAGATGGCCCGAAAGGCGCCGCTCTCGTCGCGAACCCTGATCTCGGCAACCCCGACGCCGACGCCTGCCATCGGCTTCCAATCGTCGGGCAGCAGGCCAAATTGCAGACGCTGTATCTGATAGCCGAGCCTGCGCCGGGGGCCTTCGCCGAAGGCCCGAAGAACTTCGAGTGCCGTGCCGTGGAAATGGACCGGTTTGTCGATCATCCACGACGTCGAATATGCAGAATTTTGTATAATCTGTCAATCGTCGAAAGGTCGCTGTCGTTCGCAAAGTCGATCGCCGATACGGCGTCGATGAAGGCTAGGCCGTCGGCCGCGCGCAGGCTTCCGGCGACGGCCTGCGCTTGCGCGGGCGCCTTCGAGCGGGAAATTTCCGGATTCGATGCTGTGGCCATCGCGATCTCGTTGCTGCTCTCGGTTGGAGCCAATCTATCGACGGGAGGCATAATTTTGCAAGCATGCGCCGCCGGCGCCATACACTCGTAGTGAGTGTATATTCCCGTTGCAAGCTTCGCGCGAATACAGTACCCAAGAATGGTGCGGCAGCTGAGGCGCTTGCGGAAACGCAACGTCGCGTGCGGCGCAGACGCTCGGGGGAGCAGGCAGCAGGAGGGCGAGGGTGGGGCTGGCTTCGGCAAGCGAACCGCAAGTCTCTTCGGAGCGGTCGGCAATGCCTGCCGCGCGCGCGGCAGCGTCGGTCAAACCGGGGCGCGTGGCGATCCGCTTGGCGTCCGAAGAAGCCGACATCCGCGCGATGATCGTGCTCGGCCGCGCGATGCATGCCGAGGGGCGTTTCAAGAAATTCTTCTACGACGAGGCGCGGCTGCTGACGGCGGGCAAGGCCGCCCTCAAACACGGCAATCCCGGCATCATTCTGGCGGAACGCGACGGTCAACTGGTCGGCATGGCCACCGTCGTGGCTTCGGAACAGTTTTTCACCCCGGCCAAGGTGGCCTCGCTGCATCTTTTGTTCGTGCGCAAGGATGCGCGGCACGGCCGCGCGGGCGTGATGCTGCTGGCGGCCCTGCGGCAATGGGCAAAAGCGGCCGGTGCCGTCGAACTCAATCTCAGCACCACGATGGGCGTGGACATGGCGCGCAGCGACCGCTTCCTGCGCCGCATGGGCTTCCGACAGACCGGCGGGAATTATGTGCTGGAGGGGCTGGGGTGATGGGGAATTCGCATCAATTCGCTTTGAGAGCCATCCAGTTGGCATTTCGGAATATTCAGATTTTGGCGTTAGTAGTCGCGTTTGGATCCTTTTCTGTTCCGAAACGGGCCGATGCTCAATTCGGCTATCGCTGCCAGGGTGAACTTACCGCAACAGCTCGTGCGAACTTGCGGCCCGTAGAATTCTTTATCTGTATGGACCCAGCGTTGAATGCGTTGCACGAGGAAGCTAACAGCGCGTATCTCGGGCGCAGGTTCAATGTCTCAGGTTCCCTTAGTGACCGTCTTGAGCGAGAGCACCAACGGTGGCTGGGTGGGCGTGCCAGTTCCTGCGGCGTGCGGGGGGATATCAACGTTCTTGGCGAAGCGTCGCGCATGGCGGCGCGCGCGTGTCTCGAGCGTCTCTATGCGACGCGAATACTGGAATTGCGGATGCCGCCGATTCAGCTTCGTTTCAGCGCAAATGATCGACTTTGCGTACCGCTGAGGGACGCTTTGATCGATACGGCGAAGAAGTGGACGAGCTTTGTCACGTTCTTTTCAGAATTCGACTCGCTGGCCGCGAAGGCTGGATTCTCAGACGTTGATTGGCTTCACGACCCTAGCGCCACTGGCACCATCAAAGACGCACGCGGATTGCCAGCACCAAATGGCATTCGAGCCTTTTTGGCGGATTTTGGCGATGGTGTTCAAAGGATTGTCGTGATGGATTACGCGGGCTACGGAAGATCTGCTGTTGGGAACTATTTTTCCCGAATATTTCTATTGAAACCTTATGTGCAGTCCGACCGGAATCAATTGCCCGAGAGTATCCGTCTTTTGTCTTCGGAACGTGCCACACCCGTATCTGGGCTTGAGTTTGTCGAGCGAGAGTACATCAAGCTTACAAGAAGCGAAATTGGAGGCCAGATTGAAACTTATACTGAAGGGACCCGATACGAGTGGTGTGACGTATGCAGTTTGAAACAAGACGCATTTGTATTCAATGGAGGTGTGTATTTTATTGCAACGTCAGAGCCATTTTTTGGATCTTCAATTGTATTTAAAATAACTAAAAATTTAGAACGAGAAGTCGTGTGCGTTAACGTTCCCGGCACCTCGAATAATTAGAAGGAGAAAAAGTATGCCCGCAATTTCTACTGCAGTCGATCTTCTTTGAATTCAGGGGACACTATACTTAATTGAGCTGCTGTCTCGAGCCGGGAGGAGGCTGTCATGGCGCGGTTGGCACGGATCGTCGTACCGGGGGTTGCGCATCATGTCACCCAACGCGGCAACAGGCGGCAGCCCGTGTTCTTCGGCGCGGACGATTATACCGAATATCGTTCTTTGATTGCGCAGAGCTGCTGGGTGGCGGGCGTCGAGGTGTGGGGCTATTGCCTGATGCCCAACCACGTCCATCTGATTCTGGTGCCGTCCGACACGGGCGGCCTGCGCGCGGCCCTTGCCGATGCGCATCGGCGCTATTCGCGCCGCGTTAATTTCCGCGAGGGCTGGCGCGGCTATCTTTGGCAGGGGCGCTTCGCGTCGGTCGCGATGGACGAGGCGCATCTGCTGGCGTGCGCGCGCTATGTCGAGCTCAATCCGGTGCGTGCGGGGCTCGTGGCCCGGGCCGAAGAATGGCCGTGGTCGAGTGCGGCGGCCCATCTCGCCGGCCGCGACGACGCCTTGGTGCGCGTGGCGCCGATGCGTGAAATTGTGGCGGACTGGCAGGGGCTACTGGACCAAGGGCTCGACGATGCCGCCCTCGATGCGTTCCGGCGCAGTGCCCGCACAGGTCGATCGCTCGGTTCGGCGGCTTTTGTCGCCGACCTCGAGACGCGCACCGGGCGTATGCTTGCACGCCAGAAACCGGGACCGAAGCCGGGCGCCGCGACGGCGAGATACGTATAGTGTCCCCGTAACTGTGTCCCCGTAACTGCCTTTTGAAAATTCTTGTTTTGTTCGATTCTTTCTGCTAGTGTATCTGCAAGTCGGAAACACGTTCCGGCGGCGCTGTTTGACATTGTGAATAAGGAGTTTTGGCAGCGCGGAAGCGCCGCGATTTTTCGGTGCGACTGTCGCGCAGGCCGATTTTCGGGTCTTGGAGAATCAAACGCTTAGTGCCGTGTCTTCAGAAAAATGTCGCGTAAGAGGGCCAAAAAGGTTGCGTCTAGGTCGCGTGGGTGTCGCGTCTATGTCGCGCAGATGTCGCGTCTGGGTCGCGCGGGCGGCTTACTCGGCCGCTTTGCTGTTGGGCCGCGCAAACGCCGCTTCCATCTCGCGGCGGATTTTGACCGCGTGGTCCGTCGCGTCGTAGACGACGTCGGCCCAGCCGATTTGTTCGCCCTCGGCGATGTCGCGTTTGAGCGTCACGTGGCTTGCGAGGCCGAGGGGGAGATAGCCCTTCTCGAGCGAGCGCGTGGCGGGCACTTGTTTGCCCCACACGCAATAGCCGCCTTCGCCGTCCAGCACTTCGCCGGCTTTGAGCGCGCGTTTGGCCGTTGCGGCGACGTCCGAATGGAAAGCCAGGGGTGCGCCGGTCGGCTCGTTGCGGAGTGCGGCACTTGCGACCGAGATGCCGATCTCGAGGCCGATCATGTGGATCGGCCGGTAGAGCGCCATGTGCTCGCAAGATTCGTCGGGCAGCATGCAGTATTCGGCTGCACAGCGGCGCACATATTCGTGGTCGGCGGCCACGACCACGTAGGTGCCCCATTGCAGATGGTTCGGCACGGGCGTCTTGTCGCGATAGAGCGAGGAGACGACTTCGACCGTGCCGGCTTTGTCGAGCACCCCGCCCTTGGCTTTGGGCTTGCAGAATTTGGCAAGGTCCGGGGCCGGGACGGGCGGGAAGGCGAGGCCGTCGTCTTGGGCCAGCAGGCCCGTCGCGTTCGACACGGCCGTCATCTCGATGCCCGATTTCGAGCCGTCGATGAAGCTGTTGAACATCTTCGGATTCATGCCGCCTTTGCGGGCCATCTCGTCGGAAAAACCGAAATTGGCCCACACCGTGTCGGGCGTCGAGCGGTGGAAGTCCGGATGGTAGCGGGTACCCTTGCCGGCCGACACGACCTCGAAGCCGCAGGCCCGCGCCCAATCGACCTGTTCGCAGATGAGCGCGGGCTGGTCGCCGTAGGCGAGCGAATAGACCACCCCTTGCGCGCGCGCTTTGGCGGCAAGGAGCGGGCCCGCCACCACGTCGGCTTCGACATTGACCATCACGATATGTTTGCCGGCCGCGATCGCGTTCAAGCAGAAGCGAATGCCCGCCCTGGGATCGCCGGTCGCTTCGACGATCACTTCGATGCCGGGATGGTCGATCACGGCATCGGCATTGTCGGTGACGAACGTCGTGCCCTTGTCGATCGCTTGGCCGAGCGAAGTTGCGGCGATGCGTTCTTCCGCCCAGCCGCAGCTCGCAAGGGCGGCCCGTGCGCGCGGCGGCGACAGGTCGGCAATGCCCACAATATGGAGACCGACCGTCTTGCGGGCCTGGGCCAGAAACATCGTGCCGAATTTGCCGGCCCCAATGAGCCCGACGGTCACTTGTTTGCCCTGGGCCGCACGGGCGGCGAGTTTGGCGGCGAGATTCATCGGGCGGTTCCTCCGGTTTGGGGCGGCTTTGTCCCGAGGGAAGCACGAAGTCGCCGTGCTTGCAAAGAATCCGGCGAGTTCGTATAGGCAAGACCTGTCCGAACGGAGTTGCCCCATGCGTGCCGAAATCGCCGCCGTCGCCGAAGAAATCCAGCAGTCGCTGACGTTGCTGCGGAGGTTTCTTTGACTGGGATCGCGCCCTAAAACGCCTCGACGAGCTCAACGCCCTCGCCGAAGATCCCACACTCTGGGACAGCCCCCGAAAAGCCCAAGCCCTGCTGCGCGAGCGCAAGCAGCTTGAAGCGGCGGTGGGTGCGGTCAAGGACATGACCGCGAAGCTCGACGATGCCGTCGGCCTTATCGAACTTGCCGAGGCCGAGAACGATTCAGGCGTGGTGGCCGACGCCGAAAACCAGCTCGTGGCACTCAAGAAAGAAGCCGAGCAGCGCGGCCTGCAGGCTTTGCTGTCGGGCGAGGCGGACGGCAACGACGCGTTCGTCGAAATCCATGCCGGGGCCGGCGGCACCGAGGCGCAGGATTGGGGCGAGATGCTCGTGCGCATGTATTTGCGCTGGGCCGAGAAGCGCGGCTTCAAGACCGAGTATCTCGAAGAAAGCCCCGGCGAAGAAGCGGGCATCAAATCGGCCACTTTGCGCATCTCGGGCGAAAACGCCTATGGCTGGCTCAAGACGGAATCGGGCGTGCATCGGCTCGTGCGCATCTCGCCCTACGATTCGAACGCCCGCCGGCAGACGAGTTTCGCCTCGGCCTGGGTGTTTCCGGCCATCGAAGACGACATCGAGATCGACATCAACGAGGCCGACGTGCGCATCGACGTCTATCGCTCGTCGGGGGCGGGCGGCCAGCACGTCAACAAGACCGAGAGTGCCGTTCGCTTGACGCACATCCCGACCAATACGGTCGTGGCCTGCCAGACCGAGCGTTCGCAGCACAAAAACCGCGACCGCGCTTGGAAGATGCTGCGGGCCCGGCTTTACGAGGCCGAACTGCGCAAGCGCGAAGCGGCGGCGCTTGCGACGCACGAGGCCAAAAGCGACATCGGCTGGGGCCACCAGATTCGGTCCTACGTGCTGCAGCCCTACCAGATGGTCAAGGATCTGCGCACGGGCGAGGAGACGTCCGACACGCAAGGCGTCTTGAACGGCGATATCGACCGTTTCCTCGAAGCCTCGCTTGCCTCCCGCCTCAAAGGCGGAACGGCTCAGGTCGAGGATCTGAACTAGAGCGGTTGACGGCGGCTTCGCTTCGCGGCTACGATGTTATAGTATAACAAAGCGAGCCGCCTATGCGTACGAGAGTTCTTGCCGTTGCCGTCTGTGTTGGGGGCCTGCTGGCCGCCGCTTCGCCTGCTTTCGCCCAGCACAATCATGGCGAGGGGGCGCATGTCGATGCAGACGTCACGCTCAAATTGGGCGTGGATCGCAACTACCGCTCCAGCAATGCGCGTTCGGTCTTGACCGACACCTATGGCGAGGCCGAGGCGGTCGCGAAGCTGTTTTTCAATCGCAACTTTTTCGTGCAGACCAAGCTGCATTGGGAGCGGATCAAGTTTCCGACCGAGAGCCGCACCTTCGGCGGCCACGGCATGTACATCGAGAATCTTTCGGCCAATTTCGAAATCGACGAGGCCCGGCTTTATGCCGGCAAATTCAATCCCGCTTTCGGCATGGGCTGGGACGACGCCAAGCTGCCCGGCTTCTACGCCAACGAGTTCGCCAAAGACTACCAGATGAAAGAGGCGATCGGGGCAGGGGCCGGCTACGCGCTCGATCTTGCGGCCTACGGCAAGCACAAGATCGACGTCGCCGCCTTCTTCTTCGACAATTCGTTCCTGTCGCGGGCGGCCTTCAACAATCCGGCCTACGGTCCCGGCCAAGGCCCGCTTTCGACGACGCAGCGTCTGGGCCAGAACCGCCTCGTCTATGGCGGCCCCGGCAACACGAACGCGCCCCAATCGCTTGCCTTCCAGTACGAACTTGCCGATCCCGCCAATCTCGAAGGGCTTACGGTCGGGGCTGGCTATCGCTATCTGCGGGCGGGGACCCGCCAGCCTTTGACGCTCGATGCCGGCAACGGTCCGGTCGCCAGCCGTGATTCGCACGGCTATGTCGCAGGGGCTCGCTACGAGATCGCGTTGCCGCTCGATGTGGTCGTAACGCCCTTCGTCGAGTGGGCGCGTTTCACCGACGTGTTCAATCCCGATCCGAGCTTGGGCAACCAGTTCAAGGATCGCACGTATCTCACGACGGCGGCGATCTTCACCTGGCAGGATTTCACGTTCGTCGCGAGCCGCATGACACGCCGTTTCGACGATGCAAACATCGCCGCCGTCGCCGGTGCGTTCTTCAACCAGGAAGACCGGCAGCTTGCCGCCAATCTGCTCTACAAGGTGTTCGAGGACCTGACCCTAGGTGTGGGCTACCGCAAGACGCGCGCCGTGCCCGCCTACGGCGACGTGACGAGGCAGGCGACGACGCACAGCTTCGGCGCGCAGGCGGTCTATACGCTCGAATTCTAGGCCCTAGAGCGCTTTGACGGCCGCCAACACCTCTTCCACATGGCCGGTAACCGAGACCGGGCGCCAGACATTGCGGATCGTGCCGCTCTTGTCGATCAGGTAGGTCGAGCGCTCCATGCCCATGTATTTGCGGCCGTACATGCTCTTCTCGACCCAGGTGTCGTAGGCGGTCGACGTCTTGCCGTCCTCGTCGGAGGCGAGATGGAATTTGAGGCCGTATTTGACCGCGAATTTGTCGTGGCTCTTCATGGCGTCGCGCGATACGCCGACGATTTCGGCGTCGAGCTTCTTGAACTGCATCAGCATGTCGTTGAAGCCGCAGGCTTCCTTGGTGCAGCCGGGCGTGTCGTCCTTCGGATAGAAATAGAGCACGACCGTCTTGCCTTTGAGCTTGGCAAGCGAGACGTCGCCGCCGCCCACGATCGGCATCGCGAAGGCGGGCGCTTTGCTCCCGACCTTGGGGCCGCGCGCCGGCGCTTCGGCTGGGGCGGCTTTTTTCGCGGCGGTCTTTTTCTTTGCGGCCATGGCGGACTCCTCGAGGATTTCAGACGGCACCCGGCAGACGTTTGGCGAGCAAGGCCCGCACGTCTTGGGTCGTTCGAGACAGCTTGGCTTCCAATGCCGAAAAGTCAACCGTGCCTGCGGCCTTCGCGAGCAGCGTCTTGAGGGCGGAAGGGGCGTTCGCCACGTCGAGATCGTCGTCGAGCGTGAGGCGCAGCACGGCCTGGATTTCGGCATAGAGCGTTTGGGCGGTCTGCAGCAGATCGGCATCTGCCGCCGTCAGCAGTTTTTTGCGTTTGAGATTGGCGATGGCAGTCGGCAGATGCGGATCGACCGCGTCGGGCGCTTTGGCTGCACCGGCGAGCAGCGCGTGCTGGACCAGAAACTCGACATCGACGAGGCCGCCGCGCCAATCCTTGATCTGCCAAACCGTTTCGGCCCGTCGTTCGCCGGCCATGCGCAGCCGCATGTCGGCGATTTCGCCAGTGAGTTTGGCAGGTGCCATCTTGCGGTTGCGGGCCGCCGCGATCGCCGCAAGTGCGCGTGCCCCCAAGGCCGCATCGCCGCACACGAAGCGTGCGCGCGTGAGCGCCATATGCTCCCAAGTCCAGGCTTCGCCGGCGACATAGTCGGCAAAGCCGCCGATCTCGGAGGCAAGCGGGCCCTTCGCACCTTGCGGGCGCAAGCGCAGATCGATCTCGTAAAGCGCCCCCTCGGACGTCGCCACGCTGAGCGCCGAGACGAACCGGCTTGCGAGCCGCGCGAAGTAATGGGAAGGCGAAAGCGGTTTGGCGCCGTCGGACTCTTCGAGTTTGGCTGGATGCGCATAGACGAGAACGAGATCGAGGTCCGACGTGGCGGTCAAGGCCCGCCCGCCGAGTTTGCCCAAGCCCAGCACGGCGAAGCTTGCACCCTTGAGGCGGCCATGCAGGCGTGCGAACTCGGCTTGGCAGTCGGCGAGCAGGCTTGCGAGCGTGCAGTCGGCAAGATCGCTCAAGGCGGCTCCGGCGGCCTCGGCGTCGAGTGTGCGCTTGAGCAGCTGGACGCAGATCTGGAACTGCAGCTCGTGCTGCCAGCGGCGCGCAATGTCGAGCCGGTCCTGGAAGTCGCGGGCCTGGGCGTTGGCGTCCGCCAAGCTTGCGGCCAAAGCCGCCTTGCCGGGCGGCGGTGCAAAAAAGCCGGGGCTCAAGACTGCATCGAGCAGATGCACGTGGGTCGCGACCGCTTCGGCAAGGCGCGGGGCGGTGCCCATGATCTCGGCCGCCAGATCGATCAGCGACGGGTTGGCCTGGAACAGCGAGAAAAGCTGCACGCCCGCCGGCAGCTTTTCGAGGAAGCGATCGAAGCGCACGAAGCCCGCATCGGGCTGCGGCGTGCGCGCAAAGGCCTCGACGATGCGCGGCGCCAATTCTACCAGCAGATCGCGTGCGCGCGGCGTACGCGTGCAGCGATAGCGCCCGGCCTGCCAGCCGCGAACGGCGTTGGCGATTTTTGTACCTTCGCGATAGCCGAGCGATTCAAGCTCGGCAAGCGTGGCCGGATCGTCCTCAGGGCCGCCGAACATGAGGCTTGGGGCTGCGTCGCTTGCCGCCGCCGCGTCGGGCTCTTCGAACAGGTTCGAATAGGCGACGGCCACGCTGTCGAGGGTGCGTTTGAGTCTGTCCGCAAACGCCGCCTCGTCGGCGAAGCCCATGAAGACCGACAGCCGCCGCCATTCGCCGTCGGTCGTCGGCAGCTTCTGCGTCTGCTCGTCGTCGAGCATCTGCAGGCGATGTTCGAGCGTGCGCAAGAAGACGTAGCAGTCCGTCATCTCGTCGCGAACGGCAGGCGGGATGCGTCCCGATGAAGCGAGTGCTTCGAGTGCGGGCACGGTGGCGGGGACGCGAAACGCCGGATCGCGCCCGCCCCAGACGAGCTGCTGGGTTTGGGCGAAAAACTCGATTTCGCGAATGCCGCCGCGGCCGGTCTTGATGTCGTGGCCGTGCAGGGCCACGGTTTCGCCGCCGCGATAGGCCTGGATCTGGCGCTTGATCTGGTGGATGTCGGCAAGGGCCGCGAAGTCGAGATGTTTGCGCCACACGAAGGGCCGGATCGTCGCCAAAAAGCGGGCACCCGCCACCGCATCGCCCGCTGCCACGCGGGCTTTGATCATCGCAGCCCGCTCCCAATTGAGTCCGATGCTTTCGTAGTAGTTTTCGGCCGCCACGGTCGAAAGTGCGAGCGGGGTTGCCGCCGGATCCGGGCGCAGCCGCAGATCGGTGCGGAACACGTAGCCGTCGGCGGTGCGCGCCTCCATGATCTTCACGAGATTGCGCGCGAGGCGAACGAACACGGCCTGCAGTTCGTCCGGGTCGGGGCCGCGTGCGCGCTCGGGGTCGTAGAGCAGAATGAGATCGATGTCGGACGAGTAGTTGAGCTCGCCCGCACCGAGCTTCCCCATTGCCAGCACCACGAGGCCGCTGCCGCTTTCCGGGTCTGCGCGCTCGGGCAACACAAGCCCGTCGCGACGGGCGGCCTCGCGCAACAGGAAGCGGCAGGCCAATTTCAAGGCGATGTCGGCGACGGTCGAGATGGCGGCCGTGATCTTGGGCAGAGGCCACACGCCCGCAATGTCGGCAACGGCGATCGCCAAGGCGGCCTGCTTTTTGAATTGGCGCAAACCCGCCATCAGCGCAACCATGTCGCCAGCCTCGGCGAAATCGCGCCGGACAAGATCGCAGGCGGCCGCGAAGGCGGCGTCGGGGCCTTTGGCAAACAGCCGGCCGGCGAATTCCGGATCGCCCAGCACGAGCCCGGTCAGATGCGGCGAGTTGCCGAACAAAGCCGAAAAAGCCGTGCGGCCGGGCGGCTTGGCGGCGAGGGCAAGGGCCGCCCGTTTGGCGGTTTTGTCGGCGATGTCGTCGCACGCCTCGACCCAGCGCTCGAAGGCGCGGGCGGCGGCTTCAGCATCGGATGCAAGCGGCCATTTCGCTGCCGCAAATCCGGGGTAGACTGACGCCATGCGGCGAATCCGTCCTGAACTTTGGCGGCGCAAAGCCATTTTTGCGCCCGGCATCACGTTGGCCCGACGTCCGTCGTGGGGTCAAGCCGGACCATGAGCCACCCGATCCGCCTGTTCCTCGAACTGGTCGGCACGCTTGCGGCTTTGCTGCTGATCGCGACCGGCGTGCTGCTGTGGCGCCTGTCGGTGGGGCCGATCACGGTGCCGTTCGTGACCCCGTTGCTCGAAGCGGCCCTGCAGGACAGCACGAGCGGCATGTCGATCGACGTGGGCGAAACCTCGCTCGACTGGTCGGCCAGCACCCGGTCGATCCAACTGCGCGTCTTGGAAACGCGCGTGCTGGCGAGCGACGGGGCCGAGATCGTGCATATCCCCGAGGCCTGGCTGTCGCTGTCGATCGACCGGCTGCTGCACGGCGAGATCCAGCCCGAAGCTTTGCGCGTGCAGGGGCTGCGCTTGAATCTTGCGCGCAATGCCGAAGGCAATCTGCAGTTGCAAGACGAACTCCCGACCGCCGATGCCGCCCGGGCGGAAGGCGGCAGCCGCTTCGTCTCGTTCCTGATCGCCGAACTTGCCGCCCCCGCCGATCCGCGCCGGCCGTTGGGCCTGCTGGCCGAGGCGGTCTTCGCCGACACGACGATCGCGATCGACGATGCGGCGAGCGGCCTGCGCTTCGGCGTTGAGGGAGCCAATGTGGCGCTGCGCCGTTACGTCGGCGGCATCGCGCTGCAGGCCGCCTTGCCGACCGTGCTGGGTGCGCAACGTCTGCGCTTCGATGTCGATGCCCTCTACCGCGTTGCCGATGCGGCAATAGCGTTTTCGACCGTCGCCGGTGCGATCAATGTGGCGGCCTTGGCCGATCTCGATCCGCGCCTCGCGGCCTTGGCCAACATCGACGCCACGGCCCGGCTCGAGTTGCGATCCACGCTCGCCCTCGACGGCAAGCTCGGCCCCGTGGCACTCGCGCTCGATGCCGACGGGCTGCAGCTGCGCGAGCGCAGCTGGTTTGCCCAACCGGTGACGCTCGACCGGGCGGGCGTGCGGGCGACGCTCGCGGGCGACCTTTCGCGCGTCGACCTCGACGATCTCACCTTGCGCATCGGGGCGACCGAGATCCACGCGACGGCCGAAATCCTGGCACCGTTGCAGCGCGCCCAACTCGACGCCAAGGTCGAAATTGCGGGTCTTACGACCGACGAACTCAAACGCCTGTGGCCGCTTTTCGCGAGCCCCAATGCGCGCAGCTGGATCGCCGAGAACATCGCGGGCGGGCGCATTCCCTCGGCCAAGGCCGAGCTGTCCTTGCGCGAGCCCAAGGGCGATTGGAACAACGCCGCCGTCGAGAAGCTGCGCTTCGACTTCGCGGTCGAAGGGGCGGCCGTGACCTTCATCGACGGGCTGCCGCCGGTGCGCGGCGTGGCCGCGACCGCCACGATGGACGCCAAACGCCTCGAGATGCGCACGCGCGGCGGCACGGTCGGAACCCTGGCTGTCGGCAACGGCACGGTGACGCTGACCGGACTCGATCAGGCATTGCAATATGCGTCGATCGACGTGCCGGTCGCGGGCCCCGCCCTCGAAGCCCTGCAGCTTGTCGACCGCCCGCCGCTCGGCTTCTTGAAGCGCATCGGCGAGGCGCCGGAAAGTTTCGGCGGGGCTGCCGACATGCGCATCGTCGCCCGCTTCCCGCTGTTGGCAGCTTTGAAGCTCGACGACATAGCCGTGGTGGCGAGCGGCCGGGTCGCCAATTTCACGCAGCGCAACGCGATCCTGGGCAACGACATCGAAAACGGCACGCTCGCGTTCCGCGTCGATGCCAAGGGCCTCGATATTCGCGGGCCCGTGCGGCTGGCGGGTGCGGATGCCGACATCGTCTATCGCCGCGAGTTCGAAGCGACCAACGGCCCGGTCGAAACCGCGACCGCACGCGCCGCTGCCGTTTCGACCCGCAGCGTCAACCGGCTCGGCTTCGATTTCGCCCCCTATGCGGTCGGCCCCGTCGGGCTTGCGATGACGACAAGGGCGTTTCGCGACGGCAAGCGCGAGATCGGCCTCGAGCTCGATCTGGCCGCCGTCGATTTCGCCGTGCCGGAAATCGACTGGTCGCGTGCGCCCACGGCCGGCACCAAGATCGCGATGAATCTGCGCCTCGAGCGCGACGTGCTGCGCGCGATCGAACGGCTCGATCTGGCGGGCGAGGGGATTGCCGCCAAGGGCCGCATCGAGTTCGAACCGGACGGCCGCACCTTCAAAGCAGCCGATCTGCAGCGCCTGCTGTTGGCCGGCCGCGTCGATCTCGACACGGCCGCGATCAAGCGCGAGGCGCCTGCGCGCCCGGGCGGCCTCACGACCAACGCATTCGAAGGCAAAGGCGCTTTCTTCGACGCCCAGCCCTTTTTGGCCGACAAGACGCCGCCCATCCCCGGCCGGCCGGGCCTGCGCTTGGGTCTCGACGTGGCGCGCGTGTCGTTGGGCGAGGGGCGCGACCTGTTCGGCTTTTCGCTGCACGGCCATCGCGACGACATGCGCTGGTTGCAATTGGAAGTCACCGCCAAGACGCCGGCGCGCGTGCGGGCGGTGGCGAACAGCGATCTGGTCGTGTCGATCGTGCCCGGTGCGGACGGGCTGTTGACGCTCAAAGCCGCCGCCGACGATGCGGGTGCCTTGCTGGCGGCCCTCGACATCACGCCCAACGTCGTCGGCGGCACCTTGCGGATCGACGGCAAAGAAGACAAGACCCGCGCCGACCGCGCCATCGTGGGCAAACTCGCGATCGAGGAATTCCGCGTCGTCAACGCGCCGGGTTTCGCGAAACTCCTTTCGGTTGCATTGCTGACCGGCGTGCTCGACAGTTTGCGCGGCGACGGCATCGGCTTCCGGCGCCTGGATGCCGACATTGCGTGGGCCGATCCCAAGATCGAGATCAAGGACGGCCGCATGCATGGGGCGGCACTCGGCATCACCGCGCGCGGCCAGGTGGATCTGGCGGCCGACACGCTGGACCTCGAAGGCACGCTGGTGCCGGCCTATGCGGTCAACTCGATCCTCGGCAACATTCCGCTGATCGGCCAGCTCCTGGTGGGCGAGCGCGGCTCGGGCGTGTTCGCGGCCAACTACCGCGCTTCGGGGGCGATGGCCGACGTGCAGACGAGCATCAACCCGCTCTCGACCCTCACGCCCGGCTTCCTTCGCCGCCTCTTCGGCGTGTTCTCGGGCGGGCCCGGCAGCGCTGCCGCCCCCGCCCCCGCAGAGGGCCAGCCGACCGACCCGTACCTCTCCAACGAAAACGTGCGCTGACGCCTGGGCGGGGGCGTGTTCCCGCAAAGTTTCGCGCAACATCTGCGCGACATCGACGCGACATCCCTGCGACACGCGCGCGACATAGACGCGACGTGAACGCGATATTTTTTTAAACAAGTTCTTGAAATAAAACAATTCATAGCGTGAATCGCATGAAATTTCGCGGGCGCGACATTTGCGCCCTGAACTCATAATCTCTAGCCGCTTGATTCGAGCATTCTTCATAAAGGTAATATAGCATATATAGGCTAAAAGAGAAGAATACTCTTGCGGCTGCGAATGATCGTCGTCTTGCGAAGTTCGCGTGACCCGGACGATGTTGAGATCATGGACGTGCATTGAATGGCGAGGAGAAGACCATGCTGATGCGGGCCATACATCCGGGCGAAGTTCTCAAAGAAGAGTTGGAGGCGATGGGCGTTTCGCTGACGGCGTTGGCCCGCCAAAACCGCAGAGCCAGCCAATCGCGTGTGCCAGATCATTGCAGACAGGCGCGCCGTAATGGGCGACACCGCGTCGTGGCACGCTCTGCGTTTACTCTTGGCGCGGGACTCACACCTTGATTAAACTGCAACGGCAAAAAAGGGACGCTTATGCCATGAACTCAAGGCCGCTGTTTAAGCGGGACATCCTCGTAAGTATCCGTCCCACATACGCCTCAAAGATTCTAAGTGGGCACAAGACCGTCGAACTGCGCCGAAAGTTCCCGGAGGCTTCGGTAATAGGCACAACGGCTTTGATCTATTCGACTAGTCCCGTGCAGGCCATAGTCGGTTACGCCCGTATTTCGAATGTTCTTCGGCTCTCGATAGAAAAAATTTGGCGTAACTATGGAGACGCTGCGTGTATCGAACGCAACGATTTCAATGACTATTTTGATGGGCTTAAGTATGGCTTCGTGATCCTATTGGACGGCGTAAAGACACTAAAACGTCGGTTGAATGCGCTGGAACTCAGGGACGAATTTGGGTTTGTGCCGCCGCAATCATTTCGTTATCTTGATGAGAGATACACCTCCTTGTTGAGAAATGAACGGCTTCAAACTCCTAATCGATACCAACATCGTCATCGGGCTTGAGGACGCTCAGCCAGTTCAGGCGTCCCTTGCCGAACTCGTTAGGCTCAGCCAAGAAAATTCCGTTCGCCTCTTCGTTGATGGCGCCAACTATGATGACGTTGCGCGAGATAGGGATGCCGCCCGACGGGCTGTAACTCTGAGCAAGCTCGCTAAATTTCCCCAGTTGCGTGGCGTTCCTTTACCCCCAGAGGCCGACCTGGTTGTCAGGTTCGGCGAGGTAAAGCACGATAATGATCGCTGCGACGTTCGACTGCTGACGGCGCTTGACTTCAAGGCGGTAGACTTTCTCGTTAGCCAGGATTTTGGGCTCCATCGTCGGGCGGACCGAGCAGGGATTGGTACGAGTGTCCTTACGGTTGAAGAAGCGCTTGAGTGGCTGCGTCAAACTTTCCATACCAAGTCGGTTCGGTTGCCTTTTGTTGAGGAACGGAAGGCATACGAGATTGATCCGAATGAGCCTATATTAGAAAGTATACGGAAAGATTATCCTGGGTTCGATAAATGGTTTGATAATTGTCGGAAGCAGCATCGTGATTGCTGGGTGTTGGATATTGAAGGTGAAATCGCAGGTATCATCATTCGCAAAGACGAAAATCATGCCGAAGCCGGCACCATCAACAATGGCCCCAAGATACTAAAGGTTTGTACATTCAAGATTCGTGACGAGTTTCGCGGCGAAAAATTCGGCGAGCTATTGTTGAAGCAAGTGCTCTGGTTTTCGCAGCAAAATGGATATGACCTTGTCTACCTAACCGCTTTTCCCAAGCACGAGTTCCTCATAGACCTACTCCGATCCTATGGATTTGCGGTCACCATGGAACGAGACAACGGCGAATTGGTTATGGAAAAGGTGATGTTTAAGGGAGTGCTCCCAGCACCGAAGGCGTCGATCTATGAAGAAGACCTCAACTTCTATCCCCGCTTCCATGATGGAGTGGCGGTCCAAAAATTTTGTATACCCATTAAGCCCGACTACCATCGACGCCTGTTTCCGGAAATCGCAGAGGGCAAAGCACTTCCACTGTTTCCTGGCGAAATCCGCATGCTCGATCATCGTCGTGATCGGACACCTGGTAACACTATCCGTAAGGTCTATCTGTGTCGGGCGAAGATCACGAAGCTGCGGCGAGGCGATTTGATTTTTTTCTATATGTCTAAGGGTGAGGCATATAGCTTTTCACAGTCCATTACCACGGTTGGGATCATCGAGCAGGTGAACTACGCAACTACGACTGACAATCTCATCCGCCTAACGGCGAAACGCTCTGTCTTCACCGAGAGGGAGTTAGGCGGGTGGCAGGCGTCGCCGGACAGGCCGATTATGGTTATCGACTTTCTATTGTCTGGGCATATTTCGCCTCCTCCTAAGCTGAGCAGTCTTCTCAGTTCAGGAGTTTTCAATGTCAAGCCACCCCAATCGATTGCGGAACTAGGCACTGCGCAGTACGCGGCGCTCCGTCCCTCTATCAAACTGGGTTTCGATCTGTGAACGAAAGAGAAGTGTTGCCGGGCGCGTGGCCTAAGCCGCAACTTCAAATAGGTTGTTGTAGGCGCTGTGCGATATGTGCTGCGGCACTACGATCTTAGGTCCTGCTTTTGTACTTGTTTGAACTGCGTTCTCGAGTTCGAGGACCGCGCTGCATTATCGGGGGCTACCCCACCTTCACCAACGCATGCCGCTTTTTGCCGGCCGTCAGTTTCAGCGTGCCGTCTTGCGACAGCGCGGCATCCGTCACGCGCAGCGTGTCGTCTTCGACGATCGCGTCGTTGAGTTTGGCACCTTTGCCTTGCACGAGGCGGCGGGCTTCGCCTTTTGACGCCGCGAGGTTCGCGCGCACCAGCAAGTCGAGGATCGGGATTCCGGCGGCGAGTTCGGCTTGCGGGACTGCGATCGTCGGCAGGCCTTCGGCCGCACCGCCTTGTTCGAAGGTCTGGCGTGCGGTCTCGGCGGCTTGCGTGGCCGCATCGCCGCCGTGGCAGAGTTTGGTTGCTTCGAAGGCCAGGATCTTTTTGGCTTCGTTGATCTCCGCACCGGCGAGTTTTTCGAGTTTGGCGATTTCGACGAGCGGCAGGTCGGTGAAGAGTTTGAGGAAGCGCGCCACGTCCGCGTCTTCGGTGTTGCGCCAATATTGGTAGTACTGGAACGGCGACAGGCGTTCTTTGTTGAGCCACACCGCCCCGTCGGCGGTTTTGCCCATCTTGCCGCCCGAGGCCGTCGTCAGCAGCGGTGTGGTGAGGCCGAACAGGTCCAAGCCCGCCATGCGGCGGCCAAGCTCGGCCCCCATCACGATATTGCCCCACTGGTCCGAGCCGCCCATTTGCAGCGCCACGCCGTAGCGTTTGGCGAGTTCGACGAAGTCGTAGCTCTGCAGCACCATGTAGTTGAATTCGAGAAACGACAGCGGCTGGTCGCGCTCGAGGCGCGTCTTGACCGAGTCCATCGTCAGCATGCGGTTGACCGAGAAATGCCGGCCGACATCGCGCAGCAGCGGAATGTACGCAAGCGTGTCGAGCCATTCGGCATTGTCGGCCGAGATTGCCTGCGTTTCGCCGAAGACGAGGAACTTGTCGAAGATGCGGCGGATGCCGACGATGTTGGCGGCGATGTCGTCGGCCGTCAGCATTTTGCGCGCGGTGTCTTTGCCCGACGGATCGCCGATCTTCGTCGTCCCGCCGCCCATCAGCACAAGCGGGCGATGGCCCGTGCGCTGGAATAGGCGCAGCAGCATGATCTGCACGAGGCTGCCTGCGTGCAGAGAGTCGGCCGTCGCGTCGAAGCCGATATAGGCGACTTGGGGAACGCCGGAGGCGAGGCGCGCATCGAGGGCGGCCTCGTCGGTGATCTGGTGCACGAAGCCGCGGGCCTTGGCCTCGCGCAGGAAGTCGGATTTGGGCTCTGTCATGGCGGATGCGGGCTTAGCACGCGCGCGTGCCCCCTATAAAGGGGCACGCGTCGCGCTGTCGTTGCGCGAGGCGGCTATTTCTTGCCGGGCTTTTTGGCCGTGGGCTTGGTCTTGGCCGGTGCGGGCTTGGCCGGGGCTGCGGCTTTGGCCGCCGACGCCTTGGCCGCTGGCGCTTTGGCCTCTGCTTTGGCGTCGGCCTTGGCGGCGGCGGCGTTGCGCGCGGTCGTGCGCGCCGAGATTTGCGTCGGCGGCAAGGGCGAGGGCAGCTTCTTGTCGACCTGCACCGGCGGCGGCGGCGGCGGCGGTGGGGGCGGCGGGATG
>VYKU01000115.1_pt1 | contig 26002 bp, 22 predicted proteins | sample 5114491 | NCBI WGS metagenome assembly VYKU01 (sample SAMN12291796, study PRJNA351875) | freshwater metagenome | isolation source: freshwater lake | place: USA: Michigan, Gull Lake | collected 2011-07-05 | reverse complement strand
TGGGCTGGGGGGCTTGCCTTGAGCTGGTCGGGTGCCTTTAATCTTGGCCCCGGTGCAGAGCGTCTGCCCGGATATCCCTGCCCAGCGGAGGTCTCCGCTAAGGGCACATGTCGCCGATTTTCTCGGCACGTTTCGGGTGGCTGCGAGGCCGCCGGCTGAAACGACGGAGGTTTTTTATGGCTCGTTACACCGGTCCCAAGGTCAAGTTGTCCCGTCGCGTCGGCGTGCCGATTGCGGATAATCCCAAGCACACCAGCAAGCGTGAGTTGATTTATCCGGGTATGCACGGGCTGCGTGGGCGTCGCCTGCGCGACTATGGCCTGCGCCTCAACGAGAAGCAGAAGGTGCGGTTCCACTATTCGGTGCTCGAGCGGCAGTTCCGGCGTTATATCGCGCTGGCCGGGACGCTCAAGGGGAACACCGGCGAGCAGTTGATGCGGCTGCTGGAGAGCCGGCTTGACAACGTCGTTCGGCGTGCGGGGCTGGCGCGGACGATCTGGGCGGCAAGGCAGATCGTCGTGCACGGGCACGTGCTCGTCAACGGCCGCAAGACCGACCGCCCGAGCTGCACGATCAAGCCGGGGGACACGATCACGTTTAAGCCGGGCGTGCACAAGCTGCTGCGTGAGAACATGGAGTCGCTGCCCGGGCACCAGGTGCCGCAGTGGATCGAGACGAACCCGGGTGAGTTGACGATCAAGGCTGTCGCCTCGCCGACGAGTGATCAGATTCCGTTTGATATCAACCCGAACTTGATTATCGAGTTCTATCGCTAAGCGGCGGTGGAGTGGGGGGCATCGAATAGTACAACGCGCCCGGCAAGTGCCGGGCGTTTTTTGTTGGCCGGGGCGCGATCACGACTGCCTTTATCGTTTCCGCGCGACGACGTGAAAGACGTGGTGCATCTTGATCTTGCCCGTTGCGTCGTCCCCCTCGCGGAGGACCTCGTCGAGCCACTCGATGTCAAAGCTGGCCAGGAGTTTCTCGACCTGCGCGCGTGTGAAGTGGCTCTGGGGGCGCACGCTGGCCCATTCGTCGAGCTGGCCGAAGAACTGCCCGGCGAACCTGCCGCCGGGGCGCAGGCCGGTGGTGATCCACCCCCACAGCGCAGCGAACGACTCGGGCTTGCAGAAAGGGAGGGCGAAACTGGCGTTGACCAGGTCCACACGCCTGGGCAGCGCAGCGTGGCTGGGCAGGTCCTCCATCGAAACCTGGGCCACGGCCAGGCGGTCGAGGTGATCGAGGTCCACTTTCGCCATGCTCAGGCGCACGGCCTCGGGGTGGGCGTCGGTTGCCAGCACGCTCCAGCGTGGGCGAGTACGCCGAAGGATCTCGCGTGCATCGCGGCCCTCGCCGGTGGCGATGTCCACGGCGATGAAGGTGCGTGGCTGCCCTGACGCGCCAGCGGGTGCAGGGGCCGGCTCTTCACGCTCGAAGGCGTCGAGCGCTCGTACGAGCGTCTCGCGTGGTGGCTTGCCTGCCACGGCGGTGAAATACTCCGGCCAGTTGCGCTGGTAGTCGCTGGTGAGCGTTGATCGCGGCGTGGGTGTCGGTGTGGGCATGGTCGCACTCAGCGCGGGTGTGGATTACTGCGGGTGCATGTTCAGCCACGCCGAGGGGTGGGCTTTGGTTAATGCCAACAGGAGCGCCTTTGCGGATTCTGCCAGCACGGGGATCGTCTGCCCGTTGAGATGTTCCAGCTCGCCGGCGGCGCAGCGGGCGACCACGCTCGCGACGACGGCCGGGTCGAGGCACGCGTCGGCCGGGAGGGTGGCGGTGTCAAACGATGCCCGCAGCATCGGCGTCTCTGTTGCGCCGGGGGCGATGCAGAAGGCGCGGATGCCTGCGGGCGAGCCCTCCTTGGATATCGAGAGCGTCATCAGCGCCAGCGCGGCCTTGCTGGCCCCGTAGGCAAAGAAGCCGGGGTAGGGGTCGTAGATCGCCATGCTCCCGATGTTGATGATGCACCCTTTGCGTTGGCGTTGCATCACCGGCCAGGCACGCATGGTCATCCACGCCGGGGCGTAGGTGTTGATCAGCAACGTCTCGTGAAACTGCTCGGGCGTTTGCGATGCGATCGGCACAACCTGCCCAAACCCGGCGTTGTTGACCAGCACGTCGATACGCCCGTAGGCCTGAGCTGCGGCGTCGATGACTTCCTCGGCTTCGGGCTGCTTGCGCAGGTCCGACGGGACGATCAGGATTTCTCCCGCCGAGCAAAGCTCGGCGGTCTCGGCCAGCGCATCGCGCCGCCGGCCTACAAGCACGAGGGCGTATCCCTCGTCGCCCAGGCGGAGTGCCGTGGCTCGGCCGATGCCCGAGCCTGCCCCTGTGATGATCGCTACGGGTGCTTCAATCATGGGTGATCCTAACCGCACATCGGGCATGCATCCGGCCTGTCGGCACCATCATGGCGGTGCGGAACCTATCCTTAGCGTGATGCTCAAGGCCACACGTCTGCTGCTGATGTTCCTGCTGCTGGGGGTTCTTGTTCCAGGCCTGGGTGCCGGTCTGCAAGGTGAAACACCGGCAGCCCCGCCGCAGGTGCCCCCGGCCGGGCCGTTGACGAGCAAGAACATTGCGGTGATCACGATCCAAGGCCCGATCGACGCGATCACGCTCAGCAGCGTGCAGCGCCGGCTCAAGGAGGCCGAGCTGGCCGGTGCCGATGCGGTGGTATTCGATATCGATACGCCCGGCGGAGAACTCGGAGCGGCGCTCGGCATCTGCACGGCGATCAAGAAGACGCAGATCAAGCGGACCATCGCCTGGGTCAACCCCAATGCGTATTCAGCCGGGGCGATCATCTCGCTGGCGTGCCAGGAGATTCTCGTCAGCGACGCCGCGGCGTTTGGCGATGCGGCACCGCTTGCCTTCAACCCCGCGTCGGGGATCAAGAGCCTGAGCGCCGACGAGCGGTCCAAGATCGTTGCGCCGATCGTCGCGGAGCTGGTCGACAGCGCCCGTCGCAGTGGGTGGGATGAAAAACTGGTGCAGGGGTTTGTCTCGCGCGGGGCCGAGCTTTGGCTGGTAAAGCACAAGAGCACTGGGCAGCAGTTGTTTGTTGATCGCTACGAGTATCAGATGATCTTTGGTGAAGAGCCCGCGCAGGGCAGGCCCGCGGTGGCCAGCAGCCCCGATGCCGAGCCTGCGCCGAAGGTGCCACAGGGTGCAGCGACGCCTGGGAGCACCGACCTGCGCCCGGCTGTACCGCTTAACCCCGCAGATGTTTCGCAGGCGAACCTGCAGTTGAGCCTCAAGCCGGTGCCAAGCACCCGCCCGGTGATCACGCCTGCCGATGCCGGGCAGTGGACGCTCTTGGAGTATGTCAGCGACGGCAAGTCGATCATCACCCTCCGCCAGGACCAGATGCTGCGGTACAAGATGGCCTCGGGGAAGGTGAACACCGACGAGGAGCTGAAGGCCTATTCCGCCGGGGTGCAGATCGGTCGGCAGGATGAAACGTGGTATGAGGTAGCCGCACGTTTTATGAGCGGGATGATCGTCCGCAGCGTGCTGGTGGTGCTGATCATCCTGGGGATTTTTATTGAGTTGATCCACCCGGGGCTGATCGCACCGGGGGCTGTTGCCGGGCTGGCGATGATCGGGCTGCTGCTGCCGGCGTTGCTGACGGGGCTGGCGGGGTGGTGGGAGGTGCTGGCGATCGGGGTGGGGATCGTGCTGCTGTTGGTGGAGGTCTTTATCTTGCCCGGCTTTGGGGTCGCCGGTGCCCTCGGGCTGCTGCTCCTCTTTGGTGGGCTGGTAATGACGTTTATCCCCTCGGCATCGGCGCTCCCCTTTGCCGACCCTGGTGCACGCTGGCGCGGGTTGCAGTATGGGCTCGTCTCGGTAACGATCGGGATCGCCACCACGGGTGTTGTGCTCTACTACATCTCAAAGCACGCCAAGTCGCTGCCGATCTTCGGCAGGTTAATCCTGCAAGAGCGCGGGGCCGACGACCAGCCGATCCTGGCAGCCGCGGGTGGCGGCCCACTGCCCGCCTCGATCGGCGACGCGGGGACCGCCCTGACGCCGCTCCGCCCATCGGGAAAGATGGACCTCAACGGGCGGGTGCTGGATGTGGTCTCCGACGCCGGGGTGATCGAGGCGGGAACGCGGGTGCGTGTGCTGGCGGTGGATGCGTTCCGGATTGTCGTCGAGCGGGCGTAGCGTGGATTTACCTGGTGGATTTACTTGGTGGGGCGGGCTTCCAGCCCGCCGTTTTGATTCCTGCGATAATCCCTCAGCCCGCATCACCCCTTGCGGGCACATCTTGCGCTCGATTTGGCAAAACCCTCCCTTTGCCGATGGTTCCTAACCCCTTGCCCGGCATTGGGTTAAAAACCCACAGCAATCGACAGAGACCGACAACCGAAAAAAAACCAACATTTTCCTTGCCGTTCGGTCAATCATCGGCTATCTTTACCCGAACGACCTGTTGAGTCGTTCCTCGGCGTACCCCGCACAGCCGCCGATACTTCCTGTCGTCAAACGTGCGGCCAGGAGATTCGTTAGGTCGATCAGTGCAAGGTCAAAGATACCCAGCAACTGCCAACCAACCACTTTGGCTCTCGACAAAGGTGGCTGACAGAACCGGCTGGAAGGGTTCGAGCGTTGCGTGCCGCGGAGCGGCGTGCCTTCCTCAGGTGGAACCAAGTCTCCCCACCCCTGCCGCACATCGACCACACGTTTGCCATGACTGCTCGACGGCTCATGTCAAAGACCAACAGCGGACGCGCCGGGCACAGCCGTGCCGGGTGCGGGTCGATGCTCGGCACACAGACGCGGAGGTCCCCGTGACAACTGCCGCCAGCACGCCCGGCCTATCCACCCACCCGGCCAACTCGCCGGTTGTGCTGCCTCTTACACCTGGCTCAGCCCTAACGCACCTGCTCGGGTGGCTCAGAGGCCGGCGTGCGACCACCGATTTCACCTCCCTGGATTGGGAGCAGCCCCAAAGTGCCCCGCCCATTGCACGCAATGGCTCGGGGCTGTCTGATGCGCCCCGGTTTGGGTCCAGGCGGTCGGCGCTGCTCCGCCTTGGGCCTGGGGGGGAGTTTGATAGGCCGTACGTTCCCTGCGATGACGGCAGCGTTGCGATTGACCCGGCGATCGGCTCGACGATTGTTCATGGTGGTGCGTCGGTCATGGCCAGGGTCCTGCACGCGACGGTTGATACGGGCGTGCATCTTCTGGGGGCGGGGGGTGCCGGCCTTGGGCCGACGGAGGCCTCGGCATTGGCGGTTCTCCGTGCCGAGCACCGGGTAGCCCGGCAGCGAGAGGCTCTTGATGCGTTGGTCCAGCCTGCGCGGTGGGTAGCCAGACGGGCGAAGCGGGATGCCGAGCGGGCTGGTGCAACAACGGGGGAGCAGGGCACCCGGCCAGTTGGCACAACTTCCACCTCTGGCAGTGGCTCTAACTCTCCGGCCACGACTATTGCATCGGCGACTGCCGGTGCTAGGACCATCCCATCTTCTGCGCAGGGGTCTGGCTCTTTGGAGCCTGGATTGTTTGAGCATTCTGTATCGCCGGGCACTTTGGCCGAGGCCGGGGGGGCTTTGCTGGCGTTCCCTTCATTGGATTGTTCACCCCCGCCGGGGCCGGCCCATGTTCAGGCCGTGCCCGTCGGCGTTTTTCACTTATCACCAAAGGACAGCACCCATGAACCTGACCCCGAAGCAACTGCGGATTCTCTCACTCATACGCGACTGGCGCGTCCGCCACGGCTACTCGCCGACGATGCAGGAACTGGCCGACGAGATCGGCGTCAGCAAGGTCACCGTCTTCGAGCACGTCGAGGCGCTCATCAAGAAGGGGGCGTTGATCCGCGAGGCGAACAAGGCACGCTCTTTGTCGATCGCCCCGGGGATCTCGGTGCCGGATGAGTCGCGCCCGATGCGGATACCCCTGGTCGGCAAGATCGCCGCGGGGTACCCGATCGAGCGCGTGCAGGATGAAGAGGAACTCGACCTCGTCGGCATGCTCGGGCCACGCCCGGGGCGGGCGAGCACGATGTTCGCCCTGAAGGTCGAGGGTGAGAGCATGCGCGACGAGGGGATCCTTGATGGGGACTACGTCCTCATCGAGCGCACCGAGATGGCCCACAACGGCGACCGCGTCGTCGCCCTGCTGCCCGACGGGCAGACGACGCTCAAGACGTTTTATAAGGAACAGGACCACATCCGCCTGCAGCCGGCGAACCCTGGGTTCTCGCCGATCATCGTGCGCGAGTGCAAGATTCAGGGGATCGTGCGGGGGGTGGTGCGGCGGTATTGAGCGGATGGCGGGGCACCCTTAGGGGTGAGGGCGGTGTGCCGGGCGGGCAGAGTTATGCACAGGTTATGCACAAAGATAATTTAGTTTGCATGATGGGGGAGTTTCTGGTAGGCTCTACCTGCCGTCGAGTGGTTCGAGGGCCGGTTTCCAGTCGCGCCGTGATGCGATTGGGCAAAGGATGGCCGGTGGTGCCGATGGGCACTCGGCCTGGATGCACAAGGAGCTTCCTGTGAACCTGTCGAATACTGAAAGCACTTTTTGCCCCCCCCCCCCAACAACATACTGTTGATTGATCGTGCTGATGGGCACGTTCCACGAGGTCGTGGTATCGGTTCTGGGTTGATGGGTTTTGCTGAGCGCGGTGTTGCGCGGATCACGAATTCGGTGCGGTCGTGTCGGCATGCGGTTGCGCTTGCGGAGCTGTGTGTATTGGCGGCGACGGCTGTTGCGGAGCCAACATACCACGTCGCCCGGTCGAAGATCGAGAGTGGGCCATGGACTTTTACGCCGATCTACACCCAGGAGAACGGCAAGTTGGGGCAGGTTGTGAGTTTTGTTGCACTTGCAAACCCATCGACACGAGTGGGCAACAACATCGTGGCGGTGTGGTACCAGCGCGACGGGGCGGGCTGGTCGGCCAAGTCGTGGGAGACCGGCGACCCTTGGGAGGCGATCAAGTCGGTGAAGGGTGCGCTCGGTATATCTGAAGATGAAGATGACCGCTGGGGCGTGCCGGGGTCGGACTTTGTTGTCTCCCGCGGCAAGAAGCTCATCACCGCTGCCGAGCAGCCCAAGGGGTACGCACTGGGGGTACTAGCAACGGACCCTCTCGCGGCGGCAGTGGTCTCCTCACCCAACAAGGATGATCTCGTGGAGTTCTTGACCTCCGTCGGTTACAAGGCCGCGGATGTCACGCTGGAAAAGGACGACGGCTGCACGATGGAGGCGAAACTGGACGGTCTGGCACTGGCCATGGTCGAGACGCTCAGAGGGGATGAAGAAACCAAGGTGGATCGATCTATGACAGCCTGGATCGCCTCGGGAAGTGCCGGGTGCGGGTTTGGGGCGATGGCGGTGGAGGTTATTGAGCGTGACCCGGCCCAGATATCACCTTATGGGCCGGCTACATTTACGTGCTACACGACTCAAACGGGATTCCTGTGGACGAACTGCAGAGAATGGTCTCAGAAGAGCCTCTGGGTGCAGAAACGAACGCGGGCTCGGTTCATTCCCGGCCCCCCGGCGACCTATCAGTTCTGCGATCAAATTCGCAGTGGAATACGGACGCTTACAACAATTTGCTGCACTTGGGGAACGGTTCCTGTCAGCTTCCCTCCAGCCTGCCCACCGGCTGGCACTACGCCTGGGATCGGTGTTGGCTGTGCGACCACGCCAACCAGCTCTGAAGGAAATATAGCCTGGTTTGGTGATTGGGGACCACCGTGTCCATTCTGAAACCAAGTGTGGACCACTGGGGGCGGGGTTTTAACCCCGCCCCTGCTCCTCGTTGGCGATCATATGGATTGTTCTTTGGGCTTTCGCTGATGCTTGGCGCGTTGCTGGCTGTCGCTTCGGCAGTCTTTGGGTGGTGGCGGTATGGAGTAGAGAGTTCATCGGTTTGGAACAGGGTTCGCTTCTCGGATGCTGGTTTCGTCGTTGCTGTCGACGGGCGGAGCTGGGAGTGGACAGAGCAGCGTCGGACAGCAACGACGTGGTACAGACTCTGGAATTCGCCCAGTGTTGTTCGCACCGACGCCAATCGTCCCACCCAAGAGGAGAACTCAAAGGATCTTATCAGCCGGTACGGGTCCCCCCGCGAATGTCGGGCATGGAAGAGCCTGGTTGAGCAGAAACGTTATCTCTGGAACTTTGCGGCTATTGATCGCGTGGACGTTGGCTGGCCTGCCCGATCGTTCACACTCCTTAACGCGTGGAGAGCCGAGAATCCGCGCATTACGGGCAACAAGCTGTGGCAGGGCACAGACCTGCAAACTGGGAACATGCCCGATTGGATCGAATCGCTCGACTTGTCTGGCAAGTTGGGCACGGCTTATCTGCCTACGTCTCCACTGTTGCCGGGGGTGCTGATCAGTTGGGGGTTCTGGTCGATTGTGGCGGGGTCTGTTCTGGCGTGCCCGGTGGCCGTGCGGCATGCCCGTGCTGCCCATCGCCGTCGGCGTGGTAAGTGCGAGAGGTACGGGTATGACCTGCGCGGCCTTGCCGGGGGTGCGTGCCCGGAGTGTGGCGGGGGTGGGGGTCGGGCCTTGGTTGGTGGGGGTGACGCTGCCGCACGTTGAAACCACCCGTCTGGCGTGCTAACTTGATGCACTTGCGGGGCTTGTCCTTGGGTGGGGAACCGCCCCGGGGTGGGTTTGCGTAGTGTGTAGTGTGTAGTGTGTAGAGTGTGTGTAGTGTGTTTGGTGCCGGGGCTGGTGGGTCGGCGGGTTGGTTGGATGGCCCTTTGCGGCAGGTTTTGGTGTGTATTGGTCTTTGCCGGGCGGCCGGGTGATTCGGATTATCCCTTTTTTCTGGAGTTTTTTGCGTGATCATTCCCTCTCCGACCTCCCCCTTGGCTTCCACCCCGAGCTCGATGCCGACCGTGGCCTCCGCCGGTGCCCCTGCTGTTCATGCTCGCGCGTTTGGGCGGGGTTCTTTGGGGCGGCTGGTTGCGATTGTGCTGGCCGCCGGTTCGACGCTTTCCTCGGCCTGGGCGGCGGACGCCAAGACGCTGGCCGAGGCACGCGAGCAGCTTAAGGATTATGTGCACTATGTGCGGATCGCCCGCTACGACCTGGCGAACAGTTTCGGGCAGGGTGTGCTCGACAAGATGGGCGCGCCGTTCGGGAAGGTCGAGGGCGAGCAGGCGATGAGCGTTGCGGAGTTTGCCAAGTTGGTCGATGAGTCCGGGGAGGTCGCCCGGTTTGAGGAGTCGGCCGCACGCGGGCAGCGGATCGCCGCGATCGAGAAGGTCAGTGCGCAGCTCAACCGTGCCTACGAGCTTGGCAAACAGAGCACGGCACGGAACCCAGCGCAGATCGATGCGAGCATCGCCCTGCTGACGGGGACGCAGCGGCAGCGGCTGGTGGCGCGTGAGCGGTTGATCGAGGCGGGTGAGTATGCGGTGCCGCAGTTGCTGGCCGCGCTGGGGAACCCGAGCGACCCGGCGTTGCGTGCTGAAGTGAGGCAGTTGCTGGTGGATATGGGCCGGCAGTCGGCGCGGCCGTTGCAGTTGGCGTTGATCAACCTGGACAGTTCGGCGCAGGAGAGCGTGGCGGGGATACTCGGCGATATCCCGCTGACGGCGAGCGTGCCGTTCTTGGCCGAGGCCGCGGCGGCGAGCAAGAACGAGGGCGTCAAGCGTGCGGCGGCGGTGGCGATCGCAAAACTCACGGGCAGCAAGGCCGGCGGTGAAGTGGCCCTTGCGCCGCAGTTCAGCGCAGTGGCGAGGCAGTACCTGGCCGAGGTGTCGAGCCTGACGCCCTTTGCCAACGAGAGCGTCCAGCCGATCTGGGTCTTTGACCCGGCGACAGGGCTGACGGGCACGGCGATCAACTCAGCGGTCTTCCACGAGACGATGGCGATGCTCGTTGCACAGCGTGCGCTGCGGGCCGACCCGACAAGCAAGGACGCGCTGGCCGTGTGGATACAGGCGGACTTCGCCCGTGAGATTCAGTCCCCGGCCGGGTATGAGCACCCGCTGTTTAAGGACCGGCCCGAGGGTGCGTACTACGCCTCGGCTGCGGGTGCGGAGGTTTTGCAGTCGGTGCTGGCGCAGGCGCTGGCGACAGGGGATACGCAGTTGGCACGCAAGGCGATCGATGCGCTGAGCCGAACGGTCGGCCCGGCGAGCATGAGCCGGTCGGGGGCCAACCCGGCACTCGTCGCGGCGTTGCGCTATCCGAATCGCCGCGTGCAGACGGATGCGGCATTGGCGTTGGCGTCAGCCGCGGGGCTTGCGAGCTTCGAGGGGTCTGAGCGGGTTGTGCCGATCCTGGCCGCGACGGTGCGTGAGGCTGGGGTGAGGTCGGCGGTGGTTGTTTCGGGGGACACCGAGCGGGCCAACGCCCTGGCCGGGATGCTGCGTGGGCAGGGGTTTGTGGTGCTGGCCCCGGCCGCTAGCGCGGCAGAGGCGGAGGCGTCGGCCGCGTCGGCGACCGGGGTTGACCTGGTCGTTGTGGCCCTCGGGCCCGCGGCGACGCAGGAGGCGGTCTCGGCGTTGCGTTCGAGCCGGGCGTTTACTTCCTCGCCGGTGCTGGTTTACAGCGATGCCGAGGGGGTCTTTGAGTTGGGCCGGGCGTTTGGGCGTGATCGCATGGTGGCGTTGGTGCGTTCGGGGATCGACCCGGCGGCGAGCCAAGAGGCGATCAAGCAGTTGACGACCACGGCCCTCGGCGCACCGCTGACGGCCGATGAGGCCTCGGCGTATCAGACACGGGCACTGGCCGCGTTGCGCGATGTGGCGATCGCCGGTTCCCCGGCCATGAGCGTGGCCGACGCGACGGGGCCGCTGGTGGCGGTGCTGAATGATCCGAAGGTGCCAAACAAGGCCGGCGTGGCCGGGGTGCTGGCGTTGATCAACGACAAGCGTGCCCAGCAGGCGTTGGTCGATGCCGCGCTTAAGGCTGAGGGTGATGGGATCACGTTGCTCTTGGGTGCCGCGGCTGAGAGTGGCAAGCGGTTCGGCAACCTGCTCGAGTCGCGGCAGATCAAGGCACTGGCCGACCTGGCGGCCAACCCAGCCGCGCCGGGCGCGACGGCGGCGAGCACGCTGCTGGGCGTGCTGGATGCGGGTGGGGACCGGGTGGTGCCGATGATCCTCAAGTAAGATAGAACCGGGGCGTACGAAATACTCAACCCCGCCCCTGCCCCTCACCTCGGGAGAGGGCTTGTTTTTATGCGCGTGCGATGGGCCAACGTGCTTCCAGGCCGGCCCAGTCGTCGGTTTGGATCGTTGCGCGGATGTCGGCCATGAAGCGTTGGAAGTGGCGGAGGTTGTGGATGCTGATGAGCATCCCGGCGAGCATCTCGTCGGCCATGACGAGGTGTCGGATGTATGCGCGGGTGAATGGGCGGGGTGGGGTGTTGGCCATTGGGTCAGCCCACCCAGCGCACGCGGCACAGTCGCAGCCGGGGCAGATCGGGCGGTCGTCGTCGGCGAACTTGGCGTTGCGCAGGCGGATTTGTCCCTCGGGTGTGAAGGCGTTGGCGTTGCGGGCGTTGCGTGTGGGCAGGACGCAGTCGAACATATCGACGCCGGCCTTGACGGCCGCGAGCAGGTCGCGCTCGTACCCGACGCCCATGAGGTATCTGGGCTTGTCGGCCGGCAGCAGCGGGGCGGTGTGGTTGACGACGCGAACAATGGCATCGAAGGTTTCGCCCACGGCGACGCCGCCGATGGCGTAGCCGGGCAGGTCGATGTTGGCGATGCGCTCTGCCGACCATGTGCGCTGGTCCAGGTCGGTGCCCCCCTGGACGATGCCGAAGAGCCCCTGCTCGCTCGGCCTGGCGTGTGCGGCCTTGCAACGCTGCAGCCAGCGGACGGTGCGTTCGTTGCTGACCTTGAGCCGGTCGAGATACGCCGCGGGGCTGTGCACGTTGTCTCGGCGGAGGACGCGGGCGAGGCGCGGGTCTGGGGTTGCGTTGGATTGGTTGTCGTCTGTGCCTGAGTGGGGGGGGGCAGATGCGCTCGGTGGGCAGTCATCAAATGCCATGATGATGTCGGCACCCAGCTCGTTCTGTATGCGCATCGAGGTTTCGGGGGTCATCTGGATCATCGCGCCGTCGACGATGCTTTTAAAGAGCACACCCTCGTCGGTGATGGTGTTGAGGTCGGCCATGGAATAGGCCTGGTAGCCGCCGGAGTCTGTCAGGATCGGGCGGTGCCAGTTGATGAACGGGTGCAGGCCGCCCATGCGTGCGATCAGTTCGCTGCCGGGGCGGAGCATGAGGTGGTAGGTGTTGCCCAGGCAGATCTGCGCGCCGGTCTGTGCAAGCATGTGCGGCCAGACGCCCTTGACGGTCCCCTTGGTGCCGACGGGCATGAAGGCGGGTGTGTCGAAAGAGCCGTGGGGGGTATCAACGCGGCCCAGGCGTGCGCGTGTGCCGGCCGAGTGGTGCAGGAGGTGGTAGCGGATCGCGCTCAGGCTTGGCCCTTTGTGCCGGGCTGGTTCGGGGTGCCGGCGGCGCGGGCAAGGGTCTCACGCTCGGCGTCGGTGAGGCTCGCCTGGCCGGTGGCAGTGATCTTGGCAAGGATGCGGTCAACCTCGACGGCCTGCGGGTCTGGGGGTGCGGGCGGGGGCTTGCCGGCTGGGGCCTTGGTTTTGCTGGGTTTCTCTGGCCCGAGGACATCGAAGAAGTCTCGCAGCAGGTACATCCGGCGGATGAAGAAATACCCGGCCAGCCCCCCGCCGAGGTGTGCCGCCTCACCCCCGGCGTTGTTGCTGCCCAAGATGAGTTGCACCGCGGCGATGGCGATGAGGAGGTACGCCGCAGGGCGCTGACGCATTGGGATGATGCCCAGGATGTAGAGCATGCGCTGCGGGGCGACATACGCGGCGGCGAGGATGATGCCGAAGATCCCTGCGCTTGCGCCAACCAGGGGTGTGGTTACGTCGTCAAAGAGCAGGCCGGGGATGCGGTACTGCTGGCCAAGGGTGTTGCCCAGGAAGTTCAGGAGCAGGAAGGCGACGGCACCGAAGGCCCCGCAGGTGAGGTAGAGGGCGAGGTAACGCCTTCGGCCCAGGAAGGCCTCGACATCGGGGCCGAAGACCCAGAGGCCGAGCATGTTCAGGAAGATGTGCGTCCACCCCGAGTGCAGGAACTGGAAGGTGATGAACCGCCAGACTTCAAGGGAGAGGAAGCCCTTGGCAGTAGAGAAGTGGCCCCAGGCCTGGTCGAGGGTCATGGTATAAAACTGTTGCGAGCCGATGAGTTGGCGGGTTGCAGGGTCAAACAGTGGTGCGAGGTTGTTTTGCGGGTCGATCGGGCCGATCAGGACCGGTGCTCGCTGGACCTGGATGGGTACGGTGGAGTGGAACTGAACCGGCCCGGGCACGAGCGTCTGCCCAGCACCCGTGAGTATGAGCAGGAGTCCGAGGCCGAAGATGGCGACATTGATGACGATGAGCCAGAGTGTCATCGACCACCGTGCTGGGCTTGGGAGCAGGCGAGTGCCCTGGCGTGGGGCGTTGCGGTCTGCCCGTGCGTAGTCGCGGTCGTGGATACCCATGTGCAAGCAACCAGGTCTGTTGGGTGTGGGATCAGTGCTGTGCATCCGTGCACGCGCTGCGATGGTATGGCCCCGCAGATTGCCGGGATGCGTGCGTGCGGTCGATCTAAAGTTGGCGATGCTCCAAGACGCCCGCCTGGCGAAGCTCGCCGATGTTCTCGTACGGTATTCCACGCGCGTCAAGGCCGGGGACCTGGTGGCGATCATCGGCGACCGGGCGGGGATGCCACTGGCCGAGGAGCTTTTCAAGGCCGTGCTCAGGGCCGGCGGGAACCCATTCTTCTGGTTGCGTTCAGAGGCCTTCAACGAGGCGCTCGTCGCCCACGGCAGCGATGCGCAGATCGCCTTTGTCAACCCGATCCAGATGGACCTGATCGAGAAGGTTGACGTTACGCTGAGCTACTGGGCCAGCGGCAACAGCAAGTACCTCAGCGGGTACCCCTCGGCCAAGACGGCCCTGCTCCAGCAAGCGCGCAAGCCCTACCTCAAGCGGTTCATGCAGCGTGAGGCCGACAAGGCCCTGCGTTGGTGCGGGACCGAGTTCCCCACCAACGCCAGCGCCATGGACGCGGAGATGAGCCTGCACCAGTGGGCCGACTTTGTCTTCCGTGCCGGGCTGCTGCATTTGCCTGACCCGATCGCCGCGTGGCGGGGCGTCGAGCAGCGGCAGCAGCGCGTCTGCGATTACTTGCAGACAAAGAAGGCTCTGCACTTTGCCGTCCCCCCGCACGACGGGCCGCTGGGGCGCAACGACGGGACCGATCTGAAGGTCGATGTCTCGCGCGGCATCTGGGAAAACTGTTGCGGGCAGTGCAACTTTCCTGATGGTGAGGTCTTCTGCGGCCCGACCTTGCCGGACAACAAGGACGCAGCCGGCAACGGGGGCTTTGGCGTTGATGGGCACGTCAACTACACCTTCCCCGCGGTCTACATGGGCAACGAGGTGCAGAACGTCCGGCTGGCCTTCAAGGCGGGGCGCGTCGTCGATGCCTCCGCCAGCAAAGGTGAGGATTTCCTCTTCAAGATGCTCGACCAAGACCCGGGGGCGCGCAACTTAGGTGAGATCGCCATCGGCACCAACTACGGGATCACGGATTTCTCTCGCAACATCCTCTTTGACGAGAAGATCGGCGGGACCTTCCACGCCGCGGTCGGAGCGGGGTACCCCAAAACCGGCAGCAACAACGACTCAGGCCTGCACTGGGACATGATCTGTGAGTTGCGCAAACGGACCAGCAACGGCATCGCTTCGCCAGGCGGTGAGATTCGCGCCGATGGTGAACTCTTCCACAAGCACGGCCTCTTCCTGGACCCAACCTTCCCCCAACCCTCCTAAAAGAACCCACACATGACCACACACGCCCAACGCCTAGCCAACCTCGGCATCACGCTGCCCACACCCGCCAAGCCCGTCGCGGCATACGTTCCCGCACGCCGGGCTGGGGGCCTGCTATTCATCTCAGGCCAACTGCCGATGGCCGATGGGAAGTTGACGGCCTCCGGTGCCGTGCCCTCGGCTGTGTCGCCCGAGGACGCCAAGAGCGCGGCCCGCCTGTGCGCGATCAACGCGATTGCCGCGGCGGTGACGGAGGTCGGGTCGATCGACCGGATCGCCGGGGTGGTGCGTGTGGGTGTGTGGGTTGCTTCGGATGCTGGTTTTACCGGCCAGCCGGGGGTGGCTAACGGTGCCAGCGACCTCTTGGTGCAGGTCTTTGGGGATGCGGGCAAGCACGCACGGGCGGCGGTGGGGACGAATGTTCTGCCGCTGGGGACGGCCGTGGAGGTGGAGGTTTTGTTCGAGGTACACTGATGGGTGCATCTATCTGCAACCCTACCAGAGAACAAACAGGCTTGATTGAAGGCCAAAAACGCCTATTGGTCTGGATCAACGCCCCCGGCGAATGCCCGGATTAGAATTTTTTCAAGCAACTCGAACCCTTCGGGTTGAAACGCGAATGGAAACGGTGTTAGACTGTCAGGGCAAGTTTCAGGAAGCAGGTTGGTGGCGGAATGTTGTCGGTGATATTTCCATCACCGGACTCATGGGACAATCGTCCCCAAGTCATACCAGGCCGACGACAGGCCGAGGCCAACCGACAACTTGATGGGTCCGCTTGGGAACAAGACGGGCCGTGGCGAGCGGATCATCACCTGGCGATCCTCGATTGATTTTAATCAGTCGGGCCGCAGCCGGGTGTTGATGAGTTCTGTCACGGCATGCGGTGTAACCGAGTTTGGACCTTGTGGTCGGGCGAAGATTTGCGTGCGGGCATACCCAGTCCAGCGGCCGGTGCCGCGTGGGGTTGTGCTGGCGATACTCAAATGCTGCGGCGGGTTGTTCTTCACCTTGTCATTGCGCGACCAGACATGCCTTGTGCAGGGTGCGTTCGGGTGTTCCGAGCCGCCGATCCCGTCTGAGCCGAGGAGTTCCTTGTGGACCTCCCGGCGTATTTAGGAGTGTTTTGTATGAAGAAGAATCGTGCCTTTACCCTCATCGAGTTGCTCGTCGTCATCGCGATCATCGCGTTGCTCGTGGGCATCCTCCTCCCGGCCCTGGCCAAGGCCCGCGCCTCGGCCCGCCAGATCAAGTGTGCCACGCAGGTGCGTAACGTTGTCCAGGCGATGCAGATCTGGGCCCAGAGCAACCGCGACAAGTACCCGACCCCCTCGGTTGTGGACATCAGCAACCAGACGATCGCTGGTGGCACGGCTGCCAACCTGGGCAGCAAGGACAACACCGGCAACGTCCTCTCCCTGCTGATCTTCAACGCCTCGATCACCCCTGAGATCTGCGTTACCCCCTCGGAGGTATCGGGCAGTGTTGCCGCTATGACCAACTACCAGAACAGCAACCCAACCGGGGCTGCCGTTCCGGCCAACGCCCTGTGGGACCCCAAGTTCCGTGGTGCGCCCTCCACAGCTGAGATTGGCGCGGGTGGCCGTGATAGCAGTCTGCTCAACAGCAACAACAGCTACGCCAACCTCGTCTTCCCTTTCCCCGGCCGCACGAGCAAGTGGACCAACAACTACAGCGCGACGGACGCCGTCTTCGGCAACCGTGGCCCCCTCTTCACCAACCAGAGCACTGGCAACAACGGACAGGCTGCCCCATTCCCCACAGGCGCGGCCGGCTGGCAGCTCCTTACAGGCAGTGACTTTGGCGAGCGGTCGCAGACGCTGCAGATCCACGGCGGGCGCAACACCTGGGAAGGGAACATCGGCTACAACGACGGGCACGTCAACTTCGAGAACCGTGCCGATCCCGCGGAGATCACCTTCCAGTCCTCAGCCGCCATCACCCTCCCGGGCAGCACCACCGCAACCCGTACGATCCCGGACAACGTCTTCGTCGACGAGACGAACGAGAATACAGATGCTTCCAAGCGCTCCAACGCGTGGCTGCGTCCGGTCGGGAATGTTGTGGTAACCAACAGTGCCGGGAGCAGCAGCGTAGCCCTCACGCCATGGCTTGACTGAACAACTCTTTGTAGAATCTTCACTTATCCACAACCGCCGCCCGAAAGGGTGGCGGTTGTTTTGACCGAATACGTCCAGTTAATAAACCCTTACCTTGCGGCGCACAGGCGTCCCGCATCACCCCACCTCAAGCACAACCTTGATCCCCTCGCCGCTCTGCATGAGCTCGAACCCCCGCGCAAACTGCGCCATCGGCAACTGGTGGGTGATGATCTCGGCCAGTTCCAGGCGGCCTGACAGCAGCAGGGCCTCCATCTGGTACCAGGTTTCAAACATCTTGCGGCCGTTGATCCCCAGCACGCGTGCGCCCTTGAAGATCACGTGCGTTGTCAGGTCAAATGTCAGCGGTTTGCTGGGGATGCCCAGCAGCGCCGCCGTGCCGCCTGGGCGGAGGGCGGCGAACCCATCGTTGATCGCGGCGGGGTGGCCGGACATCTCGACGAGGACGTCAACGCCGTTGTGTGTCTGGGCGCGGAGGTGGTCGATCCAGGATTTGTCGTGCTGCTCGCGGGTGTCATATGCCTCGACGGCCCCGAGCCTGCGGGCGAGCGCCAGCCGGCGCGGGTCAATGTCGGTAACGAATATCCGGCTCGCCCCGGCGGCCTTGGCGACCGTAACGGCCATCAGCCCGATGATCCCCACGCCCGTGATCAGCACCGTCTTGGCGCTCACGCCCGCCTCCATCACCGTGTGCACCGCGTTGCCCAAGGGGTCAAGGACCGCGGCGATGTGGTCGGGGATCGAGGGGTGCACCGGCCAGACGTTCTCCTCGGGGATGCAGACATACTCGGCAAAGCACCCGTCGCGGTCAACGCCGAGGATAACCATCCCGTCGGCGATGTGTGCCGAGCCTGTACGCGCGTTGAACCCCGTGCCCGGCGAGATGTGCCCCTCGGCGCTGACGCGCTGCCCGGGGTGGTAGCGCGTAACCGCCGGTCCGACCGCGGCGATAGTGCCGACAAACTCGTGCCCGGTAACGATCCCGACGGGTATGCGTGAGGCGGCCCAGGCGTCCCACTCCCAGATGTGCCTGTCGGTGCCGCAGATGCCGGCGTGGGTAACGCGGATGAGCACGTCGCGCGGCCCGGGCGTGGGGACGGTGCGGGCGGGGTCCAGCCGGAGGGCTGTGCCGGCGTGGTGCTTGTAGAGTGCCCGCATGGTGGTGGGGATCGGGCCGATGGGTGCGGGCGTTCGGGGGGTGGCAAGGGCAGTCATGCCCAACGCTAGACGCGGGGAGTGAGCCTGTGGAGTAGGGGGCCCACAAACACTGCCGGCCACCCGCTTTCGCGGGTAGCCGGCTTCAAGTATTTAACCGATAGAATTAGGCAGTGCCCGAACAGTGGGGGGCAGGCACCCGCACGCCGATGGAGGTGCGCGCGGGCTTGATTTATTGGTTCAATCGTTGCCCCCGGCGGCTGGTTCGTCGCTGCCGTTGGCGTTCTGCTTTTCGAGGAGTTTGCGGAGATAGGCGTTCTCGCGGCGTGTGGCCTCGAGGTCAAAGAGCAGGTACTTGATGCTCAGGCGCAGATAGTCGAGCGATTCCTGCAGCTCGGCGACCGTCTTTTTCATCTGCATATGCCGGCCCCTTGCGTCCTCGGCCAGGGCGGTCAGGCGTTCACGCTGGTTCTCGGGAAGGTCGTTGATCTGGGTCATGAGGTCGCCGAGTTTCTGCTGGAAGTCTTGCTCGTTCATGGGTCTGCTCCTTCTTCTTGAGGTTGTGCGATCTTCTCTCTACTCTTGATTTGTCTTGCGGGGTCTCTGTGAGTTCTCTTTCTTTTCCGGGCGTCTCACCGTTGGGTGATAGGAAGAGACAAACACATTGCGTGCCAGAGTGCAGCACACACGGGCGTGTGTGTGCCAGACCGTCCTGGGCCGAGAAAAGCACACCGCATTGTGCACCAGGGCACGCCCCAAGGCGAGCAATATGTTCTCGGCCACTGCACGCCGGGGCCGTTTATCCGGCCTGTTGCCCGGGGGGCACGCCGCGGGGTGCGCTGGCAACAGTGCCCCGGATGAGCCCGGGCGGGTGGGCGCGGCGGGAGTAAGTGCGTGCGGGGAATGAAGCGGTGATCAATCGTGTGCAAAGGAACAGGTCAACCCCACCCCTACTCCCCTCGGGGGAGGGGTTTGAAGCAAAAGACTGGCCGTCTTCAGACACCTGACCTTGCCTCAGCCCCCCGCACTCCCCTCGCCGCCGGGCAGCGTCATGCTCCACGGGTCAAGCGCGGCGGCGAGCGCATCGCGTGTCATCGCCTTGCCCGCCAGGTCCGGCGTGCCAACGAGGGTCTCCAGCGCGAGCTGCCGGACGGTCTTTCCTTCCTTGAACGCCTGCTTGGCCAGGCCTGCCGACTTGTCATACCCGATCACCGGCACCAGGCTCGTGCACATCGCCAGGCTTGACTCGATCAACCCCGCGCACCGCGCCTCGTCCGGTCGAAGGTTCGCCAACAGGTTATCGGTAAACATCACGCTGGCGTTGGTCAGCAGCGTTGAACTCTCCAGCAAGCGCTCGGCGATCAACGGCATCGCAACGTTCAGGTCCAGCAGGCTCCCAACGCCCCCAAACCCGGCGTATGTAACCGCCGCGTCGTTGGCGATCACCTGACAGCAGACCATAATCAGGCTCTCGCAGATCACCGGGTTGACCTTGCCGGGCATAATCGAACTGCCCGGCTGCACCGCCGGCAGCACCAACTCGCCGATCCCGCAGCGCGGGCCTGACCCAAGCCAGCGAATGTCATTGGCGATCTTCGAGAGGCTTACCGCGATGGTCTTGAGGTGCCCGGCGGCCTCCACACAGGCATCCTTGGCGTGCTGGGCCTCAAAGTGGTTCGCAGCCGCGCGGAACGGAATCCCCGTGGCTTTCTTCAGTTGCGAGCAGACCAGGCGGTCAAAGTCCTCGTGCGCGTTGATCCCCGTTCCCACCGCCGTGCCCCCGATCGGCAGCTCGGCCAGGGCTTCGATCGCCTGCTCGCAGCGGGCGATGCCGTGCTTGACCTGCGAGGCATAGCCGCTGAACTCCTGCCCCAGCCGAATCGGCGTCGCGTCCTGCAGGTGCGTGCGCCCGATCTTGACGATCCGGTCCCACGCCTTGGCTTGCTGGTCGAGCTGCTTGTGCATCCGCTTGAGGGCGGGGATGAGTTGCTCCCTGATCGAGAGGGCCGCAGCCACATGGATCGCCGTCGGGAACGTGTCGTTGCTCGACTGGCCCATGTTGACATGGTCGTTGGGGTGCACGCCTCCGGCCTTGAGGTACGCCGCATCCTTGCTCGCGCCGATGTGCGCCCCCCGGGCCAGGCAGATGAGGTTGGCGATCACCTCGTTGGCGTTCATGTTGGTGCTCGTGCCCGAGCCGGTCTGGAAGACATCGACGGGAAAGTGCTTGGCCCACCCGCCGTGGTCGGGCAGCCCGGCATAGATCGCGTCGCACGCCCGGGCGATCCCATCGGCCCGGCCCTTGTCCAGTCGCCTGAGTTTCAGGTTCACCGCCGCGCACGCACTCTTGAGCAGCGCATACGCCTGGATGATCCCAAACGGCAGAGGCCGGCCCGAGACGGGGAAGTTGAGCACCGCCCGCTGCGTGCTGGCGCCATAGAGCACATCGGCTGGGACGGGCATCTCACCCATCGTGTCCTTCTCGACCCGCGTCGCGTGCACGGCAGCGGCGGGCTTGGCTTGTTTGGTCTTGACTTTGACGGGCTTGGCTTTGGGCATAAGGGCACTCCATAGGGGAGGCTCCAGAGTAGCCACAAGCTGCAGCGGCTGGTTGACCTAGGGCACGACCACCGGCGGCGGCAGCGGGCGCGGGTAGTTGGCGTACGTAAAGCCCAGGTTGTTACGCCCGCCAAAGCGGTAGATTTGGCTTGAGCGAGCGATGATCCGCTCGCCGTATTGGTTGAACTCACCAACCAGCGGCCACAGGCCAACCATCGGCTGGCCACCCTGGTTTGCAATCTCTCGCTGGGCATCGCCGATGCTCGCAACCCTGGGCCCATCGGGCACCCGCGTGTGCCTTGGCAGCACGATCGCCCCGCTGGGGGTCCGCACCGCACGCAAACCCGTACTCACGCTCGACAGCACGACCGGCACGCTCCCCCCCGGCTTGCTGATCCGCACGACGGCCGGCGCAGCCGGGTTCGTCCCCGGCACCTTCGTCCATCGCGCCGACATACTCGGCACTTCCTCTGCCGGGGGCTGCTGTGCTTTCAACGCCAGTGCCCCGTCAACGCCGTGCAGCGCCGACAGAGCGACGACAACCATGCCGAGCATAAATGGCCTTTCTCTTTTCTTTTCTCGATGTCTCTTTCAAACCTCTTGCGCGTCCCACGCTACGCTTAGCCGTGCCATCATGGCTTGGCCAAAGTTCGTGCAGCACGCCCGTGCTTATACGCGGGCCGTTCTCCCGCGGATTAGCCCTTCGGCGATTTCTTGCATGTTTCCTGCTGATTATAACGCCTCTGCTGGTCCTGCCGGCGTGCGCCTCAAGCACCTCAAAAACACCCAAAGAACAGCCCCTCAAGCCCGGCGGCGATCTTTCTCGGACCGGACCGTCAGGTGCGGTCTCTGTCTCTTATATATTCCGCTCCAGCACCAGTGGCGAGGCCATCGCGTTATCGGCACGCTGGTCAGCCTTAGCCGAGCAGGACCAGGGCCTCGGCGGGTCGCTCCGCGAGCAGCTCCGCCAGGCCGGGCTGATCGGCGCGATCATCAACACCGACGACGTAGAGGCCCTGCTGGCGCAACTCAGCCAGCCCCCCAAGCCCGGCAGCCTCCAGTGGACGACCCTTGCCTCAACGATCCAGGTCCCCATGCCCGCCGGGCCACGCTGGCTCAACTTGCACACCGGGCAAGGCTCACCCACCCCCTGGTCGCTCCTGCTCGCTGGCGGGCCAACGCCCCTGCCGCCGGGCCAAGTCCGCCTACTCGCACGCGCCTGGCCTGTCCCAGGCGATGCCACCGACCAAGGGTTCTTTACATCCACGCTGATGCTCGACCTCTCTCCCCTGCTCCAAACCGAGGCCCGCAATCAGGAATCCCCGCTTGGCACCGCAATCAAACTCCCCACCCAGCCCAGCGAGCGTGGCATGGCCCTGCTCAGCCAACGCGTAACAACCACCCTCAAGCCCGGCCAAGTGCTCATCCTCGCACCGATCCTCACCCGCCAGGAACCCGTTACGCCCCAACCCGAACCCCCACTCAAGCCCGGGCAGGTCATGCGAACCGACGCACAACCACCACCCCCGGCCACGCCGGCCGGTATCGGTACCGGCCTGGGGCCAAAGGCCGAAACACCCCTCTCCCTCGGCGAGGCCCTCCTCAGCAACGCCCAGCCCGCCGAGCCTGCCCGGCAGGCGGCCGTACTCGTCCTGACCCCCAAACTACCCGGCGGTTTCTCCCTCGGACGATAATCACCTCCAACCCCCACCCCCACCCCCACCCGGCACCGGCGGGCGCAACACGACGTACCGTTAGCCCAAGCACGCCGCCATCCCCGCACGCACCATGGCCACCGAACGCATCGTCAGCTCAGCGCCCATTGAAACCTCACCCGTTGACGAGCAGGTCAACTGGTCGCTGCGCCCAACGCGGATGCTCGAATACGTCGGCCAGAGCGAGCTGCTCGCCAAACTCTCCATCGCCATCGCCGCCGCGAAGGGACGCACCGAGCCGATGGAGCACCTTCTGCTCCACGGCCCGCCCGGCCTCGGCAAAACCACCCTCGCACACGTCGTCGCCGCGGAGATGGGCCGGCGCGTGCAGATCACCAGCGGCCCGGCCCTGAGCAAGGGCACAGACCTCGTCAGCGTGCTTACAAGGCTCGAAGCCGGCGACGTGCTCTTCATCGACGAAATCCATCGCCTCCCGATCGCCGTTGAAGAGTTCGTCTACCCGGCCATGGAGGACTACCGCATCGATGTCCCCGTCGACAGCGGCCTGCACGCCCGCACCGTGCAGATATCGCTGCAACCCTTCACACTTATCGGCGCGACAACACGTGCCGGGCTTGTCAGCGCGCCGATGCGCTCGCGCTTCGGCATAACGCACCACCTGCGTTTCTACACCACCGCCGAGCTTCTGGAAATCCTCGTCCGCAGCAGCACGCTGCTGGGTCTGACGATCGCCGACGACGCGGGGCTGCCGATCATCGCCGCCCGTGCGCGGGGCACGCCCAGGATCGCCAACCGCTTGCTCCGCCGGGTGCGCGACTTTGCGCAGGTACACAACAACGGTGCCGTTACCAGGCGCGTCGTCGAGCAGGCGCTGGAGATGGAGGGTGTCGACGCGATGGGCCTTGATGAGCTCGACCGCTCGTACCTGCGCATCATCGGCACAACCTACACCGGCGGGCCGGTGGGCCTTGAGGCCGTCGCCGCGACCATGAACGAGGACGCCGGCACACTCGAGGCCGTCGTCGAGCCGTACCTGCTCCAACTCGGCTTCATCGCCCGCATGCGCCGCGGCAGGATGCTCACTGCCGCCGGCGCCAAGCACGTCAACGTCCCGCCGCCCGTGCAGGCCTCGGCGAACCTCTTTGACGAGCCGTGAACGCCGCGATCGCCGGCATCAGAAAACTCACGCCAGTTCCGCCAGCAGCGCAGCCGGGTCGCGCCCCTGATCGATCGCATCAATGATCGCCGAGCCGATGATCGCACCCTCCGCGTGCCCGGCCAGCGCATCGACCTGCCCGCGCGTCCGAATCCCAAACCCCGCGCACACCGGCACGGGCGAAACCGCACGCAGCCGCCCCAAGTACGCCTGCAACTCCCCCTCACTCGGCGGCGCCGAGCCCGACCCCGTAACGCCCGTAACCATCACCGCATACAAAAACCCATCGCTCTCCCGCGCCAGCACCGCGCAGCGCTCAGCGGGCGTAACCGGGCTGACCAACTGCACCAGACCCACGCCCTCGCCGTGCAACGCCGAACGCAACTCGGCCGATTCCTCCAGCGGCAAATCCGGCACGATCAGCAGCGATACCCCCGCCCCCCGGCAACGCCCCGAAAGGTGCTTCAATCCCGCTGGCCCCGTCCCGAACGATGAAATCAAAGGGTTGAGGTAACTCATGAGCGCCACCGGCACGCCAATGTGCCCCTTGGCGGTTTCCAACTCAGCCAAAACCCAGTCCAGCGAAACGCCATTGGCCAGCGCCACCTGCGACGAACGCTGGATAGTCACCCCATCGGCCATCGGATCAGAGAACGGCACCCCAACCTCGATCAACGCCGCGTGCCGGGCCAGTGCCCGCACCTGCGGCAGCAGCGACCCCTTTGTCGGATACCCCGCCGTGACATACGCCACCAGCGCAGGACGCCCACCCTTGGCGTGCGTGCGGATGCTCTCAGAAACGTGCTGGGCGATGGGTGGCAAAGAAGACTCCTGAAAGAGCGACGAGTGGTGAGTGGTGAGTGGTGAGAAGTTCGTAAACCTGCCAACGTTTTCGATCGTGATCAGTTTTGTCTCGAACCCCTCCCGGGAGGGGAGGGGCAGGGGTGGGGTTTCTCTGCCCAAAACGCCCAAGAAAACTCCTTCCGCCCTCAAAGATTCTTCATCAATATCGGCATGTCCTTATCCCCCCGCCCGCAGAGGTTGATCAGCACCAGCTTCCCCGAGTTCTCTTTCACCCACGCCCGCGCCGCGGCCACCGCGTGGCTTGGTTCCAGTGCTGGCAGCACGCCCTCGCCCAAGCAAACCTCCCGCACCGCCGACAGCGCGTCGGCGTCCAGCACCGGCACGTACCGCACGCGCCCAATCGCGTGCAAAAAACTATGCTCAGGTCCAACACCCGGATAGTCCAGCCCCGCCGAGATTGACTGCGTCCGCGCCACCTGCCCCGCCCCATCCTGGATCAGGTACGAATAGCACCCGTGCAGCACCCCGGGCCGCCCCGACGCCATCGTCGCCGCGTTCAACCCGGCACCAACGCCCTGCCCCCCCGCCTCGGCACCAAAGATCTGCACGCCCGCATCACCCAAAAACCCATGGAACATCCCGATCGCGTTGCTCCCGCCGCCGACGCATGAAAAAACCGCATCAGGCAGCCGCCCCGCCTGCTCAAGCATCTGCACGCGCGACTCGCTGCCGATCACCGACTGAAACGTCCGCACCAACCACGGGAACGGGTGCGGCCCCACGGCCGATCCGAGCAGGTAGTGCGTCCCCAACGGATCACCCACCCAGTGCCGGAGCGCCTCGTCGATCGCCGAACGCAGCGTCGCGTCCCCGCTGGTAACAGGCACAACCTCGGCCCCGAACCACTTCATCCGCTGCACATTGGGCTGCTGGCGTTCGACATCCTTCGCCCCCATATACACCCGGCACGGGAACCCCAGCCGAGCGCACGCCGCGGCCGTCGCCACCCCGTGCTGCCCCGCGCCCGTCTCGGCGATGATCCTCTGCACGCCCAGCCGCTTGGCCAGCAGCGCCTGCCCGAGCGCATTATTGATCTTGTGCGCCCCGGTGTGGGCCAGGTCCTCACGCTTGAGCCAAACCTGGCACCCGTTCCCCCAGCGGGCCGAGAGGTTCGCCGCGTGCATCATTGGCGTCGGCCGGCCAACCCAGTGCCTCTGCTGGTACGAGAGTTCATCAATAAACGCCGGGTCGGCCAGCGCCTCCTTAGCCACCTTCTCCAGCCGCGTTACCGCACCCCAGAGCGTCTCGGGCACGAACCGTCCACCAAAGGGCCCAAACCGCCCGCGCGCATCGGGGTACGCGCCCGATAGCAACTTACCAAGCTCCGCCCCCGGGTCAGATAGTTCAGCAAACCCCGCCGAGATGGATGCAGTATTCGTGGTCGTCATGGTTTCACTCGTGCACTCTTGCCCGCCCTGGCAGCCTCTGCAACGCACGGCTGCGAAGCATCAGCAAACCCACCCCTCGCCTCAGCAAGAAACTCGCCGATAAGCCCCGCATCCTTGACCCCCAGGCTCCTTTCCACGCCGCTGGACACATCGACAAACCCCGCCCCCGTCGCCAGTATCGCCCCACGCACGTTCACCGGCTTCAGCCCCCCGGCCAGAATAA
>VYKU01000114.1_pt1 | contig 26052 bp, 24 predicted proteins | sample 5114491 | NCBI WGS metagenome assembly VYKU01 (sample SAMN12291796, study PRJNA351875) | freshwater metagenome | isolation source: freshwater lake | place: USA: Michigan, Gull Lake | collected 2011-07-05 | reverse complement strand
CGGATCGCACGCGATGGGAGCAAGCAGTGCGTGCGTGCGTGGGCGCTGACGATTGGGGGCGCGATGACGGTTGCGGAGGCGCTGGTTGCCCCGGCGGGGGTGCGGGTGCTGGTCGGTGAGGCCGGGGGTGGACCGGCAGGGGGGGTGGTGCTTGGTGCGGGCGATGAGGTTCGCATCCTGATTGGCCCGGAAGGTGGGTGGTCGGCACGCGAGCGAGAGTTGATGGGGGGCGTGGAGATGGTGCGTGCGGGGCCGCACGTGATGCGGATCGAGACGGCGGCGGTGGCGTGCGTGGTGGCGTTGCTCAACGCGGGGCGGGTATGATGGGGATTGGTGCTGAAACCGGGCGGTCTGGGCGTAGTTGAGCAAGGGGTGTATGGCCAAGCGGAGCGTGGTGATCGTCAAGAGCGTGGACCCAGCCGACGAGGGTGAGGGGCTCCCTGCGCTGGGTTCGATCGACGAGGTGCTCGATAGGCTGAGCCAGTTCAACACCTCGCCGGACGGGGGGAAGGTGGGCGAGGGGGCCGAGGCGTTGGGGCTGGTGCGAGCGTACGGGCCTGGGATGTACGCCGAGCTGATGGCCAGCGACGGTGTGGTTCGGCAGGTGATGGTAACGATGACGGACGAGGACTTTGCGTTCCCGGTTTTGGTGAGGTTGTGCCGGGCGTGGCGTTTGACGATGCTGGACACGGCTTCGGGGCAGCGGTTGCGGTTTTGAGGTGGGGTGGGGGGCCTATCAGGTACGTGGGTGAGATTCTGATGCGTCACTCCACGCACTAACGGACGCACACAGCGTCAGTAAACTACCGGAGAATGGGGCGCATAGTCCGTAGACAATGGGGTGTTTGCGCCCCATCGTTCGGACGTGGCAGATCACAAACTTGATAGTTCGGTCGGTGGGCGAATTCGTACTAGGCGCGTTGATCTCGGCATGACCCAGGAGGGCCTCGCGTCCGCCGCGAGGATGGATCGAACGGCAATCGGCAAGATTGAGCGGGGAGAACGTAGCGTCACTATTGGCACGCTCGCGAAACTCGCCAAGGCTCTGCGCACGAGCATGGCAACCATCTTAGAGGGTCTCTAAATGGGGACTCTCCTGGAGGAACGGAGACGGGAGTTTGCGGACTTCATCTGGGACCACTCAGTTGACGAGTTCCAAGCCACATTTGACGACTGCACCCCGCTCAGCAAAGCCGAGCTGTTGTGGTTCAGGGGATTTCTCACCCCGACAACTCTGTCTAATCGTGACAGTCTCGCGACGGCGATTGACTCGGCTGTCGCCGCAGCACCGGAAAACGTCGTCCGGCTATTGCAACTAGTCGGATTGACACGCAACAAAATCCTCCAAGATGTGAAAGCCGGGATTCGGGCCGCCAAGACAAAGGTCCCGGTCTCGTCAACCAACGCTCTATTTCGCTCTACGGAAGGGCGGAAGATTGCTTCTGGACGCTTGGCTGAGAGGGCTGTCAAGGTGTTTGGTGTATTCAAGGCCGAGGTGCCGACAGCGGCGCTTGAAGCACTCAATCAAGCGACTTGGCCGGGCTTTATCCGGCAGGAGAGAGCGAAGAGATCAGGCCACGAGGCAGAGCGACGGCTTGCGGCCCTTCTATCACAGTGTGGCCTTCCGTTTGAACCCAAGGACAAGGCCATCAACCCTCTTTGCCCAGACGCGCAGGTCGATGGTGTTTCATACGACTTGGTATCGCCGAGCATTGCGAATCCATTGCTTCGGATCAAATCGACTGTTCACACTGCGGTCATCGGGCAGTATGGCGAATCAAAGGACGACCTTGAGATTCGTGAGGCAGTAGCCGCTATCGGCAAGTCCGCGCGGGCGGCTGAAACGACTCTGATGGCGCTCGTTGACGGCGTTGGTTTGGAATCCAACCGTGATGGTCTCGATGGCGTGCTATCCCAGTCGGACGAGTTTTGCCAATTCCGGACAGTATGGAAGGTTGCGGTCGTCGCCGCATCGAAGTGCAAGCAGAAGATTACTGTGAGGCTGCCCGCAATTCAGGTCGCGCGTTTCGCCCCTTTCGTCCAAACGCTTCGGCGCGGTGCTGGTCGCAACTCCTCCGGACTGGCAGGCTGAACTCGGGTGGATTGTTGCCGGGGAAGGTTGGATCAAGATGTCCTAGAACAGGGCCCCAACTTCTTCGCCGCGGTACTGAATCTTCCGTGGCTTTGTCATTCCCGTCGCCGTCGTCGAAGAATGAATGAGATCGATGTCGGTCCACGCGGGCACCTCCCAGTGTTCGACGACCCGCTTCTTGATTAGGTCGCTGTAATCTGGGTTCAGTTCGAAGCCCACCCCCATCCGGTTCATCACGCGACAAACCTTTAGGGTCGTACCGGATCCGAGGAACGGGTCGAGTACTCTGTCGCCGGGGTCGGTGTAGCACTCCAAGAAAAAAGCTACTAGTTCCTCTGGATAAGCGGCAACGTGGTAGCCAAGCTCCTTGACGTTCGGCGGACGATAAGCGGGTATCCGCAGAATGTTACCGAGGCATCGCCCGTTGGCGTTCTTCTTGTGGGCCCGTGGATCAGCCGTCGCGTATTTCTGCGGGACACGGGGCTTGTGAAAGGTAAAATCCGTGTTGCCGTCTTTGGTGAACACAAGGCAGGACTCGTACTTGTTGTCAAGCAGCCGTTCCATGTAGTGGTTGCATTGTGGGAGCGCGTTTGGAATGTACCAGATCACATGATCCCAAAGTCGCCAGCCCTCCATCCGGGAGGCAATATCCATCGCAATTGGGTAGAAACGTTTCTTGACTCTGCGACTATTCACGTTTACGACCAAGACCGCATCGCTCCGAGCGCATCGATAGCACTGCTCCCAGACGCGCGCTAGATCGTCAAGGTAGCCGTTGTAGGAGTCCTGTCCGATCTCCTCCGATGAGCCGTAGTTTTTCAGATCCCAGTACGGGGGGCTAGTGATAAAAAAGCGAACCGATTCCGGGGGCACATCCGCCATGTTACGCGAGTCACCCAGGAACACGGTCTGTCCGAGGACATCGAAGCGGGCGTTGGGGCTTGGAAACTTGTCGGCCATTGGTCTTCCGCCGTAAGGGGCACGCAGACTAAAACTTAGAGTATGCTGATCAGTCGTGGAGTCTATCCCTAGCACGCCAGTGGCCCCCACGGGTTGCGCGAGGCTCAGAGCAGCCTCGCTCCACCCGTGGCTACACCCCTGCGCCCCGTTGGGGCTTTAGAGCATGGAGAGTGGGGTATGGGCGGAGAGTAGAGGCGGGGGCGTGGCAGGGGTTCTTTGCTGTTACTTCTTCTTAGGCTTGGACTCTTTGCCCACCGGCTGCGCCTCCTGCCTGCGTGTGGCGGCGAGTTGCTGGCAGACGTCCACAATCTTGTCCAGCGGGGCGGGTTTGAGGAGGTAGGCGTCGACGCCGAGGCTCTCGGCGTAGGCCTGGTGGCGTTTGCCGGCGTTGGCCGTGAGCATGAGCACGGCAGGGGAGTCGGCCTCGCCCTTGATCTTCTCGAGGACCAGGAAGCCCGAACGGCCTGGGAGCATCATGTCCAGGACGACGACGTCGGGCTTCTCTTGACCGACCGCGGCGATGGCGTCGTTGCCGTTGGATGTGCCGTGGGTGATGGCACCCTCAGCGCCGAGGGCGGCGTCGATGGCCGCGAGGATGTCCTCGTCGTCGTCAACGATCACGATCTTGATGCCTACAAGCCGGCCTGGCATGGGGGCGCTCCGGTGGGTGGGTGGCCTGGGATGGTACGTCGGCCGCGTGAAGAGGGCACTTTGAGCATGATTTACTTGGTGGGTCTACCGTCTGGGCATGGCGTATGACTGGTCGTTGGTGCAGGCGGAGCTGTCCGCACAGCGGTTTAACGGGTGGCTGGTTGTTGATTTTCGCAACAACAACCCGGTGCTCGGGCGGATACTCGGCACCAAGGCGCACCTGACTCGGCGGGTGTTCTGGTACCTGCCGGCGAGCGGGTCGCCACGCGTGCTCTGCCACCGGATTGATGAAGAGGCGTTTGCCCGGCTGGGTGTGCCACGCGAGGTGTATGGGGCGTGGGGGGAGCTGCCGGGTAAGTTGCGGGGGCTGGTTGGTGGGGCCAGGCGTGTGGCGATGGAGTATGTGCCCGGGGGTCTGTTGCCAGCGGTTTCGATTGTGGATGGGGGTACGCTGGAGATGGTGCGCGACCTTGGCCTGGAGGTTGGTACCTCGGCGGACCTGGTGCAGTTGTTCGCGGCGCGGTGGTCAGCGGCGGGGTTGGCGGCGCACCGGCGCGCGTCGGCGCAGACCAAGGAGATCATGGCCGGGGCGTTTGCTTGGATCGGCAAGGCCCTGCGCGAGCGTGGGGAGTGCCAGGAGCGGGAGGTGCAGGGGTGGGTTGTTGAGCAGTTCCGGGCGCGGGGGTTGCACTTTGATGATGCGCCGATCGTGTCGGTGAATGCGAACTCGGGCGTGCCGCATTATGCGCCCGATGCGGTGCGGTCGAGCGTGATTCGGCGTGGGGACTGGGTGCTCATTGACATGTGGTGCAGGGATGGTGATGAGGAGGCGGTGTATTCGGATATCACGCAGACGGGCTTTTGTGGCCAGCGTGTGCCTGAGGAGCATCGGCGGGCCTTTGACGTGGTACGGGGTGCGCGCGACGCGGCGCTGGCGCGTGCGCAGGGTGCGTTTGCTAAGGGTGAGGTGGTATGCGGGTGGGAGCTGGACGAGGCTGCACGCGCGGTGATTGTGGATGCGGGGTTTGGGGAGTTCATCCGGCACCGGACGGGGCACTCGTTGTCGCCGGGGGGTGCGGTGCACGGGATCGGGATGAACCTGGACAACACCGAGACGCGCGACACACGCCGAATGCTGGTGGGGACGGGCTTTACGATTGAGCCGGGGGTGTACCTGCCGGGCTTTGGGGTGCGCAATGAGATCAACGTGTATGTGGATGCACAGAAGGGGCCGGTGGCGACGAGCTGTGTGCAGGATGAGCCGGTGTTGATTGTGTGATGCGTAGTGGTGGCGTGGTTTTGGCGGTTTTCAGGGTTTTTTTTGAGCAAAACCCACCCCTGCCCCTGCCCGCCGGAACGTTCTGGGGGAGGGGTTTATAGGGCAAGGAGTTGATGATGACGCGGGAGGAGTTTTGGCAGGTCGTCGAAGAGGCGTCCAAGGTTGGCAAGGGTGATGAGGACGCGACGTGCTCGGCGCTCGAGGGCTTGCTGCTCAAACGCCCGCCGGAGGGGGTTGTTGGCTTTGACATGCAGCTGCGCCAGCGCCTGGCCGAGGCGATGACGTGGGACGTGTGGGGCGCGTTGATGGTGATGCAGGGGGATGTGGAGGAGGAGGACATTGAGGGGTTTGTGCTCTGGCTGGTCAGCCGGGGTCGCGTGGCGTTTGAGGGTGTGCTTGCCGATGCGGACGGGGCGCTGAGCGCGATGGATATAGAGGACCCGTTCGCGTGCGATTGTTCGTCGCTGATCTATGTGGCTATCGAGGTGTATGAGGAGTTGACCGACGAAGAGCTGCCCGAGGTGCCCGTGAAGATGCCCACCTCGCCGCGGGGCAGGCCGGTTGACGGCGACGACGAGCGGGCGATGGCGGCGCGGTTCCCGAGGCTCTGGGGGCAGTTTGTGCAAGAGCGTGGGTCGTAAAAGCCCGGCTAATGTCTGGGCGCATGACCTGGACCTCACTGATCGGCGTCGGGATGCGTGCGTACCTGGCCGGGCGCATCCGGGATCTCTCTCGCACTGCGCACCTGCGCGACGACACCGCACGCGTGCAGTTGACGCAGCTGCGGTGGCTGCTCAACACCGCCGCGGATACAGAGTGGGGCCGCCGGCATGGGTACGCGCGTTTGGCGCAGTTACCCTCGGCGGAGATGCTCTCGGGGTACCGCGCCGAGGTGCCGATCCAGGACATCTCGGGTTTTCGCGCTTCGATCGCGCGGATGCGCGAGCAGGGTGAGCCGGACGTGCTCTGGCCCGGGGTGGTGCGGGACTATGCGCAGACGAGCGGCACGACAGCCGGGGACAAGTACATCCCTGTTTCGGCGCAGATGCTCAAGAGCAACCTGCGTGCGGCGCTGGACATCTTCGCGCACGCGCACCGGTTTGGGGTGTCGTTGCCGGGGCTGATGGGTGGGCGGTGCGTGTTCCTGGGTGGTTCAACGGACATGCAGACGAGCGAACTGGGTATCCGGACCGGGGATCTGTCGGCGATCGTTACGCCGATGATCCGCTGGCCGATGACGAGCGTGTACCTGCCGGGCAAGGAGATCGCGCTGATGCGCAACTGGCCCGAGAAGATCGACGCGATCGCCCGCGCGTGCATCGACGCGGACGTGCGAATGGTCTCGGGGATGGCCAGCTGGTCGCTGGTGCTGCTGGAGAAGGTGCTGGAACTGGCGCGGTCGCGCCGCCGGCGTGCCGAGGGGATCAGGGACGTGTGGCCGAACTGGGGTCTGTTCGTGCACGGCGGCGTGCGGTACGGGCCGTTTGATGGGCGCATCCGTCAGGCGTACAGCGGGTCGGCGACGGGGCCGGACGTGCCCAATCGGCTGGAGTTGTACCCGGCCAGCGAGGGGTTCATCGCGCTGCAGGACGTGCGTGGCGACCCGGGGCTGCGTCTGTGCCACGACTGCTGGAACTTTTATGAGTTTGTTCCGCTGGAGGAAGTAGACTCCCCCGGCGCGCGGGCGATGATGTGCCACGAGGTTGAAAAGGGGCAGCGCTATGTCGTGTGCATGAGCACGTGCGCGGGGCTCTACCGGTATCTGCTCGGGGACGTGGTGGTCTTTGACACGATCCCCAGCGCGCCGGAGTTTGACCGCTCGTCCGGGCACGGCATCGGCGACGGGCCATGCCGGCTGCGGATCGTGGGCCGGCACAGGCACTTTATCAATGCGTTTGGTGAGAACCTGATCGTCGAGAACATCGAGAACGCCGTGGCGCACGCGCAGTCGGCGACAGGGCTGATCGTCGGGGAGTTCACGGCCGGGCCGGTGTACCCGACGGAGACGACGCGTGCGGGGCACGAGGTGGTCATCGAACTGCCCGCCACGCCCGAGGCGGGCGCGTTGCGTGCGTTTGCCGTGGCGTACGACGGGAGCCTCAAGGAGCAGTGCGCTGATTACGCCGTCAAGCGGACCGGCGAGCTCGGGATGCAGCCGCCGACGGTTACGGTGGTCCCGACGGGGACGTTCCACCGCTGGATGGCCCAGCGCGGCAAACTGGGCGGGCAGCACAAGGTGCCCAGGTGCGCCAACGAGCGGGTGTTCATCGAGGGCGTTGTAGGGGTTGCGGGGGCCGTGGGAGCCAGCTAGGACGCTCCAGCTCAGGCCGAGCGCCGGCGTTCGAGAGGCTGTTGCATGTCGGTATCGCGCACGAGGATGCTCCGGCTGGCGGGGCCTTGATAGCGTGCGTGCAGGGCCTGGCGGACCTGGCGTTCGAGGTTGACGATCTCGCGGATGCTGCCAACGCGTGCGAAGATGCCGGGCAGGAGGATGATGCGTAGGCCCAGGCGGAGCATCACCTGCGGGTCTTCATCGTCTGGCGCTTGGCCGACGGGACCGAGGAAGACGGGCGTGGCGGGGACCTGGCGCTCGAAGTTCTCGACGACCCTGGCGAGCGCATCGCCGAGGGGCCCGGCGGGGCCGATGGCCATGAAGCGGTCGTCGCCCATGTGGGCCAGGAACGAGAGTTGGTCGTCGTTGCCGGCCAGGTGTGTGCGGAGCAGGGCGCTGAGGTCGTCGATGAGTTTGTCGCCGGACTCGTAGCCGCACGAGCCGTTGAAATCGCTGAAGCCGCGGACGTCGATGAAGGCGGCGTCGAGTGCGGCGGCGCGTGCGGCGACCATGGCGCGGAGGCGCTTTTCACCCTCGACCTTGCCGGGGAGGCCCGCGATGACGCCGCTGCTCAGGCGTGTCTCGCTGACAGAGGCGGCAAGGAGTTTTTTGAGCGGGACGATGCCGACGACGCGGTCGTGCTCGCTGACGATGACGGGCTCGGCGAGGGTGCCGTCCTCGCGTTGGGCGATCATCTCGATCGCCTCGCTCACCGCGGCGGTGGGCGGGAGCGAGCCGAGGTCGCTGGAGCAGACGTACCCGGCCGAGAGGTTTGGCTGGTTGCGCCCCGCGCCGGTGAGGATGGCTGCGCGCGAGGCCCACCCGACAAGCCTGGTGCCGTCTTGCACCGCAACACCCGGGAGGGAGGGGTTTTGGAGCATCAACAGTGCGAGCTCGTGCAGGGGTGCGCCGAGCTGAACGGCCTCGGCGGCGTCGGCGAGTTTGACGATGGGCACCCGGCGCGGGTCGGTCATGCGTGCGGCCTGGCACTGTGCCCAGCGCGAGCGCATCAGTTGCGAGAGTGCCGGGTCGATCGTTTTGTACCCGTCTAGGGGGCGGCCGACGAGGAAGCCCTGGACGTGCTTGACGCCCAGGTCGATGAGTGTTTCGAGCTCTTCACGCCGTTCGATACCCTCGGCGATGACGCTGACGCCGCTGAGGCGCGCGAAGTGGACCATGAAGCGGATGAGGTTGAGCTTGAAGCGGTTGGTGTCGATCTGGCTGACGAGTTCGCGGTCGAGCTTGAGCCAGTGCGGCCTGAGCATCATGATGCGGTTGAGGCCGCTGGTGCCGGCGCCGACGTCGTCGATGGCGATCTGGAAGCCGAGCGCCTTGAGGCGCCCGACCTGCTCGGTGATGCGGTCAAGGTCGTCGCCCCCGCCTCGCTCGGTGATCTCCAGGACGATGCGCGAGGGCGTCAGCCCGGGCAGCGAGCGGACGACGTTGGTGAGCGAGTCGACGTAGCGTTCGTCGCAGAAGACGATCGGCGTGGTGTTGGTGAACAGCAGCACGCCGTTGGGGAAGTCCTCGGCTGCGCGGAAAGCGCAGCGGCGTGTTACCTCTTCCAGCGGCCACATCATGTTGTAGTGGTCGGCGATGTCAAAGAGCAGGCGCGGGTCGGCGATGCCGCTGCTGGGCACGGGGCGGGCGAGGGCCTCAAAGCCGGTGATCTCACCGGTCTCGCAGCTGACGATGGGCTGGAAGACGCTGGAGACGGCACGCGTCTCAACGAGCGATTGCAGCACGCTCTTGAGGGGCATCGGCTCCGATTTTTTCTTTGTTCCCGGGTACATATGGGTGCAATGTGCCCGGCTCACATCGGGCCACACGCCCGCGCACTTATGCCGACCCCGCACGTTGCCAAACGCAGCAACGGAGCAACCGATGCACTCGCGCGCGGCAGCGGGTTATCGGCTTGATTGCCAACCACACGCACCCCGATCCGGTGCCAACCCTCCCCCTCGGCCCTCGGCCCTCACCCCTCGGCCCTTCCCTGTTTAGCACCCCGCGAAGAAGGCGTTCAAGAAGACGATGATGTCGTCGGCGGTGAACTGCCCGTCGGGGCCAAGGGCCTGGCCCGGGCCCGCAACGTCGGCCAAGTCGCTCTGGCTGGCGAAAAAGCCGTTGAGGAAGACGATGATATCGTCGGCGGTGAACTGCCCGTCGGCGCTGGGGCTTTGCCCAGGGCCAGCGACATCGGCAACGCACAGGCGTGCCGAGAGGCGCAGCGTCGGGCGGTAACTGGCGATCGGGTACTGCCGGGTCGCCCAGACGGGGTAGTTTCTCGGCCCGACACCTTGGAAGGGTGCCGGGTGGAGGGAGGATGTCAGCACGCTCAGCGCACCTTCACGCATCGCGTTCTGGAGATACGCCTGCACGCCGGCGTTGTTGACATCGAGCGTGAAGGTGATCTGCTGACCGTTGGCAACCGGGTCGCCGGGGGTCAACGGGGCTTGTCCGACCGCGGCAGGAAAAACCTCAAAGGGCGCACCAAGGCCCGTTACGTTGTTGCTCACGTCGCGTAGCGTGCCCCCAGGCCCGGCTGTATCGACGGGGTAGACATTGCGGACGCCGACGAACGATGGCCCCTGCGGTGCGAACTCCCCGTCCTCAGGGAATGTCGAGGAGGTATACCCGTTGCGGAACCCGGCCAGGAAGATCTCAACGGGCCGCCCTGCGTCGGCGTCGGGTTGCAACGCCGGGTCGGCGGCGACGGGGGGCTGGGCCGCTGCGTTCCCCGGGTTGAGGTAAGTCGCGACGGGGTCGTGGGACGGGTCGTAGAGCCAGGTTTGCTGCGGGGAGCCAACCAAGGCCGTGAGGGTTATGACGGCCTCGATGACGCGGTAACGCGCGGCGGGGAAGCCTTCGGGAACACCAGCCCGCTCGGGTGAGGTCTGCGGGGCCGTTTTGAAGCCCAGGAGGAACTCGCTGTCGCGGTCGTCAAAGGCAACGGGGCTGCTGTTATTCCAGAGAGAGGTAAATGTGGGTGCCGTCGGACGTGTACCCGTCTCTGTGGAATCACCAAAGGCGTAGGACCACTTGTCCATCCACGGGCTGATAGATTCGACGACATACGTCTGCCCGAGCGCCGAAGCTGCGATGCCGAGGACGACGAGAGCCGGTAGAACGGTTTGGATTGGTCTGTTCATGGGATTGACTTTGAGGGAATGATCGGGCGGGGTTTGGCGTTGTGCGGGGGACCCCGCATATTCTGATTTACGTACAAGGTAGGTGAGAGTTCCGGTCGACAGTGTGTCTAATATCCAGCAAGACGGGCGTTTGTCCAGCATTATTGCCGATAGTAGGAAAGTTCAGTATCATCTAGGGTGACAACCGAGAGCCAGCCTTGGTAAGGTGTGCCGGCAAGGGAAGAGGCGTGCAAGAACCGCGTTATCTGACATCTTGGCGTTCAGCGAGGGCCAGCCGGGGCTTTACCCTCATTGAGTTGCTGGTCGTTGTCGCCATCGTTGGGCTGCTGGTGGCGATCACGATGCCCGCGCTGGCGATGGCCCGGCAGGCGGCCCGGCAGACGCGAGAACTGGCGACCGGTCAGCAGTTAATGCAGGCTTATTTTACCTATGCCGGGGATTTCAAGGGGTATGTGATCCCGGGCTTTGGGCCAGATGACATCACGGCACGGGACCAGACGGGGCAACTGCTCAGCGGGCCGGTCGCCTGGCGCTACCCCTGGCGGATTGCGCCGTACCTGGAGTACAACTTTTTGGGCCTCTACGACGACCGGGCCCTGCTGGAGCGTTATCAGTCTCGGGGTGATTACCAGTATGTTGTGAGCCTCTCGCCCTCGCTGGGGATCAACGCCGACTTTGTGGGGGGCAACAAGGATAACGCCATAGCCTTCAACCCGACGCTGATGGCCCGCTACGGGTCGTTCTATATCCGCCGGCTGGACGAGGCGCGGAACACTTCGAGGTTGATCGTCTTCAGCTCGGCGCGTGGTGTGGACCCGGCCGGGGGTGAGCCTGTCAACGGGTTTCACCGGGTCCGTGCGCCGCGGTTTTTGACCCAGCTGTGGTCAGCTAATCCGTATTCCCAGGCTCAGCCGCCCGAGCGCCTTGGGTATGTGCACCCGCGTTTTTCGGGCAAGGCCGTGGTCATGCACCTGGACGGGCACGGCGAGAGCCTGCCGGTGGCGGACCTTCGCGACATGCGCCGCTGGGCCGACGGGGCAACGGGGCCGGACTGGGAAGTCCGCGAGCTTGGCTCCTCGGCCCCTTGACAACCACCCGCTACACTGCTGCCCGCATGGACGAGGCGATCAACAGGCTTGGGCAGAACATCCAATCGGTCTACCGGGGGAGCACCCGGGCGATTGACAGCCTGCTCATCTGCTTGCTGGCGCGTGGGCACTGCCTGATCGAGGACGTGCCGGGGGTTGGCAAGACGATCCTGGCTGGGGCGTTGGCGCGGAGCATTGATTGCACGTTTGGTCGCATCCAGTTGACGCCGGATTTGTTGCCCTCGGACGTGCTGGGGGTTTCGGTCTTCCGCCGGGATCGGGAGGTCTTTGAGTTCCAGCGTGGGCCGATCTTTGCCAACATCGTGCTGGCCGACGAGATCAACCGTGCGACGCCGCGCACGCAGTCGGCGATGCTCGAAGTGATGAACGATGCGCAGGTAACCATCGACAGCGCAACGCACGTGCTCGATCAGCCCTTTATGCTCATCGCAACCCAGAACCCCAGCGACTTTGAGGGGACGTTTGCGTTACCTGAGAACCAGATGGACCGGTTCTTGATGCGGATCAGCCTTGGCTACCCGAGCGTGGAGCAGGAGGTGCGGATCTTACAGGACCGCCCGGGGCAGGGGGCGTTGCAAGCGTTGCGACCGGTGATCGACGCGGCGGGGGTGCGGGCGTTGCAGCAGCAGACCGACGCGGTGGTAGTAGATGAATCGCTCCGGCGGTACGTTGTAGCGATCGCCTCGGCCACGCGGGCGAGCGATGAACTGCTGCTGGGGCTGAGCACGCGCGGCGCACTGGCATTGACGCAGGCGGCGCGGGCCACGGCCCTGCTGCGCGGGCGGGGGTTTGTGATCCCCGAGGACATCCTTGAAAACCTCTCGGCCGTCTGCGCCCACCGGGTCATCACGCGCACGGCCCTGGACGGGGAGGGGACCGGGCGGGTGCTGGAGGGGATCGTCAAAGGGATCGCCAGCCCGGCATGAGGCTATCGGGCGTTTTGCCGGGTGTATTTTGATGTCGCAGCGGGGCAAGTAGTGCAGGATGCTCGCGCAGGTGGGATACTGTAGGGAGTAAGGGTGCAGCCGGTGCTTGAGCAGCGGATGTCGCGCCCGTGGTAACTGTCAAACGGGAGCGCACCGATGGCCGACCTCAAGACACTCAAGGGCATCAAGGAAGAAGACCGCAAACTCCTGGAGCAGGCAGAGGAGTGGCTCGGCGCTGAGCCGACGAAGATGGGCCCGGTCAAAAACTTCTTCTGGGGCAAGGTCAAGCAGGATTATTATTTCCCTTACCCCAAGACCGACGCTCGCGAGCAGGCCGAGTGCGACCAGTTGCTGGCTCGCACCGAGCACTACCTGCGCAACGAGCACCCGGCGCTGGCGATCGACCAGGACCAGGAGATCCCGCGGTGGGTGATCGACCGGCTCTTCGAGCTGGGCGTCATGGGCATGACGATCCCCAAGGAGTTTGGGGGCCTGGGGATGGGGATCACCAGCTACAACAAGGTCCTGGAGCTCATCGGGGCCTATTGCGGCTCGACGGCGGTGCTCGTCTCGGCGCACCAGTCGATCGGGTGCAAGGCGGTGCTGCTCTTTGGCAACCCCGAGCAGCAGCGCAAGTGGCTGCCGCACCTGAGCAAGGACTGGGTCAGCGCGTTCTGCCTCTCGGAGCCCAACGTCGGGTGCGACGCGGGCGGGACCGAGACGACCTTTGTCAAAGAGGGGGACTATTACGTCGTTACCGGCGAGAAGAAGTGGGCCACCAGCGGCGCGATCGCCGGGCTGTTCACGGTCATGGCCCGAGAGGTGCGCCCCGACGGCAAGGGGAAGATCTCGGCCCTGGTCATGCACCCGGACCTGCCTGGCGTTGAAATCTATCAGAAGAACCGCAGCAAGTGCGGCATCCGCGGCACCTGGCAAGCACGCATCCGCTTCCACGGCGTGCGTGTGCACAAGAGCCACCTGCTCGGGCAAGAAGGGCGCGGCCTGCAGATCGCGCTGTCGTGCCTCAACTACGGGCGCTGTACCCTCAGCGCGGGGATGGTCGGCGGCGCACGCACGGCCAAGGACCAGGCGACCAAGTGGGCCGCCACGCGATTCCAGTTTGGCAAGCCCCTTAACGACAAAGAACTCGTCCGCGCCGGCATCGCACGCATGGCCGCGTACACCTACGCGATGGACGCGCTGCTCTACATGACCACCGGGATGCTCGACCGGCACGACGAGGACATCCAGGTCGAGACGGCCGTGTGCAAGGTCTTCTGCAGCGAGTTCGGCTGGCGCGTTGTCAACGATGCGATGCAGATCGTCGGCGGCGAGAGTTACATGACCGAGAACGAACTCGAGCGCATCTTCCGCGACACCCGCATCGACCTGATCGTCGAGGGTGCCAACGAGGTGATGCAGTGCTACATCTTCGGCTACGGTGGCAAGCAGCTGGCCGAGCAGATGTTGGGGATCAAGACGGCGCTGCTCAAGGAAAAAGACGAGGGGCTAATGGCCTTCCTGGCCAAGGCCGTGCGCAATTCGCTGCGGCCTGCGGTGATGACCAAGGCGGTGCCGCTGGGTTTGGAGGTCTTCTTTGGGATCCGTCGGCCGATGGACCGGATCACCAAGTGCGCCGCCGAGCTGCAGCCCTACGCCGACCGCCTCAGCCACCTTGCCCGCGAACTCACCTACCAGTTCAAGGCCAACAGCAAGCGTTGGGACGTGGCGATCCTGGACCGCCAGAGCATCCAGGCCCGCGTTGCCAACGTTGCGATCCTGCTGCACGCCTGGGGTGCGACGCTGGCGAAACTCGACTCGGACATCGCCGGGCACGCCGGCAACGGCGCGGGAGACACCGAGTTCCAGCGCGACAAGGCCGCGGCAATCCACTTCTTTGACCTGGCGCAGCGCGAGATCGAGACCAACTTCCGCGCCCTGTACGTCAACGCCGACGAGAGCATGCTGCTGGCAGCGTCCGCGGCCATCAAGCAGAGCGACGCCGAGCCAAACTCGAAGTTCTCAATCCCGGAGAAAAGCCCGATCGCCAAGGGGACCGGGCGCGTGCTCAAGCAGGAGGGGATCAAGCAGTTCCCGGGGTTTGCGATGGTGCCGCACTCAGAGGAGGCGCGGGCGCACCAGACGAACCTGAGCAACACCTAAAAGCCCGGCGGGTGTGCACCACTACAGTGCCGCCGTGCTTGAAGTTGTTGCCATCGCGCTGGGGTCAAACCTCGGGGACCGTGCCGGGCACATCGCGCGGGGGTGGTTGGCGTTGCAGGCCCTCGGTGTTGTAAGCGGCTTACGGCTGAGCGGGGTCTACGAGACCGAGCCGGTCGCGGTGGTGCCGGGTGCGCCCGCGCTGGGCGGTTCGTACCTCAACGCGGTGGCCGTGGGCGTGGCGGCGGATGGGATGGGGCCTGATGCGTTGCTTGGGGCGCTATTGGACATCGAGCGATCGCTCGGTCGCGACCGTGCCGGGCAGGCGCACGGGCACCCCAGGACGATCGACCTTGATCTGCTGCTGGTGGGCGAGCAGGTCGTCAGCACGCCGAGCTTGACGCTCCCCCACCCCCGGCTCGGTGAGCGTCTATTCGTGCTCGAGCCCCTGGGCGAGTTGATCCCCGAGCACTCTGTTCCCGTCTGGGGGCGGAGCGTGCGGGAACTGCGGGCGCTGGCGCGGGCGGCGGCCCCGCCGGGGAGCGTGCGGGTCTTTGTGCCCCCGATCCCCGGGCAATCGGGGGAAGTACGATCCAGCCCGTGAGCGATGCCATGAAGATGCTAAAGGCCCTGCTGCTTGCGATGACCCTGGGGATTGCTGCTGCGGCAGCGCACGCCCAGCCGGCCAAGCCTGCCGTCGAGCCGGTATCGCTGCCCGTCGAGGCGGTCTTCCGCGACATGGCGGATGCATACCGGGGCGAGCCGACGGCCGACCGGATCACCGTCGCCTTGCGTGAGCCTGGGCGCACTGCCCAGCAGGGGGCGATCGTCGTCAAGATCGCACACGAAAACCCCCCACCAACACACAGGCCAGCACCCACCCCCACGCCCGGGCCCACCCAGCCCGAAGCACCCGGCATCAACAAGCATGGCGTCGAGCCACCCGCTCAGCCAGCAGACCCGCCCGAGGTCCCTGCGCCGGTGCTGATCGCCGCGGTTGAACTCGGGCAGCTCCGCCTCTACATCCATGGCCGAGAGTTGACCGCGGCCATGACCTCCAACCCCACATGCTACTTCCAAACGACACTCACCCCACCACCCACGCCCGACGGTGAACCAGCACCGACGGAAACAGTTGAGCCCTTGCTGGCGGCGCTCGCACGCGTGATCGGCCCGGTGCCCGCGCTCCCGCTGGCGCTGGCGGAGTTTGCGCCCGGCGGGGCGCTGCCGGTGTTAACACCCTACACGCCGGATATCACCTGGACCTCCGCGACCACACGCATCAACACACCCGGCGATCCGATCACGCTGACAGGGCAAGGCCGGCACGGGCCGGCGAAACTGCTGGTCGATAGCAAAACGCTCAGGCCCATAAGCCTGACCGCCACGATCAGCGCCAGGGAGACGGTCCTGGAGTTGACCCTCTCCGCCCGCGAGCCAGATGACCCGCGTGGCTGGGGCATTGAAACGGCCGGTCGCGTGCGTGTCGATTCGATCACCAAACTGGGCAAACGCCTGGAAAAGCCGGTGCCCGCACCCGCGGAGGTGCCGGCTGAAACCCCTGCTGCACCACCCGCAGAGCCCCGGGCCGATCCTGCGCCCCAAGCACCCGCGCCGCCCGCGGGATCGCCCTAGCCGCACTTGGCGGGCGTGCCAGCGTGATGGGGCAGACTACCGGCTTTGCTTGATCCCACCGAATCGCCGGTCGCGCTGGGCATATTGGCGCACGGCCTGGTGCAGGTCATCGGGGCCAAAGTCGGGCCAGAGCGTGCCGGTGACGTAGAGCTCGGCATAACTGAGTTGCCAGAGCAGGTAGTTGCTCAGGCGCATCTCCCCGGCCGTGCGGATGAGCAGGTCCGGGTCGGGTATCCCCGCCGTGTCAAGGTTCTCGGCGACCATCGCCTCGTCGATCTGCTCGGGGGTGATCTGGCCCGCCTGCACACCGGTGGCGATGCGGCGCACGGCATCGGTGATCTCGGCCCGGCTGCCATAGTTGACGGCCAGCACCAGCGTGCCGGCAGTGTTGTTCTTGGTCAGGGCGACGAGATCGTCGCGCCGGCGCAGGCACTCCTCGGGCAGCCCCTCGCGCCGGCCGATCTGCAGGAAGCGGATGTTGTTGGTCATAAACTCATCACGCTGCAGATCGACCTGCTCGTTGTAGAGTTTCATCAACGCTTGCACCTCGTCGGCGGGACGCTTCCAGTTCTCCATCGAGAAGCTGTAGAGCGTAACAAACTCGATGCCCAGTTTGCCGATCTCTTCAATGATCACCCGCACCGCCTTGGCCCCCGCCCGGTGCCCCAGCGCCCTGGGCAGCCTACGCCGGGTTGCCCATCGCCCGTTGCCGTCCATGATGATCGCGATGTGCCTGGGCAGCGCACGCGGGTGTACGTCGGGGATCCGCCCCAGCGGGTCCGCCTTGGGGTTGCGGTCCTTGATCACCGCCGCGGCGGCGCGGGCGTCGGCGTCGTCGGCAAGCGACCGGCCCGTGTGAACGGCCTTGGTGGGCCAGAGGAGTTTGCCGAGGCGTGCGAAGGGCATGGGTGGTGCCGAATGGTGGTGCTTCAGACGGTGATGGTCTGGGCGCGGTCGGGGCCGACGGAAACATGCCGCACCGGCACGCCGACGTGCTTCTCGATGAGGTCGAGATACGCCCGCGCCGGCGCGGGCAGGTCGGCCAGCGCACGCGCGGCGGTGATATCCCCAAAGCCGGGCACTTCCGTATACACCGGCACGCACTTGGCCAGCACCGATGCATCAGGGGGAAGGTGGTCGATCTGCTTGCCCCCGAGTTTGTAGCCGGTGCAGACGCGCAGCGCCGGCTCGCCGCCGAGCACGTCCAAAAGCATCACGGCGAGGCCCGTGCAACCGTTCAGCCTCGCGGAATACCGCACGGCCACCAGGTCCAGCCACCCCACACGCCTCGGCCGCCCGGTGGTGGTCCCAAACTCGCGCCCGCGCTGGCGGATGGCGTCGCCGATGGCGCGGTCGGCGGGCGTGCCCAGCAGTTCCGTCGGCAGCGGCCCCCCCCCGACGCGTGTGCTGTACGCCTTCATAATCCCCAGCACCCCGGTGATGGCCGACATCGGCACACCAGCGCCCGTCGCGGCACCCTGACTCGCACACGAACTGCTCGTTACGTACGGGTACGTCCCGTGGTCAACATCCAAGAGCGTCGCGTTGGCCCCCTCAAAGAGGATCGGCCGGCGCGCATCGACCAGCCCCAGCAGCATCGCGCTCGTATCACGGATATACGGCTCAAACCGCCCCCGCCAACGCCCGCACAACTCCCCCATCGCTTCAGGATCAAAGCTCGTGCTCACGCTGTCGCCGATAGCCACGGCACCGAGCATCGCGCTCTTGAGTTTGCAGATCGACGGGAGCCGCTCGGCTAAAACCTCCGGACGCAGAAGGTCCCCCATGCGGATCGCCGAGCCTCGCAGCGCCTTGTCCGCATAACACGGGCCGATCCCCCGCTTGGTGGTGCCGATCGGTTCGAGCGACCCCTGGCTGAGCCACCGTTCGCGGAGTTCGTCCTCGGCCTTGTGCCAGGGCATGACGATGTGGGCACGGTCGGAGATCACCAGCCCCGAGGTGTTGATCCCCCGCGCGTGCAGCGTGTCCAGCTCGCGGGCGAGCCAGTCGGGGTCGATGACGACGCCGTTGCCTATCACCGCCGGCTTGCCCGCGTGCAAGATGCCCGAGGGGATCAGGTGCAACGCAAACCGTTCGCCCGCGATCACCACCGAGTGCCCGGCATTCGCACCGCCGTTGTACCGGACCACGGCGTCGTGCCCATCAGCTAGCAGATCGACGATCTTCCCCTTGCCCTCATCCCCCCACTGCAACCCGACGACAACGACGCCAGACGCGGCCCGGGGTGTGGCCGCGGCGGCAGGGTTTGTGCTGGGCGAGGGGGTTGGGGGGGGTTTGGTGTGCATGTGCTTCTCAGGCCCGGCGGGGGCTTGGGCGATGGTACGGGTCCTGGCCGAGCATGGCCTGCCGGTGGTCCGAGAAAGGGGCGCTTTGCCCCTTGCGCCACCCCCGGCCGGTGTGGGCATCAAGTTTGCGCCCCCGTGCGTCGATGCACCAGTTGTAGGGTTACCAAACCTTGAGCCTCCGCCTTGCTATCGGGACCACCGAAATGGATGAGACCGTCCGCATCATGTGCCCAAGTCTGACGTGCCGGCGTGTGCTCGGCGTGCCCAGTGCCGCGCGTGGCAAGACCGTCCGCTGCCGAAACTGCGGCACGAATATCAAAATCCCCGCCGCCGGCGAGAATCCCCTCGAAAGTAAAAAGCCCCCCGAGGCCAAGAAGCCCGCCGACCCCAAGAAGCCGGGCGACTCCAAGAAGAACGCGGCCTGACGCTCGCAGCGGTGCAACAATCCACCCGTGCCTTTGCGCTCGACCAACTCGCCGGCGCTCACGTCGCGCCCGGGCGTGCTCTTCACCGCCTTTGAGCCTTCAGGCGACGACCACGCCTCGATCGTCATCAAAGAACTTCGCGCCCGCAACCCCTACCTGCCCATCTACGCCTGGGGCGGCCCGAAGATGGCCCGCGCCGGTGCCACACTCATCGAGCGAACGACCGACGACGGCGTCATGGGCGTGCCGGGGATCAGGAAGATCATTGAGCACGTGCGCATCAACCGGCGGATCGAGGAGTGGCTGGACAAAACGCGCATCGCAGCGCACGTGCCCGTCGACTCGCCGGATGCCAACTTCCCGATCTGCCGGATGGTCAAGGCGCGCGGCGGGCGCGTCGTGCACATGGTCGCCCCGCAACTCTGGGCCTGGCGGGAAGGTCGGATCAAAAAACTCCGTGCCTTGACCGACCTGGTCCTGTGCGTCCTTCCCTTCGAGGAGTCATGGTTCTTGTCCCGAAAGGTGCCGGCACGCTTCATCGGGCACCCACTGTTCAACGCCCCCGTCGATACCACGGCCCTCGCCAGGCTGGTCGGGGCCTGGCCCCGTGGCTCGCCCAGCGTTGCCCTCATGCCCGGCTCACGCCCAGGCGAGATCGAACGCTGCTGGCCCCTGCTCATCGACGCCTACAAACGCCTCCGCCAGGACTTCCCCCAGGCCATGGGCGTGGTGCCCGTGGTGCACGAGATGGTCCAAGACCAACTCCACCGCATCGCCAACGAACTCGGCGGCTGGCCTGAGAACGTCTACGTCGTCTCAGGCAACACAGACGCGGCAATCGCATGGTGCGACTTCGCCCTCGTCGCCAGCGGCACCGTAACGCTCCAGGTCGCCAGGCAGATCAAGCCGATGATTACCTTCTACCCCGCCAGCCCCGCACTCCGCGTGCCGTATGGGCTTTTCGGGCGTTGGGTCTTCAAGACGGCGTACTTCACGCTCCCGAACCTGATCGCCAACCGTGCCGTGGTACCCGAACTCGCACCCCACTTTGGCGATGGGCACGCCCTGACGGTCGGCGCCTACCGCCTGATGCGACAGCCCGGCTACGCCGACGCCCAATGCGCAGGCCTGCGCGAGATCATCGGCAAGTTCGACGGCAAGGCGTGCGGGCCCCTCGCCGCCGAGAGCATCGAGCAGGTCATCGGGCTGCGGTGAAGCCCGGCAGCGGGCGGGGTGCTTGTGCGCGGTACGATCGCCCATGACGCGAGTGCTGACAACGATCCACCTGTGCGTGCTGGGCCTCTGGGCCGGGGCACTGCTGATGGCCGGGGGGGCCGCGGCGGTCATCTTCCCGACCGTCAAAGACTTGCAGGCCCAGGTCCCCGCCCTCTCGACATACACCGGCGAGCACTGGAGGCTCGTCGGCGGGCGCGTGGCCAACAAGATTTTCCTCATCGCCGACATCGCCCAGCTGATCCTGGCCGGCACGGCACTGCTCACACTTGCCATGCTCGGCTTGCGACGTGCCCCGGCGATCCGTGCCGGGCGGGTGGCGATCGTCTGGATCGCCGGCCTGGGCGCGAGCCTGATGCTGCTCAGTTACCACCTGCTGGTCTTGCAACCCAGGATGGGCGCAAACCTGCGGAAGTACTGGGACGCCGCCGGCGCAGGGCAGAACGTCCAGGCCCAGGAGTTCCGCCTCGCCTTTGACGCCGACCACCCAACCGCCAGCAGGGTGCTGATCACACTGGCGGTGCTGGTCGTCATCACGCTGATCGCCGCGGTCTGGCAGAACACACGCCAAGGCAGCGAAGCGGGCAAGTCGTAATACGGTTCCCGGTTGTCTCTTGCACAGAACCCATCCGCCCAGGGGAAGGGCAGGGGAGGGGTTTGCCAGTTCGGACGCACGACACTCAGTGCTGATCCATGCAACTCCCCCCCACTGCTACGGCAGTTTCCACACCGTCCCCGCTGGCGGGGGATCGAGTTCATCACAGACCGCACCCCGGCGCAGTTGCACCAGCAGTGCGCTCAGGTCCGCCGGCAGCGGGGCGTGGAAGACCATCTGCGCATCGGTGATCGGGTGGCGCACCTTCAAGATCGCCGCGTGCAGGGCGACGCGACCGATCCCCGGCCCAGCCTTGCCCGCAGAGATCACGCGCCCCTGGTACATGTCGTCGGCCAGCAACGGGTGCAGGCGGTGCTGCATGTGCACCCGAATCTGGTGCGTACGCCCCGTCTTCAGTTCCACCTCGACAAGGCTCACCCACGGCGAATCCGCCGACAGCAGCGGGCCGGGACGATCCGCCGACGGTGTGGCCTGCGGTGCAAGAGCCGGCAAGGCGACCGCCTCGGGAGGGGTGCTCGCCCACCCCTTGACCAGCGCAGGCTTAGGCCCGGCCAAGTCGTGCTTGCCCAGCCCGCGCACAGGTGCCGAGCAATACCGCCCAAGCACACGATAAATCGTCAACGCATCCTTGCCCAGGTGGTCGTGGCGGATGACCTGCTTCTCGCGGTGCCCCTTCTCGCGCGAGGGGTGCGGGCCGATCGGCTCGTCGATGGCATCGATGGGAGGCTCGACATACCCGTGCACAAAGGCAACATACCGCTTGTCGGTCTGCCGATGCTCGAACTGGTGCCCGAGTTTCCAGTGCGCCTGGTCGGTCTTGGCAAAGATGATCGCCCCGGAAGTCTGCCGGTCCAGGCGGTGGACGACGCCCGGGCGTGCAAACTCCTTGCCCACCGCCGAGAGGGCACCGCCCGTCCCCGAGCGGTGGCGGAAGTGAAAAGCCAACGCGTTGATGAGCGTTCCTGACAGGTGCGACCGCGCCGGGTGGACGATGATGTCTGCCGACTTGTTGAGCACGATGATGTGCTCATCCTCAAAGAGCACGTCCAGCGGGATGTCCTCCGGCGGCACGTCCTCAGCCGGGGGCGCCTCGATCATCACCTCGACGACATCCCCCAGGCGAAGGTTGGTGCTCGCCTTGGCCAGGCGGTCGTTGACGCGTACGCCGCCGTCATCGATCAACTGCTGGAGCTTGGCCCGGCTCATAAACGTGATCCGGTCGACGAGATACTTATCCAGGCGTTTGTCGAGGTCTTTTTGCAGTGTGAAGACGACCCGCTGCCGAGCCGGAGATTGTACGGGCACTATGTCATCATCACCCAGCTCGGCATCCGTTTGAGCCAACTCTGCAGGTGGCACAGGTGGGGCGACCGCAGCAGAATTTGGTGGGCCGGCCGCCGCAGGATGATGCGGGGCGGCCGCCGCAGAATTTGGTGGGGCGGCCGTCCCGGCCGCCTTCGCCGCTCGAAAGAGCGCACCCGGATCGACCTTCCCCCCCGGCCCGATCAACGGGTCCTTCCGTTTGCTCCGGTCATCGCGCGGGTTTTTGCGTTCGCGTTTGGGCATCGTGGGCAGTCGCAGGCCAACGCCGAGCTGCGTCTTAGGCGTAGACCTCCAGAAAGACACGCCGCGTGGGCCTGACCTGCCGGTGGATCATCGCGCGCGTCCAACCATCAATATTCCCGGCGGCCTCTGGGTCCAGCTCCAGATACTGCTCCAACACCCCCGGCCCCAGCGCACGCGCCAACTGCTGAAAGACCCCCAGTTCCATCCCCGCGATCCCGCAGATATACACCAGCGCTCGCCCAGAGGCAAACTGCGACTCAAGCACGGGCCACTCCGCGGCCAGGCGGTCTTGCACGTACATCTTCCCGTGCGGGGCGTTGGCCTCCCGGCTGATGGCTGTGCGGTAGTGGAAGTTGGCGTGCTCCTGCGCCAACTGCGCCAACTGCCCGTCGTAAAGCAGGTCGGTGGCGTACGGCGAACCCATGATCAGCGTGATCTCACCCTTGTATCCACCCGCAAACAAATCCATCAGCATCCCCCGGAAGGGAGCGATCCCCGTGCCCGTGGCGATAAAGACAAAGTCGTGCGCCCCGGCATCGACGGGCAGCACAAACCGCTTCCCGCTCGGCCCGCTCACTTGCACCTTGCTCCCCACACCCAACCCGCACAGATAGTTGCTCGCCACTCCAAGAAACAACGAGTTGTCCGCGGGGTTCTCGTCGATCAGCCGCTTGACCGTCAACGCATGCACGGCACCATGCCCATCCTCGCCACGCGTCGGGCTGGCCAACGAATACAACCTCGGCTTGTGCGGCCTGCCGTTGCCATCCACCCCGGGGGCGAGGATGCCCAGGCTCTGGCCCGGGATGCACTTGCCGGCCAGGCCGGTTCCCGACAAGTCCAGTTCGATGTGGCGGACAAACCCCGCCGCCTTTTTCCCCGCGGTGCAGGCCTCGTTTTTGACCACCGTCGCCGTCGCCGGCTCGGCCGGCTTGTGGATGTGCATCTCAGCGTGCCGGAGTTGGATTTCCATGCTTGCACTACTCATACCCCACGATACGCCGATGGCCACGCCCAGAGAACCCACGGGCCAGAGCGGGCCAGGCACCGGGCCGGGGGCTTTGCTACCCTCCTGCGATGGCACGACCAGGCAGGACATCAGCGATCTGCAAAGACTCGGCACTGGCAGCCCAGGGCCTCTTTGCCCTCGCCGCCCTTGCAGCCGGGCTTCTTGCCGGGTGCTCTGGCTCTAGCAAAGCAGGCAGCGATGGTCCACTGCCCGACCCGTTGGCACTGATGAAGCAGCCCGAGCAGCCCCCGGCCAGTTCAGCCGGACGCACCAGCACCACCTATTCCCTGGACACCGCTGGTTCATGGTCGGCCACGGGCACACCCCCGACGGAGGGCGATGAGGCCGTGCTCGCCAAAGCCAGGCGCGAACTGGCGCAAGACCAGCCCGACGCCGCTCACTCGACGATCGACAAGTGGATCAAGTCCAACGAGCAGACCAGCAACGCCCTGCTCCCCCAGGCCTACCTCCTGCGTGCTGACGCGACGGCTGCGGGGGGCAACGAGTATGAAGCACTCTTTGACTATGAGATGCTCATCAAGAGCTTCCCGAGTTCACCCGAGTATGTAACGGCCGTCTCGCGCGAGTTGGACATCGCCAGCACCTACCTCAACGGCACACGCCGCAAGATGCTCGGCATCCGCTGGGTCAACGCCGAGAAGGTCGGCGAAGAGCTCCTCCTGCGCGTCCACGAACGCCTCCCAGGCTCCCGCCTGGCCGAGCGCGCGGGGATCGAACTGGCCGATTACTACTACCGCACCAGCGACCTGGAGAGCGCGGCTATCGCCTACGAGCTCTTCCAGCAGAACCACCCCCGCAGCGCCTACGCCATGCGCGCACGCCAGCGCCAAATCTTCAGCAACCTCGGTCAGTTCAAGGGCCCACGCTACGACTCGACCAAACTCCTGGACAGCAAGGCCCTCATCGACCGCTTCCAGAACGACTACCCCGCCCAGGCCGAACTCCTAGGCCTAGACGCAACGCTCCTGAGCCGCATCGACGAGAGCAACGCCGAGCAGATGCTCGAGACCGCCAACTGGTACATCCGCCGCGAGGAACTCGAATCCGCCCGCCTGGTCCTCAACCGCCTGGTCCGAAAGTACCCCCAGACCGGCGCGGGCCAACGGGCACTGGCCCAACTGCAAGAGCGCAACTGGCTTGTTCAGACCGGTGCAGAAAAAGCCGCAGCAACCGGCACGCCCACACCTGTGCCTGCACCCCCCACCCAACCCCCCGGCGATAGTCCGAAAGGTGACAACTAGTGTCAAGGCTTTTAGTGTCAAGGCTTTGGCTCTGCTCAGCCGCGTTGGGCGCATCGGTCATAGCCGGCTCTTTGCCGATGACGGGCTGTTCTACCGACCCGAGCCAGGGCTATTCCTTCTCCCCCGCATTCCGCCAGGACGTGCAGACCATCGCCGTGCCGATCTTCCAGAACGACACGTTCTACCCGCGCATGGCCGGCAAACTCAACGAGTCGATCGCCGCGGAGATCCGCAAGCAAACCCCCTACGCCATCGTTGACCGCGCCCAAGCGCAGACGCTGCTGACGGGAACGATCCGCACCGTCAACCTCCCGACGCTCTTTACCGACCAGCAGACGGGCCTGGCCGCCGAGTCTGCCGTGAGCATCACGATCGACTTTGCCTGGACCGATACCCGCAGCGGTCGCGTGCTGATGAGCCGGAAGAACTTCTCGGTCGCACGCGCTTTTGTCCCCGCACGCCAGGGGGGTGAGCTGATCCAGACCGGCGAGGACCAGGCCGTGCAGCAACTGGCCAAGGACATCGTTGCGGAGATGCGCAGCGGGTGGTAGGGGTGGGGGTTGCGGGCAGGGGCTATAGGCAATCGGCAATCGGCAATCGGCGCGGCAATCGGCGCGGCGGGCGCGCGTGGTGGGTTACGACGTGGCGGGCGCGATGCGGTCGCAGACCTCCCGGTGTGCGGTCCAGAAATCCTCGAAACTCGCCTCAAATGTGTGCTGACGCATCCACGCGCGTGCGGCTAGCGACATCTCCGCACGCCGGTCCGCATCCCCCAGCAGGCGAAGCACCGCCTCTACCCACGCCTGCGCATTCGCGGGCACAACCACCCCGGTCCTGCCCTGCACAATCACCTCGCGCGGCCCGCCCACCGGGGTAACCACCACCGGCAGCCCGCTCGCCTGCGCCTCCATCACCACCTGCCCGAGCGTGTCCGTGCACGAGGGGAACAAAAACAAGTCCGCACCACGATACAACCGCGCCAGTTCTACCCCGTGCCGAAAACCCAGAAAAACCGCCGACGCACCCACCCCCATCCCCGCCAACTCCCGCCGCATCGTCGGCAGATACGGCCCGTCACCCACCACGATCAACTGCGCATCGATCCCCCGCCCGGCCGCGCCGCGCACAATCCCCGGCCACGCCCGCGCCAACAGCGGCAGGTTCTTCTCCACGCTCACACGCCCCACATACAAGCACTTGACCGCCCCCGCTCGAACACCCGCATACCCCCCCCCAGAACCCAGCCCCACCACGCTCCACCTCCCCCACGTCAAAGGCCCCCAGGTCGATCCCCGGGCGCAACGCCCGCAGCCGTTGCCGAGGTATCCCCACCCCCTGGGCA
>VYKU01000113.1_pt1 | contig 26057 bp, 18 predicted proteins | sample 5114491 | NCBI WGS metagenome assembly VYKU01 (sample SAMN12291796, study PRJNA351875) | freshwater metagenome | isolation source: freshwater lake | place: USA: Michigan, Gull Lake | collected 2011-07-05 | reverse complement strand
GGGGGGGGGGGTGGGGGGGGGGGGGGGGGGGGGGGGGGGTTGGTGCCGGGATCGGTCGATACTGCCCCGGCGTGTTTGGAGGTCATGGTTAATGAACGGGTCGGGCAGGCCCCTCGTTGCGAGCAAAGGACGTTATGGCATCGAATGTGAACAAGAAGTTTGTGGTCCTGCTGGCGGTTGGGACGCTGGTGCTGGTGGGCCTATCGGCTTTGCTGCTGTCGTTTGGTATCCCCAGCGCCCGGGAGCACGCCCAGGCGGGGGATGCGCTGATGGCCAAGGGGGAAGCGGTCAAGGCGGCGGACAGGTACGCCAAGGCCGTGAGCAAGGAGAGCAACAACGTTGAGTACATCGGCAAGTGGATCAAGGCGATGTCGTCGATCACGCCGGTGGGGAGGCAGGAGTACACCGACCGGTTCCGGGAGTTGGTCGGGGCGATGAACCGCGTCGCGGAGGTCAAGCGCACGGACTTGTCTGCGCACCGGGCGATCTTGGACCCGACGCTGGCGGACCTGCGGCGTGGGGGTGGTAGTGATCAGGTGGCGGCGGGCCTGATGCAGCAGGTCGAGCGTTCGATGAAACTGATGCCGGCGGGGGACAAGAACGCCGACGGGCTGCGCCGGTATCGCGGGCTGGCGCGGGTGGCGTTGCTCTCGGGTGGGCAGCGTCTGAGCGATGAGGAGTTGGCCCAGGCCCGCGAGGACCTCGAGGCGGCTTTGGCGTTTGACCAGAGCGACGAGATGTCCGCGGCGGGGTTGACCGATTACCTGCGCTTGATGTCGCTGCGGGCGCGCACGGGCAACGACCCGGAGGGTGCCGCCACGCTGCTGGGCGAGGCTCGCGCGAAGATCGATGCGTTTATTGAGCGTCAGCCCGGCTCGGCGGTGGCGCGTGCGGCGCAGTTGAACGTGCGTTTGGCAGAGTTGGCGGCCTCGGGGCCGGGGATCAGCGGGGCGGAGGTCTCGGCGGCGGTCGGGCCGTTGGTCGAGGGGTTGCTGGCCAGCATCGAGCAGGCGGACCCGGCGAAGGTGGACCTGCCGACGGTGCTGCTGGCAGCGGACGCCGCACTCGGTGCCCGCGTGCCCGACGCTGTGGCGCGAGCGACGGTGGTGCTGGACAAGGTGGTCGCGGCGCGGCCAGGGGAACCGATGGCGCAGTACCTGCGAGCGTCGTTCCTGCACGGCTCGCAGCAGTACCGGCAGGCGGCCGACGCGTTCGGCAAACTTGCCGAGATGCCCAACCTGCCGGTGGGCTTTAACGGGATGGTGCTGTGGGGTTTGCGCGACAGCGCGGCGGTTCGCCGGGTTGATGCGCTGCTGGGGGTGTGGGAGCAGGCCAAGGAGCCTGCACAGCGCCAGACGCTGCTGGCGGAGGTCAAGGCCGCGCGGGAGGGCGTGCGTGCGCGGGCGTCGGTCGATGAACTGGCCAAACTGCTGATGGACGGAAAGGTGGCGTTGGCTGAGAACGACCTGGCCGGGGCGCGGAAGTTGCTTGCGCAGTACAACCAGCGTGTGCCGACGGTGAACACCGACGCGCTGCTGCTGCTGGCGCGGGTGCTCGAGCGTCAGGGATTGCAGGGCGAAGCCCGGCAGTGCTATCAGAAGATCATCGACGCCCGGCGTGCGAACCTCTTGACGTACGTGCAGAAGGCGGCTCTAGAGATCGAGCTGAAGAACTACAAAGTGGCGTACAACGACCTGCAGAGCGCGCTGGCCTTTGCGCCCGACAACGAGGCGATCAAGAAGCAGATCCAGAGCGTGGTGGCGGTGATGGGGGAAGCGCGCGGGGCGTTGCCCGGCGCTGAGCAGGTTGCCGACCCGTTGACGAGGCTGTGGGCGGAGGCGGAGAACCTTGCCAACCAGACCCCGCCGGACTTTGCGGGCGCGGCAGAGAAACTCAAGGAGGCGCGTCCGCTGGTGAACGAAGCGCGGCAGTACATGGTGATGGCGCGGATGCTGTTGAACTTCAACAACATCCCCGAGGCCTTGGCGACGGTGGCCGAGGGGGTGGCCAAGTTCCCCGACGATGCTTCGCTGGCAGAGCTCAAGAAGGCGTTGGAATCGACCGACCCGGTCGCGGACGCGAAAGCGCGGATCGAGGCGTCGAGCCTGTCGCCTGCGGGCAAAGAGATCGAGTTGTCGCGGCTGTATGCGCGTGCGGGCAAGCAAGACCTCGCGGCCGAGCACATGGACAAGGCCGAGGCTTTGGACAAGGACAACCCGGTGGTGATCGGCACGCGGTTCGAGCAGGCCCTTGCCAAGAAGGACGTTGGCAAGGCTCAGGAACTGGCCGGTCGGGCCAAGGTGTTGGACCTGGACAAGGCGGGCGGGAAGGTTTATGCCGCGCGCGTGCTGCAACTGGAGGGAAAGCCCGGCGAGGGAGCGTTGCTCGTGCAGCAGGCGGCGGAGGCGGACCCTGCCAACCCGGGTCTGCACCGGCTGCTGGGGCAGTTGTACCTGGGCATGGGGGATTTGCCCAAGGCATTGGCGTCGTTGGAGCGGGCGTTGCAGATTCAGCCGAGGGACCCGCAGACGCTGGCGTTGTCGATGCGTGTGCTGCTGGCGATGGGCCGTGCGACGGTGGCGCTCGAGCGTGGTCGGGAGGCGTTGAGGTTTGGGATCAGCGAGCCGGAGTTTGTGCAGTTGTGGCTGACGCTTGAGTATGAGGTGGGGGACAAGGCGCGTGCGGTGCAGGGGCGGCAGGAGATCTTCGGGCGCAACCCGCAGGACGTGGAGAACGCCTTTGCGCTAGCGACGATTTTGGTGCAGGAGAAGAAGGCCGAGTTGGCCGAGCCTGTGGTGGCGTCGCTGGAGGGCAACCAGGCTGTTGCCGAGCGTGCGAAGTTGCTGCGGGCTGCGTTGCTGGCGGTGCAGGGCCAGGGGGCGCGGAGCGAGGAGTTGTTTGACTTGGTGGTGGCGGGGCTGGACAAGGGGACGCTCGACGGTCAGTTGCACCTTGAGTTTTCGCGTCTGCTTGAGGGGGTTGGGCAGGAGGAGCTGGCCGGTCGCGTGCTGGAGAAGGGCCGTGCGTATCAGAAGCCCGAGACGATGGTGATCGACCGTGCGCTCGGGGACGCGTTGTTCGGGGCGGGGGACTTTGCCAAGAGCCTGGAGGCGTATGGGCGGGCGCGGGCGAGCGTGAAGGAGGACCGTGAGGGTTTACTGGTCAAGCGGATGATCGAGTGCAACCTCCGGCTGGAGCGGTTGGAGGAGGCGGAGAAGTTGCTGGCCGGGCTGGACGTGGACAAGACGGCCGACGTGCAGGTGATGCTGCTGGGCGCGGAGGTGGCGCAGCAGCGTGGGGACAAGGCGCGTGCGCGTGCGTTGCTGGACCGGGCCGTGGCGGCGGAGCGGAACGCCGAGTTGCCGTTGATCCGGCGTGCGGACACGAACATGGCGGACGCGAAGTTGCTCGATGACGCGCTGGCGGACTACGAGGCGGCTTTGCGTATCAACCCGCAGAGCACGCGTGCGCGGCTGATGCTGGCCGAGTGCTACCTGCGCAAGGGGGACGCGCAGCAGGCGCTCGGGCAGTTGCAGTCGGGGCTGCGTCTGGACCCGCTGAACGCGGATTGGCGGAGCGCGGAGGTGCAGTTGCTGCTGAACACCAGCCGGGGTGGGGAGGCGCTGGCATCGCTCAACGAGATGATGGGCAAGACGACGGACCCGCGGTGGGCGCAGATGGCCGGGTCGATCTATATGGCCGCGGGGGATGCAGGCTCGGCCGTGAAGATGTTCGGGCGTGCGTGGGAGGGTGGGCGCGACCCGGCGTCTGGCAAGGGTCTGGTCGATGCGTTGCTGGCGCTCAAGCCGATGGACCTGCAGGGGGCCAGGAAGGTGGTTGATGCGCCGGAGTTCAAGGCGGCGACGGACCCGGTCTCGCGGCTCTCGCGGGCGCGGGTATCGATGCTGGAGAACAAGCCCGCCCAGGCGGCCGAGGACGTCAGGGGTGTGCTGGGGATGGTGGACCTGACGGTGGTGCGGAACGGGTTTGTGCTTATGGAGGAACTGCGGCGGGTGTGGGAGTCGCCGCAGGAGCTGCTCTCGGCGGTCGAGTCGCTGCAGCCGGAGGGGGGGTGGACAGAGCCGATGCGTGTGCAGCTGGCGATGCAGCGTCTGCGTCTGCCGGGTGAGAAGGTCAGGGGTCTGGCGGAGTTTGAGGAACTGGCAAAGTCATCGAGCAAGGAGATCGCGGTGCTCAGCGCCAGCGTGCTGGGGACGACGTACTTCAATGACGGGGACGCGGCACGGTCGGTAGCGGCGTACCAGCGCGGTTTGGTGCTGGACGCGAACAACAAGGAGCTGCTCAACAACATGGCGTTTGTGATGAGCAAGGGGCTCAAGCAGCACGCCGAGGCTTTGCCGCTGGCGCAGCGTGCGGTGGAGCAGGACCCTGCGAACCCGAGCCTGATCGACACGCTGGGGGCGATCAGGTTGGAGCTTGGGCGTGTGGAGGAGGCGGGTGCGGACTTTGAGCGTGCGCGGTCGTTGACGGCTGACGCGCTGGTGCAGACGATGCCGACGGTACACCTGATCGAGGTTCGGCTGCGTCAGGGGAAGGTTGCCGAGGCGGACGTGCTGCTTAAGGAGTTAGAGGAGGGTGAACGGCGTGACCCTCGGGTGAGGCAGAGTTATCAGGCCGAGATCGATCGTGTGCGTGAGTTGCGCAAGCAGGCACGCTGACAGGGGCCTTACGATGGGCGGGCAAGGGAGTGCCAGGAAGAAGTGTGGTGCCCGGAGGACGGGTAGCCGATCAACCAACAGCGACCGAACAACCTAGCCGAGCGAGTGTGCTGGCTGGGAAAGCGATGTCAGGAAACACACATGAGTAGCGCACCGACAACCCGTACGCCCCAATCCCCGGCCCGTCCTGCCCCGGCTAGCCCGATGGGGCTGGTGCCGATCGACCCTGTGCGGCTGCTGAGGCGGTACTGGGTGGCCCTTGTGGTGGCGGTGGGGGTGGGTGCGGTGATTGGTTTGCTGGCGAACTATGTGCTGGGAAAGCTCTCGCCCAAGTGGAGGACGGAGGTAACGTACCAGGTCAGCCCCCCGATGCAGGACCCGAACAAGGGTGGTCCTGTCGTGGAAGACAAGGACGAGATGGAGCGTTTCATGCTCACGCAGGTGCGTGTGATGATCAGCGACCGGATCTTGCGTGAGGCACTGGTCAAGAACGCCGAGCAGTTCAAGGACAAGAAGATCATCGGTTGGGGGCAGCGGATATTGGACGATCAGGGTGAGTTGAACGTCGGCGACGGCCTGGCTGAGTTGCGCAAGATCGTCGGGTCCAGCGTGCTGACGGGTACGAACCTGCTGCAGTTTACGGTAACGACTAGCAGCCCATCGGACTCGGCGGCGATTGCCGCCACGATCCACGATCAGTTCTGGAGCGACTGGAAGCAGCAGTCGGGGAACATGGGCAGCGAGAACCGTGTGCCGATCGACAGGGAGATCGCCCGGCTTCAGGCGGAGTTGGCCCGGATCGATGCGCAGCGCGACAAACTGCTGCAGAACCAGAACATCAATGATCTGCAGAGCGCCAGCGGTTCGGCGGAGGATATCTTGATCGGCTCGCTGACGCCGCAGGTGTCGGCGGCGGCCGAGCAGGTGAACCGGTACGAGACGCTGATCAGGCAGTACGAGGCGATGTCGGCCGGGCCTGGGGGCGTGGTGGAGTTCCCGGCAGAGCTGCGGGACGTTGTGGAGCGCGATCCGGTGGTCGTCGAGAGCAAGCAGCGTGTCAACGCACTGCGGAACGAGCTGCGGGCCAACACGCAGTTGGGTGCCGAGCACCCGTTCAACAAGTCGCTCAGGAGGAGGATCGAGAGTTCCGAGAGCGAGCTGGCCCTGACCCGGCAGGAACAGTTGAGCAAACTGTTTGACAGCGAGCTGGACCGTGCCCGCCGGGGGGCTGATGCGGCCAGGGGGGTCTATAAGGAGCAGAGCGAAAAACTCGCGACGGCGACGGCCCGTAAACAGGACATCACGCGGACGCTGGCGACCTATGAGCAACTCAACTTGGACCGCGAGCGCATCGCGGCGGAGATCGACCAGAACAAGCAGGCCCTGGCGGCGATCCAGCGGACGACGAACGTCGGTGGTGGCTCTTCGCGGTGGGACCGTCTGCGGATACTGCAACCGCCTGCCAAGCCTGACCAGCGGGCCTTCCCGCGGCTGGCGATGACGCTGCCGGTGGGGGTTCTGCTCGCGCTCGGGCTGACGGCTGGGTTCTTGGTCGCGCGGGAGCTGCTGGACCAGCGGATCAAAGGCCCGTCGGACCTGTTGACGATCCCTCGGCTGAGGTTGCTGGGTGTGATCCCGGCGACGGGGGTGGAGGGTGGGCCGTCGGCGCCGCCGGAGTTGGCGTTCAAGGATGCGTCGATGGGGGCGATTGCCGATGCGTACCGGCAGGTTCGTGTGCCGCTGGTCAAGCGGATGCACCAGGCGGGGTTCAAGAGTTTGCTGGTGGTGGCCGCGTCGCCTGGGGCGGGGGCGACCAGCGCGGTGTGCAACATTGCGACGGGTTCTGCGGCTTCGGACCAGCGTGTGCTGATGATCGATGCAAATTTCCGGCGGCCCTCGCTGCACAAGGTCTTCAAGCTTGGGGAGGGGCCCGGGCTGGGGGAGGTGCTTGCGCGGAAGACGACGGTGGACCAGGCGGTGCAGCAGACGAGCGTGCCGAACTTGTGGTTGCTGTCGGCCGGGGCGGCGGCGAACCGTGGTGTTCCCGAGCGTTTGAGCACGGCGTTGATGTCGGAGATTCTGGCGGAGGTGGGGGGGAAGTTTGATCTGGTGGTGATTGATTCGTCGCCGGCGACGATCGCCGGGGATGCGTTTGCGCTGGCCAACCGTGTGGATTGTTCGGTGCTGGTGGTGCGTGCCAAGAGCGAGAAGCGTGGGCTGATCGCGCGGGTACGGGACCAGTTGGCCGAGACGCACGGGGAGTTTTTGGGTGTGATCGTCAACGGCGTCGAGGTGATGCGCACCGGGTACATGCGTAAAAACATCGAGGCGGCCAGCACGTATTCCAAGAGCGCGTGATATGGATCACCGCTGGATGTTGCGCGGTCGAAGTGGCTAGCCCCAGCCCTGCCCCTCACCTCGGGCGATGGGTTCTGCGCGAGAAATATTGGCGATGCGTCTAAGGCTCATGGCGGGGTGGGGTGTGAACCGGGGTTGGGGTGCGAGCGTAAGCGGGGTGCTGGTGCCCGGTTTTGTTTAGCCCGGCGTGCCTTTGGTTGGCTTGGCCGCTACGCTTGCCGCGTTCCGTTCTGGAAGCGTGTGGGTGGGGGTGGCTGAGAGTGTGTGTGTTCCCGCGCGGGTTGACGCGGCGGGTGTGTTGGGATTGTTGTTTGGCCCTATCGAGAAGACCGCATGAAAGGCGACCATCGTTCGTACGCACGGGCCACATCCACGAGCCTTCTGGGGCTGGCAGCGCAGGTGACCTTGGGGTTGGGGCTGCTGATCTATGCGGTGGTTGGGCGCGACAACGCGGCGTTTAGCGCCAGTTTGCACGTGCTGGTCATGTCGCTGGTCTGGGTGGTGCTGGTGGTGGTCTTTGACCAGCACCGGCGTGAGCGGCTGGAGGCCCTGGAGGCCGAGAGCCTGGACGCCTCGGCGGCGCGGGAGGCATCGGTCTTTGGGACCAGCAGCGACGACCTGCGGGTGAACGCCAAGCGCCTGGCGTGGATGCACCGGGTGCTGGTGCCCGGCGCGAGCGTGCTGCTGGCGTTGCTGCTGATCGGGCTGGGGGTATGGCGTTACCTGGATGCAACGCGTGCAACGACTGCGAAGACTGGGACCGATGTGGCGACTGGTAGCGAGGTGATTCCGAGCCAGTTGGACTCGTTTGTGGGCCTGCCGCTGCGTGGGTGGGCGATTGCGCTGGGCCTGGGCCTGGCGGTGGTTGGGTTCGTCTTTGCCCGGTACTGCTCTGGGATGGCCCGGCAGGGTGTGTGGGGGTTGCTGCGTTCGGGTGCGGGCGCGGTGGTGTGTGTTTCGCTGTTTGGGCTGGCGATTGCGCTGGGGCAGTTTGCGGAGATTCTGGGTGCCGACAAGATCAGCCGGTGGCTGCTGGTGGGGTTCCCGATCGCGTCGGTGGTGTTGGGCGTTGAGGTGCTGCTGAACTTTATGCTCAACCTCTACCGGCCGCGGAAGGCTGGGGAGTTGCCCAGGCCTGCGATGGAGAGTTGGCTCCTGGCGTCGGTGGCGGCGCCGGATCAGATTGCGCGGTCGGTGGGTGGGGCGATCCAGTATCAGTTTGGTGTGGATGTGTCGGGGTCGTGGGCGTATGCGAGGCTGCGGGCTTGGCTGCCGAGGTTGGTGGTGCTGGGGATCGCGGCGTTGTGGCTGATGACGGCGGTGACGGTCGTTGGGCCTGATGAGCGTGGGGTGCGCGTGCGGCTGGGTGAGCGGCTTGGTGAGGTGCCGCCTGGGCTAGCGCTGGAGTGGCCCTGGCCTGTGGGGAGGATTGAGAAGGTGCAGGTGACGGAGTTGCAGTCGATCGCGCTGGCGACGCCCAGGCCGCCGGAGAAGGTCAAGCATGTGCTGTGGACGAACGACCACCAGGTCAAGGATGAGACAAAGTTACTGGTGCGTACGGCCAAGAGCATCGGCGGTACCGATGATGCCCGGTCGTTGATCGTTGTCGAGGTGCCGATGACGTTCCGGGTCAAGCAGGTGGCTGGTGCGGGTGGTGGTGATGGGTTTGAGTTGGGCAAGTATGAGGGTCTGGCGGTGCCGGCGGCGCGGGACAACTACATCCGCGCGGTGGCCAAGCGTGAGGTGCTCCGGTTTTTGACGACGCTGGACGAGGACCAGATCATGGGCGCTCGGCGGACAGAGGCGGGCGCGGAGCTCAAGAAGCGGATCAGCGCGGCGCTGGACGGGATCAACTCGGGCGTCGAGGTGGTGTTTGTAGCGATCGAGGGTGTGCACCCGCCGCGTGGGCCCGAGGGTTCGACGGCGTTGTCGTACGAGTCGATTGTCAGCGAGCAGGTGCGTGCGACGGCGGTCAAGCAGTACGCGGAACTCGAGGCGACGGCCCAGCTCATCAAGGCTGCGGGGTCGGTGGAGGCGGCGCGAGCGATCGTTGCGGAGATCGACCGACTGGCGGAGCTGACGGCGGCGAAGGCGAGCGAGGGTGAGGTGAACGCGCAGCAGGCCAGGCTTGATGCGTTGATCACCGCGGCTGGTGGCGAGGCGGCGCAGATATTGGCTCGGGCGCAGGCGGATCGGTGGACGCGTGTGATGGCCGCGCGGGGGCGTGCGGAGGCGTATGCGGGCCGGCTGGAGGCGTTCAACGCGAACCCGGGGTTGTACATGTATACGGCGTATTTGGACACGCTGACGGATGTCTTTAGGAACACCCGGCTGTACATCGTGCAGGACCAGGTGGAGGACCTGCGGATGCAGATGGACCTCAAGGACCTCGGCTCGACGGTGGACGTGTTTTCGAGCGAGAACAAGTGATGGCCTGCCGGGCCGAGGGCGCGGCGGGTGGATGGGTTGGTGCGGTGTTGTGAGTTGATGTTGATTTACACGGGTTAGACCTATGCAAAAGCCACTGCGTATTTTCGTTGCCCTGGTCGTGCTGCTGGCGATCCTGGCGTTCATGATGACGTTCACCGTCCGGTTTACCGAGGCGGCGGTGGTAACGACCTTCGGGCGGGCGACCGAGAGGGACGTGATCAAGGAGGCGGGGCTGAACTTCAAGATGCCCTTCCCGATCCAGTCGGTTACCAAGTATGACACGCGGCAGCGGTATGTCGAGACGCGGAGCGAGACGCTGGCGACGGCGGACAACCGGCAGGTGATCTTGCAGAGTTACATCGTCTGGCGCGTGGTTGACCCGCTCCGGTTCTTTCAGAGTTACGGCAACGTCGGGTCGCGCGAGGATGAGCATGTGCGTGCGGCCGAGGAACTGCTGCGGGCCAAGTTGCGCAGCGCGCTGGCCGAGACGAGCCAGTTTAAGCTGACGGACCTGCTGACGACCGACGCGGGTGGGAGCAAGCTGCCCGAACTTGAGGCGCGGGTGCTGGCGGCGATCACGTCGGGGGCGGGCAGCTCGGCGCTGGCGGCATCAGGGATCGAGGCGGTGGTGGTGGGGATCAACAGCATGGAGCTGCCCGAGAGTGTTACCGAGCAGGTCTTTAAGCAGATGGAAGCGCAGAGGCGGACGATCGCGGGGAAGGCTGCCAACGAGGGGACGGCGGCGGCGGCGACGATCCGCAACTCCGGTGAGGAGTCTGCGCGGAAGATACGGAGCTTTGCCGAGCGGCGGGCGGATGCGATCCGCGGGCAGGCCGACAGTGATAGCGCGCCGTACCTGGCGCTGCAGAGCAAGGACCCGAGGCTGGCGGTGTTTTTACAGAACATCCGGTTCATGCGTGATGCGCTGAGCAAGCGGACGACGCTTGTGCTGCCGACGAGCCTGCCGGGGTTGCACCTGTTGGACCCGAGCATTGCTGAGAAGCTTGGGCAGGGTGAGATCCCCGAGCCCAGGGGCGTCGGTGAGACGGGCGAGAAGAAGGACGCCAAGCCAGCCGATGAGAAGGGGGGCGTGCGGTGAGCGATCAGATCCAGGAACCAGCGGGCGCAGGTGAGGCTGCGGGTGCAAGCCCGGCGATGGTGCGTCGGCGTGGGGCGAGCGTGCAGTTGCGGGCCAGCGAGGGCGCGGTGCGCCCCGAGGAGAGCGCCAACCAGGCGCTCGGTGAGGCGCTGCGTGTGGTGTACCGGTTTTTACAGGTGGGGATGCTGATTTTGATCGGCGTCTTCCTGCTCTCGGGTTTGCAGAGCGTGCAGGAGGGTGAGCGTGGGGTGCGAGTGAGCATGGGGCGGGTGGTGGCTGATGATCTGATGCCGGGGTTCCAACTCTCGCTGCCGAGGCCGTTGGGGGAGATCATCAAGGTGAACGTTGGGAACCGGAGTTTGGACGTCAAGGAGCCGTTCTGGCCCGCGCAGGCGGACCTGCCGAACCGGTATGCCGATGACTCGGTGATAGCCAACTCGGCGCGTGGGAAGCTGGACCCTGCACAGGATGGGATGTTGTTGACGGGTGATTTTTCGATCGCGCACGCGACGGCGAAGGTGGAGTATGCGCGGGACCCGGAGAAGGTCAGGAAGTTTGTCTCGACCATGCGCGATGAGGCGGACGAGCAGGGGATGGTGCTGTCGGCGGTGCGTCAGGGGATGGTGCGTGCCTCGGCGGGGGCGACGATCGACCAGTTCCGCAAGGAGCAGACGGTGCAGCGGCTGGCGCAGGAGATCGCCCAGCAGCAGCTGGACAAGATGGGCAGCGGGCTGACGATTCGAAGCCTGGTGATCGACCGGCGGATGATGCCGCCGAACTTGATCCGGATTTTTAATGAGGTGGACAACTCGATTGCCAAGAGTGCTGAGGAGATCAATAAGGCGAACCAGGAGCGTCAGGCGAAGCTCTCGGCGGTGGCCGGGGACGCGGCGGAGGATTTGCTGCGCCTGATCGATGCGTACGACCACCAGACCACGGCCGGTGAGACGGCCAAGGCGGAGGCGACGCTGGCGGAGATCGATCGGCTGCTCTTGGGTGGTGCGATCGCTGTCGACGGGCTTCGGCCTGGGGCTCGGGTAACCGGCGAGGCGACGGGGATTCTTTCGACGGCGCGTGGGGACGGGACGCGGACGCTGGCGCGGGCGCAGGCGTCGGCCCGGCTCTTTGATGCCAAGCTCGAGAACTTCAAGGCCAACCCGGGCGTGGTGCTCACGAGCGATTGGGCGGATGCGTTTGCGCAGTTTGTCGGGCGCGACAGCGTGCAGACGTTCATGCTGCCGCCTGGGACCAAGACGCTGGAGCTGCTGGTCAACCGCGACCCGGAGGTGCAGAAGGAGCAGGAGCGCCTGCGCAACGAGCAGATCCGCAGCGAGCGTGAGCGTGAGGCGGCCAAGAGCGCGATCGATCGCGGGCTGATGACCTCGGACCCGGGCGCCCCGCCGCGGTAAGAACTACACCCACACACATCCGCACTTGGTCAGATGAGGAGAACCGATGGTCAGCACGGCAGGCGGGCAGAACGTGGTGGTGGTGCATGGGCTGGTCAAGACGTTCAAGGACTTTTGGCTGCGCACTCGCGCACGCGGCGTCGATGGGCTGAGCTTTGATGTGCAGCGCGGCGAGGTCTTTGGCCTCTTGGGCCCGAACGGCTCGGGCAAGAGCACCACGATCAAGATCATCCTGGGCCTGCTCAGGCCGACGGCCGGGCGGGTGGCGGTCTTTGGCAAGCCGGCGACGGACGTGGGGATCAAGAAAAGAATCGGCTACCTGCCCGAGGAGAGTTACCTCTACCCGTTCTTGAACGCGCGCGAGACGCTGGATTACTATGGCAAGCTCTTCCAGCTCGACCGCAGCGTGCGCGTCAAGCGGATTGATGAGCTGCTGGACATGGTCGGGCTGACGGGGACGCAGTACCGCGCGGTGAAGGACTATTCCAAGGGGATGCAGCGGCGGATCGGGATCGCGCAGGCGTTGATCAACGACCCGGAACTGCTGATCCTCGATGAGCCGACGACGGGGCTGGACCCGATCGGGACAAGGCAGGTCAAGGACTTGATCGTGGAGCTTGGCCGGCGTGGCAAGAGCGTTATTTTGTCCAGCCACCTGCTGACGGACGTGGAGGACTGCGTCGACCGGATGGTGATCCTCTATGGCGGCAAGAAGCAGGCGGAGGGGACGTGCGAGAGCCTGCTGACGGTCGGGAGCAAGAGCGTCATCGAGGCCGAGGGGCTTGATGAGGCGACGATCAGCCGGGTTGATGAGTTGATCCGGCAGCGGTCGGGCGGTGAGCAGGGGATCGGGCGTGTGTACAAGCCCCGGCAGCGGCTGGAGGACTTGTTTGTCGATATCGTCAACCGTGCGACGCGGGAGAAACTGCGGACGAGCGGGGCGAGCCACGGCGGGCAGACAGCCGAGTTTTTGCGGGCACGCGAGGGTGAGGGGCTGCTGGCGGCGCTGAGCAGCGACGCGCCGGCGGAGGTTGCGGCGGTGCCGGTGGCGGCGCAGCCCGTGGCCGCGGCCGTTGGACCGGATAGGGGCGTGCTGGAGGGGTTGGCCGCGGTTACGCCGGGAGGGAAGGTGCCGGTTGGTTCGCCCGCACCTGCGCACGCGCCGGCACCGGCTGCCGGCACGCAAGGGGCGCGGGTGGAGAAGCCCGCAGGCAAGCCCGGCGGTGATGATGTGGACCGGGGGATGCTCGACTCGCTGACGGGTGGGCAGAGGTAGTGATGAGTGGTGAGCGATGAGCGATGAGCGATGAGTAGTGCTGTGGGTGGTGTTGGTTTGAGGGTGTTTGTATGAGGTTGGGTGAGTTGCTTGGAAAGATTGATCGGGTGCAGCAGTCGCTGACGTTCAAGGTGGTCGCGTCGATCATTGCGGTTGCGATTGCGGTGGGTGTGGTCGTTACGTACAGCGTTCGTCAGGCGGCGATGAAGGGGCAGATGGAGTCGCTGCGGGGCACGGACTTTGTGGGGGCAGAGCCCGCGGGGGCCGAGGCGCCCAAGGCGGGGTCGCCGGAGGCGGAGGCTCGGAAGGTGGTTGTGCAGCAGGCCGAGGCGTTGGCGCGGTTTAACAACAAGCTGCGCAGCCGGCAGTTGTCGATCGTGGGTGTCGGCGCGACGGTGGGGCTGGTGCTGGTGCCTGTGCTGGGTGTGGTCTGGTTGGGTGTGGGGTTGACGTACCTTGGGCTGGGGGTGCTGGCGGCGGGGACGGTCTGGCCGATGGTGCAGTTTGGCAGTGCACGTTGGCAGGGGATCGGTGTCTTTATTGGCGGGGTGCTGGTGCTGGCGGGGAGTTTTAGTGCGCTGCTGCAGTTGCTTCGGCTGCTGCTGTCGGCGTCGCTGCCCGTAACGGCGATTGCGCGGAACGTGGTGGCCGAGGGCGTGCGGATGAAGATCAGCCTGGTCTTTATCGTGCTGCTGATTTTGGGGCTGAGCGTGCTGCCGGGGCTGCTGGACCCGGCGACGCCGTTGCGGTACCGGGTGCAGAGTTTTTTGCAGTACGCCACGGCGGGGACGTTCTGGGTCTCGGCGATATTGGTGCTAACGCTCTCGGCGGCGAGCGTCTGCTTCGAGCAGCGCGACAAGATCGTCTGGCAGACGATGACCAAGCCCGTGCGGGCGTGGGAGTTTGTCCTGGGCAAGTGGCTGGGTGTCTTTGGCGTCGCGGCGGTGCTGGTGGGGGTGAGCTGCACGGGGATTTTCTTCTTCACCGACTACTTGCGCAGGACGGGCGTGGCGGTCGAGGAGGTCAGCCCGTATGTGCCCCAGGACAGGGGGCGGATCGTTACCGATGACCGGCTGGCGCTGGACAGCCAGGTGCTGGTGGGCCGGCTGAGCGAACGGCCGAGGATTCCTAATGACCTGGCGGCGGAGCTCGACCAGGTGGTGAAGTTGCGGCTGGCCGAGGCGCTCAAGAAGTATGAGCAGTCGCGCGATCCGGCGATGGTGCCAGACGAGGCGAAGATCCGCGCCGAGGCGAGCAACGAACTGCTGACGAGTTTTTTTTCGCTGGCACCCGGGGCGGTGCGGGAGTACACGTTCTATGGGCTCGAGCGTGCCAAGGACTTTGACTTGCCGATGACGCTGCGGTACAAGGTCAACGTTGGTGCGAGCAACCCGACGGACTTTGGTATGGTTACGTTCTTCCTGAAGAACACCGCGCCGCTGGTTCGGCGTGTGCCGGCCGGGCAGGTGATGAGCATGCCGATTTTGAGCAGCGCGATCGAGGAGCGGGAGGAGGATGGGAAGAAGGTCGCGGTGCTGGCGCTGGCGATCGGCAGCGGGGACGGGAGCCCGGTGCGTGAGGGGGATAAGAGCATCAGCCTGCCCTTTGATGGCTTTGAGGTAACGTTTGTGGTCAGCTCGTTTGAGGCGAACTTTCTGCGTGTGGCGTTGGTGATGCTGTTGAAGTTGGGCCTGCTGGGGATGGTGGCGGTGGTGGCGGGGACGTTTTTGGCGTTCCCTGTGGCGTGCCTGCTGAGCTTTGGTGTGATGCTGATGGCCGAGGGCGCGGGTGCCGTGGGCAAGGCTCTGGATATGTTCGACCCTATCGACGGTCAGACGCGCGAGGTGAGTTACTGGAAGTACCCGGTGCAGTGGATCGCCACGCCGGTGTCGCAGATGTTCGGGTTTTACAGCCGATTGGACCCGACGGGAAAACTCGTCGAGGGCCGGCTGGTCAGTTGGGGTGATGTGGGGTATGCGGCGCTGATTTTGGGTGGTGTTACAGTGGTGTTGGGGATTGTCGGGTCGGTTATTTTCAGGAACCGCGAACTGGCGACCTACAGCGGGCAGTAGACAGTGCGTGGGTGTGCGAGCACGAAGGGCTTTTGCATGATGGGCCGAGGGTATGTGCAAGTCTGGGCGCTCTTGGTGCTCGTCGCTGGCGTGGTCGGGAGCACGCTGCTGACGGTGCGCCTCTCGGCCAGCGCGGGCCGGCACCAGTTGGTCTACACGACCAAGGCCGAGGCCGGGATGACCAGCGAGGAGGCGTTGGGGATTGCTGCGGGCGCATTCCGTGGGTTGTTTGTCAACATGCTGTGGATGCGTGCGCAGGTGCTCAAGCAGGACGGGAAGTATTGGGAGGCGACGGACCTGGCGCGGACGATCACGCGGTTGCAGCCGAGGTTCCCGCGGGCGTGGGCGTTTCATGGGTGGAACCTGGCGTACAACATCTCTGTGGCGACGCAGACGCCCGAGGAGCGTTGGCAGTGGGTCGACAGCGGGGTTCGGCTGCTGCGCAACGAGGGGATTCCCAAGAACCCCAACGACATGCTGCTGCACCGCGAGCTGGCGTGGATCCTGCTGCACAAGGTGCAGGGGCGGATGGACGACGCGAACAACTATTACAAGGCCCGGTTTGCGCGCGAGTGGACGGTGGCGGTTGGCCCGCCGCCGGAGCGGAGCAAGGAGAACCGCGAGCGCAGCAAGTACATCGAGGAATCAGCGGCACGGATGGATCTGATCGCCAGCGGGGTGGGGACGGTCGAGGAGTTGCGTGCGAAGTATCCGCTGGCCGGGGAGCTGGCAGACGCGCTGCTCAACGATGCGAAGATTGACATCCGCACGGCCGAGGGCCGGCTGAAGTTGCTGGAGCAGCGTGAGCTGATCCGGAGCGTGCAGCGGCGGATGCGGCTGCTGAAGTTGGGGCAGTCGGGCATCCCGCCGGAGGTGATTCCGGAGGTTGCGCGGATGTTCAGCGACCCGTCGATTGTGCAGAACGGGCTGATGCCGTTGATCGCGCATGTGCGCAAGCGGGTGCTTGTCGAGCAGTACAACATGGAGCCCGAGCGGATGGCGCGGTACATCCGCAAGTACGGCCCGCTGGACTGGCGGCACCCGGCGGCGCACGCGCTCTATTGGGGCGCAAAGGGGGTTGAGGCGGGTCAGACTCGGGTGCAGGACCAGAACCGGGCGGACTTTGACTTCATCAACACCGACCGCATCGCGATCCACGCGCTGCAGGAGATGTACCGGACGGGTGTGGTGCAGTACGACATCCTCATGCCCGAGCGGTTCTTTGTGCAGATGACGGCGCCGGACTTTATCAAGAGTTACGACGACAACGTGCAGGAGTTGCTCGACCGCGAGGCCGAGCAGATGAAGCTGACCAAGGGCGTGGACATGGCAGGCCGGGTGTACCGGTTCTACTCGGCGGGGTATGAGAACTTCCTTGCCGATGCGATCGTGCTGATGTACCGGCGTGGTCAGCTTGACGAGGCGCGTGCGTACAAGGACAAGTTGGCGTCGTGGCAGGGCCGCAACCAGAACGACTATCGCCAGGAAGCGATCCGCACGATGGACCTTGAGGAGTATGTTGCCGAGCAGATCAAGGAGCGGACCAACGCGCCGAACCTGGCGTTGCAGGAGGTGTATGGGTCGTTGCAGGGTGCGTTCTACAACGGGCTGCTGGCCGGGGATGATGAGCTGTTCCGTACGCAGTACGAGTTTGCCCGCAAGTTCCACCGCGTGTTCATGGAGCAGCAGTATCGGCAGACGAACGTGGACCCGAACGACCCTGGGCGCATGGCCGGGGTGATGAGCGCGAACTTTGCGGACGTTGCCGGGCAGGTGCTGTACATGACCATCGAGCTGCTTGGGCCGATCGACGGCTCGGCGATCTTCAGCCGAGCGCCCGAGGAGGCCCGGCTGGTCGCCTTCGACCTCATCGAGCTGGGGATGGAGCGGGACGAGAAGGGAAACATCATCGCTAGCGACATGCAGCGTCTGTTCCCCGAGCCGGCGGGGTTCAAGGCCTTCCGCGCCCGGCGGGAGGAAGAATTTAACCGCAAGAAGATCGAGCGGGGGAATCAGGAGATCAAGTAGCGTTGCCGCGGATCGTCCTGCGTACAGTCGGCTGATGATCCGCCGACTGATCTGGGAGTACAAGCAGGCCCGCAAGATGCGCCGGTGGGAGGCCGATGGCCGGCCGGCGCCGATGCCAAGCGTGGCCAAGCGGGCGATGCTGCGTGAGGTGGCGCTCAGGCACAACCTGGGTGTGTTTGTCGAGACGGGAACGCACCGGGGGGAGGCGCCGTGGGCGTTGCGGGATGTCTGCCAGAAGATTTACACCATCGAGATCGAGCCGGCGAAGGTTGAGGCCGCCCGGCAGAAGTTTGCCCGTTGTCCGCACGTGGAGTGCCTGCTGGGAGACTCGGGCAAGGTGCTGCCGGGGGTGCTTGCCAGGATTGATAGGCCCGCGCTATTCTGGCTCGACGGGCACTTCATGGATGAGCAGTCGGGGGACCCGAGCGATCCGACGCCCGTGGCCGCCGAGGTGCAGATGGTGCTGGATCACCCGGTGCGTGGGCATGTGATCTTGATCGACGATGCCCGGTTGTTTGGCACGCCGGGGTACCCGACGCTGGAGGCCGTGCGCGGCGAGGTGGAGCGGCGCAGGCCAGACTTGGCCTGGAGCGTGGAGTTGGACGTGATCCGGCTTGTGCCCAGGGGTTGATGGGTTGGCTGGCGGGCCTCACCCCGCCGAGCGGCTGATGCGCTGCTCGGCCTTGATCTTCTGGTTGAGCAAATAGGTCTTCCACTGCGGGTCGGTCTCAAGATAGACGGCCCGGCGGATGCGCTGCAGGGTGGTGTCGTCGTACTTGTCGCGGAGCTGATCGACCTCGATGGACTTGCGGAGTGCCGGGAGGTAGCGGTCGCTGCGTTCGAGGGCCTTGGTGTAGTACTTGGCGGCCTCGTCGTAGTGCAGGAGCTCTTGTGCGAGCATGCCCATGGCGGTGTAGGGGCGCGGGTCTGTCAGGTCGTTCTCGGCAGCGACCTGGAAGGCGGTGGCCGCGTCGAGGTTGTTGCCACGCTTCATCAGCAGCACGCCCATGTTGTGCCAGCCCGGGGCGTAGGTGGGTGCGACGCGCACGGCCTGCTGGTAGATGCTGATGGCCTCGTCGAGTTTGCCTTCGCGGTCCTTGGCCTGTGCTTGCTTGGCCAGCTCGTTGGCCTCGTTGAGTCGGCTGGCGGGCGAGTCGATCACCTGCGGGCTCGTGGTGGCGCAGGCGCCGAGCGACAACACCATGGGCAGCGCGAGTGTGAGCGTGCAGGCCAGGAGCAGGGTGCGGGCGCGTGTGTGGGGGTTCATGGTGCTTGCTTCTCCCAGCGTGTAAAGACGGCGTCGAGCTTCCACCCGGGTTTATCGTCGGCCGTGGCCTGGGAGGGGCGGAACTCCAGGCGTTTGACCTGCACGCCGGGCAGCTCGGTGGTGGCCTTGTGCAGCCAGTTGAGCAGCCCCTCGGCCGGCTGGGCCGTGAGGGTGAAGGTGTAGACCTTGCGGCTGATATTCGGGGGGCGTGGGCGTGTGTCTTCCGCTTCGCTCTCGGTGGCGATGGTCAGCCCCAGGTCGCGTGCGGCCTGGCTGATCTTGCCGAGCATACGTGGGTCGGGCGCGAGCAGTTCGGCGCCGCCGAGGGCGGTCTCAAACTCGCCGGCCTCTTTGAGCCGGCCGATCTCGAAGGCGATGGACTCGGTCAGCTCGCGCTCGCGGGCAACCGCGCTGCCCACGGCCGCTCGGCGGGCGACCTGCACGCCGGTGAAGATGAGCGCCAGCAGCACGCCGAGCGCGCCGAGCCAGACAAGCCAGCGCGGGCGGTTGGCCCGCTCAGCACCGGTGGCCGAGCTTTGCAGCTCGGCGCGGACCTCGTCGCTAACCATCAGGGGGCGGTCGCTCATGGTGTGCCCTCCGGCGTCGGGGTTGGGGCAGGCTCGGGGGATGCCGGGGATGCGGGGGCTGCCGGGGGGGTTTCGGGTGCGGGCGTTTCGGGTACTGGCGTAGGTGCGGGCACGGGTGCGGTGGGTGCCGGTGTTGGGTTGCCCTGTGTGCTTTCGGGTGTCGTGGGTGTCGTGGGTGTTGTTGTGGGGGTGGGCGCAGGGGTGGGCTTGGGCAGTGGTGGTAACGGTGGAGTGTTCTTGGGCGCGTCGTCCATGCGGGCCGAGAGGTTAAAGCGTCGGCGTGTGCCGTCGACGCCGATGGTGCGTCCGTCCCAGCGCAGTTCGCGTGGCGCGCCGGTGCGCGTGGCGCGGATGCGTTCTAAGAACGTCGGCCCGGCGTCTTCCTGGGCCAGGAACTCAGCGGTGGCAAGCATGCCCGAGTTGAGCGACAGGGCACGAAGCTCCAGGCCCTGTACGCCCTCGCTGGCTTGCAGGAAGCGTGACAACTCGGCGATGAGTGGGTCCTCCTCGCGCAGTTCGCGGCGCTGGGCGAGTTTTTCGTTGACCTTGCTCCGCAGCAGGGCGACGGGGTCTGGTGTCGCCGGCGTTATGACCGCACCATATTTTTTGGCCTTGGCAAAGAAATCCTCACGCGTCGCCACGATGCCGTCGAGCTGCCCGGTGAGTTCCCTGGCCGAGCGACCGGCGCGGACACCCAGCACGGCAACCGCGGCCCCCCCGGCCAGCAGGGCCAGCCCGCCCCACAGGTGCAGCTTGCGCGAGGCGCGCCCGGGGCGCGTTGACAGGGTCGTGATGCTCTGGCGTGGGTCCACGGCCATGGGGCCCGCGGGCAAAAGCGTGCCGAGGTTCTCGACATCGATCATGCGGCGCAGGGTGGTGGCGACGGGGTCGTCGTTGACAGCCGCGGCAACGGGCACGCCGGGCCACGCCTTGCCGATGCCGGCCGCAACGGCGGCCACGCCGAGCATGTCGGGAAGGTCAAACTCCAGCCCGTTGCATGTGATGCTCGATGCCCCGGCGACGCTGATGCGCTGCGGGGCCAGCCCGGTCTGCACGCTCCACCCGAGCCAGTCGGTGGCCAGGCGGCCGATGTCGCTGCGGCCGACCTCGACGACGCTGGTCGGTGGCTCGCCGGGGGGCTGGTCAGGGTCTTGCGCGTCGATCAGCCGGAGGTTTCCCCGGCCCGGGGCAGGCTCGACGGCGGGCGGCTCATCGACGGACTCGCGCAGTTTGATCGAGCCTGCGCACAGCAGCGCACCACCCTGCGACCACGTCCAGAGGATTTCCCCCGGCGGCTCCTGGATCAGCACACTGGCGATGACGTCGTCAACGGTTGTTGTCGTGGCATCAGCGACGATGCGGGGGGGAGTGGGGGTGGGTGCCGGGGTAGTCGGCTTGGTCTTTTCAACCTGTGCCGCGGCGAGGGCGTGCCAGATCGTGCAGACCCGCCGCACGCGGATGCCCGCGCCGTCGAGCGCGTCGAGCACCAGCCGGATCGGCGCATCGGGCACGCTCATGATCCCTAGACGCTGCCGGCGGATCGTCTGCTTGGCACTCTTCTGTCGCGGGATCGTAACGTCCGCCAGCGCCTGCACGCTCGTTGCGCTGCCCACCTCTGATGGCCCGACCCACTGGCCCATCCACGCCAGGCTCGGGGAGGTGTCCTCTTCAGAGTCCCCCAGCGCGTCGCGCACGGCGGCGCGGACGACCTCCGGCTGGGGGCTTTCCGCGGTGATCCACCCGCACCCGGCACCGTCAGAGTCCAGCACGATGATGACCTCGGGGTTCCCTGGTGAGGCCTTCGCCTGCACGGCGATCCACTCGACGAGCATCTCGGCTGCACGCACAGGGTCTTCGATGGCCTTGCCCGGTGCAAGCCCGAGCCAGGGGGACTCACCCTTGAGGTCAAACCAGCGCGCGCCGGTGATAGCCAGCCCACCGCCGGCTCGGGAGATGAAGCACGCGGCAACGGTCACTTATCCTCCTGCCTCTCGCTCAAGCCGCTCTTGTCCATGTTCTCCTTCATGAATGACTGGAACTCTTCATCGTTCCCACTCTGAAGGATCGCGCGGGCCTTGTCTGCGACGGGCCCATCCATGCGGCCTGAGCGCTCCATCATGTCGATGCGCTCCATGCGGGCCATGATGTTGTCAAACTTGGCCTGCTCGTTCGGGGTGCGCGAGGCAAGCTTGCGCTGGGCCGCGATCTGGGCCGGCGTCTGAGGCCCCCCGGGCTGGCCCGCCGCGGGCATGCCTTGGATGATGGGGGGGGTCTGGGCCGTAACGATCTTGAGCGCACCGCTCTGGCGTGGGGCCAGGTCGATGCGTTCGCGGGCATCACCCCGGGCCAGGATCAGGTGGTCCTGGGCAAGGGTGATGACGGTCGCGCCCTCGACGGTCTGACCCTCGCGGACAAAGCGTTGCCGATCGTTGACGGCCACCAGCCCGTGCATCCCCCTCGGGGTGATCAGGCTGCCGAGGTAGCGCCACGCCGGGGGAGGGGGGGGTGGGGGTGGCTCTGCGGCCTTGGAATCGGGCTTGGCAACGACGACGACCGGGGGGGCCATGGCCGTCAGGGAGGCGGCGGAGACAACCGGCTGCATCGGGGGCAGGGCCTGCTCCTTCTCGGCCTTGGGCTTCGCCTCGGGGATCGTGATCGGGGTCGGGTCAGAGGCGCTGACCGGAACAAACGCCGCTCCCACGGCCACGGCCACCAGCAACCCCGCAGCCAGTTGGATACGCATGATCCGAGATTGGGCCTGATCTACGTGCATATGGAACACTCTTCCTCGGCCAGATATCTACAAGGGCATGAGTGTATGGATGCAGGTGGGGGGTGGGGACAAGTAACTAAATGGTCAAATGGTCAAATGGTCAAATTGCCAAAGGGACAACTGAAGAAGTGGCACATTGGCAGAGGGGCCGAAGTGCAGGGGGCTTAGCGGGTTGCCAGTGCGGCGGCGAAGGGCTCGCCTTTGGGCAGGTCGGCCCAGAGCTCGATGGACCACGAGCCGCTGCTGGTCCCCGTGCCGGGCTTGAGTGAGCCGGTGGCAAACCCACCCTGGCGGATCAGTTCGCGCCCGTTGGGGTCGATGACGCGGGCCTCGAGCCACCAGAAGTTTGGGTCAGCCGTGGTTACGGCGGTAAGCAGGTCCAGCTTGTTGCCGCCGATGCGGGCTTTGCTGCCAGCGTTGCGGATGTCATTGTCGTTGAGGTCGCGTTTGGCGCGTTCTTGGACGATCTGGTTGACAAACTCGCGTGCATCGCACGCCGGGTCGACGGCCTGGGCGAGCGCGGCGAGGGCCTCCGGCTCAGACCCGTGCACGCTCACGCGCGGGGGGCCAAAGACGCGGATGTAGCGCAGGTCCAGTTCCTTGCTCTCTTGCAGGATCACCACGGCACGCCCGAGGACCTGCCCGCGGATGCTCCCAGGCTCAGCCGTGGCCAGGATCGAACCGCCCAGGTCCTTGAGCCGGACCTCCATCCGTAGGTTCTGCTCCAGGTCGAGGTTGAAGCCAACGACCCCCCCGGCGATGTTCGATTCCTTGGTGCGTTTAGCCGTCGTCAGAAAGACGCTGATGAAGTCCTTCAGCCCCGCCTGGATGTGGTGCGAGACGTACCCGTCAGACTGCTTCTTGACGGCCACGCGCGCGCTGCTGCGCCGCGTGAGCAGGACTGTTACCAGCACCGACGCGGCCAGTAGGAGCATCAGCACCAACGGGAGCGCAAAGCCCGGCTGTCGCAGCCGGTGGGGCACCTTGTCGCACGGGCGGGTCTTCATTGGTTGCTCGGCCTGCTCCCGCCCATGCGGGCGATGAGGCGGCGGGCCATGGCAATGGCTTCACTAAGGCGCTGGGCCTCGGCTGCGGGGTCGCGTGCCTGCGGATTGCCCGTGCCTGGCCCCCCGCCAAACGCACTCGTGCCAGTGCCCGTGCCCGTGCCGGGATCGGTGTTGGTGGGCGGTTTGCTCGTTCCCCCGCCGGCGAGTTCATTTTGCAGCCTGTCGGTGATGTCTCTGGGCAAGTCAGCATCGGCGGAATACCCGCCGCCCCCGGCGACCGGGCCTGGTGTCCGTCCACCCTGGGCGGCAACCTCAAAGAGCCAGCTGGTCTGCTGACCGTCGGTCATCTGCACCGAGGCCTCGACATACGCCGGCACCTGGTCCCACCCGGCGATCTCGGCCGTGCGCTGGCGCTCCAGCGTCTTGTTCTCACCGGTGCGATAAAAACTCACGCCCATGCTCTGGATATTGCCCGCAATCCGCACCCCCTTGGCCTGCTGGCGCTGGTCCAGCTCCGGCTTGCCCGTCTCCTGGGCGTAGGGTGTCCACCAGAGCTCAAGGGAGGATTCGTCCGTCATGGCCGAGCCGTCGCTGAGGAGTTTGATGGGCCTGCGCAGTTCCAGTGCGCCGACGGCCGCGGAGTGCTGCGTCTCCAGGGACATCGGCTTGCCGTCGATAACCCCGAGCACGGGCGGGCGCATCAGCGTCAGTTCCAGGCGTGGCCCAAGGCCCCCTTCGAGCAGGGCGATGCGCGCTTGGCGTGCGTCGCCGGGCTTGGGGGGCGTGGTGTCCAGGAGCATGGTGCGGAAGGTGTGCTGGAACGCCCGGTGGATGCGCGACGTATCAACCATCACCGCCGTGCGCTCGGCGCTGGCGGCGTCGGCGCGCGTGAGCGTGAAGACGAACCCAAGACAGGCGCCCGCGACGATCGCCGAGAGCATCCCGGCTAGGACCACCTCGATGAGCGTAAAGCCCCGAGAACGGTGTGCGCGACTCACGGCCTGTGTGGTGCGGGTTGCTGCGGTAATCATTTGGAACTCCCTGGCTTTCTTGCACCGCTGAATGGGTTGGAGGAAGAACCAGAACTCGAACCGGAAGAGCTAGACAGTGAGTCCGATGACGAGCCTGACGAACCGCCCGAGGCAGAACCACCCCGACTACTACTCCCACTTCCACTGCCACTTCCACTGCCACCTTCGGCCTGGCGCTGCTCGACGAGGCGCAGGATGTACGCCAGCAACTGCTCAGGGTTGGCCGCCAGGCGGGCCATGGTGTCGGGGTTGCGTGTGATGAGGCTCAGCGGGTTGTGGATGCGAGCGAGCGTCGCCATCTGCTCGCCGGCGCGGTAGCCCCCCAGCCCATCGGGCACGCCCGCCCAGACGGTTACGGAGATGAGCTTGGTCTGGTCGATCGCCGAGGCGGTGGTCTGGTTGCTGGGGGTCTCGAAGATCGAGTTGTCGGGGTAGGAGAGCTTGACAGGCGTCTCCGTCAGCTTGAAGCGGTAGGTGCCCATGCCCTGGTTGATGTGCGTCTCTTGGCTGGGCATCTTTTCTTTGTCGTCAAGGAACTGCAGCAGCAGGCGGTTGGCCAGTTCGAGGCCTTCGAGTTGCTGGCGTGCCCGCAGATCGGCGCTCGTCACGGCCGTGATCGCCCCGACGATCATGGTGATGGCAATCGCCAGGATCAGGCTGGCGCAGACGACCTCGATAAGCGTGCTGCCACGCCCGGCACGCCGGTGTGGGCGTGGGGTTGATGGTCGTGTTTGCGCGTGCGTCGGCATGAGGGCTCGGCGGCGGTGGGGGGTTACTTCCCTTCGTAGACCGTCCAGATATCGATATCGTCAGGTGTGTTGAGCTGCTTGTCGCGCCCGAGGCTCTTGAGGTCGAAGGGGCGTTCGGCATCGTTCCCTGCCGATGGGAACTGGTAATAGAAGACGCTCCCCCAATCATCCTTGGGGACGCGCTCGAGGTCTTTGGTGATCCCCTTGGCCAGGGGGTCAAGGCCAAGCTCGGTGGGGGGGAAGGTGCCGAACTGGTTGCTGTAGCCGATCAGGGCGTTGTTGATCTGCTTCATCTTGGCAATGGTGGCGGTCCGTTTGACCTGCTCGCTCTGCCCGCCGAAGGAGATCACCACAACACCCATGAGGATGCCCATGATGAGCACAACGAGCATCATCTCCAGCAGCGAGAACCCCCGGCGGGCGTGCCCGGCGTGCCTGCGTGCGGACGTCTGCCTAGGGGTGGTAGGGGTATGGGTGGTCTTCATGGTGGAAGGCTCCGGGGCCACTCTGGCCCATCTGGTCGTGCGGACAAGTTCTGCTACGTCTGGGGCAAGATCAAGTTGCATTACGCCGGTGGTTTAGGCCAACAATCGCACGGCAACCGGGTGATGTTAGTGCCGGTGCCCCCCGGACGACCGGAACAACCCCCCCAGGATGCGTGAAGATTCGCCGGGCTATGCCCGCAAAGCCCGGATAACCCCCGCCCGGTGTGTAGGATGCTGCACGCACACTTTTTTCAGGAGCATCCCATGAACCGACTCGGCCAAGTTGACCCCGCCGCCGCGACGGGCCAGGCGAAGGAAATCTTCGACGGCCCACTCAAGGGCAAGCACTTTAACATCTTCAAGAGCATGGCCCAAAGCCCCGCCGCCTTGCAGGTCTATCTGGGCATGTCCGGCCCGCTCAGCCAGGGCGTGCTCAGCGCCGCCGAGCGCGAGGTGATCCAGCTGGCCATCGGCCAAGCCAACAACTGCGGGTATTGCGTCGCGGCCCACACCGTCATCGGGAAGATGAGCGGGCTGACGGCCGAGCAGACCGTCGAGGCCCGCCGGGGGACGATGGCCAACGCCAAACTCAACGCCCTGACCAAGTTCGTGCTGACGATCCACGAGAAGCACGGGCACATCAGCGACGCGGACCTCTCGGCGTTCAAGGCCGCCGGGTACACCGACGCCCACGCCGTCGAGGTGGTGGCCAACTACGCCCTGGCGGTGTATACCAACGTCTTCAACCACGTCAACGACACGCCGAGCGACTTCCCGGCGGTTGGGGGGGTCTGAGGTGTGGTGTAA